>Ga0209172_10001651_pt1 | contig 45337 bp, 31 predicted proteins | sample LarsenN4metaG_FD_184113 | JGI IMG/M metagenome (GOLD analysis project Ga0209172, IMG submission 184113) | Hot spring sediment bacterial and archeal communities from British Columbia, Canada, to study Microbial Dark Matter (Phase II) - Larsen... ... | reverse complement strand
CCCCCCTGCCCCCCGTCCCCTGGGCCCCCCGTCCCCTGGTCCCCCCGTCCCCTGGTCCCCCCGTCCCCCCTTGCTACTCTGCAATCCTCATTTCCGCAACTTGCGCAATAAAGAAGTACCCATCACCCGCACATAGGGAAGGAGCCAGTAAAAGTACCACAGAGGTCCGGCGTGGCGGCGAGCGAATAGCTGCCACTCTTCGGGTGCGAGCCCTTTAGGACCTGTAACTTGCTTCCATAATTGGGAGAATGGTAGGTTGGCATCTTCCCAAGTGCCAGATTTGGGATTGCGGGAACAGGTGCCCGCATACCCAGGGGCAACCCAAACGGAACAACCAAGCTGCTGCGCCCGCAGTCCGTAGTCATAATCAGCATGGCGGTGAATAAACTTTGGTTCCAGATTGCCCACTTTGGCTGCCACAGAGTGGGGAATGAGGACGCAATTACCATTCATGGTGACACAGGGTTTGGGTTCGTCACCGGGGGTGAGGAGCTGGAATTTGAGAGGATGCCAGGAATTGGCCCGTACTACGCCGCCGTAGGTGAGGACGCCGGTAGCGGCGTCTTGCAGGGAACCGATAATAATTGCCTCCTGGGTGTGGTTAGCGGCGAGGTTTTGGTGGGTTCTCACCAGTTGGGAAACCGTATCAGCAAACAGATTGCTATCATCGTTAAGCCAGAGGTAATAGTCGTAACCTATATCCATTGCGGCGGCAAATGCTTTACGCATCCCCCCGACCCAAAATAGGCTGCCATCTCCAGCCAGCAGTTTTACTTCTGGATAACGTTCCCTCACAGCGGCAGAGGTGCCATCAGAGCTGCCATCATCTGTGAGATATATCTCACATTGGATATCTTTTTGCTGGCTTAAAGCCTCCAGGCAAGCCATGGTTTTATCCCGCCGGTTGTGACAGGTGATGAGTGCTGCTATACTTAGTTTACTCACATCTTCACTGCTCAGAAAAATTGGGGGTAGAGTCAAGAGAGCCTTTGGTTGGGCATACTAGGAACCAGACCAGTTGTCTGATGGTTCTCTTACATACAATAAATAAAGATGATAATGGGGAATGGTAATTCATGCTATCGCGGGTATTGGCCAGACAAATCAGCAAACCGGTTGCGAAGTATCTGAGCATTGTTTATAGCATGGTGCTGACGTGGAGTCCTGCAGGGATGGCGCAGTTGCCGGAATTTCAAAGGAATGCGAACGGTGTGGGAGGGGCGGTGAGTCAAGTTCCACCAGATTCAGTGTATCTCTTAGGACCGGGAGACCAAATCCACGTTTTTGTAGAAAACTTGGATATCCAACCCATCTTGGGGGATTATCTCATCCCGACGGATGGGGCGATCGACCTCCCAGTAGTGGGGGTAGTTACCGTTGCTGGTCTGACGGTAGAACAGGCTTCGCAACAGATTGCTTCAAAGTACCTGCGCCTGTATAAAGAGCCGCACGCGATCGTCCGCCTGGTCCGACCCCGCGCCCTGGACATCGTAGTGGCCGGAGAGGTCGCCACCCCCGGCTCTTACATCATGTCCGTGCAAAACCCTGATGCCCCTGCCTCAGTTCAATTCCCCAGAGTCACCAACGCGATTCAGCTAGCCGGGGGGCTCACCCTAACGGCCAACCCCCGCGAAATCAAGTTACGCAGGCGGCAACCGGACGGCTCGGAAATAGTCGTCAACCTCAACCTCTGGGAAATGATGCGCACCGGAGACATCAATCAAAACCTTGTCCTCCGGGATGGCGATACTATTTTCATACCCACCGCCACAGAAGTCAACCTGTCAGAACTGCGCCAATTAGCTACTGCCAGTTTAGCCTCAGACATTAATAGCCCCCGTACCGTGGCGGTCCTCGGTGAAGTAGCCAAACCTGGTTCTTATGTAATTAAAGGCGGAGACGCCCAGTTAGAGCGCCTCTCAGAAGGAATTCCCACTCTCTCGCGAGCCCTCCAGCTAGCTGGGGGAGTGACTTGGGCTGCAGACATTCGCACCATCAAGGTGCGGCGACAGACAAAAGGCGGTATAGAACAGGTCTTTACTCTCAATCTCTGGCAGTTTTTGCAGGAGGGAGATATCTCTCAAGATATTGTTTTGCAGGATGGTGACACAATTTTTATCCCCACTAGCATCGAAGTCAACCCAGCAGAGGCTCGCCAATTACGAGACTTGCGCTTTGGTAACAACACTACCACCCCCCGGACTGTGGGGGTGGTAGGAGAGGTGAACCGTCCCGGCACCTATGTGGTACAAGGGGGCGATGCTCAATCAGAACGTCTCTCCACCGGTGTACCCACTCTCACTAGAGCCCTTCAACTGGCTGGGGGGATCACACCAATGGCGGACATCCGCCGCATCCAGGTGCGCCGTCCCGCCAGAGTGGGAGCGGAAAGGGTTTTTCAGGTCAACTTGTGGCAGCTACTATCTTCGGGTGATTTTAATCAGGACTTAGTGTTGGAGGATGGAGATACGATCGTCATCCCCACCGCCACAGAGATTAACCCGGCGGAAGCGGCAGAATTGGCGGCGGCGAATTTCTCCCCTGCTAACATTAGAATTTACGTAGTGGGTGAAGAGGCTCGGTCTCCGGGGCTCGGTCCGACGGGAGAAGCACAGGTGCCCTCTAATACGCCTTTAAATCAGGCGCTGTTGGCTACTGGGGGTTTGAATCGGATTCGGGCAAATAAGTCTGAGGTGGAACTAATCCGGCTCCAACCAGATGGCACGGTGAACCGCCGCAGTATCAAGCTGGATTTGACGGCGGGGATTAATGATGCCACCAATCCCATCCTCCGGAATAATGACATTATCGTGGTTAGCCGCTCTAACCTATCCCGGGCAACAGATACGATCGATACCATTAGCGGTTTATTAGTTTGGGCGCCTAGGGTGGAACAGGTAATCCAACTGATGCAGCGCATCGGTATTATAGAAAGACCCTAGCAAATGAGATTCTCGAGCAATGGTTAATTGCAGTAGGTTCCAAAAACTTGGTGTGGCATATGACGAACGATCGCTATCAACCTTGGGTAACACAGAAACCAGGTAAATTATCGAAGTCTTCCTCGTTGGGATACAAAGAAAAGCCCCAACTCACTCAGGAAGAGCAAATCGTTAAAGAACTGGCCAAGCTCCTGGCGGCTGGCCGCAGAAGGGCGATTTTAATCGGGGCAGTGGCCGTGGCATTTACCGGCTTAATGGGTTACAGGATATCCCGGCGGCCTCCGATTTATAGCGGTTCTTTTCAGCTTTTAGTTGAACCAGTCACTATCGCGGAGAATAAATTGCTGTCGGTTCTCACCCAAACTCTGGGGGAAACAAATTCTAAGACTGATTCGGGCTTGGATTACCCCTCACAAATCAGGGTGTTGCGCAGTCCCATAATGCTGGGTAAAATTATTAACCAAATTCAAGAACAAAATCCTAAGTATGCTTATATCGATTATGACCGGCTGGTCAAAGCTCTGAAAATCGAAAGGATTATGGAGGAAAGTGAGGGCACCAGGATTCTAGAAATTAGTTATATCAGTCCCAACCCGCTGGAAGTTAAGTTTGTTTTAGAGAAATTAAAAAATCACTATATTGATTACAGTCGCGAAAACCGGAAGCAGAAAATCAGCGACGGGATTAGATATATTGAGGGTCAGATTCAAATTTTGAAACGTGAGGTGAGTGGGCTACAAGCGAGAAGAGAATCCTTGAGAAAGCAGTATCAAATTACTGACCCGGATATGGAGTCGAGATACATATTTCAGCAATCTTTAGACTTGGAGGGGAAGCGGCGGGTGCTGCAATCCGAATTGGCGGACGCCCGGGCTCACTATACGACGCTCAAACAGCTTTACGATGATGGCAGTTTTGTCACGGTGCTGCAGGATTTTTCTGTTTACAATGGTTTAATCCAGCAGCTACATCAGGTGGAGTCGGAGATTATCGCTTCGGAAGTGCGTTTGCAAGATGAACACCCCACTCTCAAAGCGCTGAAGAATCAGCAACAGGATTTACAGCAGCGAGTGCGGGTGGCCGCCACGAGTATTATTGAAAGAGTGGGCGGGGAGATGAAGGGTCTGGAAAATCAGGAGCGGTTGCTGGCGATCGAAGCTAACCGAGTCAACCAGAGGGCGCAGCTTTATCCGATGGTGGCGCGGCAGTATGAGGAGTTGCAGCGGGAATTGCAGGTTTCTACTGATGCTCTCAATCAGCTAGTGGCCAAGCGGGACAATTTAGCGATCGACGAGAAGCAGGAGGCAACGGCTTGGGAGGCCCTCTCTGAGCCGGAACAACCCAAAGCCTCTAGTCCCCTCACCACCAAGAAACTGATTTTGCTGTCGATGGTTGGTCTTGTCTTGGGTTTAGGAGCTGGTTTGCTCGCAGAAATTCTTAACAATGTCTTCCACTCTCCCGAAGAGGTGGAAGATGAAACCAACCTCCAGCTGCTCGGAGTAATTCCCTTTGCCAAGGAGCTGAAAAAATTCCGCTCTAAAGGGAGTTTGCCCAGCTCGGCTCTCGTACCGGTGACTGCACCCGCTCCGATGGCTGGTAGTGGGAATCTGCTGTTGGGGGGTAGCACACCGGAGGTGGTAGGTTACGCTAGTTCGCCGATGATGGAGGCTTTCCGGGCTCTTTATACGAATATCCGCTTGCTCAGTCCAGAAACGCCGATCCGCTCTTTGGCGATCGGAGCCGCCACGGCGGGTGAGGGGAAATCGACGATCGCCCTCCAGCTTGCTCAGACCGCAGCGGCGATCGGCCAGCGGGTGTTATTGGTGGACGGAGATATGCGCTCTCCCAAGATTCACGAAAAGCTGGAATTGCCCAACCTGCGCGGACTCAGCGACGCTATTGCCACGGACATCAGCCTCAACGAAGTGATCCAGAAATCGCCTACAGATGACAATCTCTTCGTCTTGACTGCTGGCTCGATTCCCAGCGACCCGATCAAGCTCCTCTCTTCTAAAAAAATGCACTCTCTGATGGAGCAATTCCAAGACTTTTTCGACTTGACGATCTACGACTCGCCGCCCCTGGTGGGTCTTGCTGATGCCAGTCTCCTGGCTGCCCAAACTGATGGCCTCGTGATGGTGGTGGGTATTGACAAAACCGACCGAAATATGGTATTGAAAGCACTCGATGGCCTGAAAATTTCTGGGTCTCCGGTTTTGGGTATCGTTGCTAACGGAATTAAAGGTTATACCCCCAAATCCTATGCTGCGAAGTTCCGCTAATCAGCCGCTTGTCAGGCTAAGCGTCTTTCAGAGACGACCCATGAATTTAGACTTTTTAGTTTTGGTTTTAACATAACTGACTATGATCTCACAAGGAAAAAATTCTCACTCGGCTAGCGCTTCTTTTTCTGCCGCAGATTTTGCCCAAGCTCTTGATAGTAGCACCTGGGAGTTTCGGCGCGGTCAGGTGGTGCAGGGAAAGGTTCATTCTTATGAATCTGATGGTGTTTATGTGGATATTGGCGGCAAGTCTTTGGCGTTGCTACCCTACCGGGAAATCTCGGAGGAACCTATATCCCATCCGGCTGATGTGCTGCCTCTGGGTGAAGAACGGGATTTCGCGATCGTCCGGGAACAGGATGCTGAAGGACAAGTTACCCTGTCGATTCGGGAACTAGAAGTGAAGCGAGCTTGGGAACGCATCGGGGAACTTCAAAACAGCAATCAGTCTTTGCAAGTGCGCGTCACTGGGGTGAATAAGGGAGGCATCACGGTTAATGTGGAGGGTTTGCGCGGTTTTATTCCCCGCTCCCACTTGATGCACCGGGGCAATTTGGAGCAGCTCCAAGGCGAAAATCTGATGGCTAACTTTTTAGAGGTCGATCGCGATCGCAACAAGCTGGTGCTATCCCAGCGCCATTTGGCTCAGTCTAACCGGATCAGCCAGCTCCAAGTCGGTCAGCTCGTTAGTGGCGAAATCGTCAGTATCAAGCCTTTTGGTGTTTTTGTCGATTTAGAGGGGGTGACGGGGTTGCTCCACATCAATCAAATCAGTAAAAACTACGTAGAATCACTGAGTTCTCTTTTTCATATCGGCCAAGAAATTAAGGCGATCGTCGTTAACCTTGATGAATCTACTGGTCGGATTTCTCTTTCTACCAAAATCATGGAAAATTATCCAGGGGAAATGCTGCAAAATATGGCGGAGGTTATGGCTAGCGCTGAAGCCCGATCGGAGCGCCTCAGCCAAAATATGAGCTGAGCCAGCCCGGAGGCAGGGCATCGCCCCAGTGGCGCGCAGATGCGGGGAACGGCAGCAGTAGATCTGCGGTGTTTCTCCCAGTCTTTTTTACTCTGGCGCGATATTTTTACCAAAAGCGCCAGTTTTTTAAAGAGTCGTTAAAGATGGCATTTTGGGGTTGGCAAAAGTGGGGGACAAGTGACTTAATAGAATATAGAAGGGCAAAAATCCAGTGCCAAGACCGCAGATGCGGCAGGCCGCTATCTCCCTTCTCGCCCAAACAGGCGGTAAACCCCATCAATTATTTTTGGTGATAGCTAAAATAAGCGAGGCTGACCCAAATGAACTTCTCAAAATACTTTCTCCCGGCTGCAGCCACAGCCATCTCAGGAATCCTCTGTGTCGTGCCAAATGCTGAGGCTTTTTCCTTCGGCAACAGCAGCATCGTATTTGACCAGAACACCACCGTAGATTTCGGCTTTGTCGTGTCTAACGGCAAGTTTATGTCCCAATTTGGCGTCGCCGAAATCAATAACGGCCAAATCAGCCAGCGGCACGCCATCTTTGGTGAAAACGCCCCCGGATATGATACTCCGCTCGTTGGCGATTACCAAGGTACTGTGGGCACAACGGTGACACAGCCTAAAGGAACCTTCACTTTCTTGGCTGGCGTGGAATACTCCCTGTATCTGGATAGCATCCTGCTGAAGCCAGACGGCACCCCGTGGAACCCCAAGCCAGCTACGGTGTTGTCTAACTCAGAATTGAATCGCACCTTGGGTCTGCGAGACGCCAAGCCAGATGGTAGCAGGGCTTACGGCTACAATACCACTGGTGGGAAAGTTGACCAAGTGCTGTTCTCTGGCGATTTGTTCGACAGCGGCGTTCTGATGCGCTGGGAAGACCACGGTGCAGGCGGCCACATCGATTACAATGACTTCTATGTGACGGCTGAAGCGCGGCCAATCCCCGAACCGGCTACCCTTGTAGGTCTTGGTCTAGTCGGCGGCGCGATGGCGGTGACTCGGCGGCGCAAGCGGAGTGAAATTTCCTGAGTTTTGACTAAAGCAGCATTTGTGCGGGCGGCTGTATCTGAATTTCCCCCATGTCCAAGCTGGTTGGGGTCTGTTTAACAATTGTGCTTTTCTCTCCGCCTGCCAGAGATTACTGGCACCGAAATCAGGATCAAGCCAAATTGATGCCTGTAGTCTGCTGAAGATGTTGGTATGCCAGTATCTGCGATAACTCACGATGCCGTCAGCGCCCACAGACGGCTTTTGCTTTTTTGGCAAATCGGGGGCGACATTTACCCTATGGGTGGCAGGAGGCTGGATTTCAAATTTGAACCAGCGGTGTGGTGCGCCAAATCCGATCGAGCCGATTCGCGGGAATCGTCAGATATAAAATATAACCTGGGATTAAACGACATTCCAGCAACTCCCAACCGTGGATGGTGCGATCGTTCTGATCTATGTACAAGGGCACGAAGTCAGCATTCATGGCGGTGTCTTTGACCAGTTGATTGCAGAAGGGATGGGCTGGGGTAATTAAGGTGGCAAGGGCAATCCACAGATTGCCTGCGGTCATACCACTACCAAAAATCCTCCCGCCGATCGCGGCAGCGGCGAAGGAAGGGGCAGCAATTTCCGTGGGGCTGAGTACGGCCTCAAAATCAAATACTTGTTTTACCATCATGGCAAAGTGCGGGTCACGATCGCGCACCACTACGGGCAGCTTGGGCACTAGCCCTTTAGCTGTTAAAGCAATCTCTAAATTAATCATGTCGTCGCTGGTGACGGCCAGCAGGGCTTGACAATGGCGGACTCCCGCCGCCTCCAGTCCTGCGGGTAAGGTAGCATCGGCGTGAATTACGGGAATTTTCAGCGCCTGAGCCGCACTGAGAAATCGGCTGTTGGGGTCGCGCTCGATCGCTACTACTTCGTGACCTGTGGCTCGCAGTTGCTTTACGGTTTGGATGCCGATGCCCCCCAACCCACACACTATATAATGATGTCGCTCCGGTATGGGTGGCGCCGCTAGTAGCTGCCTAAACCGGGTCCCTAAAACAAAATCATTGAGCAAGGCGTAGCAAATACCTACTGTCCCGGCTCCCACTAGCATCATAATCGCGGTAAATATCTTAATTAAGTCGGGGGCGTTTTCTGCTACTTCCTCTTTGCCTCCTGCACCCGTAATCATACCTACGGAAAAATATAGGGCATCGACAAATGAGGTTTCTAAATTCACACAAGTGTATGTGAGACTGGCGGCGAATATGCTCAGCAGCAACACCAGAACTACTAAGACTGTGGAGCGGCTGTGTTCCTGAATTCGCCGCCAGCTAGTGAGTTTTTTGGCGATTTGCTCGCCCCAAGAGATTCTATCGGTCCCTTTCTGCGGTTGGGTGGCCACAATCAGCCGATCGCCTTCCCCTAAACAGCGCCCTGTCAGGGTTGCTGATACTAAGTCCACTTTTTCCCCAGCGGCTAGGTAGTAAATCAGCATCCGGGTGCGCTCGTCCCATAACTCGCTCAGGGGGCGACCTTTCCAGGGATGATCACTATCGATATATTCTTCATGTATCGGCCAGGTTTGCTCGTACAGGGTCAGTTGTCCGATCGCCTGATTTCCCAATGCCGCAAACGCAAACACCGGCGCCGCCAGAGCTGAGACGCTCATACTGCAGTGATCGGGCAGCGTCCGATCGAGCCGCTCCCCCAAACTACGATTAAATAAACGGTTGACAATTCTAATTTGGGGATTGAGGATGCGTGCCTGCATTAAAATTGCCAAATTCAAGGCATCGTCATTGCCTGTAATCACTAGGGTATGAGCTTCCTGGATTCCCGCAGCGAGCAAAGTAGCCGCCGAGCGCACCTCACCAATAATAATATCCGAGCTTTCTCCCGGAATGGGGCGGTTGCTGATGCCCACCACAAAGGCTCCTTGCTGCCTCAGCAAACAAAAAATTTTATACCCAGTCCGTCCCAAGCAGCAGACGATGATTCGGGGTTTCATGGTTGTGGGCTTTGGTTGAAGGAAAAATGGGGAAACCGCCATCGGCATGGTTATGATTGATGCTACTATTTTTGACCCCAGGGATGCCCGCTACTGTAGCCTATGACACCGATGCTATGGAAATAAATTAGGATCGGAGGAAATAAATTAGGATCCTCACGATGGCACACCTGAACCGGCGGCGCTCCGAAAACACCCCTGGTGATTTTTACGTAGATAGTACGTGTATTGACTGCGATACCTGCCGCTGGATGGCGCCGGAAGTGTTTCACCGCGCCGCCGAGCAGTCCGCAGTTTATCACCAGCCAGAAACCCCTACTCAAAGACGGGCGGCGATGCAGGCGCTTTTGGCTTGTCCCACGGCTTCGATCGGCACCCAGTCAAAGCCCCAAGATATCAAAAATGCTCAGGATAGTTTTCCGATTTTAGTCGCAGAAAATGTCTTTCATTGTGGCTATCATGCGGAAAGTTCTTACGCTGCAACTAGCTATGTAATTTTGCGTCCCGAAGGCAATATTTTAGTAGATTCGCCCCGGTTTGCGCCCCCCCTGGTGAAGCGTTTAGAAGAGTTGGGGGGAGTGAAATATATGTATTTGACTCACCGGGATGATGTGGCGGATCACGAAAAATTCCGGGCGCATTTCCAGTGCGATCGCCTCCTGCACCGCGACGACATCACCGCCGACACCAGCACTGTAGAAATCCAGCTTGAAGGCACAGACCCCATCTCCTTCGCGCCTGACCTGTTAATTATTCCCGTCCCCGGTCACACCAAAGGCCATACCGTCTTATTATATAATCATAAATTCCTCTTCACTGGCGACCATTTAGCTTGGTCTGTGCGAAAAAATCAGCTCATTGCCTTTCGCGAACATTGCTGGTATTCTTGGACAGAATTAATTAAATCCATGCACCTGATTGCTACCTATTCTTTTGAGTGGGTTTTACCTGGTCACGGTCGCCGCTATCACGCCGATTTATCAACTATGTGCGCTGAAATGCAGCGTTGTCTTGATTGGCTGGAAGCTGTGAAGTGAGATATCGCGTTTCTCATATACATACGGTAGAGCCCTCACCCTCTCCCGCTCTGGGAGAGGGGCTAATACAGCCTTTTCTGAAAAAATGTGGTACATCTTTAAAGTCCCGCTCCCTTTTTGGTCGAGGGATTTAGGGTGAGGGTGAGAATATGGCTCTACTAAGTTACTGTTGAAAAAGCTGTAACTGTAATTTACTGCTCTAAAATATGCTATATAATATTTGTGGTATTGTGTTTAATCCACCTAAATTAATATGTCCTACAACACCCCAGAAGACTTTATTAATGCCGCCGATCAAGAACTAATGCGGCAAGATTGGAAAGCTGCCTGGAAGGTAGCCACAGAAGGGTTACAACATTTCCCCGACCATACGGAACTGCAGAAATATGCTTACATTCTCGCTCCCCCCAAGGTGACTTCTGTGCCGCGAGACCCCAACCGGGATGTTCAGGGAGATATGGATTGGCTCAAACAGCACCGTGATGAATATCGGGGGCGCTGGGTTGGAATTAAGAACGGTGAATTATTGGCTGTGGGCAATAGCCATGATGAAATTATCGCCGTGGTGGGACCCGTCAAAAATACTGGCATATTGGTCACGAAGGTTTACTAATGACATTACTTTTTTTTGCTGACGGGGAAACTTTTGCCTCTGGTGCAGTTGGTTATACATACGCTCCCGTGACTGTGGGAGAAACCACCAATCGGATTGTGATGCCTATAGAAGTTGAAGGAATACCCACTCTGGCTGTGCTTGATACGGGAGCGCCTTATGTCATCTGTTCGCCAAAAGTTGCATCAGATGCGGGGGTTAATCCAACCGCAGCCTTGGAAAGGAAAACTATGTTAATTCGGGGGATGCGGCTGTCGGGGTTTGTGGTACGTATGAACATCAGATTAGTGGCGAGAGAGGGGGATAATTTAGATGTAGATGCGACGGTTTTTGTGCCAGATTCGGAGTATCTCTGGGGTGATTTTCCCTCATTTATTGGGTTGGGGGGATTTTTGGAAAGAATCCGGTTTGCTCTCGACCCGAATACTGATACTTTTTATTTTGGTCAGTTGTGAACGTCGGGGGAGGGTCGTAATTCGAGCGCGCATCTCCTCTGAACCGGTCTAAAACATCAGCTATAATATCGAGATAATTTTGAGTAACACACCTAAATTCATATGTCCTACAACACGCCAGAAGACTTTATTAATGCCGCCGATCAAGAACTAATGCGGCAGGATTGGAAAGCTGCCTGGAAGGTAGCCACCGAAGGGTTACAACATTTCCCCGACCATGCGGAACTGCAGAAATATGCTTACATTCTCGCTCCCCCCAAGGTGACTTCTGTCAACCGAGGCGGGCATCCAGAAATCCGGGCAAATCGCGAGTGGCTCCAGAAACACCGGGCTGAATATCGGGGGCGCTGGGTAGGAATTAAGAACGGTGATTTATTGGCTGTGGGCAATAGCCATGATGAAATTATCGCCCAAGTTGGCTCGGTTAAAAATACTGGCATATTGGTCACGAAGGTTTACTAATTACATTATAATGGAGGTTAACCTGTTGGTTGAGAAAGGAGCGATCGCTTTTTGGCTGGTACGGGGCGATCGCTATTTGGGAAAGAAAAAGTGCTGCATGGCATGGAGGCATCACTTTCCTTTCCAAGCCTTGAATTTACTCTCTTACACCACTGTAAAACTATCCTCTGTCAGTGGGTCTTGGTGGAATATATTAATTGTGTTTCCAGGACTCAAAACAACCAGAGAAGCTAGACCTATAACAGTACCATCTAATGTCCGGTTGCCATTGAAAAAGTTTCCGGGAGCATTGAAAACCTCCGTTCCATTGGCAAAACCAAGGCTGGCATCGACTTGGATCACATCCTGACCTCCCACGAAATCGAGAATGCGATCCTCGCCGCTGTTTGCTCCAAAAATAAATGTATCCTGACCCATGCCACCACCAATAGTATCATTGCCGCCTAAACCGTTAAGATTATCGTCCGCATCCGTGCCAAGAAGGATGTCACCATTTGCGGTTGCAGAGGTAGGAATTACCTCTTGATTGGTAAATCCTTGGAACTCGTAGCCGATATCTGCTAGTATTGCCAAATCAACTTTGGTTGGAATGAATATATTCGCCCCGCCGCCATTACCTAAAAGCGAGGGTAAGCCAGTAGTATTCACAATGCTGTCTTGATGGGCACTATCCCTTAAGGGAATGGGGCTTCCGTTATTAATCGCTGTGGCATTTAGGCCAGCGAAGGACAAGCCATTATTTCGTCGAGCATCGTAAATGGGTATGCCAGCGCTAATCCCCAAAACGTGAGCTATTTCGTGGGCAGTTGTGATAAATAGACTGGCATCACCGCCGTTTTCACTGGGAGTGTCGCTCAAGTCATAAGGCGTAGGGTCAACACTGTATGCCAGGTTAGAGCCAAACGAAACACTGCTGACAAAGGGTTCGTAATTGACGCCACTTACCCTTTCAGGCAAAGCATCTTCGCCGAAATTGCCATTAGTCACGCCTACAGCATCTACAAGGTTCTTTGCTCCTACAAAAATGAGTATATCGTCAATTTCTCGGTCTAAAGTGACTGTCTCCGGTTGTCCAGTCTGGGGATTTACTATGAAAAACTCAGTACCAGCGGTAACGTTGGGGAACTCATCCTGAATGACCGATTCCCAAAAGCTGGCAGCAGCTTCCAAGGTGGCGCGGCGGTTGGGGTCGTTGAAAAATCCATTGGTATCGAAACGATAGTCGAACTCAATGTTAAACGTACTCGGCTTATTGGGAGCCCCTGCACGACCTTCCGCTTGACCAATGGTTTGGAAATGTTCTGCCGCACTGTTGAACTGGCCATTGAAAATTCCTTGTCCGACTTCGTGGTTCATCACCAGATAGAACTGTTCATCAAAACTTGCGGGGAGTTGGTCGTCAACATCGCTGACTTGAATAGTAAGAGTTTTCTCAAAACTTTCCCCGCCGGAGTCGGTAGTGCGAACGGTGACGTCATGGCTTGTTGTTGTCTCGAAGTCTAACAGAGTGTCATCGGCTACTTGCAGTTGGTTGCCGCTAATAGCAAAGCGTCCACCCGCGTTGTTCGCTAAAGTATAGGTATGAGTATCGTTGGCATCGGCGTCAGTGGTAGAAAAATTGCCCACAACCGTGCCATTGGCGCTGTTTTCCTCCACCGCACTATTGGAAAGAGCAATATCTGTGGGTGCTGCATTCCCTGGCGTTTCGTCAACATCGCTGACTTGAATAGTAAGAGTTTTCTCAAAACTTTCCCCGCCGGAGTCGGTAGTGCGAACGGTGACGTCATGGCTTGTTGTTGTCTCGAAGTCTAACAGAGTGTCATCGGCTACTTGCAGTTGGTTGCCGCTAATAGCAAAGCGTCCACCCGCGTTGTTCGCTAAAGTATAGGTATGAGTATCGTTGGCATCGGCGTCAGTGGTAGAAAAATTGCCCACAACCGTGCCATTGGCGCTGTTTTCCTCCACCGCACTATTGGAAAGAGCAATATCTGTGGGTGCTGCATTCCCTGGCGTTTCGTCAACATCGCTGACTTGAATAGTAAGAGTTTTCTCAAAACTTTCCCCGCCGGAGTCGGTAGTGCGAACGGTGACGTCATGGCTTGTTGTTGTCTCGAAGTCTAACAGAGTGCCATCGGCTACTTGCAGTTGGTTGTCGCTAATAGCAAAGCGTCCACCCGCGTTGTTCGCTAAAGCATAGGTATGAGTATCGTTGGCATCGGCGTCAGTGGTAGAAAGGTTGCCCACAACCGTGCCATTAGCGCTGTTTTCTTCGATGCTGCTGCTGGACAAAGCAATATCTGTGGGGGCGCTGTTAGTTATCTCGCCACCAGTATTGCCACCAGTATTGCCACCAGTATTGCCACCAGTATTGCCGATTAGATTAGGAACTTGGGGGACAAAATTATCGTTGTTGGTGTCATCGGTTGTGGTTGGCTCTGTTAAGGGAGTGGGGACTGGTGGCGCTGTGGTTAGAGAGTTGAGAGAAGTGGTGAAGGTTTCGCGGGTAAGGGTGCGACTTTCCACGCCGAGGACGATCGCCAAAACTTGTCCGGTGGCGCGTTCGACGATGAGGGTGTTCCCACCATTCTCCCCGGTTCCATCTTGGATATCTAAATCGTCAAAAACGAGTTCGTCATCTAGACCGATTAAATCTTCGCCTGCAACAAAATCTTCAATGATAATTTGGGCGATCGTCTCATTACTTTGTTTGCGGATGACGAAAATATCGAATCCGGCACCCCCGTTTAAGGTATTCACGCCGAGGTCGCCATAAAGAACGTCGTTGCCATCAGCACCAAAAATGATATCGTTGTCTTTGCCTCCGCGAACGGTATCATTTTCTTCACCGCCGTCAATCGTATCATCTCCTTGGTTGCCAAAGAGGATATCGGTTCCCAGTCCGCCAAGGAGGATATCGTTTCCATCAAGTCCGAAAAGTTCGTCGTTGCCGTTTTCCCCGTCGAGGGTATCGTTTCCTAAGTCGCCGTAGAGTCGATCGTTATCCGCACCGCCTAAGAGGCGATCGCTTCCTTTTCCGCCATGCAGGGTATCGTTGCCGGGTCCGCCAAACAGGATATCGTCATCCTGATTACCATTCAGAAAGTCATCGGCTTCCAACCCGATTACTGTATCATTCCCGTTTAATGCTAGAATGATATCTTGACTGGAAGTGCCGCCAATATTGTCACTGTCTAAGGTCCCAAAATTGATTTCGATCATGGTCTTTGCTCCTTTCGATTGATTCGATTGATGCGATCGCATTTGCGTTCGATTTCAGATCGATATCTGTGCAACGCCGCTGCGTAGAAGTCTGCTACCCCGATTGGCTAGTCTCTCTAGTATTAACCGGGAGAGGTCTTAGACTTACTAGGGCGATAACTCTAGTGGATATAGCCGCCATTGATAGTTTTGTGATTGCCGCCATCATCGCGATTCCTTCAACTAGATGTTAGGGGCGAACCCCGTCAAGGGTCGGCGTTAGCCATCGGGTGTTCGGCTTCACCCTGACTAACCCCGCCCGATCGAGTGCCTCTACATAGCTATTGGGAGCAGGTGGGACAAATTATGCGTTGGTCATCCCATAAACTGGGTTTCTTTAATAAATCTTCATATCCTGGAAAAAAATTTTGGTCAGAAGGTTTCTTGACCCTCCCGATCAGGGGTAAAGGGACCCTGAAACTCGGTTTTAGCCAGGGGACCTCTACCGGGTTATGTCCCAAAAGTAAAGATATGCTATAAAATATTGAGAAATGTAAATAAATTTTGCTATCAAATGCTGATATTTCCCGGTAATGCCGCCAGGTGGAAACAATCCTTGACAGAAAAACTCCTGTTCGGGAATGAGCCCACCCCCGAACTGGTCGCCATCCTCCTGGTTTACTTTGTCCAAGGGATTTTGGGCTTGGCTCGCCTCTCGGTGAGCTTCTTTCTCAAAGATGAACTGGGTTTAAGTCCGGCGGAAATGGCAGCCTTGACGGGTTTGGCTGCTTTGCCTTGGGTGGTAAAACCATTGTGGGGCTTCATGTCTGATGGTTTGCCCCTATTTGGCTACCGCCGCCGCTCCTATATATTTATCTCTGGAATTTTGGGGGGAGCGGCTTGGGTGAGTATGGCAACCCTGGTAGATAGCGGCTCTAAGGCGGCGGCGGTGATGCTGGTGTCTTCCCTGTCGGTGGCGGTGAGCGATGTTATTGCTGATTCCCTGGTGGTGGAACGCGCTAGGCGAGAATCTCAGAGTAATGCCGGGTCCTTGCAATCTCTCTGCTGGGGGGCGTCAGCGGTGGGAAGTCTGTTAACCGCCTATTTCAGCGGTTCTCTGCTGGAAAATTTCTCGACGCAAACGGTGTTTTTGATTACGGCTTGTTTCCCCCCCCTGGTGTCGGCGGTGGCGTGGCTCATTGCTGAGGAACCGATGACGGTAAGTGACTCTGGTTTGGCGGGAGTTAAGGGGCAATTGCAGCAACTGCGCGGCGCGATCGGCCAAAAAGCCATCCTCTTCCCCACCCTGTTCCTCTTCCTCTGGCAAGCCACCCCCAGTTCTGACTCTGCCTTTTTCTTCTTCACCACTAATGAGCTGGGATTTCCCCCAGAATTCCTCGGACGAGTGCGCCTATTCACCAGCATCGCCTCCCTGGTTGGCATCTGGCTGTTTCAGCGCTTTTTTAAAGGTGTGCCGTTCCGCCGGATTTTTGGCTGGTCGATGGTCATTTCGGCGGTTTTGGGGATGACCACTTTGCTGCTTGTCACCCACGCTAACCGCTCTTTGGGTATAGACGATCGGTGGTTCAGCCTCGGCGACAGCATTGTACTAACCGTAATGGGCCAAATCGCCTATATGCCCGTGCTGGTCCTCGCCGCTCGCCTCTGTCCCGCCGGAGTAGAAGCCACCTTATTTGCCTTGCTGATGTCCGTGATGAATTTAGCGGCGATCGCCTCTCACGAACTCGGAGCCCTCCTCACCCACTTCCTCGGAGTGACGGAAACCAATTTTGACAATCTCTGGCTGCTTGTCACCATATCCAACCTCAGCACCCTTTTGCCATTACCCCTGCTCCGCTGGCTCCCCGCCGCCAATACTCCCATAGAGGAGAACGCTAAATCAGCTCCTGAAACCATTACAGTAGAAGCGTGAAAACGATGTTTCCGGTTTAAACAACAATAACTGCATAACCAGCAGTATGGCGAGTATGAACAGTAAGAACGATCGCCCCGCTTGGCCAAATTTATCAGAAGCAGAAATTGACCACATAGTTATCGCCCAAGCTGATGAAGATTCCGCCTGGGAAGATGCGATCGAAGTCCAGCAAAAACCAACAATTAACAACACAAAAACCGAAAATAATGCCCATCAAAGACAGCTCAACCCTAATTGCCCAACCCAATTTAACCCCCACATACAGCCTCAGTGATTGGGCAAAAGGCCATCAATCCCTATATGACGAACATGATTACTGGATTGACGACATCGAAGGCCAAATCCCCCCCGAACTACAGGGCACCTTTTTCCGCAACGGCCCCGGTTTGCTAGACATCAACGGCTACTCAGTGCATCACCCCTTTGATGGCGATGGCATGATTGTCAAAATATCATTTGCTGATGGGCGCGCCCACTTCAGTAATCGCCATATCCGCACCGCCGGATTTGTCGCCGAACAAAAAGCCGGAAAACCCCTTTATCGCGGCGTCTTTGGCACCCAAAAACCGGGCGGTTTCCTCGCCAATATCTTTAACACCAAAATCAAAAACATCGCCAATACTAATATTATCTATTGGGGCGATAAGCTGCTGGCCATGTGGGAAGGAGCCGAACCCTATCGCCTCGACCCATACACCCTAGAAACCATTGGCCCTGACTACCTCGACGGCTTATTAAAACCCGGAGATGCTTGGTCAGCGCATCCCCGCATTGACCCTCACTGCGCAATGGATGGCGGCGAGCCCTGTTTAGTGAATTTTTCCGTCAAAACCGGACCAACCAGCAAGATTACAATTTCCGAATTCAACCCAGCGGGGCAACTATTACGAAAGCATACCCATTCCGTGCCCGGTTTTGCCTTCCTGCACGATATGGCAATTACCCCCAACTACTGCATCTTTGTCCAAAATCCCGTGATTTTCAACCCCTTGCAATTCTTGTTAGGATTGCGCAGTGCAGGGCAATGTTTGCAGTTTAATCCCAAACAACAGAGCAAAATTATCCTCATTCCCCGAAATGGCCAAGACCAGGTGCAGATTCTGGAAGCAGAAACATGCTTTATCTTCCACCACGCTAATGCTTGGGAAGCAGGAGATGAGGTCTTTATCGATTCCGTGGCTTACGATTCTTTCACTACCATTGACCCCGATGTGGACTTTCGGGAGATAGATTTCGAGAATGGTGTCCCTGGTGCGTTATGGCGGTTTCGGTTAAATTTGACCACAAAACAGACCGAGCATGAGGTGATAGATCAACGGTGTGTAGAGTTTCCCACTCTCCATCCTGAAATGGTGGGGCGTCCTTATCGGTATCTGTACATCGGAGCGGCGGCGCAACCAACGGGCAATGCACCCCTACAAACCTTGTTAAAATTGGATTTAACTACCGGAAAACAGCAAATTTGGAGTGCTGCACCTCGCGGTTTCCTTGGGGAACCCTTGTTTGTACCTCGTCCCGGCGGTAATGCAGAAGATGACGGCTGGTTACTGGTTTTGATGTATGATGCTGCCCATGACCGCTCTGATTTGGTGATTTTGGATGCAACGGACTTAAACCGAGAACCAGTGGCCCGCTTGCACCTGAAACATCATATCCCCTACGGACTCCACGGCAGTTTTACAAAGTTAGTAGTAGGGCTCTAGCCCAAAAAAAGGTTTGTAGTTGGGCTTCAGCCCAAAAAAAGGTTTGTAGTTGGGCTTCAGCCCAAAAAAAGGTTTGTAGTTGGGCTTTAGCCCAAAAAAAGGTTCATTTGAGCTAGAGGGCTGAAGCCCTACTACGAACCCGGAGGGCTGAAGCCAATACCACAACCCTCGGAGGGCTGAAGCCCAACTACAAACCTATGGGTTCCTCTGAGCTGATATGATATTTGGGAACGGTTATGTAGGAATATGATTAGCCGAACCCCTTCAGGGGGCGGCGTTAGCCATCGATCCATCTATCGGAGGTGCGTATGAAATTTACCATAGTCATCACTACGTATAATCGCTTATCGGTGTTAAAGCGAGCAATTGATTCGGCTCTGGCACAAACCGTAAATTGCGAAGTTGTGGTAGTAGATGATTGCTCCCGTGATGGTACGGATGAATATGTGCGCAGTTTGGGGGACAAAGTGGTTTACCACCGCAACTCACGCAATTTGGGTCATGCGGAAACGGTGAATGCAGGGGTGAATTTGGCCACGGGGGATTGGATCAAGCCCCTGGATGATGATGATTATCTGGCACCAAATTGCATTGAGGAGATATCGCGGGTATTAGCCTCCCGTCCTGAAGCGGTTATTTGTTCTTGCCAAGCGGCTCAAGTGGATACCAACGAAGTGGAACTCCGCCGCACTCGCCAAGTGGGTCCAGGTAATGCTTTTTACATTTCTCAAGAAGATATTCACTACGGGATGCTGCTGGAGTTATTGCCCTTTGGTACTCCGGCGCAAGTGGCATTCCGCCGCGATGCTTTTTTAAGCTCTGGTGGCTGGGATTCTAGTTTGGATACAAACTGTGATGATATTGATTCTTGGGTAAAAATTGCTCAGTTTGGCGATGCTATTTTTATCAACCAGTGCCTTGCTTACCGCACGATTTGGCCGGATTCTTATAATCAAAAGTTTTCTCTAGAAAAGCGGTTAGCTACGAATATCTATATTAAAGAAAAGATTTATCCTCTGGTCAATCAGAAACACCGCGCTAAAATTCCCTCTCTAGGGGCGATTCGCGATTATGTGAAGCTGCATTGGGTGATGGTAGCGTTTAAACAGGGCAGAATTATCAATGGTTTAGAATTTGCTTTTCCGGCTTTGTTTTCTCCCGCTGCTTGGAAATTGCTGTTAGGAGCGCGGCTATCTAAGAAAAAAACTGATGCCAGTAAATTGTCATATCATGTGATTTATTGATTTGAGCAGAGAAACAGGGGACGGAGTTTGTAGGGTGGGCAGTGCCAAAAATATTGCTCCTGCCAGGGAAGAATTCTTAGTTTTGGCACTGCCCACCCTACTGCAGATTAAGAAACCCGATTTTTGGGTTAACCTTTTACACCTTCGATGTCTTCATCTATCATATCGTAAAGGGCACGTAGTTGCTCTAATTTGTCTTTGTCTGGGTGCCAGAAACCGCGCCCGTTGGCTTCGAGCATCCGCCCCACAATATTGCGGAAGGCTTCGGGGTTGTTGGCGCGGAGTTTGGCGGCCATTTCTGGGTCGAAAGCGTAGGTTTCGGCGGCTTGGTCATATACCCATGATTCTTGGAAATCTACTGTCCCTCCCCAACCTATTAATGCGGTCATGCGTTGGGAGATTTCATAGGCACCGCCGGAGCCTTGGGATGCCATTGCTTCGGCCCATTTGGGGTTGAGTAGTTTGGTGCGGTATTCTAAGCGCAGGAGGTCTTCTAGTTTGCGGGGGGTGGTGTCTTTGGAGAAACTTTCCACAAAGTTGGCGGTGACTTTTTTGCCGCTGCGTTTTTCGGCGGCGCGTTTGAGGGCGCCGGTGTTGGCATAATATTCTTGGATGTCGGTGAGTCCGTATTCTACGGAGTCGATTTCTTGGACGATGCGATCGCTCGTTTGCAACAGTTGCGATAACACCTCGGGACGCGCTGTCCCTTTATCCTTCCGTCCAAAACTAAAAGCATTGCGACTTTGCCAGGTATCCGCCAACTCATTCCCAGACTCCCAGCTACCATCGACCACGCGATCGTTCACCAAAGAACCAAAATCCCCCGCCGGGTTAGAAAACAATCGCGCCGTCACATTTTCCACCCCTTGCGCCTGCAACTCCAAAGCATGCTTGCGGATAAAATTCTGCTCCACCGGTTCATCCGCAGCAGCCGATCGAGCAAACAAATCATCCAACAACTCAATAATATTACCAAAACTATCCCGGAAAATCCCCGACAAATTCGCCAGCACATCAATGCGCGGGTGTCCCACCGCCTCTAAAGGCTTCAACTCATAGCGGACAATCCGCCCCGTCCCCTCTTTCAGAGGTTCCGCCCCCACCAATTCTAGCAGAATTCCCAGAGATTCCCCCTTAGTTTTAATCGCATCCAAACCCCACAGCAACACCGCCACCGTTTCGGGATATTTCCCTGTTTCCTGCAAGTGTTCCGCGATAATTTTGCGGGCAATTTCTTGCCCCCGCAGATACGCCGCCGGTGACGGCATCCGATAAGGGTCTAAAGCGTGAATATTCCGACCCGTGGGCAAAGCACCCGGACCATCCCGGAGCAAATCACCTCCCGGCGCCGGGGGGATATATTCCCCATTCAAACCCCGCAACAGATTGGTAATTTCATCAGGAGTTTGCTGTAGCAAATCCGCCACTTGTAGCACTTCCGCCCCGCGTTCACCCACAATATTATTAACAGCTTTTTGCACCATTTCCCCATTACCGTTGCGGTTCGCGATACTCTCCACCACCTCTAGGGGAAACTCTCGGTCAAAATAAGCATCCAAATAAGACTTTAACACCTCCGCCGTGGGTGATGAACCCAAAACGTGTAACCCCGATGAAAACAAGCGTTGTTCTACTACTTGCAAATAGTCGTAAATTTTGATAAAATACTGATTCAGCGCTTCTTTGCTAAACATCCTGGCATTTGCCGGGGTAAACTCAATCCCCAGTTTTCTCGCTTCGTCAAAATGGCAATCAGCATCTAAACCAGTATCAACAATTTTTTGGCAAATCCCCTCCCGCAGGGCAGCATTTTTCTGGGGGTCTTCTCGGTATTCGGCAATTAAATCCCGCAGTGCGATTAGTTCTTTATACAAACCCGCCCGTCCATAAGGTGGTACATTGTGAGAAATCAGCACGCCGTAACCTCGCCGTTTGGCTAAAATCGATTCCGAGGGATTATTTGCAGCATAAATGTAGAGATTGGGCAAATCTCCCAGCAGGATATCTGACCAAGAATAGCCGGTATTCCCTAAAGGCGAACCGGGCAACCATTCTACTGTCCCGTGCATCCCAAAGTGAACCACCGCGTGGGGTTGAAATTCGTTTTGCAGCCATTTGTAGAAAGCAGCATACTGGGGATGAGGGGTCATATCCCGCTCAAACATCAACCGCATAGGGTCGCCATTAATGCCTAATGGCGGTTGCACTCCCACCCACACATTGCCAAACCAAACGCCGCCGATGTGGTAGTCATCGCCATAGGTTTTAATTCCGGTTTTGCTCAGGTCGCCCCATTGTTTTTCTATGCGGGTAGTGAGCAGGTATCCTAACCATTTTTCTAGGGTTTTTACCGGTGTGCTAGCTCCCGGTAAACCGGTTTGATTACTTTTGGCCATTGAAAGGGAAACAATCTCATCTGCGGTTTTGACTTGGCGGATGATTTCTTCGCCATTTGTGGGTAATTCTCCCACATTATAACCCTGCGCCTGCATGGTTTGCAATAATTTTAACAAACTGCGGGGCACATCTAATAAAGCGGCTGTACCGGTAGCACCATATCCCGGCGGAAAGCCATATAAAATGATGGCGATGCGGCGTTGAGATGGGGTAGTTTGGCGCAGTTGCAGCCAATTTTTTATCCTTCCCGTGAGGCGTTTTACTCGTTCGGGGATTAAATAGATATCTTCTCCCACTAAACCACCCAGGGGGATGGTATCTATGGCGCCATCTAGTTCGGGAAGAGCATACAAAACTACGCTTTGTAAACCGCCGATTCCTTGACGAGTCCAGGAGTGAATATCTTGGATTAATAAAGGTGCAGCCACAATATAAGGGACGTTTTTGGCGGTGAGAATGCGTTGGGCAACTTCTACTCGCCTACCGCCTTCCATTGAACCGGCGGGACCGCCGACTAAGGGAAAACCAATGGTAGAAACAATGGCATCTACGGCGATGGCTTCTGGTGATAAAGATGGGGTGGCAATTTGGCCTTGTTGGCGTTGGTTTTGTTCTTCATTAGTAGTCATCCAGTCTCGGACGGCTACGTGTCCTTCGACGCCGTTGATGAAGATGGGGAGGGGGATTAAACCGGCGACTTCAAAGTGGCGAATTAGTTGGGGAATGTAGGGTTGTTTGCTGATGACGTGTTTGCGGTACAGGAGAATGCCAATAATTGGGTTATTGGCGGTGACGGGGTGATGGGTTTGATACCATTGCCAGTAGTCTCGGGGTGAGGTAAAATAGCCGTCAAAGTCGGGGTGAAGTAATCCCATGTTGGGGGTTTCTATGGGGGGCGGGATGTCGCCCACTTTTAGCCCTAGGTATGTTTCGCCGAGATGCCAACACATGGCGGCTACGTTGTCGCTACCTCCGGCGTTCCAGTAGCCGTAAATTATCAGCCAGTTGCGCAGGTCTTGAACTTTGCCGATCGGGATAAATTTCAGCAGTTTTGGCCCGGTTTTCAGGAAGCTAATATATCCCGCCAGTTTGTCTTCTTCCCGTCCGCTGGAAAATTTGCTCAGAATGAACTGGATGGGTTTAGGCATTCCTTTGGGTTGGTCGCCAATGACAAATTTACCCAATTTGGTGAGGGCCATTAGTTCTAAGGCGGACTCAAACACGAGACGGATGGGGATTTGTTGCACTTTGGCTCTCAACCACATCACTTGTTCATAGTCAAATAGCAAACTGGCGAAGAAGACATCAGCACTAACTAGCGCAGTTTCTACCCTGGTGGGGTTGGTGGCGATATCCTGGTCGGTAAATACCTGCAATTCTAATTCAGGACATCGAAAATTCACCACCTTAGCGGCTTGGCGGTATAAGTCCGCGTTGAAGGTTTCAAATCCAGCAATTAAGACGATGCGTTTCATGGTTTATTTGTCCTTGGTCATTTCTCGTTTGTCCTTTGTCCCACAAAAACCGTGGTTTTTGCATCCCTAGAAACCGGGTTTCTTGCATCAATTTCTTGGCTAAGTACAAGGATTTGGTTTCAGAAACCCGGTTTCTTCCCAAGGGACAAGGGACTAAGCACAATTATATCATATCTGGCATCGATTTGGCTGCCTAGGCTCTGTGATTGGTGATAATTTTTCCCTTGACATCGGCACCCATAGGGGCTCTTATCACTTTGGCGAAATAAATGGCATAATTTTGGCTGTGCAATTTCCCTGCTATTATGCCAGATAAATTCTAGCTCAATCATTGATTTGCTGAGGCATAATCATCCGGGATTTAAGGGGAAAACGGAGTTTTTTCGCATGAAGAAAAAGTTGGCTGTTGCCCATGCAAGCGTGGTGTTGGCGGAAAATATTTACTTGCCGATAACTGGGGAACCTCAAGAGGGAAAAAAATAGATTTTTTGATGATATGATGAAGCGGGGGGCGGAGTTTGTTAAGAAACATCTGGGGGGTTAGTTGCATCTATGATGTTGGTTAATTTGATGCGGGATATTTAGGGGTTGAGGATGAAAATGTGGTGGCGATCGCGCCTGGGTACGGCTCTGGGGTTGGTGGTTTTGCTCGGATGTCAGGCGGAGTCGGGGTTAAGCTCCCCAAATGAGCCAAAATTGCGGGGGATTCCGGTGTCTTGCTATGTGACTGTGGGACCGGCGGGAATTCACCCCTCGGTGACGAGTTCATTAACAGAGCTGATGAATTACCAATCGGCTCAGTGGCGGGAAGTGGTTCTGGCTTATGGGGAGGCGGGGGATTGGGAACAGGCGATCGCCCTCATCGACAAGATCGAAGATTACTGGACGAAAAACGAGACAGTAATAGATATCGCCGGGAAAATGGCAGCGGCGGGGAATTTTGAAGCGGCGATGCAGTTGGTGGGGAAACTCGATGAGAACGATCGGGCGGCGAAAGCCAAATTACTCGCGAGAATTGCCCGCTTTTACGCCTTGGCTGGCAATTCAGAGCCAGCGGCGCAAACCTTTGCGGCGGCTGTGGCGGCTGCTGATAGCTTGAATGATTTTAGCGAAAATGTTGCCAGAGCGGATATCGCGATCGAACGCGCCACCGCCAAGGATACCGCCGCCGCCATTGACTTGGCACAAACCATTACCGATGATATAGACAAATCCAGAGCCTTAGCGGGGATCGCCGGGGCAATGGCGGCAAATGGTCCATTTCGGGATGCCGTGGGGCTGGTGGGACAAATCAGTGACAATTACTATAAAGGTGCAGCAGTTAAGGAAATCGCAAAGGCTGCCACCGTCCTACAACTGGATCTGCTGCTGCCCGTAGCAGAAGCCATTACCGAACCTGTACACCAAGCCGCCGCCAAAGCTGATATCGCCAGCGCCTACATCGCCGCCAAACGCTTTGACAAAGCCCTGCAAATCATTTTAACCCTGAAAGAAGAGGATGATGCTTCCCTCCTGGCGCCTTTGGCGGGTGAGCTAGCAGGGGCGGGCGCATTTGACGCTAGCGTGCAAGTGGCTGATAAAATCAAAAATCAATACTGGCAAGAGCTAGCTTTGGTGAAAGTAGCTGCCGGTTTTGTGGAGGCGGGGGATCACCAGAGGGCGGAGCAGTTTGTGGCCGGAATTGCATCGGCGCAAACCAAAAACGAGGCGCTCAAGGCGATCGCCTTTGCCCGCGCCACCGCCGGAGACTACGCGGCTGCCCTGGAACTGGCCAAAACCATTGTGCCGTCAGCTTCCGAGGCTACCCAGTACGAGCTGAAGGAACACTTCATCCCCCTGCTTAATTGTGCCCTACAGCCAGAATCGTGAGCCCCCATATGCCCCTCCCTTGTTGTCGCTCAGTGGTCTAATTTGGCCAATCGACGTAGGGGGTTGGGCACCACACCCCTACCTCTGCATCAGCCTTAGCGGGCTGACCAGAAGTGGGATCACCGGAGGCTGAACCAGTGGCAGAAAAACTGCCAAAACCACACGATTTTCCGGGCAAACACCGGAGCAGTGGAATTTCTCAGCAGGAGTATAACTGCTCCGGACAAAGCGCTAAAGTTTTACACAAACAAATCTAACTGCAAAAATATGTCTAGCCAGAACTCGGTTAACCCCAACCATCATCAACCCTCCACCAGCCGCAGAAGGAATTTAATTCCTCTGACTTTGCTGTTGCTCTCCCCGATCGTCTTACCGAGTTGCAGCTATGTCCAAAAAGCCACAAATATGTCCCCAGGAGGAGAAAATGCTGTCATCAGCCCGCCAGCGCCACCACAGTCTATGCCAGCGCCCCAGGGAGACTTGATGCGCACCACAGGCGAGCCAATGGCTTTTCTCAACACCGACATCCCCAGAGCCCAACCCCAACTGATCAAAAGGGCAGAACTATCAGTAAAAGTAGATTCCATTGATGATAGCATTCAAGCCATTTCTGAAGTCATCAAACAATCGCAAGCCGATTTGATTTCCTTCCAAGACCGCAAGCCACCAACCGCTACCCTTTCTCACAGCGCCTTAATGGAAATTCGCGTTCCCCAAGAACGCCTAGAAGCCACAGTAAACGCCCTCGCCAACCTGGGCACCGTGCTGCATCGTTCTCTGACGGCTCAAGATGTGTCGGAGCAATTAGTAGATAATGATGCCCGCCTGCGCAACCTGCGGCGACAAGAAGAATTAGTTTTGCGGATTATGGATCGCTCCGGCTCTGTCAAAGATATGATGGATGCAGCGCAGCAGCTCGGACAAATTCGTGAGGCGATCGAGCGCCTCGATGCCCAAGTCAAATACTTGCAGCAACAAGTAGCCTACTCCACCATCTCCCTAGAGCTAGAAGCACCCCCAGCATCCCAAGAGCCCCAGCCCGAAATCCCCCTAGAAACCCAGCTCAAGCAAACCTGGAACAGCGCCCTAGATTCCGTCACCGACTTTAGCATCACCCTGCTCAAGCTCAGCATCTACCTCCTCGTGTATAGCCCCTACCTCTTGGTAGCTCTTGCCTTTATCTTTATCAGTTACAAACTCTTGGCTAAACCGAAAATCCAAGACAGCAAACCCGCACCAGCCCAACACAAACAAGACACCCCCACAACCCCCCTCGCCGAGGCGCCCCCAGCCCCAGTGGCAACCCCAGAGCCAGTGGCTACTCAGGAAATGCCCAACGCCACCGCTTCCCGCGCTAACGGTGTGGTGATGAATGGGGACATGCCACCCTTGGGTTCAGCCGATTTGTCCCCCTTCCAGGAGCCCGTAGGCACCAGCCGCAAGTAACATTAAATCTGGTTATTTGTCCTTGGTCATTTGTCATTAGTCCTTTGTCCTTTGTCCTTTGTCTTTTGTTTGTTCATACAAGTGAAAAGGGACAAGTGACTTTAGGGGCACGGCATCATTAAGATTTATCATTAAACCCAAATATTTATGATGCCGTGCCCGTACCAAGTGACAAGTGACAAGGGACAAGGCACAAGGCACAAGGCACAAGGCACAAGTGAGATTAACCGCGAATTAATCGCGATTTTGTAGCCCTCCGGCGCCAGAACACCGCCACTAAACCAGCTACCAAACCCAGCCACAGCAGCAGTTTTGGCAAATTTTTCCCCAGGGGCGCCCTCTGGTGAGTGAAACCGAAAGCCGCCTCAGATTCAAACCACGCCAAATCCGACCCCAAACTATCTACCACCGCCGCCGTTGCCGCCAGTACCCCCTCATCATTATCTCCCCTCGCCAACTTCGGCGTGACCGCCGCCGTCAGCATCTCCCCCAAACTCTCCTCTGGCAGCCGCTGCCGCAATTTTGCACCAGTTGCCACCTCTAGGCGGCGCTCTTGTGCCGCAATTAACAGCAGAATATCATTATCTCCCATCCCCCAGTAGTGGAACAGTTCCACCGCCAACTGTCTTGGCGTTGTCGGCGTCGCCGTCGATATTGTCACCACCCCCATTTTCACCCCAGTTTTCCCCTCTAGCTGGGAAATCATCTGGTTTAACTCGGTTTCGGTTGTCGTCAACAGCATTTGCGCCCCATCTGTCACCTTCACGCTTTGGTGTAGAGGGTTGGGGATATCTTGCACCCCCAAAAAAAGATGTCTTGCTGATGCTGTAGGTGCCCACCACATCAGGCACAGAAACAAGATGCTGGCTACCAACAGGCGTTTAATTGAGAGCCTACTCATATCTAATTCTCCTTTTGGTCACAATTGATAATTGATAATTGATAATTGATAATTGACAAGATTCTCCGCAGAAACCCGGTTTCTTCCCCAAATGACAAGTCGCATTCTTAATTAATATTACCTTGACGTTCGCACTTAAATCCCCGCTGGCGCCAATCTGGGATATCTACATCCGCCAGTTTCATCAAGTTAGTGCAGGGATGCGGTGAGGAAAATTGCCCGATCGTGGCTAAAATCAAAGAGTGACTGATACCAGACAGCGTTTTTAGCCAAGATTCTCTATTACCGGGAATTCCCGACTCTTCCACAGTTTCCATATCTATCCAAATCTGATGAGATGCTGCCAGAATTTGCCCAATCCATTTGGCTCTAGGGAGATGCGTAGGCGAGGTAATGACTTTTAGCCTTTTTACTCCCCACTGCTGGAGAATGGGCAAGGAAAAATAGAAATTATCAACTGTGGATTTAGCGCATTTTTCCAACCAAACTTGCTGCATCGAGGTTCCTTCCCGCTGAAAAATTAGGAAAATACAGGGGTCTGGGGAACCGCCGGAAATGATAATGGGAATTTGGGGAGATGGGTTAGCGATTTTAGCTACATAAATTTCCCGGCGAATACTACCTCCCAATACTAAAATAGCATCTACTGGTCTGTTGGCATAACTCTGCAACTGCGCCCAATCAATGAAGAATAACCAACCCCCCAGGAAGAAAATCAGACTTGGGAGAATGATTAAAATAATTCTGATCAGTAATTTAGGCCATTTGGAACCGGGCTGTTTATGTTTGTTTCTTTGTTGCATATGGTTTCCAACATTTAGCAGCTCCTATGAAAGTGGAAGAAATAGATTTTGGGCTGAAGCCAATACCACAACCCTTTTAAGAGGGCTGAAGCCAATACCACAACCCTTTTAAGAGGGCTGAAGCCCTACTACGAACCGAAGAATGAGGGCTGAAGCCCTACTACGAACCTAATTTTAATTAGGGTTGCCCGAGGTGGGGAAAGTAAAGATAACTTGGCCGTTGTCATTGACCCTTTTGGTGGCACCGAGTTTCAAAAGTTCGGCTTCGGCGCGCTGTTGCACCTTTTTATCCACGGCGTTGTAATAAACATCGCTCCAAGCCCAAATGCGCACGGGTTTGCTATCGGGGTTTTTCTGAAGAAATTCGGCGGTTTGTTGGTAAAGGGGTGCAAAATCTTGGTCGGGGGTGCCTTGCACCCATTCGGCGGCTTTTTGGTGCGAGTAGATGGAACCGGGGACATCGCCGAGGAGGAGTAGTTGGTCGATGCCTTTGTAACGCCAGAGGAGGTAGGCTTGGGGGTCGATTTGGGGGGAAAGGGCGCTGGTGCCCCGGTCCATCAGTTCAATGGCTTTTTCTGGCTTGCCTTGGTTGAAGGAAACGGCGGTGGAGATAAAGAGATAGGCTTGGGTGAAAAGGGGGTCTCGTTTGGTGAGTAGGTCAAAGTATTGGTAGTTGAGTTCGTAGCTGTTGGTTTGGTTGCGAGCTTCTTCATCGCCGAAGTAGAGGACGAATCTGAGGAATGCCCAGTTGGCGATGAGGTTGTCGAAGCCGAGGGTGGGCGATCGCGCCACCAAACCCAGTTGCAGCGCTTCCTGCTGTTCCGCCGCTGTGGGGTTGAGCAGATTAACCCCCCCGGTCCGCTGCCCAGGCCACTGCAACGCCACCACAGATGCCAGGGCCACCGCCACAGCGCCCAAGTTAGCCCACAACCCCCAATCTCTCGATCCTGTTGCTCCTGTTGATTTCACGATCGTTAAAGCTGATGAAGATGATTCCACTCCCATTTATTTTAGCTACACTAGGAACAACAATCGTAGGGGCTTCCGGTCAGGGGCGAAGCATCGCGGCCAACAGGTTATCGGTTTTACCCAGATATTGAGCCCGCGATGCTTCGCCCCTACAGCCCTTACATAACACCAGTTTCTCCTCCCTGCCGGAAACCCCGACTTAGCCGTTGAAGTCTGATTTATCCGGGACATTTGATGCCTCCGGCTAGCAGATTTGAGTATTTTTCCCCCAGGGGAGTTTTTCCCCAACACCACCTCAAGACCAGAGCATCAGCACGGATATGCAATGCCGTGGCTCTAAGAGGTAGTGCCCGCAACCGTCATCGATATTAGCCCTGTAGGGGAAGGCTTCTGTGCCCGCTTCCCTACGGGGGAGTCCACCTCGATAGCGCCCTAACTGAAATGAATCAGTATCAAAACCACCTCCCCACTTCCGGCAAGAAAACCCCGCCCTTTGCCTCCGGTAAGGAAACGCAACTCCTCCGGGTAATCCAAAAAGCCCTTTTCACCGGAGCCTTGGCTAGTATCGGACATATTGGCATCCTGCTAGAGGCGGTGAATGCTGGGCCTCCGCCCGCTGTAGGTTCGGCAGCACAGCTCGCCCCTACCCTGGAAGACAGCCCGAAAGCGATCGTGGATGAAGTCTGGCAAATCGTCAACCGGGATTATGTGGATGGCGATTTTAATAAAGTAGATTGGCAAGCAGTAAGAACTGACCTCCTCAGTAGGGATTACAGTTCTCCTGCTGCTGCTTATGCGGCAGTACGGGAAGCTCTATCTAAGTTAGATGACCCTTACACGCGATTCTTAGACCCAGAACAGTACCAGACCCTGACGAGCAAAACCGCAGGCGAACTGTCTGGGGTGGGGATTAAGCTGGGAGTGAATGAAAACCAGCGCCTGGTGGTGGTAGAACCAATAGAAAATTCTCCGGCGGCGGCGGCGCAACTGGAGGCGGGAGATGAGATTGTGGCGATTGACGATCGCCTGACCACAGGAATGAAGGTGGAAGAGGCATCAAAATTAATCCGCGGTCCACTGGGCACCAGCGTCAAACTGCGAATCTCCCGGATGGGTCAAGAGGAATTTGATGTGAACCTGACCCGGGCGAGGATAGAGGTGGCAGCAGTTCACTATAGCCTCAAAGAGGAAGGCGCCACCAAAGTCGGCTATATCCAACTAGATGAGTTCAGCTCCCATGCTCCCGAGCAGATGCTCCGAGCCATTGGCGACCTCAGTGCCAAAGGGGCTCAGGCATTCGTCCTCGACCTGCGGGGCAATCCCGGCGGCTTGCTCTACGCTAGCGTGGAAATCGCCAAAATGTGGCTCGATGGCGGCACGATCGTCAGTACCGTGGACCGACAAGGAGACAGCATCGAGTTTAAAGCCGAACCCCAACCAGGCATTGCCTTTGCCCCCCCAGTATTTAAGATGCCCTTAGCCGTCCTCGTAGATGGCAACTCCGCCAGTGCCAGCGAAATTCTCGCCGGAGCCCTCAAAGACAACGCTCGCGCCACCATTATCGGCACCCAAACCTTTGGTAAAGCCTTGGTGCAGTCAGTTCATGGGCTCTCCGACGGTTCTGGTTTAGCGGTGACGATCGCCCACTACTACACCCCCAACGGCACCGATATCAGCCATAAAGGCATCACTCCCGATATCACCATTAACCCCAACTCCGCCCTCACCCCCCAAACAGTGGCCACCAAAGACGACCCTTGGTATGTCACCGCCATCAACAACCTGCGGGCCCAAATTACCCCCGCACCCCTGGCCAACACAGATAATTGATAATTGATAATTGATAATTGATAATTATCAATTATCAATTATCAATTGACAAAATTAATAATAACTGCCAGTTTTGCGGTAATGAACAGCGGTAACGCCATCGGGATTAAGGACTTTGCCGTTATGGACTGTGGCGTAAACCACCCAGTGGTCGCCGCAGTCCATTCGGTTTTGGACGACACACTCCAAATAAGCCAAAGCATCGGTGAGGATGAGGCAACCATTTTGGGCTTCTTCCGTGGCTAAACCGGCGAAGCGGTCTTCTCCGGGGGCAAAACGCTTCATAAAGTGCTTCCGCAGTTGTTTGCCTTCCGCCAAAATATTCAACACGAATTTATCGCCAGTGTAACTGAGAGATTCCATCGCTCGGTCTTTCGCCACGGCTACGGTGATACCGGGGGGGGTGAAGGTGGCTTGAGATACCCAGGAGGCGAGCATCCCACTTTGAATCTCTCCTCGACGAGCGGCGACGATACAGAGGGAACCGACCACGCGGCCCATTGCTTGGGCGGTACGATCGCTCCCCAAGGAAGTGGTGACGCCTTGAGGGTTGGCAGCGGCCCGCAGTTTCTGGGATTTTTTCAGCGTTTGGGCGTAGTCGATCGCCGCCTCTTCACACTCTTGAATTACCGCATCCGTGGGGGTAAACTTCACCCGCATCGGCTCAAACCCAAACTTATAACCAGCATCTTTTAACTTGCCCTCCAGCATATCGATCGCTTCCCCACTCCAGCCATAGGAACCAAAAACCCCCGCCAACTTATTTTTAGAAGCCGTATTTAAAATAATCCCTAAAGCCGTTTGAATTTGCGTAGGAGCATGTCCGCCGAGGGTGGGAGAACCAATAATAAACCCATCGCATTTCTCTACCGCCGCCTGAATTTCCGTTGGTTCCGCGACTTCGCAGTTAATCGACTCCACCGCTACCCCGGATTTGGTCAACCCTTTAGCAATAGCTTGCGCCACCGTTGCCGTATTACCATAAGCCGACGCATAAATCAAAGCCACATTCACATCAGCAGATTTTTGCTTTTCGCTCCACTCCCGATAAGCCGCCGTAATTTCCCGCATTCCATAGCGCGCTAGCGGTCCATGACCGGGCGCATAAAAACTCACCGGTAAATCACCAATTTTCTCCAAAAGTGCCAGCACTTGTTTCGCTTGGGCAGCGTGCAAGGAATCATAATAAAATTGCCGGTCTTCCCTGTAAATAGACCAACCCTCATCAAACACCTGGTCGCCGCAAACGTGAGCCCCAAAAAACTTATCTGTAAACAGAATTTGAGTTTTAGTATCGTATGTAATCATCCCGTCGGGCCATCGGGGCGTCGGCGTGGTAGTCATTACCAACTGGTGCCCCTCACCCAAGTCTAGAGTATCTTCACCCCGCACCACAGCAATGTTTAATTCCTGATCGGGAAAGTAATCACGCAGGGCAAGAGCCGCCGGATTTGAGCAGACAAAAGTGAGATGAGGTGCTAAATCCATGAGCGCTTTCATTGTGGCGCCTCGGTTAGCATTAAAATGTCCTAAAATTACATAAGTTAGCTGGCTTAAGTCAAAACGCGCCTGTAAAGACTCTAAGTAATTCTGGGTGAAAGACTCCCCTGGTGGGTCAATCAGGGCAGTTTTTTCCGATTCAATCAGGTATGAATTCGCCGTAGTTCCCCGTTGCAGGGAATACTCTACCTCAAATTTCAGCCGGTCCCAAGTCCGAGAACGTAGCACCTTGGTATCAGGGCCAATTTGGAGGATTTGCACGTCGCGGGGTTTAATGTTTTCTGTCATTTGTCCAAGAGTCCTTTGTCATTTGTCCAATTGATAATTGATAATTGACAATCATCAATCATCAATTATCAATTATCAATTATCAATTATCAATAGTGATTACCGACTTTGCGGTGGTGAATCGCGGGGCGAGCGTCGGGGTCACTGACACGACCGCTGTTGACGCTGGCATAGACAACGTGGTGGTCGGTCAATTCCATGCGGGTGATGACTTCGCACTCCAGATAGGCGACGGACTCGGCGAGGATGGGGGAACCGTTGCTGGCGGTTTGGGTTTTGATGCCAGCAAAGCGATCGGCTCCGGGGGGGAAGCGTTTCAGGAAATGTTTCATCAGCGCCTGATAATTATCCTCAGCCAGGACATTAAGGACGAATGTATCTCCCACTTGCATCAGCGCTTCGATCGCCCGGTCTTTCGCCACCGCGATCGTCAGACCCAAAGGCTCGAAACTGGCTTGGGCGACCCAAGAAGCCAACATCGCGCTAGCCACTTCCCCTTTTTTCGCCGTGATGATATACAAACCACCACTGATCCGTCCCAAGGCTTTATCCAATTCGCTGTCCAGGGATTTCATCTGCTTGATGGCTTTTTTGAGACCAAGCATTTGCCCCATATCCGTGCCAGATTCTTCACAGAGTTTATAAGTGGCTTCGTTCGGGGTTTCTTTAATCAAAATTGAGGGGAAACCTTGCTTCAGTCCTACTTCTTTGAATTTGACTTGCAAGGGATAAACCGACAGGTCATTACCGCCGCCAGATTCACATAAGCCCACCACTTGCTTATCGCTCACCGTGGCGAGGATTGTGCTGATGGCGGTTTCGGCGGCTTCGGCACCAGGTCCAGAAATCGGGGGGGCACCAATGACGATACCAGCGGCGGTGCTGGCGAGGGCGCGGACTTCGTGGATATCAGCAGATTTTAAATCCATCATTTCCACAGCCACGCCGGTTTTGGTGATACCGAGGGCGATGGCTTGGGAGAGACGATCGCTGTAGCCGTAATCTGAGAAATAAAACACCGCCACCGCAGTTTCCGCCTTCGCTTGGGCTTGGCTCCACTTTTCATAGCGTCCCGTGAGTTCCTCCACGTGGTAGCGCAGTAGCGGCCCGTGACCGGTGGCGATCGTGGTGATATCTCCCAAAGTTTCCATCCTTTTCAGGGCGCTGAGAACCGAGCGGGCATTAGGAGCCATCAGGCACTCGTAATAGAAGTGATAGTCAGCCTCGATCGCGCTCAAATTGTCATCATAGGTGCTATCAGAACAGTAGTGCATCCCGAACACATCGCAAGTGAACAGAGTGTGGGTAAGACGATCGTAGCTTAAAATCGTGTCCGGCCAATGCAGGTTAGGCGCCGAAACGAATTCAATCACATGGCCATTACCCAAATCCAGAGTCTCCCCCGATTTTACCTGTAAGCGGTTAAACGGTCTGTGCAGGAATCCTTCCAGAAATTGAATCGCCACTTTTGACCCTACTACCGTCACCTCGGGCGCCATATCCAAAATTTCCCCTACTAAACCGCTATGGTCCGGCTCCGTGTGGCTGATAATCAGATAGTCGATCGTGGCTGGGTCAATGGTGTTACGCAGGGTTTCCAGGTATAACGACCGAAATTTAGCGTGAGACGTATCCACCAGGGCGGTTTTTTCCCCCTGAATCACAAACGAGTTATAGGTAGTACCGTTTTGCAGGCCAAATTCGATATCAAAGCGACTGCGATCCCAGTCCAGGGAGCGAATCGTCCTCGTGTCCGCCGCAATCTCAGCCGTTGCCACCGTTAATCGAGCTGTGGTGATTTCTGGCGTCGCTACCATTATCTGTCTCCTGGTTTACAAACTATCTTGTTTATTGGTTTCATTTTTACATATCTTAACAGACATTAGGGTGTATTATTTTTTTATGGTATTTATTAGAAATAATTAAATTAACAATTAACAATTAACAATTAACAATTGACAATTTTGATAATTAATAATTATTAATTATTCAATTATCAATTATTAATTATCAATTATCAATTATTAAAAGGGAATAGTAAAATAAAAAACGCAACCATTGCCCAGTTCCGACTCCACCCAAATGCGACCGCCGTGGCGTTCGACGATTTTTTTGCAGATAGCCAAGCCGATACCAGTGCCGGGATAATCATCGAGTGAGTGAAGACGCTGGAAAATGACGAAAATGCGATCGAAAAACCTCGGTTCAATCCCGATCCCCCGATCGCGCACCCCAAAGAGCCACTCACCATCCCTTTTCTCCGCCCAAATATCCACTCGTGGCGGCTCCGAGCCGTGGAACTTCAGCGCATTGGCAATTAAATTCTGAAACAAATCCACTAATTGCGGCTCATCCCCCATAACTACGGGGAGCGCTTCGCGTTGCACCACCGCACCAGTGGTCTCCAGTCCCGCATTAAGATTAGCTAAAGCCCGATCCAAGACCCGATCGCAGTCAGTGGGGGTAAACTTGCGGCCCCCCTTATCCACCCGGGCATAGTCCAGCAAATCCTCAATCAGTTGCTGCATCCGACTACACCCCTGGACAATGAAACCAATATAGCGGTCCGCTTTCCCATCCAGTTTCCCCTGATAGCGCAAGAAAAGTAACTGGGCGAAATTAGTAATCGTGCGCAGAGGCTCTTGCAAGTCGTGAGAGGCAATATAAGCGAAATTTTCCAGTTCCGCATTAGAGCGTTCCAGCTCTTTTGCCCGTTGGGCCAGTTCCTGCTCAGCGCGACAGCGTTGCAAAGCATTGACGAAAATTTCTGCCACCAAACCCAGCAGCTTGATATCCGCTTCCGTCCAGTTGCGCTCCGATCGCACCGCATCGAAACCGAGAAATCCCACCAACTCGCCAGCATACACCATCGGCACCGCCAGCAGGGATAAGATATCTTGAGACTGGAATAACTCCCTTTCCAGGGTCGCAACAGGAGGCAACTGCGCCACCTGGGGAATGTGAATCACCTCAAACCGGCTGATTTTCGCCGCAAACCAGGGTTGAGACTCCTCCAGAATAATATTTTGGTAATTGTGGATTTGGGGGGAAATCCCCGGGCGACACCACTCATGGGTATTGTTGACCTTGTTGCCGTCAAACACAAAAATGTAACTCCGGTCAACTTCCGCAAAAGTACCGATTTCTTGCAATGCCCGGTTAAACTGGTAATCCATTTCCCCCGGTAGGGACGAACATCCTTTTGCCCCTACTTTCAGGAAATCCGTAGAGATATTGGCCACCAGCTCTTCCATTTCCAGGCGGTATTGCAGAGCTTCTTCCACCTGTTTGCGCGCCATGATATCCGTGTAGATCCGCACCTGTCCCACAATCTTATTTTGGTCATCGCGGATGGCGTCCGCGCGCAAGAAATTGTGTAATTGCGCGCCTTGCTGATTCCGCATTAGCACTTCCCCCACCCAGGATTGACCCTTGACTAGGGTCTGGAATATGGCTTGCGCCACGGTTAGTTCTGCATAGAGGGATAAGACACCACCAGCGGCGTTGAGTTCCTCGACCCCATAGCCGAACCTTTCCACAAAAGCCGGGTTGTGATAAATTGATTTCCCAGTTACGTCAGTAATAGAAATAGCGTCACTGGAGCTTTCCACCGCTTTGCGGATGCGCAAGAGTTGTTCTTGAGCATCTTTGCGATCGGCGATATTGCGCACAAAAACGCATTGATATTCTTTTCCTTCCCACTCCAGATAGTTGATCGCTATTTCCACCGGAAATATTGTCCCGTCCTTGCGCCGGTGATAGCTTTCCCTTTTCTGGAACTGGTGATTTTTTGGCTGGGCGTCCAGAGCCGCAGATAAACTCGGCTCGATGTCTTCTACTTTCATCGAGAGGAGTTCGCCACGGCTATAACCGAGACTCTGGCAAGCCGCCTCATTAACGTAGAATAAGCCCCCATCAGATTGAACCCAGAAAATTGCCTCACCAGCCCGAACCGCTAGGTCAGCGAAGCTATCGAGGCAAAATTGCAGTAGCTGTAGCTGATTTAAAGCCAACCCCAACTCCCCCAATGCTTCCTCGAGGCGATGCTCTAAATCCTCATGCTGCTGTAACCAAGTAATTTCCGGCTCCGGCTCGATATTCAGCTTGCGGCTGACCACCAAGGCAAATTCCACGACCCCACGATCGCTCATTTCCGGCACAATGTAGGATTCATACCGCTGATATCCTGTGTCCGTGGGAAAATCAAAACAAATCACATGATCCTCCCCCGTCTCGAAGACTTGCTGCAGAGCCGATTCCCACAGTTGGTTTAGCGCTAGTGGCATTCCCAAATCGCGATTAGTTTTGCCGATGAAAGCACTGGCAGGCAGACCCGTTGCTACTTCTACTGCCCGGTTGACATAGACGTGGCGCATCTGAGCATCAAACCGGGCGATAATATGGGTACAGTTACTCAGCAGGGTTATGAATTCCCTCTCAGTAGGAGGTTCTTTGCCCGGTGGAGAGGGGACTTCTGGCCCAGGGGACTGGGGGACCGGGGGGAGTGTGGGGAGTGTGGGGAGTGTGGGGAGGGTGGGGAGTAATCTTCCCCATCTTCCCCCTCTTCCCACCCCTCCCCCTCCTCCCCCTCCTCCCCGTCTCCCAGTCTCCCAGTCTCCCCGGCTCCCCCCTGAGCTGGTCAAAGGCTCACCAGTTCGCCCGCTCAATTGCAGTCCATCTGCCGTAGCTTGTGATTCATAGAGATTGCGGATAGTCAGGATGTCTGTACAATAGACCAACAATCGTTTGAAGAGGTAGAGGCCAACAGTGGCAGCGATCGTCTTCAGCGCACTTATACCCCAGTAATTGGGGCGCCACAGGCAAAACACTTCTGCGGTATCAGCAATTGCAGGGGCGCTTGTCAGGGTCAACAAAGCACAGATTGACACCACCCAGATCGAAATCTTCACACCGTCAGGTGTCGGGTTAGCTCCGCCGTCACCTGTTGCCCTCGCCTCAAGAGAGGACAGACCCTGCCCTCCCATCACGTCGCCGCCTTGTTTGCGCCAATAGAACCCCAGGAATAACATGCCACTGCCAGCTACTGCCAGCAGTAATGAGGAAAGCAATTCGATGTTTAACCCAAATTGTGTTCCTGCCCAGCCTAGCCATTCTGTCATCCCAGCGGCTGTGGCTAACAGGTTTTGACGGGTTGCTATCATACCAACCTTCCCTTGCCAGTTTTCCCCACCACTGAAGCTCTAACCGAGAGAATTCAGTTTTGGCCCTACTTCCACAGAAACCGGGTTACTGAAGAATTGTCTCTAGGAAAGAACCTGACGCGCATAAAACAGGTATCTTCAGATAAGTGGATGATTTTGCCTTGAGGGCAGAAATAGCGTTATTAATCTTGGTTTCTGACCCAGTTTTCTTTATGGGCAATCGATTCTGGCGCCAATTTTTTCCTACCTAATACCATTTTACCTCTAAATCTATTGAAATTTTTGTCTTTAGAAAATCTTTAAATTATGCCAAGCCCAGCCGGGAGACCAGAAGTGTTAATTTTCCCTGACTTAAATGGGGAAAATTTGGGCATAATTTTTCCCTGAAATTAATATGGTTTATTTTTTTGATAAAAAACTCTAAAATCCTGACCATAGGGGGATACAATAGACGATCGTGCCTGTGTGGATCAGGGGATGCACCAATGGAGCCACTGAGCCATCTGTGAGTCTGTGGCTCCATTGGTTTATCTTACTGCACAAATGGAAAAAAACAATTATCAATTATCAATTATCAATTATCAATTATCAATGGACGGGCTGGCGTTGGCGATCGGTAATTCCCGACTCCACTGGGGCTGGTTCCACCACCGCAGTTTAGCAGCTACTTGGGACACACCACACCTGAGCGACTCTGTAGCAGAGCGGTTGATGGCGGGAGGGTTTGCCCCGGACCTCTGGCCGCCTGGAATCGAGGGATTACCAAGTTTGGCAAATCACCCAGAGCTTTACATTGCCTCACCGGTCAAGAGCCAGTTACAGCTATGGCAGCAATACCAATACGCCAAAGTCATCACCACTAGGGAAGTGCCCTTGGCAGGAACCTATCCCACCTTGGGGGTTGACCGCGCCTTGGCTTTGTTGGGAGCCGGAAACCGGTGGGGATGGCCAGTGCTGGTAGTGGATGCGGGAACTGCCTTGACCTTCACTGGCGGGGACGCTTCTGGGCGGCTGGTGGGGGGCGCGATCGTGCCCGGTTTGGGCTTACAGCTCCGGTCTCTACGCGAAAAAACCGCTGCTCTCCCATTAGTGGAGTTGCCCGAACCGAAAGCCGGTGTTGCCTTTCCTCTGCCACAGCGCTGGGCCCGTGACACCCCAGGAGCGATTCACAGCGGCGTCATTTATACAGTCCTAGCCGGACTGCGGGATTTTATCCAGGCTTGGTGGCAGCAGTTTCCCCACAGTCGGGTAGTCTTCACCGGCGGCGATCGCCAAGCACTTTGGGCATATCTTCAAGCCCAGAGCCCCGAAATGGCCGTTCTGGCTCACCTGGACCCACATCTCATTTTTTGGGGTTTGTCCCTAGTCATGGGACAATTGACAATTGACAATTGATAATTGATAATTGTCAATTGTCAATTGATAATTGACAAATGACTGGTCATTTATCAAAGGACAAAGGACTAATGACTAATGACAAACTCCTTAATTTGGAGGGCGATACTTTCAGTGGTGGCACTGATGTCCTCACTATTGCCAGGAACGATCCGCACTTCCACTTGGGGGCTGAGTTGGGCATAGGCGCTACATAATGCCACTACTTTGGGGGGGTCGGTTTCTCCTTGGAGAACCAAGACCTGTGTTTTCAACCAGTCGAAGCGGTCATGGAGCAACTCCGCCTCAATTTCGGCGCGGCGGCGATCGAACAATATCTGACGGGCGACCCCTGATGATAGGAGCCTTTCGAGCCTGAGAAGCAACCGGTCGATCGTTCTGTGGCAACCCAGCAGTTTCGCCAGAGGATACAACAACAGGAGTAACCGCCGCACCAACAAAGCATTTTGCGCCAACCAGCTACCTTGTTTCCCCTTACTCGCATTATGTCCCGCTTTGATCTCCACACCATAGGGAGCCAGCAGCACCAAACCCCGCACCGCCTCCGGGTGCTTCAGAGCATAACTGGTGGCCACCCAGGCCCCAAGGTCACGAGCCACCAAATACACCTCTTGCAAAGAAAGAGCCTTGAGATATTCCGCCAAACATTCCACTTCCAGAGAAATGGAGTAGTGAGTTTCCGGCTGGTCCGACTCGCCAAAGCCCAGTAAGTCTGGTGCTAGACAATGGTACTCATGGCTTAAAGTGTCCATCACCGGCAACCAATCTGAGCTGTCAGTCCAAGAACCATGTAAAAAAATAATATGGGGTCCAGATCCCACTTCCCGCCAAAATATTTGCCCACTGGAGAGCTTGATGCGAGAATTGCTTACTGGTAGAGGCATTCTACGTTTTGATTCCATTGATAATTGATAATTGACAATTGATAATTGATAATTGTCAATTGTCATGGCGAGATTAAGCTATGGTTGTCATCCCGTTTAAATAATCTTTCAATTGCTGCCCGTGGTCGTGAGATAGCTGCTCTAGGGGCAGCTCCGAGGGCAAAAAATCCTTAGCTTCGATAATTTCCAGGGTATCTACCACCTGGAGCTTGCCTTGTACTTGGGCTTCTACCACCACGCAAATCGAGTGAACTCTCGGGTCGCGCTCCGCAGCAGAATAGACCCCCACCAACCTGCCCAACTGGACTAACTCCAAACCGGTTTCTTCTGTTAATTCCCGCCGCACGGTGGTGGGGATGTCCTCCCCCCAGTCCACCATCCCCCCCGGTAAAGCCCAAAGACCGTTATCACGGCGACGCACCAGGACAATTCGGCCATCGGGAAGCCGGGGAATAATGCTGGTCCCGGTGACAGGATGGCGCAGAAGCATGCCCAGTACAGTTTTTCCGACGTGCCATATTTGACGCATAAACAAAAAACCGCCACGACAATAAAAACATGGGTTTCGTCATTGGTCATTGGTCATTGGTCATTGGTCATTGGTCAGAAAGGGTTTGTAGTTGGGCTTTAGCCCAAACTCCTGTGGGCTGAAGCCCAACTACAAGCCTAGGACAAGTGACAAAGGACAAATGACAAAGGTCTGCCGTGTCCCTAATTCTACAGTGCCCGGAGCTGTGACTTCCGGATGGTCGTTGCTGGGGATTTTAGGATTTCTTCGACCATCGCGCCATCCTATCGTACCATCAAGACTGATGCGAAACTGGTTAATAATTATCAATTATCAATTATCAATTATCAATTATCAATGGAGCTACTGATCATTTTTACTCGCTATCCTGAACCGGGGAAGGCTAAAACTAGGCTAATTCCTGCCTTGGGAGCGGAAGGTGCGGCGCGGTTGCATCGGCGGCTCACAGAGCGGATGCTGCAGCGCGTCTTGGCTGCTGGCTCGGAGTTGAGCTGGAGTGTGTCTCTGGAGGTTTGGTTTGCTGGGGGAAATGAGGAGTTGATGCGGCAGTGGCTGGGGGAGGATGTAGTATATCGCTCCCAGGGGGAGGGGGATTTGGGGGAGCGGATGGCGCGGGCGTTTGCGGCGGCGTTTGGGGAGGGGATGGAGCGGGTGGCGATCGCTGGCACCGATTGCCCAGACTTGGGACCTGACCTGATCGCCGAGCTATTTCAACGGCTGCGAGTGGGGGGGAACGATCGTTCTCCCCTCCTAGTTCTCGGTCCGGCACTGGACGGTGGTTACTATACTATTGGTCTGCGTCGCTTCTTGCCGGAGTTGTTTACTGGCATCAGTTGGAGTACGAGTAAAGTTTTACAACAAACTATTGACAAAGCTAATTTTTTCGGCTATGACTGGCAACTGCTGCCAGAGCTGGGAGATATCGATCGGCCAGAGGACTTGTGGCGGTTGACAGTGAGCCCTTTAAGGGAAGAAATCGGGTTTGTAGAACCAAATTTCTGTGAGCAGGTGTCTAATTGGGGAATCCACCAACTTGATTTCGATAGTAGTGCCGACTCTGAATGAGGCGGCCATAATCAAAGAGACAATATCTCAGGTAAAAAAGAGTGGTCGGGACACTCTGGTGGAAATCATCGTGGTTGACGGCGGCAGTAGAGACGCTACGATGGAGATAGCTTCATCTGGTGGAGCGAAGGTGATTGGGTCTGCAGGGGGAAGAGCTTGCCAGATGAACGCGGGGGCGAAGGTAGCGGCTGGGGATGTTTTGTTATTTCTCCATGCAGATACGCGCTTGCCCGATCGATTTGATGTGCTGGTGCGACAAACCCTGGCGACTGCAGGGGTGGTGGCTGGAGCCTTTGAGTTAAAAATTGATGCTCCAGGGTGGGGGCTGCGTCTGGTGGAAAAAGGAGTAAACTGGCGATCGCGCCTCTTGGCCATGCCCTACGGGGACCAAGCGATTTTTCTGCCAGCTTCAGTATTTTGGCAGCTCGGAGGCTTCCGCGAACTGCCAATTATGGAAGACTTTGAGTTGGTACTAAGGTTGCGCCGCTTAGGATTGATGGGCATAGCCCCCGCACCGGTGGTGACTTCGGCGCGCCGCTGGCAGGCTTTGGGGGTAGTGAAAACTACCGCCATTAACCAGTATATGATTTTGGGCTATTACTTGGGGGTTTCAAAAGCGCGTCTCGCTCAGTGGTATAGGGGGAAAAAGCCCGAACCACCAGATAACCCAAGCCTACCCTTGTAAACTAGAAATATCATGGCGGGCTCAGATCTGGCTTGAGATATACTGCCACAGACTGAAATTGCCTGCAGATAACTCGTCACAATCACCTAGATTTCCTTTAAACCGATGAATGAATCTTCTGCTCTTGCACCTACCACTCTCAAATTAGTAGGAGTGCTTTTAATCGTCTCGTCCCTAGTGGATTATATTGTGCTGGCGATTCCGCCCCAAATATCGGAAAAGGAGTGGCTGCTAGGGTACATCACTCAAATAGTCGATCGGGGAGTTATCCCCTTGGTGGGTTTGGCCCTGCTATTCGCTGGGTTTTGGATAGAGGGGGCCACCGGCTCCCTCAAACCTAGCCGCAGCCCCATCCTAGATATCCGTTTCTGGTCTTTATTGCTGGCAACAGTTTTGGGGTTGGTGTTTCTGCTGGCCCTACCCCTACACCTGAACAACGTGCGGCTGTTGCGGTCTGAGACCCTGCAGCGGGTGCGCCAGGAAGCCAGTGTGGCGGAAACCACCCTGCTCGCCCAGCTACAAAGCAATGAGGCAAAAGCGGCTATTGAACGGGAGCAAACCCAGGTCAAAGAGCAAATTCAGCAGTTGCTGGCAGATAAGGAACGCCTAGAGCAGTTTCTCAGCAGTGCCCAAGTGCCACCAGTGCTAAAAGAAATCGTCCAAGAATCCCAGAAGAAGCCAGCAGATGTGGAAAAGCTGGTGAAAGATAAATTGAATTTGGATGCTCTGAAAGACGCTCGATTGAATGAAATTCGGGGACGCCGGGACCAAGCGGAAAATCAAGCCAAACTGAGAACCGCCAAGGCAGCCGCGCAAACTGGTATTAGCAGTTTGCTCCTGGCAATTGGCTACAGCATCATCGGCTGGACTGGGTTTAAAACTTTAGGGATGGAGGGGGGCGGTCGCCGCAAAGGGCGGTAGGGGCAACTACGCTTTTTTGCCCCCCCACCGCGATCGTTGAGCTGGTGCCAAAAGTCTCCCGCTTAGTGAGCCCCAGGGTTAGGCGTCTCTACATTTTTAGTCAAACTCGCATTCCGGGTAACGCCTCCATGTTCTCGATTTACATCCTCACGTATAACGAAGAAATTGATATTGCCGCCTGTATCGAGTCGGCGCTGTTGTCTGATGACATTATTGTGGTGGATTCGTTCAGCTCCGATCGCACGGTGGAAATCGCCCGCAGTATGGGAGTGCAGGTGGTACAGCATCGCTTTGAAAGTCATGGCAAACAGAGAAGCTGGATGCTAGAATCGGTCCCCACCAAGCATGAATGGGTGTACATCTTGGAGGCGGACGAACGGATGACGCCAGAGCTATTTCAAGAATGCCTGGAAGTGATCAAATCCCCCCCCACCGGGGCAGCTGAGGGCTGCGTTGGCTACTATGTGGCGGAGCGGGTGATGTTTATGAACCAGTGGATCCGACGCAGCACCCAGTATCCCCGCTACCAAATGCGCCTGTTTCGCAAGGGTAAGGTGTGGTTTGGCGACTACGGTCATACGGAGCGGGAAATCTGTAACGGACCTACGGGCTTTCTCAAGGAAACCTATCCTCATTACACTTGCAGCAAGGGTTTGAGTCGCTGGCTGGAAAAGCACAATCGCTATTCCAGTGATGAGGCGGCGGAAACTATCCGCCAGCTTGAGTCTGGGTCAGTATCTTGGCAGGAGTTGTTGTTTGGGCGATCGGAGGTGGAAAGAAGACGGGCCCTCAAAGACCTTTCCCTCCGGTTGCCTTTTCGCCCAGTGGTGCGATTTGTCTATATGTACTTTCTGCTGGGAGGTTTTCTCGATGGCAAAGCTGGCTTGGCCTGGTGTACGTTGCAGGCTTTTTATGAATATCTCATCCTGTTGAAGGTTTGGGAATTGCAGCACTTACCGCCCCCGATGTTGAGCCAGGAAGTGCAAGAGACGGCGGCCAACAATGTTGATCCCGCTACCTTTCGCTCTCAATCTTAAACCGCCACCAGTTCTTGCGTCTCCAGCTTCAGCAATTTTATAAGTAATATTTAGGCCAACCCGATTGGCAGCCAAATGCCGCTCCAAATTCGATGATGTGTATTTTCCAAAATCTTTCCGGTTTTCTCACCCTTGTGGGGACTAGAGGGGCTACTATAAGAATGTCAAATTAAAGTCCAAAATAACCCGTTTCCCAATCCGGATCTGGCCTCACGGGGGGACTCCAGAGATGGGGAGACGGGGTGACGGGGAGACGGGGTGACGGGGAGGAGGGGGAAGAGGGGGAGGGGTGGGAAGAGGGGGAAGAGGGGGAGGGGTGGGAAGAGGGGG
>Ga0209172_10001650_pt1 | contig 45355 bp, 49 predicted proteins | sample LarsenN4metaG_FD_184113 | JGI IMG/M metagenome (GOLD analysis project Ga0209172, IMG submission 184113) | Hot spring sediment bacterial and archeal communities from British Columbia, Canada, to study Microbial Dark Matter (Phase II) - Larsen... ... | reverse complement strand
AACCTGGGTGAGGAGATGCACGCGGTGTTGCTCCTTCTGGGTCAAGGTAATCGTCTCCCTAGTCATGCTCCCAGGGTGACCGATTCATTGACCCGTTGGCGGGTGACAAAATCATTGACCTATTACAGTTCAGGCAGGAGGCCTTGACAGGGAACGCAAATTTCGGCTCTTGTGACTTTCCCGGACGTCCTCGGCTTCCAGGTTCTCTCGCGTGGTGAAGGCCGAGCGCACTTGCGCGCGACGGTCCTGACGGAGCACCTCAACTTCCGCGAGACCGCCCACGGTGGGTTTCTGTACGCCCTGGCGGATGAGGCCTTCGCGCTGGCGTCCAACAGCCGGGGAGGGATCGCTGTGGCGCTGAGCGTGCACATCGAATACTTCCGGCCAGTGACCGTGGGCGAGACGCTGGAAGCCATCGCGCGTGAAGAGTACCTGGGGGGACGCGTCGCAACCTATCGAGTGGATCTCCGGCGCGGGGAGGAACTCGTCGCCCTCTTCACTGGCACCGCGTATCGGACCGGGCGACCGTGACGGCGATGCCTGGTCAGAGCGCCGCCCTGCCGCCGGCGGGGGACGCTGCCGCCCGCCCCCCGCCGGTCTGCGTTCTATGCCGCCCGCGATGTGAACAACGCTCCCCGCTCCTTCCATAGCTTGATATTGTGCTCAATAGCCTGGTCGGCGTCGCACAGTGGGAAGACGCCCCATTCGGTAACAGGACCGAGGGGGTACTCCTGGATGGCGGCGTTGAGCGCTTCATGAGAAGGTTGGTTGGCGATGGCGACGCCGCCGCCGTCCACGAACCCGTAGACGGCTTCCAGCTCTCCCTTGGCCTGGCGCTCTTTCAGCCAGTCGCGGGCGGCGGTGAGCATTGCCACCAGGGCGTCCGGCGGCAACTGCGTGGGGCGGAGCCTGGTCGTCACAAGGAACCTCATCGTGCCACCTCCTTCGAGTTGTGCCTCGTGCCGTATGAGGCCGGAAAAGCGCACAGCGTCCAGGCTCGCGAGCTCCCACGACTGCTGCCTGGACGCCGTCTTCCAGCGATCGATTCCCGTTGTCCTCGTTCGGGATATCGCCCTGGTTCCCCTTCCGAAGCCGCTCGCCCGGATATCTGGATTTCCTCACTTAAGAAAGCCAGAATCAGGATGGTGACGCTGCACCGACTCCAGACACATCTCCCCATGCTGGCCGAGGCCATCGCCGGGGTGTCGATTCGGGGAAGCTGGATGGCCCATGCCGAGGTCTATCGCATTCACCGCATTCTGCGGGGACTGCGCCGGTACCACCTGGCGTCGGCACCCCTCATCCTCGGGAAGGAGACCATCCTGGACCCGGCGCTCGGCCCCGCGGTCGAGCGCCTGTCTCCTGCTCGCGGCGGCCCGCTCCGCGGTGATCGTGCCGGAACGCGAGGCCAGGCGCTGGCTTATCGCCGGGGCGGAGCGCATTGACGTCCTGCTCTCGGAAGACAGACTGCGGCGGATGACCGGCCCGAGCGGCCCGTGGCTGTGGGCGCCCGGGGCCGGGCGCGTACAGTAGAGTAGACATGCCGGCGCTTCCGGAATTCACGATCAATCTCAACGATCCGGACTTCGTCTTCAATCCGTATCCGCGCCTGGCCGAATTGCGGGAGACCCTCCCCGTGTTCTACGATCCTGTGTGGAAGAAGATCTACTTTACCCGCTACCACGACATCGCCGCCCTGCTGCGCGACCGGCGCCTCGGCCGCTCCATTCTGCACGCGCTCTCCCGCGACGAGCTGGGCTGGCCGCGGCCCAACCCGCTGACCCGCGACTTCGACCACTTCCAGAACGACCACATGCTGGACAACGAGCCGCCCAAGCACACGCGCCTGAAGAACCTGATGCTCAAGGCCTTCACGCCGGCGCGCGTAGAAGGGTTACGCGGCACCATCCAGCGGATCGTCGATGCGCTCATCGACCGGGTCCAGGACCAGGGTCAGGCGGACCTGCTCAGGGACTTCGCCGAGCCGCTGCCGGTCACGGTGATCGCGGAGCTGCTGGGGGTCCCCGAGCCCGACCGCGCGCTCCTCCGGCCGTGGTCCGCGCAGATCGTCAAACTGTACGAACTCGGGTACACGGACGACCAGGCCCGGGCCGCCAATCAGGCCGTGGTGGAGTTCTCCGCCTACATCCGGGACCTGGCGGCGGAGCGGCGGAGGGAGCCCCAGGATGATCTGATCTCCGCCCTGGTGCAGGTGGAAGAGCAGGGCGAGGTGCTGACGGAAGATGAGCTGATCGCCAACTGCATCCTTCTGCTCAATGCCGGGCATGAGGCCAGCGTGAACGGGACCACGCTGGGCATGCTGTCGCTCCACCACCATCCCGACCAGATGGCCCTGGCCCAGGACGCGGCGCGGCGGGGGGATCGGGAATTCTTCAAGCTCGCCGTCGAGGAACTCCTCCGCTACGATACCCCTCTGCCCATGTTCGAGCGCTGGGTGCTTGCGGACTTCGACTTCCACGGTGTCCCGCTGCGGCGGGGAGTGGAGGTGGGCCTCTTTTACGCCTCGGGCAATCGCGACCCCCGCCGGTTCGCCGATCCCGACCGCCTGGATCTGGGCCGGAAAGACAACCCGCACCTCACATTCGGGTTGGGTATTCACTACTGCATCGGGGCACCGCTGGCGCGGGTGGAACTGCAGACCTCCTTCCAAACGCTCCTGCGGCGGCTGCCCGGAGTCCACATCGCCCGGGAGCCCGTCGAGTACACGGGCGGGTTCGTCATCCGCGGGCACAAGGCCATGCCCGTGGAGTTCTAGCCCCGCCTCCGCCCCTCCCACCCCGCCACGGCCGCGCGGCGCCTAGACCGAGGGGGTTTCGGGCATGCTCTCCAGGTGAGCCTCCGCCGGGAGGCGCGCACGACGCTCCCGGAGGGGCAGCCACCGCAGAGTTCCTCCACGTCGAGGAGTCTCTGAGGAGAGGACGCCGGTGGCAGCCCTGGTGAAGAAGACCGCTCCGCCCTCCGACATCCGCCCCGGAGTTGCGCCCACGGCCAGGCTCCTCCTGGGATCGCGGCCCGCCCGAATCCTGATCATGGATCAGCATGACCCGGCGGTCTGGACGCTGCGCCGCCGGTTGGAATCCCTGGGCGCGGTTGTGCAGATGCTGGAAGCCCCTGGTGACGTCGTCGCCCGGGCGCGGGAACACCCACCCGATCTGATTCTCCTCGACGTCACCCTCCCGACGGTGGATGGCCTCGAACTGATCCGCGAGCTGAAGCGCGATTCAACCACCCATGCCGTCCCGGTGATGGCATTGAGCGTCCTCGATCCGCCCGAACGCCGGATCCAGTGTCTGAGCGAAGGAGCCTGTGATTTCATCGGTAAGCCCTTCGACCTGGAAGAGGTCCTGGCGCGCATCCGCGTCGTCCTGCGCGGCAAGAGCCAGCACGACGTCCTGCGGCGGCGCATCTCCTTCCTGGAAGAACTGGCCGCCAGCGACCCGCTGACGAACCTGCTCAACCGGCGCGCCTTTGAGGAACGTCTGTACCTGGAGGTCGAACGGGCCATGCAGAACGGCGAACCGCTCTCCTGCCTGGTCCTGGATATCGACTGGTTCAAGAGTGTGAACGACCGCTACGGGCACCACGTCGGGGACGACGTACTGCGGCAGGTGGCCAAGATCATCCTGGAACGTCGCCGGAAGTTCGACGCCGTGTGCCGCTACGGCGGCGAGGAGTTCGTCTGGCTGCTCCCCGGGGCAAAACAGGTCACCCTGATGGAGTGGGCGGAATGGGTCCGGCGGACCATTGAAGAGACGGAGATCCCGACGATGGAAGGCTCCTTCCACGTCACGATCAGCATCGGCGCCTCCTCCTATTCGTTCCGGGAGCACGGTCGGATTACGGCACGACTCCTCCTGGAGCAGGCCGACGCGGCCCTCCTGGAGGCGAAGAGACTGGGCAAGAACCGCGTGGCGTTCCGCGAACTGCTGGCGCCTCCCTCGGCCGCGCACACGGCGCTGGCCCGAGCGCTCGAACGGTTCCCGGCGGAGCGGGCCGGAACGGCGGAGACGCTGGAGCCTGAGAAGGAGATCGCCTCAGCCGACGCCGCCTCCCCCGAGGCCGTCCAGCGCGAACTGCGCGCCCTCCTCCACAGCAGTGTCAAGGTCCTGGTCTCCGCGCTCGACGCCAAGGATCCCGAGACCATGGCGCATTCCCGGCGCGTGTCCAACCTGGCCGTCGCCCTCGCCGTCGAGATGAAACTCCCGCTCGAGGAGGTGGAGCGGATCCGGATCGCCGGGCTCCTCCACGACCTGGGGAAGCTGGCCGTGCCGGAGGCCATCCTGCAGAAACCCGGGCCGCTGACGGTCGAGGAAATGGAAACCGTCCGCAAACACCCCGAACGCGGGGCGGCGATGCTGGCCGAGGCCAAAGCGTTCCGCCACCTCGTGGACCTGGTGCTCTACCATCAGGAATCGTTTGACGGCAAGGGGTACCCGGAGGGTCTCACCGGGGAGAATATTCCGCTCGGGGCGCGCATCATCCACGTCGCCGACACCTTCGACGCGATGATGAACGATCAGCCCTACCGCTCCCGCAAGACCATGCAGCAGACGCAGGACGAACTACGCGAAATGGCGGGGCATACTCTGGATCCCACCATCGTCGAGATCATCCTGCGGTTACTCGCGACGATGCCGCCGATCGACCTGCAGATGACCCTCTGGGGGGCCAGCGACATGACCGACCTGGGGACGGAAGACGAGGCAACGCTCCCCGACAGAGCCTACCCGCTTGTACCCCCGTCGGAATACGGCAGCTAATTCACCGCGGCACGCGCTTCGACGCGGGCCAGGAAGTCGCGCACCGGTCCGGGCGGTCCGACCGGCCGCACCCGAGCTGATCGTAGAAGACCACGGGCCGCTCATCCGCCAGAGCGCCCAGAGGCTCCAGGTAGTCGTGCGGGAAGCGAGGGCCACCGTGCAGGATGACCAGCGGCAGGCCGCTTCCCCCGCCGAGGACCTGGTACCAGACCCGCCCTCCCCTAACCAGGATGAACCCCTCCACCTAGGGCTTCTTGTGTGGGATGACGCAGATGAACTTCAGCGGCGTCGAGCCCGTGTTGCGGATCTGGTGCCGCTCGTACGGCGGCACCCACATGACCAGACCGGGCTGGAGCGGCGCCTCGCCCTCGTTCCCGACCATGACCCCCTGCCCTTCCAGCAGGTACATCTCCTGCTCATACCAGTGATCGTGCAGCGGGGTGGCGGCGCCGGGGGCGACCTCGAAGACGCGCATCGAGAAGTTCGGCGCGCCGCGCTTCTGGTCGATGACCCAGCGGATCTTCACCCCCGGCATCGCCTCGGGTTCTTCGGCCGGAACCTCATCAGGACGGAAGATATCCATGCGTGTTCCCTCCTCCACGTCCGCTCAGCGAAATTCGCCGCGCGCCCGCGCAGATACCTGCCCCCAAGTCTCTCCGCAACTGGTCTAAATATGCCCTGGACTCGGGTATAACCTGCACTAAATCCTCCCGGTGAGGGAGCCATGGGCGCTCGAGCGCTGGGGCTACTCGTGGTCGCGGTGGCGCTGATCCTGGCCGGCCAACCCGGCGACATGCGCCTCGCCGGCGCTGAGGCGTTCCCGCTCGACGCCATCGGCCGGGTCCTGAAGGGGGATCAGTACCTCTGCACAGCGTTTGCCGTGCGCTCCCTCGAGCGCCGCGGTTTCAACCCCTACTACGCCCGCACGGTCTTCGAAAACTGGATCGTCACCGCCGGTCACTGCTTCGCCGGAGATCTCTGGTTCCAGCAGGGAAGGAACAGGCACCGCATCACCCGGGTGATCGGGTTCAGCGGGGACGTCGAGGGATATGATGTCCTGGTCGCCGCGTTCTATACGCCGACCGCCGTGCCCACGCTGGAGCTGGGGTTCGGCGAGTACCCGCAGCCCGGCGACCCCTTGCTCCTGATCGGGTACGCCCGCAGCGCGCTCACCATGCGGGTGAACCCGCTGCTGGGCTACGATGCGCGCGGCCACATGGAGATCGCCGGGTATGCCAGTCCCGGCACGAGCGGCGGGCCGGTGCTCCTCCCCGGCACCCGGCGGGTCGTGGGCATCGGGATCGAGACGACCCTGGACCGTCCGGCCGGCGCGGCCCCCCTGCACTGTGTGTTTGTGGCTTGCCGGATCAAACCGCCCTACACCGCCGCGCACATCGACCGGATCAAGGGCGTTGCCCGGTTCCCCTGACCAGCACGCCTTTGCAACCATGCGCCGGAGAGGCATACTCCGTGGTAAGGGGATGGCCGTGCCGACCGTTCCGGCTCGTTTCTTCCTGCACTCCCGGGATTTCCGCCCGCGCTACCTGGACCTGGGTCTGACCGAACTGCGCCGCCGCACCGCCGAGGCCCTGGAGCTCCTCCGCGCCTGCGTGGCCTGCCCGCGGGACTGCGGGATCAACCGCCTGGAGGACCGCTACGCGGTCTGCAAGACGGGCCGGTACGCGCGCGTCAGCAGCTTCTTCCCGCATATGGGCGAGGAGGACTGCCTGCGCGGCTGGCGCGGCAGCGGCACGATCTTCTTCGCCTGGTGCAACCTGCGGTGTGTCTTTTGCCAGAACTTCGACATCAGCCAGCAGGGACACGGGCGCGAGGTCGGCCCGCTGGACCTGGCGCGCATGATGTTCTTCCTCCAGGACGCCGGCTGCCACAACATCAACTTCGTCACCCCGGAGCACGTGGTGCCGCAGATCCTGGAGGCCTTGCCCGCTGCCGTGGAGCTGGGACTGCGTCTGCCCATTGTCTACAACACCAGCGCCTACGACTCGCTGCACTCGCTGCGGCTACTGGATGGGATCGTGGATATCTACATGCCGGACTTCAAGTTCTGGGACCGGGAGATGAGCCGCCTCTATCTCAAGGCGCCGGACTATCCCGAGGTCGCCCGGACCGTCATCAAGGAGATGCACCGGCAGGTCGGCGCCCTGAAACTCGACGAGCACGGGCTGGCGAAGCGGGGCGTCCTGATCCGTCACCTGGTGATGCCGGGCAGCATCGCGGGCTCCCGGGAGATCCTGCAGTGGATCGCCACAGAACTGGGACCGGACGCCTACGTCAACATCATGGACCAGTACCGCCCGGCGGGGCGCGTCGGCAGTGATGCCCGCTACGCGACCATCAACCGGTCCATCTTCCCCGAGGAGTTCGAGGAGGCTGTGCTCGCGGCGCATGAGGCCGGGCTCTCCCGGCTCGATCTCCGGAGGCCCCGGAGCCCCCGCCTGCAGTGGGCGCCGGTATGACGTGTGCTAGAATGCTGTAGCGAGCCTCTCCCGCGGGCCCGTAGCTCAGTGGATAGAGCAGGGGACTCCTAAGCCTCTGGTCGGGGGTTCGATTCCCTCCGGGCCCGCCACGCCCACGAATTCCCGGCGTTTGATGCACAAGCGACTAGGTCATGTAGGGGAAAGCGGAGGTGCACGCTGTCGCCGAGTCCCAGCAGCTCGCAGCTGACTGACGAAGCCCATCATGCCTCGCGGCGCCAGGATCATGATGCTCACCAATACCGCACCCTGGATCAGCAGGCTGACGCCGCCATATCTCGCCAGCAGAAAATTCAAGAAAAGGACGACGACTGTGCCGGCGATGGGGCCTGCCTCCGTGCCCATGCCTCCGATCACGGTGCACAGGATCACGATCATGGTCCAGCGCACACTGAATGCGCTCGTGGGCTCGACGTAGCCCTGGTACAGGTAGAAGACCGCGCCGGAGAGGCCGGTGAAGAACGCGGCCATGATGAAGGCGTAGAGTTTCAGTCGGAAGACGTCGACTCCGGAGCTGGCGGCGGTCCGATCGTTGTCGCGGATCGCGGAGATCCCCAGTCCGAATCGGGTGCTCAGCAGCAGCCTCATCAGGACGATTGAGGCCATCCCGACCACGAGCGCGAGCCAGTAGAGTTCCGTCATGGTCACGCCGGCGATCCCCTTGATCACATAGCCCGCGCCTCTCCCCTGGAGCTCCCCGCCCACCGGCTTCCAGAGTAAGAATAGAGTTCGCAGCGCCTCCGGGATGACCAGTGTGCCAATGGCGAAGTACAGGCCTCTCAGCCGGAAGAGGGGCGCAGAAATCGCCAGGGCGAAGAGCGCGGCCATCAGGCCCCCACCCACAATCCCGAGGGAGAACGGCAGATTGACCCAGGTGACGACCGCGAGGGAGTACCCGGCCAGTCCAATGAAGGCGGGCTGGCAGAGTGAGACCAGGCCGGAATAGCCGGCGAGCAGATTCCACATGTTGGCCATGGCGAGGTAGAGAAAGATATACACCAGGTAGAGGAGCCAGCTGCGGGGGGCGCCGGCCAGCGGCAATGCCGCCAGCAGGAGCAAGCCCGCCACGCATGCGGTTAGTTCAAAGGCTCGTGAGCGACTGATGCCTGTGCGCCTCCCTCTAGCGCCCGAAGAGGCCTTGCGGCCTCAGGGTCAGCAACACGAGCACGGTGAGATAGACGGGCATCATCTGCGCTGCGGCACCGAAAAAATGGCCACCCAGTGACTGCGCCAGGCCCAGCATGATGCCCCCGAGAAACGTCCCCAGCATGCTGCCGAGACCGCCAATGATCACCACGCCGAAGGCGATGATCAGGTAGGCGACACCCGAGGATGGCGTAAAGGGAAAGGTCAATCCCAGGAAGACCCCGGCGACAGCAGCCGAGGCCGTAGCCATGGCGAAGGCCAGCGCGTGAATGTAGTCGGTATTGATCCCCATGAGCTGCGCGGCTTTCGAATCCTGCGCCGCGGCCTTGATGGCTCGGCCGAGATACGTCCTCTTGAGGAATTCATGGAGGGCGACCATCACGACCGCCGCGGCAACAAGATCGAGCACATACACCAGGGGGATACCAGAGCGTCCGAGCCGAAAGCTGGCCAGGATGTAGGGAGTCGTCAGCCCCCTCGACAACGGCGACCAGACGATCTGGATGGCATTCTGCAGGATGATGGAGATCCCGAAGGCGACGATCAGCGGCGCCTCCGCGGAGATCCCGGAGGCGCGATGCATCAAGAACCGGTACACAGCGAACCCTACGGCCGCGAGCAGGGGAACGCCCATCACGAGACTGAGGATTGGATCCAGACCCCCCAGGGTCAGGGCAGCATACGCCAGATAACTTCCCAGCACCACGAAGTCGCCGTGCGCCACGTTAATGAGCTTCATGACGCCAAAGACCAGGGACAGGCCCAAGGCGACGAGGGCGTAGAGCCCTCCCAGCAGAACGCCCATGATCACGGGTGCCAGCAGGTCGGTGAAGATGGCTGGGAACATGCTTCGTCAACCTCTTAGGGGGCTGGCCGCGGCGCCGTGGGCGGAAGCCACGTGATGGCCGGCGTCAGACCCCGAAGTAGGCTCGCTTGATCTCTTCCGCCTCTCGGAGGACGGCCGCGTCGCCGCTCAAGACGATCCGACCCTTCTCCACCACGTACGCTCGATCCGCTTCCATGAGACTGTGTTTCACGTTCTGTTCGACAAAGAGGATCGCCACGCCCCTGGCCCTAATCAGCTTCAGCGTTCGATAGAGCTCGCGGACGATGAGGGGAGCAAGCCCGAGGGACATCTCGTCCAGGAGCAAGAGCGTGGGGGCTGACATCAAGCCGCGCCCCAGCGCCACCATTTGTTGCTCTCCGCCACTGAGCGTTTTCGCCAGCTGATGCTTCCGCTCTGCCAGTCGCGGGAAGAGTTCATAGACCATTTGCAGGTTGGCGGCGCTCTGCGATCTGGCGCCGGAGCTGTACGATCCCAGGATGAGATTGTCCTCCACGCTGAGATCGGGGAAGAGGCGTCGCCCCTCGGGGACATGGGCGATGCCGAGATCCACCGTACGCCACGGATCCACCCTGGTGATGTCCTGCCCCTTGAAGTCAATACGCCCCCGGGCAGGCCGCAGGAAACCGGAGATGGCATTCAACAACGTCGACTTGCCGGCGGAGTTCGCGCCGATGAGGGCGACCATTTCGCCGGCGCGGACATCCAGCGACACGTTCCACAAGGCCTGGAAGGACCCATAGCGGACATCGACGTCGCGCACGCTGAGCAGGACCTGCTCCGGATCCCCCGTCGCCATAGTCCCGCGCTACTGCCCCAGATAAGCTTCCAGGACAGCCTGGTTCCGCATAACGTCGCTGGGGGTGCCTTCGGCGATTTTCGCGCCATGTGCCATCACGACGACCCGGTCCACCGCATCCGTGATCACCTTCATGACATGCTCAACCAGGAGGATGGTCACGCCCTCGTCGCGCACCCGCTTGAGCACGGCGAGGAACCTGGAGATTTCCGCCTCGGTCAGGCCGGCACCGACCTCATCGAGCAAGATCAGCCGGGGTCCAGCCGCCAGACTTCTGCCCAGTTCGAGCCTCCGCAGGGCCTCGCTCAGCAGTGCGCTGGACGGCGCGTCTTGCCACTCAACGAGATCGAGCATCTCCAGGACCCGGGCGGTTTCGCGGTCCGCCTCAGGTCTGCGGAGACGCGCCCCGAATGTGGCAGCCACCAGGAGGTTTTGCCGGACCGTCAGATTCATGAAGGGCTGCGGGATCTGGTAGGTTCTGGCGATGCCCAGGTGGCACACCTTATGCGGGGGTAAGCCAACCGTATTATCCCCCCGGAACTTCACCGTCCCGGAGTCGCACCGGTACTCGCCGGAGATAATATTGAGCGCGGTTGTCTTGCCGGCGCCGTTCGGGCCGATGAGGCCAACAATCTCACCCGGCTGGACGTGAAAATCCAACTCCCGCACAGCCACCAGGCCTCCGAAACGTTTGGTGACCTTGGAAAGCGAGAGGATGGGCGTTGCCACAGTCACCACCAGTGCACGCGGCGGCCTGGTCGTTCACGAACCCGATTCGGTTGTTTCTCCTTCGCGCTCCTCTTCAGCAGGCTGGCCTGGCCGTTCCTCCTTACTTCGAAGGGATGGGGAACAGTGGCTCGGCCGTGGCCTCAATGAAGTCGTGCTTCGAAAAGACGACGGGCAGTTCCCACACCCACGGCTGGTCCGTTTTCTTCCATTGCCCAAAGACCAGCGGGCCCCGGCTGAACTGGTTTTCATCAAACTTGACGCGGTGGACGATGGTCGGCAGGTCGGTCGTGGCCAGGGCGGCATTGACCGCCGGCCCGTCCAGCGCCCCCGCCCGCTCGATGGCGTCGATGAGGACCTGAATGATGCGGTACCCGGGACCGATGTTGCGGTTTAGTGGTCGATTCTTCGCCGTGGTCCACCGCTCGGCCAGAGATTGCGGGGTCGTCCCGCCGATCCCGGGAGAATTCTGGAATGACGGATCCCACCAGATTTCCACGCCGACGCCCAGCGGCAGATCTCCACCCCAGGCCGACACGTCCTCGTAGAACAGCGGCGCGCGGCCAATAGAGATCATCTTTGGCCTGAACCCCAGCGTCGCGGCCTGCCGCAGGAGGGTTCCCGCGAACGGGGCCGGCGCATTCCCCCACAGGGTTTCCGCCTGTTCATCGATCCACCGGCGAATGATCGGGCTGAAATCGGTCGTATCCATCGGGGCCAACCCGAGCTTCCGGTCGGTGCCGATGACGGTGTATCCCCACTCCTGGAGCGTCTTGGAGAAGAGCCCGAACCAGCCCACCCCATCGGGGTCGTCCGAGGCAAAGACCGCGACCTTCTTGTTCGTCTGGTCGCCGAAGAGGTCCAGCATCGCCTTCCACGTATCCACGATGGTGTACCCGGGTCCCGCCCGGAAGTCGCCGGGGGGCGCCGGCTCGACGATGGCGAACAGACCGGTGGCCCACGTGTATTTCCAGCGCCCCTGCACCTCGTTGCGCATGGCGGTCGAAGGTTCCAGCGGCCCGGTGGACATCACGTAGGGAATCTGATAGCGATCGGCGACGGTCGCCACGCCGGGGTGCATCGGGGGAGGCTGATCGCCTGCCCCCAGGAAGTGCACTTTGCTCCGAACGATGAGATCTTCGGCCAGGGCGCCCGCCTTCGCCGGGTCACTCTCGGTATTAACGATAACGAGCCGCAGCGGGATCTTTCTCCCGTACTGTCTGACCTGCACGCCGCCCTGTCGGTTGATGTCGTCCACCGCAGCCTGCATCCCGAACGTGAAGCCTTCGCCGAATCCCGCATAGATGCCGGTCAACGGTGCCGGAACGCCGATGAGAATCTCCGCCGGTGCCGCTGGCCGGAACGGACGGAAGACGAGGAATAACACCACCGCCACAACCACCACTAACGCGGCCAAAATGGCGAGAGTCGGCCTTCTCATGAGTCACCTCCTGAGAGCATGCCTTTGGGGATCCTACGGCTGGTGACCGAACGCGTCTGCAGCAGCTGGGAGCCGTGCGCCTTGACGCGACGCATGTAAGTGCGGTAAATATTATCATGAAACGGCCGTTTCGTCTAGAGAGACGCGCGTTTCCGAGCGCCAACCTGACGCCTGGACCAGGCCATGCAAGCCTCCCTCGCTATCGTCGCCTCCTCCACGATTATGGCAGGCACACGATGTACCCTTGACGTCCCGCGGCCCAGCCGCCCGGCCGATGGTGGGACATGGTGGAAGCCGTAAGAAAGACGGCATATGCCGTCCGCTCGTTGGCGCGCGGCCTGCGCATCCTGAGCTGTTTTACGGTTGAGCATCCCGAATGGGGCATCAGCGACCTCAGCCGAAAAGTGAAACTGGATAAGGCCACGGTCTTCCGCCTGACGAAGACCCTGGAGGCGGCGGGGTTCCTGGTGCCGGACCGTGGCAACGGAAAGTATCGGGTCGGACCGGCCCTACTCCGGATCGCCTATGTGGGCAGCCTCCAGTCGGAGCTGCTGCGTGCGGCCCGCCCGTTCCTGGTGCGATTGGCCGAGGAGACGGGGGAAAGTGTGGACCTGGGCGTCTGGACGGATGAGGGTGTGCTCTTCGTGGACCAGGTGCGCACATCCCGTCCATTCAAGCCCGTCTCGCGGGTGGGGCGGGTATTCACCGACCTGAGCAACGCCCACAGCAAGGTGTTTCTCGCCTTCATGCCGGAGGAAGAGCGACAGGCGAGGCTCCAGGCCCCCATGGCGCCGCTGACACCGTTCAGCATCACCGATCCGCAGCGACTGGCCGTGGAGATCCGCACTGTCACCGCACAGGGGGTGGCCTACGACCTCCAGGAGCACACTGTCGGGGTGTGTGCGGTGGCGGCGCCGATCTGGGGTTCGCCCGGGACGATTCGGGCGAGCCTGGCCGTGGTGGCTCCGGCCGATCGCTTCGGACCGTCTGAGGCGGCGTCACTGGCGGCGGCTGTGAAAAAGGGCGCGGAAGCCATATCGCGCGCGTTGGGCCATGCGGGAACCCAAGGACCGAGGCCCAACTGATCCGTCTAACCTGGGAATCGGCGGGCCATCGGAGGGGTGTCTATGGAGAGGCCGGAACCCGCGTTCGGCGTGAATCTGGAAGGTCCCTACTTCGGCCCAGGCCGCTGGGCGTCCCCGTTGAACTACCTGCCCGACGTGCGCCAACAGATGGCTCTTCCCCCACGGCTGACGATCCACGACGTCACGCTGCGGGACGGCGAACAGACCGCGCGCGTCGCGTTCACAGTGGAGGAGAAGCTATACCTGGCCCTTGAGATGGACCGCCTCGGCATCCCTTCCATCGAGCCCGGCCTGCCCGCGACCGATGAGGATCGGGAAGTCATCCGCACCCTCTCCGGCATGAAGCTGCGCACACGCGTGACGCCGCTGGTGCGCGTCCGGGAGGACGATCTGCAGGCGGCGATCGCAGCCGGCGCGCCGGGGATGGTGCTCGAGTTCGGCATCAACCCTTACCTGGTGAAGTACGCGTACAACCTGACCCCGGAAACGCTGATCGAGCGCGTCGTGGAGTACAGTCGCCGGGCCAAGGACGAGGCGGGGATGTACGTCGAGTTCATGGGGTGGGACACCTTCCGCATTCCCAGTCTCGAGTACGTCAAGCGGTTCTTCGGCGAGATCATTGAGCGAGGCCGGGTGGATCGCATCACGGTCTCGGACACCTTCGGCATGGCGCACCCACTGGCCATCCAGTTCTTTATCCGGCAACTCCGTGCCTGGTTCCCCCAAATCCCGCTCGGCCTGCACATCCACAACGACTTCGGCCTGGCCACGGCGAGCGCGCTCATGGCGATCGCCTCGGGGGTCGACGAAGTGCACTGCTCGGTGAACAGCCTAGGCGAGCGCGCCGGCAATGTGGCCACTGAGGAAGTCGCCGTCGCGGCGGAGTACCTGCTCGGGGTGCCCACCGGCATGCGCCTGCAGGGGCTGACCCGCCTTTCGCAGATGGTCGCGGAAGTCTCCAAGGTCAAACCGGCGACGAACAAACCGATCGTCGGCAGCCGTCTGTTCGAGGTGGAATCGGGCATCATCATCCACATCCTCCGGCAGTTCCAGGACACTCCGATCGGGGTCCTGGGCATGATGCCCTATCCTCCGGCGCTGGTGGGGCAGGCCGGGGTCGAGTACGTTGCCGGCCGGGGGAGCGGCCATAACTTCGTGGAGATGCTGCTCCGGGAGATGGGGCGAACCGCCTCCAAAGAACAGGCCGCCGCCATCGTTGAGCGGATCAAGCAGACCGCCCTGGTACTCAAGAACGGGCTCCCCCGGGAAGTCGTCGAGAGCATCGTGGCCGAGACGCTCGACGGCGGGGCGCAGCCCGCACGGGGAGGCGAGTAAGCATGGCTTCGTCAACCGATGGGCTGGAGTTTTACGACCTGAGCCATCCGTGGGGGCGCGACGCCCCCCTCTGGCCTTACTTCCCGGACATCAAGATCGAGCGGTTCCACTACCACGCCAAGTCCGGGGTGCTCTCCCAACAGATCACCACGTTCATGCACTCCACGACCCACACGGATGCCCCCGCGCATGTCATCGAGGGCATGCCCTTCATGGATCAGGTGCCTCTCGACCGTTTCTTCGGCACAGGCGTCGTCATCTCCATCCCCAAGGGCAAGTGGGAGAAGATCCTGCCGGAGGACCTGGAACGCGCGCAACCCAGGATCGAGCCCGGAGACATCGTCATCATCAACAGCGGCTGGCACCGCCACTACGGCGACACCCGCAAGTACTTTGCCTACTCGCCGGGACTCTACCGCGAGGCGGGCGAGTGGCTGGTGGCCCGCGGAGTCAAGGCCGTCGGGGTGGACCAGCAGGCGCTGGACCACCCGCTGGCCACGGCGATCGGACCGCACGGCCCCGGCGGGCCGCTCCTCCCCGACGTGTGTGCCGAATTTCAGCGCGAGACGGGACGGCGCGTCGAGGAGGTATTCGCGGAGTGGGAACCCTGCCACCGGCTCCTGCTGGGCCATGGGATTGTGGGATTCGAAAACGTCGGGGGGGACATCGAAAAGGTGACGGGGAAGCGGGTCACCATCGCGGCCTTCCCCTGGCGCTGGGTGGGGGGCGACGGCTGCATCGTGCGCATGGTCGCCATGCTCGACAAAACCGGCACGTTCCGGATCGAGAGGGCTTGACGATGAAGGTCACGCGGCTCGCCGAAGCGCAGAAGTACAGTCCTCCGAAGCATACGGAGACGATCCACGCCATGCACCTGCAGCACGCGCGTTTAGGGTGCGCAGCCCCGTTCTGGGTCGGGCTCTCCTACTACCTCCCTGGAGCGAAGGCGGAGTGGGATGCCAGCCCGCTGCACAAGGTCTACGTCCTCCTGGAAGGAGAGCTCGCCGTCGCCCTCGAGCACGAAGAGGTGAAACTCCATCCGCTGGATTCCATCTGGATCGGTCCCAACGAGAATCGCGAGGTGCGCAACGACACGAACCGGGTGGCCGTGATGCTCGTCATCATGCCCTACCCACCCAGTTGAGCACAAGGGCAGCAGACCATGATGGTGCCGCACAACACACAGAGTCTCTTCGACATCGCGGGTAAAGTCGCGCTCATTACGGGAGCCACTGGTTCCCTGGGCTCGGCGGTATCCCGGGGCATGGCCGGTGCCGGGGCGCGGGTGATGCTGACCGGCCGCAACCCGGACACCCTCTCGCCCCTCGCGGCAGAGATCGCTGACGCCGGTGGCGCCGCTGACTTCCAGGCCGGTCAGCCCGATCGGCCGGAGGATGTGCGGCGGGTCGTGGAAGCCACCCGTGAACGCCTGGGCGGCATCGACATCCTCGTCACAACCCAAGGCATGAACAGTCCCAAGCCGATCATTGAGCAGCCCGTCGAGGAGTGGGAAGCGATCGTCGACTCCCACCTGAAAGCGACCTGGCTGTTCTGCCGGGAAGCCGGGCGGGCAATGATCAGTCAGGGACGTGGCGGCAAGGTCATTCTTATCGGGTCGCAGCGCGGCGATCTGGGGATGGCCAACTACTCTGCCTACTCTCCGGCCAAAGCGGCGATCCATCTCCTGGCCAAGACGCTGGCCTGGGAGTGGGGACCGCACGGCATCCGCGTCAACTGCATCGCCCCCGGGCTCTTCCGGTCGGCGCTGACGGAGTGGATGTGGAACAACGAAGAAGTTTACAAGCGGCTCCTCGCCCGGATCCCCATTGGGCGCCTGGGTGAGCCTGCCGACATGGTGGGGGCGGTGATCTACCTGTCCTCACCGGCGTCGGACTTCATGACCGGGGCCGTGATCCATGTCGACGGTGGATACACCGCCGGGTAAAGCTTCCCTGCCCAAGGAACGTGTCACCGTCGTCGGGGCGGGGCTGATGGGGCATGGCATTGCCCAGGTCTTCGCGACGGCCGGCCATAACGTCTGGCTGGTCGAGGCCGATCCGGCGATCCTGGCCTCCGCACAGAATCGCATTAGGGAGAATCTCGCTCGGATGGCCAGGTACGCACTGGTGGAGACCCCGGAGATTGAGGGGATCGTGGCGCGTATCGCCACCACACATGATCTGGGCCGGGCCTGCGACGGATGCGATGTCGTCATCGAGGCCGTAACCGAGGATCTCTCCCTCAAGCAACTTCTCTTCACCGACATGGACCGATATGCTCCGCCACGGGCGGTGCTGTGCACCAACACCTCGGCGATCCAGATCGCCGCTATCGCCCAGGGCGCAGCCCGCCGCGAGCGGATCCTGGGCACGCATTTCTGGAATCCTCCCTTTCTCATCCCGCTGGTGGAAGTCGTCCAGACTGAGGAGACGGCGGAGTGGGCCGTGGAGGCTATCTACGCTCTTTTGACGCGGGCCGGCAAACACCCCGTGCACGTGAAACGGGACGTGCCGGGATTTATCGGCAACCGTCTGCAGCATGCGTTGTGGCGCGAGGCCTTTGCCCTCATCGACGCCGGTGTCTGTGACCCGGCCACCGTGGACGAAGTCGTGTGCAACGGGTTTGGCCTGCGCCTGCCCGTGCTGGGGCCGGTCGTGAATGCGGACCTGGTTGGGCTCGACCTCACGTTCGCCATCCACGACTACCTGCTCAAGCACCTGAACACAGCGGCGGTCCCGTCGTCTACCCTGAAGGCCCTGGTGCGGGAAGGGCGCCTGGGATTCAAGACGGGCCGGGGCTTCCTCGAATGGTCTGATGCCGGGATGGCCGCCACGCGGGAGCGGTTGATAGACCACTTGATGAAGGTCCTGGCTGAGCGCAAGCGTTCCGGAGGCGGTCGGCTCTAGAAGGCATCGCGGAGCGGCGGACCGCTCTCCAGCATCTCTTCGCTCATCCCGTGTCTTAAGGCCGTGATACCTTCGACTGACCCGGCGGGGCGCCGGTCCGACAAGCGCCGCCAACCGTGCGCGCTGTGTTGGCTCGTCTGGGCAGGGAAGCCTGATAGGCAGGGAAGCAGCAAACCGAGATAATAAAAGAGGTTGGGATGGTCGATAACACCCCCACGCGCCTGAGGTACTGGGTGCACGCCACCGTCCGCCATGCCTATGCAACGGTCCCGTACTACCGCCGCCTGTTTGACCGGGCCGGCCTGAAACCCGAGGACATCCGCTCCGAGGAGGAGCTCGTCAGACTGCCGACCACCTCGAAAGAGGATCTGCGCAATCTGCCCCCCGAGGAGGTCGTCTCGTCCGCGGTCCGACTCGAACGCTTGACAGGATACACAACCTCAGGTTCCACCGGCGTCCCCTTTACGCACTACAAGACGATGGATGATCGGCTCCGCCACCTAGCGACGATCTACCGCGTCATGGTCCTGTTGGGCCTACGCTGGACGGATCGCCTGCTGTCCATCGGCGAGATCCTCTACGTCCGTGGGACGCCGATCCAGCGTCTGGGGGTGCTGCAAACGGAAGTCCTGCACCCGCTCGAGCCTTTGGAACGGCAGATTGACCTGTTGCGCGGGTACCGGCCGACCATCCTGGTGATCCATCCATCGGCGGCGCGCGCCCTCGGCCTCGCGCTCCTGGAACGGAGGATCCATCTCCCGCCGCTGCGGATGGTCTTCACGACCTCAGAGTTGCTCGACCGGGCAACAGCCGATCTGATCGCTCGGACCTTCGGCACCGCGCCTCGTGCAGTCTACGGGATGTCCGAGGCCGGACGGCTGGGCTGGCAGTGTCAACCCGGCGGGCCATTCCATCTGGCGGAGGACTTCCTGATCGCGGAGGTGATGCGGGGGGAGGAGCGTGTACCGGACGGAGAAACCGGCGAACTCGTGGTCACCAATCTGATCTACCGGGACATGCCGTACATCCGGTACCAGACCGGCGACCTCGTCCGCAGGGTGCCTCGGGCCTGCGCCTGCACACACAGCTTCGGGCAGATCGAACTCATCGGCGGCCGGGGCAGCGAACTGCTCGTGCTGCCCGATGGGACTCTGCGCCCACCCCTGTTCATCACGTCGCACATCCATCAGATCCCCGGCATCGTGCAATACCAACTCCGTCAGGAGCAGGTCGAAACCGTCACGATTCAGATCGTCACGGGCGCCGGATACGCTGAGGGAGCCGACAATCGCCTGCGCCGGGAGGCGGAGGCGATCCTCCCCGGCGTCCGCGTTGTTATCGAGCGGGTCCCAGAGATCCCGCGCACGCCGGGAGGAAAGCATCGGTACGTCTCTGTCTCCCCGGAACTCCAGGCTCGCATCCCGACACCCCCTCCGCCGTCCTAGCCGCGCACACGGGTCGTCAATGTCGGGGAAGAATGCGGGAATGCGATGAGAAGTTCGTGGCGGAAAATGCTGCCGGAAACTGCGCCATGAGCGCTCCCCCTGATAGACCTCGGCAGGTGTCCTCGTAGACAGGTCGAACCCTCCTCGCACTCCCTTGCACGGTTAACAGCTCTGACGCACGCCGGAGCGGAGGACGCGGGAGATCGGTCTTCGAGGCCCAAGCACCCTATGCGACCGATACGGCAACTGCCGCCATGATCTCCACGGCACTCTCGTACTCGCAGAGCGTTCGCCAGCTCGCGGGCTTCCTGGCCAGGCCCCTCGGTCGCGGCGAGTGTCTCGAGCTGTCGGAGACCCACGAGCTCATCCCGGCGCCGAGCGTCGCGGCGCCGTCGTAGTATACGGCACAAACTGCATCGCCCAGTTCGACGATCCCCATGACACCACGTGGCCGGCGGTTAAGATGACCCGGCCACCGATCAACACGGCGGATCCCGACCACGCCCAGCTGGGCTGGGAGAAATCGTTCCAGACGAAGACCCGGCCGACGCAGGTCCAGGGATACCCCGACGGATAGTAGACCTGCCAGTGTGCGACCCCTCGCGTGCACCGACGCTCCGCCGGCGATGCCGACGAACCAGCCGGAGGCGCCGCTGTCGAACGACCAGCTCCCCTGGCTCTGGCTGCTGGCGCTGCGCTCATCCCGCACCGTCACGTCCGACATGAAGTCATGCAGCGAGGCCATGTAGAATCGCTCCTCCGACAGCTGCTCATGCCGGTAGCTGACGCGGCTGGCGCTGTCGAAGGTGAAGCGCGTGCGGCGATCCGAGGTGAAGAGTCGGACCTTTTCGCCGGGCAGCAGGGTGGTAGAGTAAACCAGTTCGCCCATCGCCAGATCGCCCGGGCAGCGTTCCAGCCGGGCGTGGATCTTCACCTCGACCGGCACAACCTTGGTGCGGCCTCCGGCACGCACGGTTGCGTGGTGGGTGAGCCGGTAGTGGAAATCCAGCACGTCGCAGGGGCAGTCCGTGCCGAACTCGGGACAGCACGGAATCGCCTGCGCGCTCGTCGGGCTCACATCTGTACTCATGGCGCTCCCTCCTCCGTCTCCGGGGCGCGATTCCGCGCGGCACCATCAGGGCCCCGGTGGGGTGTAGCTGATCCCGATGAGCTCGAAGTCCAGGTAATGGCCGCCGGTCAGGCCATATCCGTCCGTCGTCCGCGGGGTTCCGTAGAGTCGGAACGCAAAGGCGCAGAAGTTCTTATCCCCGGCAGCCAGGCCCCGCCCGTAGGCTGCAGTTCGGTGATGACGTATCCGTCGGCATCCGGCGGCACGGCATTGGCCGTCCCGAAGAAGAAGTTGCCGTGGATCGGCTCGTTGTACGTCAGGCTCAGCGGCTGCGCGGGGGCGGTCGTGTCGCTCACGGGCACGCCGGTATTCGACCCCCGGATCACGCCGAGCAGGTAACTCAGGGTGAAGCCGCCAGGCTGCCTGACCCGGAAGCGGACAGTCAGGAAAACAACCAGGCGAGCCCGCGGGTGAAAGGAGTGACGGGGCGGCGTCGACGGGTTTCATGCCTTCGGATCTCGTGAATTCATGCAGGGATTAGCAGGCGGCGGCGCCAAATAGCCACGCCAACAGTCTCACAGCTACCGCACTCCGTGGCCGTGCCGGGGATGGAGACGTTATGCGAGAAGCGGGGCAGGTTCGTCGCGCAAAGGATCGCCGCGCCGGGGCGGGCACCCGCCTAGAGCAGCCCGGCTCTCCCCGCCGGTCGGCACCGAGGCGCAGGATCACGCAGACATCCTCGCGCGCGGAGCTCTCGGAATCGGCGGGGAAGACCAATCTTGTTCCGGCACGCGCAACTCGGTTCTTCGGCCGTGACACCGAACTCGCCGATGTCCGCGAACAACTGCTCACCCCCGACGTCCGCCTGCTGACACTCACAGGGCCCCCGGGAATTGGCAAATCACGACTGGCGCTGGAGGCAACCAGGGCTCTCCGCGAAAAGTTCGCCAACGGAATTGTCTTCGTCGATCTGACCCCAATCAGAGATCCGGCGCTGGTCGCCCATGCCATCGCGCTGCGGCTCGGTCTCACGAGGTTTTCTCGCCCTGTTGTCGAGCAGTTGACGCACTTCCTTCGAGAGAAACGGCTCCTGCTGCTGCTCGATAACTTCGAGCACGTGGTGGACGCGAGCCTGATGGTTGCGGAACTGTTGGGTGCATGCCCCTCACTCAGCATTCTGGCCACGAGCCGGGAGCCTCTGCGGATAGACTGGGAGCGCGAGTACCTCGTACCACCGCTGACCCTGCCAGCAGACCTCGGTCACCTGCCCGAAGCAGGGCGGCTGGTCGCCTACTCGGCGATCGCGCTGTTTGTAGACAGAGCACGGGCGGTACACCCCCGCTTTGTCCTCGATCGCCACAACGCGCGCACGGTAACGGAGATTTGCAGCCGACTGGACGGGCTCCCCCTGGCGATCGAAATGGCAGCTGCACTGGTCAAGGCCCTGTCCCCACAGGCGATGAGCGAGCGCCTCGCCCACGGTCTCATGCAACTCACGGCCGGCGCCAGGAACCTCCCCGAAAGACACCAGACTCTCCGGGGAGCGATTGCCTGGAGTTACAGTCTGTTGAAGCCAGACGAACAGAAACTCTTCCGAGGCCTTGCGGTGTTTGTCGGTGGAGCCACGCTTGATGCCGCGAAAGCCGTGTGTGCGGACCATGACGCTGGCGAAATGGACTTGTTTGGGGCATTAGCGTCGCTGGTGGACAAGAGCCTGCTCAGACAAGAGCCGCAGCCCGATGGACAGCCGCGGTACTACTTCCTCGAGAGCATCCGCGAATTTGCGCTGGAGCAGTTGATCTCCGCTGGGGATCTCCACCGGATGCAACAACGGCACGCGGCGCACTTCCTGTTCTGGGTTCAGCAGGCCGAGCCGGCCCTGGACACTCGTGAACAGAGCTTGTGGCTGAATCGCCTGGAGTGGGACCACGACAATCTCCGGGAGGTACTGCGGTGGAGCATAGCCGAACCAGGCCGCCGCGAGACCGGCCTGAGAGTGGCCGGGGCATTGTTATGGTTCTGGTGGATCCGCGGTTACATGACGGAAGGCACCAGGTGGCTCCAGACGCTTCTCGCACGCGTGGATGGAGACGTGGAGCCAGCCGTCCGTGCTAAAGCCTGCCACGCCGCCGCCTTCCTGGCCTACAGGCTTGGCGACCTGCAGGAAGCCCAGCGGCTCTCTGAGCAGAGCCTGCTGGTCTGGCGCCAGCTGGGGGATACTCCAGGCATCGCGCAGGCGTTAAATAACCTGGGCAGGGTCGCTCTGAGTCAACACGAGTACGCGCTGGCGCAATCGCTGCTGCAGGACGCTCTGGCGCTACACCAGCAGCTGGGTGACCGGGCGGAGAGCGCGTATGCGATCAATGGGCTGGGTGAGTTGGCACGGATAAATGGCGACCTGGAGCAGGCCCGGGCACTCTACGAAGAGGCCCTATCGATCTGGAAAGAGACTGGGAACACAGAGATGGCCGCTGTAGTCCTCTTCAACCTGGCGCAGACGGCAATGCGTCAGAGAGACCTTCACCGGGCCAGGTCATGCCTTGGGGAGAGCGTCCAGCTCCACAAGGAAGTGAGCAGCCAGTACCTGGTAAACTGCTCCCTGGTCGGGCTGGCCGAACTTGCGGCCCACGAAGGACGGGCGCGCCAAGCCGCGCGACTGTTCGGCGCGCAGGACATGCTTTCTGAAGCTTACCGCGAGACCATGAATCCCCCCGACCAGGCCGCATACGATGCGAGCATGACCATGACACGGGCCGCCCTCACTGAAGAGGAATTCGCCGCCGCCTGGTCGGAAGGGCGGTCCATGACCCTGGCGCAAGCCCTGGACGATGGCTTGTCGAGCCCAGCGGAAGTCGAGAAAGACCCGCATGGTAAGCGGAAAACCACCCTCACACGGCGGGAACAGGAAGTCGCTGCCCTGGTCGCCCAGGGCCTCAGCAACCGCGCCATTGCGACCCACCTCTTCATCGCCGAGCGGACTGCGGAAACGCATGTCGAGAACATCCTGAACAAGCTGGGCTTCCACTCCCGCGCGCAGATCGCGGCCTGGACCTCGCAGCACCGGTCAGCATAGCCCCAAACTCCCACCTTCCGGCAACCGCTTCCTGATCCAAGTCGGCGCCGCGCCGCCTGGATCATCCCTCTCCGTACACCAGCCCGACGAATCTCCGTACCGCCCTACGGGAATCTCCCGATGGCATGATCCGCGCATTCCCTTAGTCTCCGATCCAAGGCACAGACAACAAGGACGGTGGTGGCATCGTGCGGCCCGTTCTCGTCCTCCTGTTCATGCTGGCGGGGACCACGGTCGGTTTCGCCGGGAACATTCGCGCGAGCGATGACGGGCTGATCGTACCCGGAGAGCGCATCGGACCTGCGCGCCTGGACATGCCCGCCGCAGAAATCGACATGCTCAACGCATCAGCTCTCTGCCCCGTAACCGGGACCTCTGACGGCGACACGCTCGCGGTCCGTCTGGTGACCGAGTGGGGCGGCGGCTGCCGCGTTTCGGACACGATCCAGGTGGGCGTCGGCTTTTTGCCAGCGCTGGAGGCGTTTGGCCGACCCAACGAGATCGTACGTGACGCCATCTACTCCGATGCGACAGCTTACTGGGTCAGTTACCAGGGGTGGGGCATCGCCTTCCGCGTGCTGGTATTCCGCAACTCCTCAACCCTGATCCAGGCCATCGCCGTCTTTCCCGGAACAGCCGTTATGCGATCGCGTGCCACACTACCGATAAGTTCGTGGGAAACGGATACGAGGGCTGTTCGGGCACCACATCCGCACTAACGATTCAGGGGGGATCGACAATGAGGAGACTGGCATGGGGAGTCGTTCTGGTTATGCTGCTGCTCTACGGCGGGAGCCCGTCGGTTGCGGCGGCCGCTCCGACGGCACTGGCACCGGACGTCATCACAACGATCACCCAGGCGCGCCTGGCCACGGCAAAGTACGCCACGGACCTGGCACGCGCCAAGGCCGACGGCTACATGATCATCACGCCGATGATCCCCAACATGGGGTATCACTTCCTCAATCCCAAGATCTCCGGATTCGACGTAACCAGGCCGCCCATCCTCGTATACGTGAAGAAGGGCAACGCCTGGCAGTTAGTGGCGATCGAGTGGGTCTTCCCGAACAAGAGACCCGCGACGCCGCCGCTGCGCGGTGCGCGGTACGGATCCTTCGGCGCGGCCTGCCACTACGTGGACGGCTCGTTTGTCCTCGCTAGCGCCCAGGCCAAGTGCGCAAAGACGAACGCCAAAACCGGGGCCGCGTTCAACTTCTGGCACCCGCCGCTCGTGACGCTGCACCTGTGGATCTGGTATCCGAATCCCAACGGCGTCTTCGGGGAGTTCAATCCCTACTTGACGCCCTTCAATGAGGAGTAGTACGGAGACGTCAGGTGCCGGGAGGGGAGGCCGCTGGCCTTCTCTCCCGGCCGTCCTGGCTCGGGTCGTGCTCGGCGGGGCCTGCAGTGTATTTGTCCTTGGTGCCGCCGCAGCCCAGCCGCTGAGCCCCGGGGCTGTCCAGGACCGCCGGGTGGAGATGGTCGAGTTCGCCTTCCGCCCAACGGTTATCGTCCTCGAATCCGGCCGTCCGGTCCGCCTGCGATTCACCAACCGCGGGCAGATCGCCCACCAGTTCGAGAGCGCCTACCTCAAGAACGTCCCGGTGTTAATCGCGAGCCCTTCACTCCACGTGGAAGCACCAGGCCTGGACGTGCTGCGGGTGGCCCCGGGTGGCGAGGCCAGGCTGGAGTTCCTCCCGCGCCGCCGGGGCCGGTTTCGCTTCGCCTGCACCATCGAAGGGCATCAGGAAGCAGGCATGCGGGGCGTCCTGGAAGTCCGCTAGACTTCTGCCGACCTGGTGCCGGGCAATCCGGCAGAGATTACGCGGCGTACCTCTTCGCCCAGTCGCTGACGATCGGGATCGTCACGGTTCTGCCGTTGTACGCCTGCACGGCGTAGTAGATCGACAACGCCAGCCAGGCGATCCAGAGGATCGGGCCCGTGACCAGGAAGAGGAGCCAGCCCAGGAACGGGATGTTCCCCAGGATGGCCAGGGCGATGTAGATGATGGCCCACCCGATGCCCCAGAACAACGCCGTCCACCCGTGCTGGCGCATGAACGGGTCCTTCTTCATATCGGTCAGGATGATGACGAGAGCGATGATCCAGATGGGATACGCGAGCGCGGCCAGCACGCGGTTCGACTGGTCCCCCTGCGTGGGCTGACTGTTCATCCGCCTACCTCCTGGTGTTGGGATCGCTCCACTCGTTCATCACATCTTCGCGCCGCGAGGCGGTCTTCCCTGTGCCCGGCCCCCGGCCATACCCCCAGCGCGGCCAGGGCGGATGCGGACAAGGCAGCCGGGTCAACCCCCACGCGGCGCCGGGTGTCTACTCCGGTGGGGGTGGTGAGAGATGAAATGGCTATGGCCCGCGGTCGCACTTGCCCTGGTCGGTGCGGTGGCGGTGACGGCGTTCGCCCAGGCCCCCGCCGGTGCGCCGGCGAGCCCGGGCGCGCTCCTGCCGTTCCTGCAGCGTGCCCGGCAGGCGCTCAACCTGACGGACGATCAAGTCGCCAGACTGGAGCGCGCGCTGATCGCCCACAACACCCGGACGACGCCAATCCGGTTTGCCCTGGCCCGCGCGCGGCTGGACCTGCGGGAAGCCCTCCTGGCTCCCACACCGGACGCGGCCCGCATCAGCGAGATCACCAGGCGGCTCGTGGCAGCCCAGGGAGAATTGACGGCGGCCCGCGTGCAGCTGCAGCTGGAGGTCCGATCTATCCTGACGGTGGAGCAGTTCCAGCGCCTGCGCCTGCTCCGGCCGCTGCGCCGGCCCCGACGCTAGCAGAGCAGGAGGGTTCGGCGGCCTGGCGGAACCCCCCTGATGGCCGTCAGCCGCACCCGGCGGCGGCATCCCGATGGGGTCCAACCAGAGCCCGGACGAACTGACACCGCGCCAGGCCTGGCGCATGCTGCAGACCATGTGGGTGGCCGAGCTGGCGGCGGCACTCCTCATCTGGCTCGGCCTGCCTGGCCTTGTCCAGGTCGATCCCGCCAAGACCGTCCCCTCGTGGTTCCTCTACATCTTCGCCGGGATTGCGTCCGTGGACATCGGCACCATCCTCTGGTTCAAAGGAATGATGCGACGCCGCGGTGCCGGCGCGCGCACGATTGGCGACCTGACCGGCCGCGTCTTTGGCCTGTACCTGGTCGTGATCGCGGTCGCCATCGGCCCCGCGATCTACGGGGGGATCTTCTACTACACGTCGGGAAACCGGTTCGGGTTGGGGATCCTGTGTCTCGGCGCGCTCATCGCCCTCGTGCTCGCCCGCCCGCGGTTGGAGGACTGGCTCGACCTCCTTCCGTCCACGCAACTGGACTAGCAGGGCCCATGACGACCATCAGTGCAGCCCGCCGCCGTCTGCAGGAAGCGCTTCAGGATCCGCGCCGGAAGCAGCTGGCCCATGTCGCCGTTTTGGACATCGCGATGACCGCCACCCAACAGCTGGAGGCCCGCGGGATCCCCCCGGCCGCGGTGGCCCGGGCTACGGAAGAGGTCTCCGCGCTGCTGACCGGGGAGATCGCCGACCTGCCCGGGGATCTGCCGGGACGTGACCTGATGCTCGATGTCCTGGTCGATGCGCTCAAGGCGATCGCGCAGAATCCCGCTTTTGCCCCGATCTTTGCCCCCTCTGGATCGTCGCCTCTCAAATGACGCGCCGGCCCCCGAAGGCGGCGCTCCTCCACGCTACCACGCGCCAGGAGTGGCGCCTGGCTCAGGACCCACGACAACGCCAGGAAGGAAGTGTGGCTCGTCATCTCCAAGCGGCACACGGGGAAACCGCGTATGGCTTACAACGACGCGGTTGAGGAAGCGCTGTGCTTCGGCTGGATTGACAGCACCGAAGAGGCGATTTGGGTCCGGGTGTATTGAGAAGTACTATTGAATGTATGGACGCCTATCTCGCCGTCGTCAGCAAACGGGAGGTTCGCCGCTACACGGAGCGGCCGATTCCGCAGGAGATCCTCCGGCAGATTCTGGAGGCGGGACGGGCCAGCGGCAGCAGCCGCAACCATCAGCCCTGGCGCTTCGTCGTCGTCATGGATCGCGCGCGCCTGGGGGAGATCAGCCGGTTCGTCTCCCGCCCGGCCAACGTCGCGGAGTGCGCGGCGGCCGTGGTCGTGGCCCTCCTCCAGCCCCGCCTGGTCTTCGACGCCGGCCGCACGGCGCAGAATATGATGCTGGCCGCGTGGACGCTCCGCATCGGCTCCTGCCCCAATACAGTCGTGGACGAGACGGGCTTGAAAGCCGCGCTGGGGATCCCGGACGAGGCCAGTATCCCCACAGTGCTCTCGCTCGGGTACCCTGCGCCCGGCGAGCCGCGCCCGCAGGCGCGGGCGGATCCGGCGGGCAAGCTCACGAGGATCAACCGCCTGCCGCTGGCGGAGCTCGTGCGCCGGGAGACCTACGCGGGGGCTTAGGGCCGGATCACGACCAGCTTGTCGACGCCGGACTCGGCGCCCCAGACCTCGCCGGGGCGGCCGAGGATCTGCCGCACGCCGGCGTCGGGACTGGGCAGGGTGAAGACGTCAAAGGCTTCGCGCTCCGGGTCGAAGCGCACCAGCGCGTTGGCGCCCCAGTCGGCCAGCCAGACCTTGTCGCGGTCGTCCACGTAGACCGCGTAAGCCATCGGCCGGGCGCCGGGCAGCCGCCACTCCCGCCAGCGCCCGCTGGCCGGGTCGTACACGCCCACCTGGCCGGCGTTCCACTCACTGACCCAGATCCGCCCCTGGGAGTCGGACCAGACGCGGCGCGCTCCCTGGCGCGCGGTCGGCGGTTCGAGCACCGTCGCCGCGCCGGTGACGGAATCGATCCGGGCGATGTAGTTGCCCGCCAGGGACGCGAAATACACCACGCCGGCCGGCGTCGCGGCGATGCCGTAGGGACCGCGGCCGCGCGGCGCCTCGAAGACCTCCACGCGCCCTGTCGCCGGGGTGAGCCGGCCGTAGACGCCGCTCTGTCCGGTGAACCAGAGGATCCCGCGTCCATCAAAGGTCGCCGTGTTCAGGTTGGCGTAGCCGGTCCGCTCGGGGAGGGGGAACCGCTGCACCTGGTTCGTCGCCGGGTCCACGCGGACGATCGCGTTCAACCCTCCGGCGGTGATCCAGGGCGCGCCGTCCGGTCCGACGATGACCCCGTGCGGGGCCGCCCGGTCCCCCAGAGCGATGTGTCGGGTCCGTCCCGTGGCCGGATCGAGGTGACCGAGGTCACCCGACCCCTGGGCCGTGTACCAGACGCCGCCATCGCGCGCCGGGGCGACGTCGTGCGGCCGGGAGCCCGCCGGGACCGGATACTCCCGGATGCTCCCGGCGGGCGCACCCGATGCCGCCGGGACGGCGGCCCCGACCGACGGCAGGAGAACGGTCACGCCCGCCACGAGCCAGAGAAGACCTCGCAGTCGCCTCATGCGCATATCTCTAAAACCCCCCACCCTCAGAATTTGATCCCGGCCCGGGCGATGCCCTGGATGAAGTAGCGCTGCAGGATGAAGAAGAGAAGCAGGATCGGCAGCACCGAGAAGGTCGCCGCGGCCATCAGCAGCCGCGGCTGGGTCCCCCACTCGTTCTGGAAGGAGAGCAGCCCCACCATGATCGGCCGCATCTGTGGCGAGTTGGTGACGATCAGCGGCCAGGTCAGGGCATTCCAGGACCCCAGGAAGGTCAACAGGGCGACGGTGATCAGCGCCGGCGTGCTCAGCGGGATGACCACCCGCCACAAGAATGTCCAGTGGGAGGCGCCGTCCATGGTGGCGGCGTCCTGCAATTCCTGCGGGATCGTCGCGAAGAACTGCCGCAGGAAGAAGATCCCGAAGACGCTGGCCAGCCAGGGGATGATCAGGGCGTAGTAGGTGTTCAGCCAGCCGAGGCGGACGATCGTGATGAAGTTGGGGACCAGCTGCACCTCACCAGGGACCATCAACGTCCCCAGGAAGATGACGAAGAGCACTTCCCGTCCCCGGAACCGCATCCGCGAGAAGGCGTACGCAGCCAGCGCCGACGTAATCAGGACCCCGAACGTTTCGGACACCGAGATGATGGTACTGTTCAGGAAGTAGCGGCCGAAGGGGGCATGGTTCCAGGCGTCCACGTAGTTCTCCCAGGCCAGGCGCGAGGGAATCCAGGTGAAGGGGTCCGTGAAGATCTCCCGCAGCGGTTTGAACGAGGTGGAGACCATCAGGTAGTAGGGCAGCAGGATCACGACGACGCTGGCCAGCAGCACCAGGTGGACGAGGACGCTGCCCGGCCGGAAGCGCCGCGGCGAGCGGAACGGTGGGACGGCCAGGGTCTGCGCCATCTCAGACTTCGTAGTGCACGCGGCGGGCCAGGACCTGCCGCTGCAGCAGCGTGATGAGCAGGATGATCGCAAAGAGGGTGTAGGCCTGCGCCGAGGCATACCCCATGCGGAAGTACTGGAACCCCTGTTGGTAGATGGAGTAGACGATGGTCAGCGTCCGGTCCAGCGGCCCGCCGCCGGTCAGGAAGAGGGGCAGGGCGAAGACCTTGAAGGCGCCGATCATGCTGATGACCAGAATGAAGTAGGTCGTCGGCGACAGCAGCGGCAGGGTGATGTGGCGGAAGATCTGCCAGGTGCCGGCGCCGTCGATCTGGGCCGCCTCGTAGTAGTCCGAGGAGATGTTCTGCAGACCGGCCAGGAAGATGACGATGTCGCGCCCCAGACTCCCCCAGATGGACACCGCGATGATGGCTGGCATGGCCTGGGCCGGGTCGAGCAGCCAGCGCTGCGGAGGAATGCCGAGTTTGTCGATCAGGAAGTTCAGCAGCCCGAACTGGTCGGGGTGGTAGAGCCAGTGCCAGACCATCGCCGCTGCGGCCAGCGACGTCACGTGCGGGACGAAGAAGGCGGTCCGGTACCAGGACATTGCCGTGAGTTTGCGGTTGAGCAGCACGGCGAAGCCCAGGGCCAGCGGGATAGCCAGGCCGACTGAGACCACGGAAAAGTAGGTGGTGTTCCCCAGCGCCGTCAGGAACTTCTCGTCCTGGAAGACCTGCACGTAGTTCCCGATGCCGACGAAGGGCCGCACCGGGTCGATCATGTTCCAGCGCAGCAGGCTGACGAAGAAGGCGAAGACGATGGGGAAGAAGTGAAAGACGGCCAGCACCGCCGCGGCCGGTAGGAGGAAGGCGTAGGCCTCCAGATTCTCGCGGAGCCGGCGGACCCGCCGGGAGGGGACCCGGGGAATCGCGCCGGCTCCGCGAACGGCTTCGACTGCCGGCATCTACTTGCGCTGGGCCAGGAGTTTGTTGGCCTTGGTGGCCGCGTCGTCCAGGGCCTGCTTGGGCGTCTTCTTGCCCAGGATGGCCTCTTCCGTCGCCGCCTGGATGATGTCGCGGATCTCCTGCCACTCCGCCAGGTTGGGGGCGGTGCGGGCGAAGGCCAGCGACTCCAGGCCGGCGCGGTGCTCCGGGTTCTGCTGCAGGTAGATTCGCGCCAGGGTGGAGTCCCGCGCCGAGCGGCGGACCGGCATGTAGAAGGTCTTCATGAACCAGCGCGTCGTCCCCGTGGTCCCCGTCACGAATTTGATGTACTTCCAGGCCGCGGCCTGCTGCTCGGGCGTCGCCCGGGCCATGATGGCCACGTCCGTGCCGGAGAGCAGCGTGGCCCGCGTCCGCTTGTAGGGAATCGGGGCGATGCCGATGGTGAACTTCTCCGCCACCGCCGCCCGGGCGAAAGCCAGCCCCGGGTTGGTCACGTAGTACATGGCCACCTTGCCCGCGCCGAAGTCCGCGTCGGCGAACGCGTTCAGCACGTAAGCGACCTTGTGCTTCTGCACCAGGTCGACCAGATACTGCAGCCCCTCGATGCCGGCCGGGCTGTTGAAGGCAACCTCCCGGTTCCCCGGGCGGAGGAACTCCCCGCCGTTGGTGATGAGTTGCAGCAGGAAGTAGTCGGTTGTCGGCCGGACGACGAAGCCGTAGCGGGTCGTGCGCCCGCCTTCCTCCCGCGTCAGGGCCCGGGAGACGGCCAGCAGGTCATCCCAGGTGACCGGGGGTTTCAGGTTGTTCTGTTTGAACAGGTCGTCATTGTAGAAGAGGATGTACAGGCTCTTGTTGAACGGCATCGTCCACATCACGCCGTTGAAGGTACTCTCCTGACGGAGGATCGGGAAGATGTCGGTGAGTTCCTCGCTCGACAGTCCGTCGGGACCCTTGATGAAGTTCTCCATGGGCACGATGGCCTTGGCCTGGATGAGCTGATCGGCCCAGTTGGGGAACAACTGGGTGATGGTCGGCGGCTGCCCGGCCGCCACGGCGGCGATCAGTTTCTGGTTCAGCGTCCCGTAGCCGCCCTGATAGAGAGCGTTCACGACAATACCGGGGTTCAGCTTGTTGAAGTCATTGGTCAGTTCGTCGATGGCCGGGTTGAGCACGCCGCTCATCCCGTGCCAGAACGAAATCGTGACCGGTCCGCCGGCGCGCGCCGGCAGGATCAGCCCGACCGCCAGCACCGCCACCAGCGCTGCGACGCGCAGAGTTGTCCCGCTCCCAAGCCGCATTGCCCGCGCCTCCTCCGTTTCCTGGTATCACCCCTCTACTTCGATCTTACCGCCTCCTCCCCTGTCGGGATGCCGCCGGACGCGCGGCCCCGGGGCGCAGCAGGGGAGCAGGCGGTGCACCCCGAACCCTCCTGCACTTCCTCCCCAGGGCTCAATCATACGACCGAGAAGGAGGGTTTCTCGATGCCCATGTACGTGCAATTGCTCACCTGGACGGAGCGCGGCTCCGCCGCGGCCAAGGAGACCGTGCAGCGGGCGCAGCAGGCCCGTGAGCAGGCGCAGAAGCTCGGCGCGCGCCTGCGCGACATCTACTGGACGATGGGCCGCTACGACGCGGTCGCGATCCTGGAAGCGCCCAACGACGAAACGGCCAGCGGAGTCGCCCTTGCGGTCGGCGCCAAGGGATTCGTCAGGACGGAGACGCTGCGCGCGTACACAGAAGAGGAGATCGCCCAGATCGTCGCCGGCCTGTAAGAACGCCCCTCACGCTCCGCGGCGGTCGGGATCCCGGGAGCGTCCACCGAGGCCTCGGGCCACTCCGCGCGGACGAGGCCCGCCAGCGCCTGCAAGTGCGTCTCGACCGCCGCGTGGGAATGATGCCTCCACCTCAAGCGGTCCGCGCAGTGGGACGGCCACGTTGCGGCCTGTTGCACGCGTTACAATAGAGGAGCTCCGCGGAGGGGTGTCCGGAATCCGGTATCGGAGCGGTCTCGAAAACCGCCGGGCTTAGCGGCCCTTGTGGGTTCAAATCCCACCCCCTCCGCCATCTCATGCCCCACGCCGCAATTGCGTGCTCGTCTTCCGACGCTCACCCCTCGAGAGCACGCGCCCGTCGTGTTCACGGCCTCCTGTGGAAGCCGCTACGCTCTGAAAGGGTTTTGGAAGGGTTGAATTCCAGATCGAGACTCTCCGAAAAAGACGCCGTCAAGGTCTCCCGCGCTCTGGGGCACGCCACGCGCTACCAGATTGTCTGCATGCTGTTGGAACGGGGTGAAGTCGCTTGCAGCACGCTGAACGAGATGCTGCCCCTGAGCGCGCCGGCGTTGTCGCATCACTTCAAGGTCCTGGAGGAATGCGGGCTGATGGAGGTGCGCCGGAAGGGAGCCTACCACTTCTTCCGCCTGAACGTGCGCCGTCTGGAACAGGTCGTGCCCGGGTTTTCCAGAATCCGCAGTGGACCGCGGCAGTGACAGTTGGTCTTGTTGTTGGATAACATTTTGAGAGTTCTGGAAATCGGAAATCCGCGGCTGTACACCGGGACGGAGACGAAGTAGGTTTCGCGCAGCCGTGAACAGCCAGACGGGCTGAGCATCCTGCTCGGCGTCCAGCCGCCCATTGGGGTCCTCGCCCTGGTGCTCTTCTTCCTGCCCGTCTCGTTCATCATGCACAATTTCTGGGCCGTCCAAGACCCTATGGCGAAGATGATCGAAATGGTCAGCTTCACGAAGAACATGGCGTTGATGGGGTCGGCACTGATGTTCCTGGCCATCCCGACGCCGTGGCCATTCAGCCTGGGTAGGTGAGCGCGGTGTTGAACCGGCGGTTTTCGAGACCGTTACGCTTTCGACATTTCCATGGCGTCGCGGGCGCGAACTGAGCTGTCCGGGAGGCAGAGAGGCCCCCGGGCCGAACAATTCCGGTCGTCCGACTCCCTGCCCACGACGACCTGGAGTGCCGCGAGGCTGACGCCGGCGGCACGCCTTGATCGGCCCGGGCCGGTTGGGGCTATTTCCGACCCTGTCAGGTTTCCACCCGGAGCACCTGCCCCGGCCCGTCCAGCGTCACGACCCACATGTTCAGGAGATCCCGGCCGAGGAGCGCCTCCTGCCCGACTCCCACCACCTCGATGACCCGCTGCGCGCCGGCGACCTCCACCTGCGCCGCGTGCAGGGAGACCCGCCGGGGGGTCCCGCCGACGCCCCGCACGCTGATCTCGCCGATGGCCGGGAGGCCGAGCTGGCGCACGACGCCCTGGGGCAGCACACTCAGGTCGGCCCCGCTGTCCACAAGCGCGACCAGGGCGACCGAAGTCTCGCCGCGCGGCAGACCGACCCGGAACGGCAACACCGCGGCCGGCGGCGTGCGCCGCGTGTCGTAGGGGTGCTGGGCCTTCACGACTCGGCCAGGAGCGGCGAGGGCAGGTGGACCACCCGCGCCTCGGCTGTCACCTTCGGCATGAACACCGGGACGGGACCCAGGCGTGCGAAGACGCGGGAGGCCAGGACGTGAAAGTCCCTGTCGTGGTCGATCACGCGGCCGCCGCGAATGGCCACGTACTCGCCCCGGTAGCGGCGGAGGAGCTTCCCGCGGTTCCGCTCGTACCAGCGCATGCTCCTGGTCAGGTCGTCGGCGGCCCCGGCCAGTCGCTCCAGACCAAGGACCTGACCCAGCGCTTCGGTCACCAGGCCGGTCAGGGTGATCCCCCGCCGCGCCGCCGCGGCCTTCGCCTCGCGCACCAGGTCGGTCGGCAGACCGCGCAGGTACAATGTCGTCCCGTTGGCCATGACTTCCACCTCCCCCGATCGATGCTAACATAGACCACATATGTTGTCAACGTCGCAACCCTGCCCCCGGCGCCCCGCCGCATCTGTTTGCGGGAACCTCGATACGGGTATCGAAGGAGGCAGCGATGCGCAAGTCTGTCCTGCTCAGTCTAGGCGTTCTCGTCTCCGTGGGGAGTCTGCTCCGCCTCTGGCGGCTGGGCCAGGAAAGCCTGTGGGTCGACGAGGCCTGGAGCGTCTCCGCTGCCCGGCTCGCCTGGCCAGAGTTCTGGACGACCCTTCGTTCCGGCGAAGTCAACATGGGGCTGTACTACCTCCTGTTGCGCCTCTGGATGACGCTCGGCCAGAGCGAGCAGGTCGTCCGGCTGCTGTCGGTCTTGTTTTCGATCGCCTCGATTCTCGCTCTTTACGTTCTCGTCGCCCGGATGTTCGGACCCGGAGCCGGCCTGGCAAGCGCGATGCTGCTCTCCGTGAACACCTTCCACATCGCTTATGCGCAGGAGGCGCGTAGCTACAGCCTGCTGGTCTTGCTGGCGATCGTCTCTTCTACCCTCTTCCTGAAATGGCTGGCGCAGCCGTCACGCGTCAACTGGATTGGCTACACATTGGCAACGGCCATGGCGGTCTACAGTCATTTCTTTGGTGCCATGATGCTTGCCGTTCATTGGGTCTCACTCGCTGTCGCGCGCCCGTCGCGACGGCTGTGCAGAGGGCTGGCGGCCAGCAGCCTCGCGGTCGGCATCGCGGTCCTGCCGTTGATCGTTCTCGCCTGGAAGCACGCCAGCCGGGTGCAGTGGATTCGCCCACCGGGGCTACGGACTCTCTACGTGCTGTTCTACAGCCTGGCGGGTAACAGGAGCCTGCTGCTCGCCTACGCCCTGTCCTGTCTTCTTGCTCTTGTGGTGGCGCGCCGCTCCTGGCGTCGCTCACCACCCGCGTTGCTCTCCCCAGGGTGGTCCTATCTCTTCCTCCTGGCGTGGCTGGTCGTCCCCTTGCTTCTTTCTCTGGCTGTCTCCCTCGTCCAGCCCATCCTGGTCACCCGATACCTGATCATTTCCCTTCCTCCTCTGCTTGCGCTTGCGGCCATCGGCGTGGCCGGCATGCGTCCGGCTTGGGCGCGCGTAGCAGCTCTGAGCGTCATCCTGACCCTGTCGCTGCCGGCGGTCGCGGGCTACTATCGGCTGCCCCAGAAAGATGACTGGCGGAGCGCGACGCGCTACATATTGGCGCAGGCGAAACCGGGAGACGCGCTGCTGTTTTTCACCCTCGGAGCGAAGTTCGCGGTCGACTACTACAGTGAGCGCGAGGGCCGGACCCTGCGGGGCCCGAAGATCGCCTTCCAGACGATGACCGAGTTCCAGGTCGATCCCCGCACGCGCGCGCGCATGCTGGCACGTGTGACCGCCCGGTATCCTCGTGTCTGGCTGGTCGGCCGGACCGGCCAGTATGACGACCCGGCTATACCGGCGCTCCTGGGCCGCGCATATCCCTACATGGTCGAACAATGGTTCCATGGCGTCCGCATCCAGTTGTATACGACGCAGCCGATCGCTGGGCCACGACGGGCTCGGGGCGGCGCGCCGCCGCGGAGCCCTGCGCAGGGCCCCAGCGGGATCGCGTGGGAGCGCCTTAGGGCAGGGGAAGGTCCTCGGCCGCGCGGCACGTGCTCCCGCTGCAGCGCATGAGCTCCCGCAGCCGACCGGCCAATGCGCCGGTCAGCGCGGGATCCGCGGCCCCGGCCCGGTTCTCCAACTGATAGGGATCGGCCCGCAGGTCGTACAGTTCCCGGCCGCCGGTCGACCAGACGACGTACACCCACTCCCCGCTGCGGATCGCATTGTACTCCACCCGTTCTCCCCGCCACTCGACCAGGAAGGTCCGCCGCCACAACGCACCCGTCCCGCGGAGCAGCCCCAGGAATGATCGCCCGTCCACGAACGCCGGCGGCGCGACCCCGGCGATTTCCGCGACCGTGGGCGCGATGTCGATATTCAGGACCAGCGCGGTCAGCCGCCGCCCCGCCGGCACTCCCGGTCCGCGGACGATGAACGGCACCCGGATGTCCTCCTCGTAGGCGCGCCCCTTCCCGTCACGCAGGCGGTGTTCTCCCATGTGGAAGCCGTTGTCGGACGTGTAGATGATGTAGCTGTTCTCCAGCTGCCCCGCCTCCCGCAGCGCGGCCACGACACTCTCCACCAGGTCATCGATGGCCTGGAGCGACCGGAGACGCCGCCGGTAGAGCGTTTCCAGTTCCTGAATCTGTGCCGGTGTGAGCAGAGGGCGCCGGCGCTCCGGCATGGGCTTGTCGCTCAGATCCGCCTCATTGAAGGACGGCGGGCGCGGCAGCGCGGCATCGCCGTACAGGTTGGCGTGGCGCGGTGCCGCGGTGGCCGGCGCGTGAGGAGTGTAGGGCGCCAGATAGAGGAAGACCGGCTGGCGCGCGCGGGCGGCGCGCCGGATCGCCTCCACCGCCTTGCGGGCGATCACGTCGGTCAGGTAGTCCTCGGGCTGCTGCCCGTACGCGACGATGGTTCCGTTTTCGTTCATGTCGTAGTTGAAGTTGGCGTACGGCCGCCCGCCCACGCCCCCGTACCACTCGTTCCACCCCGGCGGAACGTGCGTGGGTCCGTTCCCCTCCGTACCGTAGCCGTTGAGATACTTGCCCGCGAAGACCGTCCGGTACCCCGCGCCCTGCAGCCACGTGGCGATGGTCGAGCGTTCCCGTCCCAGCGCCGCGAATTTCGCAAAGCCGCCCAGCGGCGGCGTATTCCCCTGGATCTCCGTGTTGTGGGGGTACTGGCCGCGCAGGATGCTGGCCCGCGAGGGGCAGCAGAGGGAGTAGGTCACGAAGAAGTTGGCCAGCACCGTCCCCTGATCCTCGAGGAGCGTCTTCGTCTTGGGCATGAAGCCATGGATCTTCACGTCCTCATCGTCGGTGAGAATGAAGACGATATTCGGCCGGCCCAACCCCGGCGCGCCGGGCGATGCTTTCCCCGGCAGTCCCGCCGACAGTGCAACCAGAAGCAGCCCAATCAGGAACGCCGATCGATGCATGATGCTGCTCCCCCTCACGCTGGATCAGTTTCAGGAGCATCCGGCCCGCCGCGCAGATGGCGGGCAAACGCCAATGATTAGACGGCGACGGGGCGGCGGGGGTTGCCGCCGGGACGGTCAGAACCGGCGGCCCGCGATAAGCACGGCCGCCAGCCCGAGGATCGTGATAAGGATTCTGCCCCAGTGGACCGCGCGCGTGGCCAGCTGGATGCCCCCCGCGGGCAGGCGCTCCCACACGGCACCGCGGGCGGTCACGCGGGCGGCGTTCGTGGCGATCGGAATCCCGGGCAGACTTGCCTGGACGCTCATCCCGGCGACGGCCTGCCCCGGACCCGGGGCAACCTCCGGGCGGATCTGCAGCGTCAGAGCATAGGTGGTCAGGAAAAACCACGCCCGCTTGACCGCCCGGACCTCGCCCAGCACTCCCACGGGCGCGTTCGTGGCCCGGCCGATCGTCGACTCGTCCTCCCGGAGGTCCAGGACCAGGCCGCCCGCCGCGCCCACGCGGGCGAACCCTTCGAAGGTCGTCTTCCCCCCAGCCAGCGTGACTACGGCGCCCACGACCAGCACGCCGGCGAGGAACCCTTTGGCCCACCCGCTCATCCTGCCACCTCGCTCACCGTGCTGTCGCTGCTCCCCGCCGGGTGAATCCTTCCTCCCCAGCAGGAGATACGAGCATCATGCCGGCTCCTCGTAGAGACGCTCACCCCGCTGCAGGCGGTAGGCGATCTGGTAGGTCTGGCCCTCGGCACGCATCGTCGGCGCATGCGCCGCGAGATACCGTGCCGCAGCCACAAGAACCAGCGTGCCCTCGGGGCGGCCGCGCAGGGTTGAGAACTGACGGTACGCAGCCTCCAGGGCCTGGATCGTGTGGAAATTGCGGTCTTCCCGCAGAAGGGCGGCGCCCAAAGCCGCGAGCAGGCGGTCCGGGTCACCGCCGCCGTAGAGGTAGCGGGCCACCAGACTCCCGGCCTCAGGCACCTGCTGCTGTCGGTCGAGCAGGGGCGGCAGCGCGGCCAGGAGGTCGTCCCGGTCCTCGACGAATCCCTCCCGCGGCTCCGGCAACGACGCCGGCGGCACGTTGAGGAACCGGTCGAGGTAGACGCTCATCGCCGCATCGAACACCGCGCGCAGCAGTTCCGGCGAGGGCGCGCGACGCAGCCCCTGGTGTACCGCGTTCGCGAAGGTGAAGGTATGCAGCGCGGTGTCCCAGTCCGAGAACTCATTCCTGGTGTGGAAGCGCGCGATGCGCAGCGCGGCAGCGTAGGCCACGGCCCCGGCCAGGTCGTCCTCGCTGGCGCCCTCGCGCACCCCCCCGAGCAGCGCCTGCGCAATCCCGCTCGGATCCTCGCCCAGCACGGTGTCCACCAGGACGTCGCGCCCCGCCCAGGTGCCGCGTCGCGGGCGTCCGGCCGCCAGCGCGCCGGGCAGTGCCTCAAACGCTTCCTCCAGGAGTTCAATCAGGTCAACCGGGTGGCGCCACTGATTGGACTCCTCCATCCGGTCGGCTGCCGCGGCGCTGTGCACGACGCTGGTCAGCACTCGCTCCGCCAGCCCCCACCCCGCCGCGTCTAAAGCTTCCAGGGCCTCGTTCGTGAAGTCCAGCGTGTGCCCGATGTCCAGGAAGCGGTGATCGGTGGCGGCGGCGACCCGGCGGTATCCTCGGCCACAGCGGAGAGGCCGTGATAAAGGGTGCGTGGACGGTCGTCGGGGCTGAGGGACGGCAGCAGGTTCCGCATACAGGTCAGGATGGTCAGACCGCTGCCCAGCCGTCCCTGCGGTGCCAGACGCCGAAGTCCAGGCCGATGCGGAAGGGTTCGCTCGGGTCCTCTCCCAGGTCGAGGAGGTGGATCACGCTCTTGGCGATCACCAGCGGGATCTCGTACTCCAGCCCTTCGCGCAGTCGCTCGCGCTGGTGCCGGCGCGGGTCGACCCGCGGCGTCAGGTCGACCCAGACATCACCGTCCCCGAGGTGTACGGGAAAGGTGCGGACATCGTCCGCCCAGCGGTCGAAGGTGCCTCCACTCTCCAGGTCAAAGCGGGCGTGGTGCCAGTGGCAGGTGAGGATGCCCTCCTGCAGGGTGCCGCGGTGGAGCGGGAAGCCCATGTGCGGACAGCGATTGTCCAGGGCGTAGATGCGGTCGCCGGCGGCGAAGAGCACGAGCACGTATCCGTTGGCTTGCGCGACCAAGCGCCCGGCCCCGTGCACCTCAGCCACGCTGGCAACGCGTATCAGAGCCTCAGTGGAAGTGACCATCGATTCTGCTCCCTAGGCTGCGCCGGTGCCCAGGGGAGTTCTGTGACGTCGGTCGCACTCCTGCCCACGCCGTGCGGACGCCACGGCAGGCGAATCAGATGATGCGGCGGCGCCCTGTGCAGCTCTTCCTGCTCCTGATGTCTGCGGGGAAGTCGCTGCGGAAATGACGGAGGGCGGTCGCCGGGCCGCCCTCCCCTGCCTGGGCCTGACGCCCGCCTCAGGGCAGAGCCTGCGCGGCACTTAGCGCCTTGAGGAAGTTGACCCGCCCCTTCGATACCCAGGTCCCTACGGGGTCGGTGTTGTTCTCGATGATGCTCCGGACACAGGTGTTGGTCGCGCACCTGCCGGTCGACCAGATGAGCGCGGCCAAGCCGGTCACGAATGCCGTCGCCATTGAGGTGCCCGACAGCGAATCGTAGCCCTCTTTGTAGCCCTCCCACCAGCACATGAAGGACCAGTCGCATTGGTCCTGCATGAGTGACAGGATGGCCACACCCGGCGCGGCCACCTCCACCCAACTGCCGTAGGTCGACCAGGAGGGACGCTGGTTCGCGTTGTCGACCGCGGCGACCGCCAAGCAGTTGGTGTAGTACGCAGGATAGGATCGCGCGGTGTTGCCGGTGTTGCCGGCGGCGCAGACCAGGACGGCTCCTCTATTCCAGGCGTAGTCAACGGCCCGCCGCAACGTCTTTGAACCGGTCGAACCACCCAGACTCAGGTTGATGGCTTTCGCACCCCGGTCCGCGGCGTCCGTGATACCCTTCGCCACCCATGACCAGTACCCGGAACCAGTGAAATCGAGGGTCTTTTCGACAATGAAGTGCAGGCGCCAGTTGGCGCCGGCCACGCCAAGCGCGTTGTTGGTGCAGGCCCCGATGGTCCCACCGACATGAGTCCCGTGGCTGTGGTCGTCGATGTACCGGGGCTCGCTGCTGACCCAGCTCCGGCCCTCGTGGGAGGCGATGCAGGGAAGGCCCAGGTCCTCATGTGGTGTGTTCTCCGGGAGCCCGCTGGCCCAGGCGATATCCATTCCGGTATCTACGACGGCCACCTTGACCGTCGCGCTCCCCTGCACGATTGCCCAGGCGTCGTACGCCCGCACGTTGCTCCACCCCCACTGCATGACGCAGGCGCCGTCAGAAGCCGGATAGCAGATGGTGTTGTCGTAGGGGTCATCGGGATCGACGAAGGCATACACGGTGCCGTTAGGTTCGGCGAACTCGACCAGCGGGTTGCGATCGAATGCGCGGACGGTGGCTTCGACCGTTCCCGGCGGGACTTTGAGGATGTGCACCCCCAGTCCCTGAATCTCACCGGAGATGCGGGCACCCACCGCCTGCGCCGCCACATCCGGCCGAATCCCCGGCCTGAAGGCGACCAGCACCTCATCGGGTGCGTAGGCCGCGAGGTTGGCCGGTTTGGCCAGCGGCCCACGGGGAGGCGGCTGACGCGGCGCCGCCGCGGTCGGCGGCAGAAACTGTGCGGAGACGAAGATCAGTGCCAGGCCGGCGAGCAGGAACCTTCTCATCTTCCCACCCCTCTCGAACGATCCGTTCGGAGCGCCGGCCACCCGAAAGGGTGGCGATACTGTGGTCCAATTCGGGGTTTGGGTGACACACTCACTTCGCGCCGTGCGCGCGGTGGTCCTGCTTCCACCAAACTTCCCGCGAGCCGCCCTGCCCGCGGCCTACCGACGGGGAGTGGACGCCCGGTATAATGGGCAGAGGCGAGGGTAGTACGATTCTCAGAGCGGGGTTTCCGCTCCGCGGAGGGGTCGCGTAGCCCGGTAGCGCGCCCGCCTGGAGAGCGGGTAAGCGGTCACAAGCCGCTTCGCGGGTTCAAATCCCGCCCCCTCCGCCACAACACGACCGACACCGATGCACGACCAGACTCCCACTGCACGCGAGAACGTCCGCCGCCGCGTCGCCGCGATCGCCGGGCAGGTCCGGGCCACGCTGGCGACCGGCCGGCCATACTGGCGGCGCGCCCGCGCCACCGTCCTCGAGGCCGTGAAGACCCTCTTCATCGCCTTCCTGCTCGCGCAGTTGATCATGGTTTCGGTGGCGCAGGCCTTTCAGGTGGACCAGTACTCCATGGAGCCGACCCTGCTGCCGCACGACCGGGTGCTCGTCGGGAAGTTCATGTACCGGCTGCGCGAACCGGCGCGCGGCGACGTGATCGTGCTGCGCTACCCGCGCAACCCGGAACGCAACTACATCAAGCGCGTGGTCGGCCTCCCCGGGGAGACGATCCGCATCGCCCGGGGGAAGGTATTCGTCAACGGGAAGCCCATCACGGAACCCTACTTCGACGGCGAGGTCGTGGGGGAGTTTGGACCGCTGCGGGTGCCTCCCGATGCGGTCTTCGTCATGGGCGACAACCGCAACAACAGTGAGGACAGCCGCGCCTTCGGCCCCCTGAAGAAGCAGTTGATCGTCGGCCAGGCGGTGTTGATCTACTGGCCGCCCCAGCGGGCGCGCCTGCTCCTCATGCGCTGATCCCCTAGCCTTCTTCTTCCGGCTCGGCCTCGCCGCGGGCCTGCTCCTGCTCGCGGATCACCCGGCGCAGGGCTTTGGGGATGCCCACGGTCTTGGGGATCTCCTGGACGATCTCGAAGCGCCGCGGCACCTTGTACGGCGCCAGCCGGGCGGCGCAGAAGTCGCGCAGTTCCCGTTTGAGCGCCCGGGGATCGCCGCCGTCCTGGGGCACGACGTGGGCCACCAGCATCTCCCCCCGCACACGCGAGCTGACCCCGACCACCGCGGCCTCCCGGACCTTGGGATGCTGGTAGAGGACCTCTTCCACCTCGCGCGGGAAGACCTTGAGGCCGCCGATGTTCACCATGTCCTTCTTGCGGTCCTCGATGAAGAAAAAGCCGTCCTCGTCCATGCGCGCGATATCGCCGGTAAAGAGCCAGTCGTTCCGCAGCACGCCGGCGGTCTCGCGCGGGTTGTTCCAGTAGCCCTGCATCACCTGCGGCCCGCGGATGATCATCTCGCCGACTTCGTTGGGCCCCAACTCGCGCTCGCCGCGTTCGGAGTCCACGATGCGCGCGTCGGTGAGCGGTACGGGCACGCCGATGCTCCCCACCTTGCGGGCGCCGTAGATGGGGTTGGCGTGCGTGACCGGCGAGGCCTCCGAGAGGCCGTACCCCTCCACCAGTCGCGCGCCGGTGAGTTCCTCGAACCGTTTCTGGACCTCCACCGGCAGAGAACTCGACCCGGAGACGCACGCCCGGATCGAGCGCAGATCGTACTTCTCCACGTCCTTCAACTGGTTGATGGCCAGGTAGATGGGCGGCGCGCCCGGGAAGATGGTGGGCCGATACTTCGCCGCTGCCTCCGCGGTCGTGCGGGCGACGAACCCGGGCATCAGCACCATGATGTTCGTCGCGGCGACGGCGACAGACAGGTTCATGCACACGGTCAGCCCGTAGACGTGGAAGAACGGCGCCACCGAGAGAATCCGTTCCTCCCCTTCCTTGAGGTCCGTCAGCCAGACCCGCATCTGGGTGATGTTGCTGACCAGGTTGCGGTGGCTGAGCATCGCCCCCTTGGCCAGGCCGGTCGTGCCGCCGGTGTACTGGAGGACGGCCAGATCGTCCTGGGCCACCTCCACCGCACGGCTCAGCCGCGGGCCGCGCACCATCTCCAGGTAGCCGATCACCTTGGGTTCCGGGGGCAGAACGTCGCCTTCCTTCTTGGCCCGGGTCAGCCCGTACAGGAAGCGGAAGAGCGGGGGGAAGAAGTCGTGGATCCGGGTGACGATGACGGCCTCAATGGCGGTGTGGGGCAGGACCTCCGCGAACTGGTTGTAGAATCGGGCCAGCACCACCGCAAACCGGGGGGCAGAGTCCTTCAAGATAAAACCCAGATCGTTGCCTCGATACAGGGGGTTGACCTGCACCACCACGCCCCCGGCCTTCCAGATACCGTAGGCGGCGATCACGTACTGGGGGATGTTGTTCAGGGAGATCGCCACGCGGTCACCCTTCTGCAGTCCGCGGCGGAGCAGGTTGGCGGCGAACCGATCGGAGAGGGCATCGAGGTGCGCGTAGGTGAAGCGGCGGTCAAAGGCGGGGTGGGTGCTGACCAGGATCATGGCGGTCACGGCCGGGTGCCGCTGGGCGCTCTGCCGGAGGAACCCGTGCACGGGAAAAGCTGGAACGTCCGGGGTGGTCGATACCCCCGGCTCGTAAAAACGATGCCACGGGCGGCTGGCCACGCCGACTGCGTCCATCCTGAAGACCCCCCCTGGGAAGCAGCAAGAAGAACCCTTATGGCACAGTCACAAGTATTCCTGCTGGCCCGGCCACTGTCCCGGGTCCGCGGTCCTGCAGGAGCGACTTCCCCTGTCCTGGTTCTGCGGGATGCCGGGCAGGCCGCGGCCTGCCGAAGGCCCGTCGCCCCGGTGCTAGAATTGAGGCGGTCGCGCTAGGTGGGGAGCTAGCGGTTCCCTGTCACCCGCAATCCGCTACAGCGGGGCTGAATTCCCACCGGAGGCCGGATATCTGAGGGTCCGGCCCGCGTAAGCGGCGACGACGGCCGGGTCCTGCGCAACGGGATCTGACGAACCCCGCCAGGCCCGGAAGGGAGCAACGGTAAGTCAGTGCTCCCGTGTGCCGCGGGGCAACCTGGCCCGAGCCGGCTGCGCGGTTCCCGCCTCGGACGTCCCGGTCGAGGGTGGGTGCGCGACCTCTGCTGTTCACTCGGGGGCGGACGCCTTCTGGCCGGCGCGGAGATGGTGGGGCAGCAGCGCCGCGTAGACAGCGGCGCAGGCGGGAGTGGGAACGCCGGCCTCGCGTCCGTAGCGGACGACCGTCCCGTGCAGCGCCTCGATTTCCAGGCGCCGGCCGGCGATGAGATCGTTGTGGAGCGACGACGTGCCGGTCGGCTCCAGCTTCTCGGCGAATGCCATGTGGTTCTCGATGACCTCCGGGCCGAGGGCGACCCCACGGGCGCGCCCGACGGCGACGACCTCTTCCATAATCTGCCGGAACATCGCCCAGGTTGGCAGAGATGCCCGGATCTCGCCGATGGGCAGCCGCGTCAGCGCCGTCATGCCGGCCTGCGCGGTGATGAACGCGAACTTCACCCACTTCTCCCGGACGACGTCGCCGGTGGCGGTCACGTTCCAGCCGGCCCCCTGCAGGAGGCTCTCCAGGCGCCGGACGCGGTCGCTCATGCCACCGCGCCACTCGCCGAAGACGACCCGCCGGGGACCTCCGGTCTGGGCGACGACACCGGGAGCGGTGATTCCGGAGAAGATGTAGACGACGCCGCCCAGGATACGCTCCGGACCGTAGTGACGCGCCAGGACCTCCTCGTTATCAACCCCGTTCTGCAACGAGAGGATGGGCGTCTCGGAGCCGATGGCGGGACGGATTAGGGGCGCGGCCGCCTCAGTGTCGTAGGCCTTCACGGTGAAGAGAATGAGATCGGCGAGATCCGGCTTCGGGTGCTCCACCACGCCTGCTGCAGCCAGCCACTCGCCGTCGACGGCACGGACGGTGAGGCCGCCCCGACGGCGGATCGCCTCCGCGTGGGGGCCGCGCGCCAGGAAGGTCACCGCATGCCCGGCCCGCGCCAGCAGCCCGCCGAAGTACCCGCCCAAGCCGCCGGCGCCCATAACGGTGACGCGCACCTACTCGCGGCCCTCCTCGGGCGGCGCCGGGGGCGGGTCCCCGGCCGCGGGCGCAGGGGCTGCCGCGGGGGTCGTCTCCGTATTCACCCCGTCCTCGCGCGGCCGCAGTGGGCTGAAGCGGCGCAGCCGCTCGGCCAGCTCCTCCAGACGGCGGGCGACCCGGCCGTTCAACGTGCCGTCGGGATAGTGCCCGGTAGCGTCGAGGTCACCGGCGGGGAGGCCGGTGAGAATCTCCA
>Ga0209172_10001649_pt1 | contig 45387 bp, 34 predicted proteins | sample LarsenN4metaG_FD_184113 | JGI IMG/M metagenome (GOLD analysis project Ga0209172, IMG submission 184113) | Hot spring sediment bacterial and archeal communities from British Columbia, Canada, to study Microbial Dark Matter (Phase II) - Larsen... ... | reverse complement strand
ACTCCCCACACTCCCCACACTCCCCACACTCCCCACACTCCCCACACTCCCCACACTCCCCCCGTCTCCCCGTCACCCCGTCACTTGGCGGAGAGCTTCGTATAAAATCACGGCAGCGGCGATGCTGACGTTTAAAGATTCAACGCCGGGACTCAGGGGAATGCGGACTTGTTGGTGCGCGATCGCCCCCAGTTGGGCAGACAAACCCGCCCCTTCATTGCCCAATAAAATTACCGTCGGCTGACGGTAGTCGATTTCCCAGTGAGTAATTTGGGCATTGGCGGCGGTGGCGATAACTTGCACCCCCTGACTCCGACACTGTTGCACTTGGGTAGTTAAATCTTCACAGACCCCCATCGGTAAACGAAACCACTCTCCGGCGGAAGCGCGCAGGACTTTAGGGTGGTCTAAGTCGGTACTGTCAGCGCTCACCCACAAACCACAGGCTCCGGCGGCTGCTGCGGTGCGGATAATGGTGCCGAGGTTGCCTGGGTTTTGGATAGTTTCCAGAGCCAGAACCATGCCAGAAGTGGGGATGGGGGGTGGAGTCATAGTGCCACGTGGGGCCACCGCCACGACGCCATCGGGGTTGACGGTGGTGGCGATCGCCTCTAGTACCACCTCCGACACCTCCACCATCCGCTGCGCCTGCGCTCCTAGGCGCTGCCAGAGTTGCGAGTGTACTGAGTGCCACTTAGCTGTAGCACAGACGATTTCTAAAGGGTAGTTGACGCTACTGGCGACTTCCACCAAATGGGTGCCCTCCAGTAAAAATTGCTGTTGCTCCCGCCTACCCTTGGGGGAGTGGAGTTGGCGGATTTGTTTCACTAATGGATTTTGGCGACTGGTGACGCTTTCCGTCATATGACATCAAGGGGAGACGGGGCGCTGATAATATACCACAACCACTTCCCGACGCCTTGATAAGATAATTCGATATGATTTTTGCCCTAGCCGTCGGTGCGCAAAGCCTTTTGCTGCTATAATTGCGGGCGAGTAGTAACTAATACTGACGACGGGCAAACACTCATCAAAATTGACATTATCTACAACTTCACTGGCTGGCGCCCTCACCCCCACTCCTTCTCCCACAAAGGCAGAGGGGTGTAGCGGCGAGAGGGGTTTAGTCATTGTCCCAAATCGGGATAGTCTGGGCACTTGATAAATTACCCGGACAATGGAAACACCCCAATGTGTATGGGGTATATGGTAAATATGTGTGTGTGGGTTTGGCAATGCGGAACCCGGGACTTGAACCCGGAAGTCTTTGCAGACACTAGAACCTGAATCTAGCGCGTCTACCAATTCCGCCAGTTCCGCGTGAAATTTACTATCGACTCCGATTTACTATCTTGGCGTATGTTTTGGGATTTGTCAACCCCCTAGGGAAAAAAATTTTGATTTTTCTCCAAAACGCTTGGAAATAGGAGTGGGTCTGGGTTGAGGGGTAAACCGCTGGCTGGGTATTCTCGTCCTTCATGGTCTGGCGCCAATGTCAGGGGGTCTATTTGGGGAGACCAGGGCCAAAATGGTCCGCAAGTGAGAACAAGATCACAACGGATGGTGATAAATGTCAGGATATGGACATCTAAAATCTTTCCTGTAGAATCAAAACCAACAGAAAAATCGTAATAGTAAGAAACGTTCTAAGGAGGATAGACCTATTACTGCGTCTCTCGGTTCAATAGAAAATCTGGCTTCACCGGAAGCGGAACAGACAGTGCTGGAGATTAGGGGCCAATCTACTCTAGCCGGGGAAGTGAAAATCAGTGGGGCGAAAAATTCTGCACTGGTCTTGATGGCTGGGGCCCTGTTGTGTCCCGACGAATGTCGATTGCGGAACGTTCCTGAGCTGCTGGATGTGGCCAGGATGGGTCAAATCCTATCAGAGCTGGGAGTTTCCCTGCGCCAGCAAGGGGATGTGGTGGATATTAATGCTCGCCACCTGAGCGAATCTCAGGCACCCTATGAGTTAGTCAGCCAGTTGCGGGCGAGTTTCTTCGCGATCGGGCCGATTTTGGCGCGCTTGGGAGTGGCTCATGTTCCTCTCCCAGGCGGCTGCGCGATCGGAGCCAGACCGGTGGACCTGCACGTGCGGGGTCTGCAAGCAATGGGAGCCCATGTGGATATTGATGGCGGCGTCGTTAATGCCTATATCCCTGGCAGCAAAAAGCGCTTGCAGGGAGCTAAATTCTACATGGATTACCCCAGCGTCGGCGCCACGGAAACCCTAATGATGGCCGCAACTTTGGCGGAAGGGGAAACTATCCTAGAAAACGCGGCCCAAGAGCCGGAAGTAGAGGATTTGGCCAACTTCTGCATCTCGATGGGGGCGCGGATTAAGGGAGCGGGCACCAATACAATTACCATTGAAGGGGTGCCCAGATTACATTCCTCGGACTACAGCATCATCGCCGATCGGATTGAGGCGGGGACGTTTTTAGTCGCTGGTGCAATTACCAAATCTGAAATCGAATTGGTGGGAATTGTCCCAGACCACTTGGCCGCCGCCGTGGCTAAATTACAGGAAATGGGAGTAAAGGTGGTCTCCACCGGGAGCGATCGCCTGCGGGTGTTGCCAGCAGAATACCTGAAAGCCGCCGACATTCAAACCCTGCCTTATCCCGGTTTCCCCACGGATATGCAGGCCCAGTTTATGGCTCTGATGACCGTCAGCGAAGGTAGCAGCGCCATCACCGAAACGGTTTTTGAAAACCGCCTGCGCCACGTCGCCGAACTCATCCGCTTAGGCGCCGATATCCGCGTCAAAGGTAACACGGCTCTAGTGCGTGGCGTTCCCGCGCTCTCTGGCGCTCCCGTGTTGGCAACTGACTTGCGCGCCTCCGCCGCTTTGGTTGTCGCCGGACTAGCCGCACAAGGGAAAACCACCATCTTTGGGTTACATCACCTCGATCGGGGTTATGAAAAACTCGAGCAAAAAATGCAAAAGCTGGGCGCTCGACTGCAAAGGGTGAAAACCTCAGCCAAATTAGACGCCAACAGCCCCACCAGCCAATCTGTGGAATCGGTTCTACAATAACAATTGGGACTGGACGGGCAACCACCACCAAAAAGCCCCTTGGCTGGAAGCGAAATTCCCCCGTGGTTGCACCCCCACTCCCCCCAGTCCCTATCTCCCAAATAAATTTCTCTATGGCTGACCTGAAAATTCCCCTACTGGGTCTGAAAGCAGACCAATTTCGGCATCCCCTAGACAGGGAAGCTACCAACGCTCTCAAGCAGTTCCCCGGGCTGGACCTGGTGGTGCGACAACTACTCGGCTCCCTTGGGGAGCAATTTTTTTACCTGGAGAATATCGCCTCGAGCATCTTGGTCGGGGAAAAGCAGCTCCCAGACATTTATGGTTTGCTTCTAGAAGCCTGCAAAATCTTGGACCTGGAACCTCCCCAGCTCTACGTGCGGCAAAACCCCGTACCTAACGCTTATACCTTTGCTATGCGGGGGCAAAAACCTTTGATCGTCATTCACACTTCCCTACTGGAGATACTCACCCCAGGGGAAATACAAGCGGTGATTGCTCACGAACTGGGACACCTGAAGTGTGAGCATGGGGTTTACCTGACTCTGGCGAATTTAATGGTGCTAGCAGCGGGCAATTTGCCTTCCTTGGGCGGGTTGCTGGCGCAAACCCTACAAAATCAAATGCTGCAGTGGCTGCGCTGTGCCGAGTTTAGCTGCGATCGGGCCGCCCTCCTCGCCACCCAAGACCCCAAAACCGTGGCTTCCGTCCTGATGAAGCTCGCCGGAGGCTCCCCCACCCTCGCCCCCCAACTTAATCTTGATGCTTTTCTGGCACAAGCCCGCGCTTATGATAAAATAAGCTCCAGTGCGATCGGGCAAATGCTCAAAGAAGCACAAACCGCCCAGCTCACCCATCCCCTCCCGGTCCTCCGGGCCCGCGAGATAGATATCTGGGCAAGCAGCAAAGAATACGAATCTTTGTTGCAAAATCAAAAAAACGTGTATAATAGCAAAAGCAACCCCAAGGGCGAGTGGCGAAATTGGTAGACGCACTACACTCAAAATGTAGCGGCTTCGGTCATGTCGGTTCGAGTCCGACCCCGCCCACTGGTTTAGCAAAGGAAACAGCCAACAATGGCTCGACAACTGAAAAGGTGGGAGTCCCCACGCCGTCAAGGCAGGAACTCCAAAGGGGCCGGCGGTAGCGCCAGAGCCCGCCAACTCAAAAAACAGCGCTCCATGCTGGTGAAAAAACTCAAGGGGGAAGACCCCAACCAATCTCAAGAGAAGGGAAACACAAATCCCTTCTCTTTTTTTTGGCGGGATGCACCGCTGGAGAACCATTTAAATCAACCACAGTTTCGCTACCAAAGCCGATATCCTCATCGTCGGCTCAATTAACTTTTCCGCCCCCCTTAAACCTTTTTCCAGAGCTGCCAAAGTTTGGTCAATTAAATCTTTGTCTGGCTTAAGTTTCTTCACTTCCTCCGCTAACACCTCAATCCCCGCCTCTGCCGTCTTTTGCTCCAGCTTATTCAAACCACTATTGACTATTTCCTGTTTCAGTCCATTTAAACCTTGTAAAATCTCATCAACATTCCCAGATGCTCCCGTTACTTTGGTTGTGCTTTGGTCAAGATCCACATTGCCTTGCGCCGCCACTTGCGACACATTAAAAGCCCCACCATCGCCCATCGTGAGATTACCAAAAGACTGGGATTGTTGCGCCCAAGCCTGATTACCCCCTGCTGCCGCCGCCCCTAATAATTCAGGGAGTTTCTCTTGGAGGCTAGCTTTTTCCTCCACTGACAGAGTTTTAATGATATCGATAACTTCATCCAGCGTGTATTTGGGCATAGTCTTATTTATTGGTGAATGAATATACAACGTTTCCAGGTTCTTAGTTGGGCATGGTGGAATTATAAAACAAATCTTTTGCGCTCAAGCCCAACTCCGAACAAATTTCCTCCAATCCTCATCCCTCAATCGCACAACCTTCGGTCTTCATCCGCCACATTGGGATTGAACTGCAAATAATCCTTCAACCCCGCACAAGCCCGCGTCAACAGAGAATCTAATCCTAACTCCCACAACAAAGTGGTGTTATCCCCACTAGCGGTGGCAAGGGTTTGGCCATCAGGGCTGAAACTGACGCTATTTACCCAGCTAGAATGCTGTATCTTCGCTAGTTCTTTGCCCTGGAGATTCCACAGGCGGACGGTGTTGTCCCCACTACCAGTCGCAACAGTTTTGCCATCGGGGCTGAAGCTAATCTTTGTTACCGGCTCAGAATGCCCCTGCAGTTTCGCCAGTTCTTTGCCCTGGAGATTCCACAGGTGAGCGGTTTTGTCGTAACTAGCGGTGGTGGCAATAGTTTTGCCATCGGGGCTGAAACTCACACTATCTACCAAGTCAGAATGCTGTAGTTTCGCCAGTTCTTTGCCCTGGAGATTCCACAGGTGAGCGGTGTTGTCCAAACTACCAGTCGCAACAGTTTGGCCATCGGGGCTGAAGCTAATCTGTGTTACCGGCTCAGAATGCCCCTGCAGTTTCGTCAGTTCCTTGCCCTGGAGATTCCACAGGCGAACGGTGTTGTCCTCACTAGCGGTAGCAACAGTTTTGCTATCAGGGCTAAAACTGACCCTAGTGATCCAATTGCCACGATGTAATGTTAAGTAGCCGGAATGTGGTAGTTTCGCTAGTTCTTTGCCTTGGAGATTCCATAAGTGGGCGGTGTCATTGAAAGTGGCGGTAGCCACAGTTTGGCCATCGGGGCTGAAACTCACACTAATTACCGAGCCAGAATGCTTTAGTTTTGCCAGTTCCTCGCCCTGGAGATTCCACAAACAGGCGGTTTTTTCCTCACAGTTTATGGTGATAAAGGTTTTGCCATCAGGGCTGAAACTGCCTCTATTTCCATCGCCAAAATCCCCTTTTAGTTTCCTAACCTCCTGAATGTGGACGTTCCACAGGCGGGCGGTGTTGTCGTCACTAGCGGTGGCAATAGTTTGGCCATCGGGGCTGAAACTCACACTACTTACCGAGCCGGAATGCTGTAGTTTCGCCACTTCCTCGCCCTGGAGATTCCACAGGCGAACTGTGTTGTCCTGACTGGCGGTGGCAATAGTTTGGCCATCGGGGCTGAAAATCACACTACTTACCGAGCCGAAATGCTGTAGTTTCGCCAGTTCTTCACCCTGGAGATTCCACAGGCGAACGGTGTTGTCCTGACTATCGGTGGCAATAGTTTGGCCATCGGGGCTGAAACTCACACTACTTACCCAGTTAGAATGCTGTAGTTGCGCCAGTTCCTCGCCCTGGAGATTCCACAGGCGAACGGTGTTGTCCTCACTAGCGGTGGCAATAGTTTTGCCATCGGGGCTGAAACTCACACTACTTACCGAGCTGGAATGCTGTAGTTTCGCCAGTTCTTTGCCCTGGAGATTCCACAGGCGAACTGTGTTGTCCTGACTGGCGGTGGCAATAGTTTGGCCATCGGGGCTGAAAATCACACTACTTACCGAGCTGGAATGCTGTAGTTTCGCCAGTTCTTTGCCCTGGAGATTCCACAGGCGAACTGTGTTGTCCTGACTGGCGGTGGCAATAGTTTTGCCATCGGGGCTGAAACTCACACTACTTACCGAGCTGGAATGCTGTAGTTTCGCCAGTTCTTCACCCTGGAGATTCCACAGGCGAACTGTGTTGTCCTGACTATCGGTGGCAATAGTTTGGCCATCGGGGCTGAAACTCACATTACTTACCGAGCCAGAATACTGAATTTTCGCCAGTTCTTTGCCCTGGAGATTCCACAGGCGAACGGTGTTGTCCCGACTAGCGGTGGCAATAGTTTGGCCATTGGGACTGAAACTGACGCTCGTTACCGGGCTGGAATGCCCTTGCAGGCGGTTGCGTTCCCGAACACCATAAAAAACCGTTTGCAGCGTCCCAGTTACTTCCTGTCGTAGCTCCTGGGGGGGCCATAACATAGGTTTTTGCAACTGTTTCACAGCTTTGACGCTAGCGGTGAGAGCTTCCAAACCTTGATTTGAGAGCAAAAAAGCACGAGCCGAAATATTCAGGTTTTGGATTTGCCCCAAAGTAGTTTGCCGCAACTGATACCCAGTAACAGCGGCAAAAATGCTGATAACGACCACAGCCACAGAAGCACCCAGAGCCAAACGGCGAGCTTGCCGCAATTCCTGATGACGCAGGCGGTCTCTTTCTCTCAGACTAGCATCAATAAATTGATTTTCTGCCTCACTCAAGCCCCCAAATAACTCGGCAAAAATTCCCTGCGACCGCATTTCTGCCACTTTATCTAATTTCGAGCCGCTCCAAAGTTCTTCTGTCGCCCTTTCCGGTTTCGTTTCACGGTATTTTTCCCAATTGCGGGCATCTTCTTCCAAACGGTTTTTCAGCCAAATCTCACTTTGCCGCTCCGCCAGCCAGTTTTCCAGAGTTTTCCAAGAACTGAGCAGAGTTTCGTGGACTACTTCCACTGTAGCCGCTTCTGTCCCAGAAGCATCACTTACCAGTAAATTTTTATCAATTAATTTTTGCAACGTCTTAGTCACCATGTCTGAACTAAACTCAGACATAGCCGCTCGGCGTCTCACTGCCTGGGCCGCCGCAGTTTCCCCCGCACCCACAACCTTAACCAAATGGAAGAAAATTTGCTTAGTTGCCTCCTTTTCTTCGGTGGTCATCTTCTGATAAATATCATCTACATGGCGCTGTAGTGCCCCCCGCACTCCCCCAATATGGCGATAAGTTTTAATATTTAATACTCGGTCTTCAATATCATCATTTTCCCAGAGCAAGTTGAGGGTGTATTGCAGCAGCGGCAGAGAAGGTTGATTCGCAAAATCTCGGATAATTTCATCTACCAGGCCATCCTCAAAATTCACTCCGTGATAGGCGGCTGGTTGCTCTATGGCGTGCCGCAGTTCGTCCGGGTGCATATCTTTCACCAGGTGCAAATGCTTTTCGGCAACTTCTGCCAATTTGCCATAGGGACTGAACCGACCAAAAAAGTCCGATCGCATAGCCAAGACTATTTTAACAGATTGCTCCTCAGATTTGGCAAGAGCGGTAATGCTCGCCATAAACTTTTTCTGAGTATCAATATCTGTAGTTGTAAATATTTCCTCAAATTGGTCGATAAATACAAACCACTGCTGCTCTGGTGGTTTTAATGTCTTAATCACCCGTTCCAGAGTATCCGTCTCCTCCTGAAGGGCTATTGCCGCATCGGACTGCTTATAACCTTTACTTACCAAAATTGCCCATAGAGATTTAAACGGGTTTTGGTCGGGGGTGAAGGTAAAATCAATAAAATTTGACCCCAGTTGCTCCCGCAATTGCGGAATTAAACCAGCCCGCACTAATGATGACTTCCCCGAACCAGACGCCCCCAAAACTAACAGAAAATTGCTTTTGGGGATAACGGCAAGCAATTCTCCTAAAAACTGGTCTCGCCCAAAAAATAAGTTTTTATGTTCCCCCTCAAACTTCTGCAACCCTCGATAAGGCGAAGTTTTATTCAGACTGCGCGCCTGAATCGCCGTTGCTGTCACTTGGATAATCTGATTAACGGTAAAATTACTATGATTACCGATGGCAATATTACCAAAAGTTTGACTTTGCTGAGATTTCCCTTCCATAATGTATTTAATCAATTTTTAATTGTTGGTTTTAACCTCTAGGTTTTGCATCTATGGTTGATTGTCATCACACATTTAAAAATGAGTATTCAATTTATTCTACCCCAATTAAACTGCTGCAACCGCCAAAAATTAACTTTATTTAACATATCTTCAAGCAGACAACAGATAAATCGGGGCAAAGCGCGGCAAAATGGTAGCCACAAGCTGTAGAGGAGATTATGAACAAAACCGATATCGCCTTCACCCCCGCTATCCAACAAGCCCAATTAATCCGCACCAGAGAAATATCACCCCTAGAATTAACCCAAATTTATCTAGAACGCATCGATCGGCTCAACCCCCAACTGGGCAGTTTTTTCACCGTTACCGCCGAATTGGCTCTAGCCGATGCCAAAGCCAAAACCGAACAGCTAACCACCACCAATACCGACAATTTACCCCCGTTTTTCGGCGTCCCCACGGCTGTAAAAGACCTCAACGCCGTGGCGGGAGTCCCCCGTTGTTGCGGTGTGGCGGCTCTACGGCAAAAAGTGGAGCAATATGATGAGGGTGTGGTACTGCGAATGAAACAAGCCGGGTTTACCATTCTCGGCAAAACCGCCACTTCCCAATTAGGCAGTTTACCCTACACCGAACCCCCCGGACTGCCTCCCGCACGCAACCCCTGGAATTTAGATTACACTGCTGGCGGTTCCAGCGGTGGCGCGGCGGCGGCAGTGGCGGCGGGTTTATGTGCTGTGGCTCATGGTTCCGATGGCGGCGGCTCCATCCGCATCCCCGCCGCTTGTTGTGGCATTGTGGGTATCAAACCCTCCCGAGGGCGTGTTTCCTACGCTCCCCTGGGAGACTGTCTCTCTGGTATCGCCACTAATGGCCCATTAGGACGCACAGTGGCGGATACTGCTGCTTTTCTTGATGTGATTTCTGGCTATATCACGGGAGACCCCTACTGGTTGCCTACGCCAAAACCTTCTTTTTTAGAAGTTGCCACCGCTGCCAAACCGGGGAAATTGCGCATTGCTTTTGCCACGAATATTCCTCCTTTTGGCGAAGCGGCACTCCCCTGTAAGCAGGCAGTAGAAAAAACGGCGGCACTTTTAGAGAGTCTGGGTCATAGTTTAGAGGTTGGTTGTCCGGCTGTGGGGGATTTAATTGAGCCTTTTATTACAGTTTGGCAGACGAGTATTCCTTTTTCTGGCATTCCGCCGCAACTGCTGGAACCGATGAATCAATGGCTATTAGAAAAAGCGAATACGGTTTCTAGTGGCAAGTATTTGGAAGCGGTAGCGGCGATGCAGATAATTTCTCGGCGGATTGTGGCATTTTTTGATAATTTTGATGCCCTGCTGCTCCCGGTGACGATGCAGCCGCCGATTCGGGTGGGAGAATGGGGGGCATTGTCCCCAGAAGATGCTTTTCCTAAGATTGTGAATTGGGTGGCTCCTTGTGCGCCTTTTAATGCTTCTGGGCAACCATCTATAGCAATTCCTGCTGGGTTTAATGCTGGGGTGCCTGTGGGGGTGCAAATCGTCGGGCGTCCCGGTGATGAATCCACGATTATTGCTTTAGGGGCACAAATTGAGGCGGCTAGTCCTTGGATGGATAATCAACCTGATTTAATAGTTTAGCAGTGATTTATCCCGGTTAGTCTGGGCGACAAACCGTCACCCTCTCCCCAAATCATAACGGGAGAGGGACTTTGAGCCTTACCCATCATTTTAAGGATATTTGGGCAACGATTGGGGCTTGTATGTAAAAATACTGAATTTACCGGAACAGCAATATATTTAGCTTTTATGTTGAAGTGATTAACCATCAGAAAAAATTATATTAATAGCTCTTGACGTTCTGAAAATCAGAGGTTAAGGTGAGTGAAAAGGGCGGGAAAAGCCTGCCAATGGGTGAAAAATTTTCGTGGAATACAGACAAGGGGCAAATCACTGCCCCGGGCGGATGCAGCTTTGACCAGCCAGCCATGACTGGTGATGGTTTCGCCTGAGCCTAGCGGCAATTTGAAAGACATTCAGAGGTAATTATGACCAGGGTTGAGAATCTACCAAGCTACGTGCAATGGCTGGAGCAAATTGGAACGCCAGCAGCAGATTATGCCTATGGCATCGCCAGCGATATGGCGGGTAATATTTACATCGGGGGCGAAACCGAAGGCAATTTTGGCGGCAGCAACAGCGGTGGCAGGGATGTCTGGTTGGGGAAATATGACCGTGCGGGGAATCAAATCTGGCGGCAACAAGTGGGAACATCTGGAGAAGATAGCGCCTACAATATCAGCACCGATAAAGAAGGAAACACCTACATCACTGGCACCACATCGGGTCAACTAGGCAGCAGCAGCAGTGGTAAATATGATGCCTGGGTAGCGAAATATGATGGAGCAGGAAATCAACTCTGGTTGCAGCAGTTAGGCTCTATTAGTAATGATGACTCTCGCAGCGTCACCACCGACAGTTTGGGCAATGTGTATATCACTGGCTCAACTTGGGGAGCGGTAGAGGGAATAAATGCGGGAGAATGGGATATCTGGGTGGCGAAATACGACGCTACTGGGAACCAACAGTGGGTGAAGCAACTGGGAACCCCAGCGGAAGACAATGCCACGAGTATTACGACGGACAGCAGTGGTAATATCTATGTGACGGGCTCGACTAAGGGGAGTTTGCGGAGACATCAAGGGGATTTTGATGCTTGGGTCGCCAAATATGACAGCGATGGTAATATGCTGTGGCTGGAACAGTTGGGGACTGCGGGTGAGGATAAATCTCTAGGAGCGGCTACTGACAGTGCGGGAAATGTTTACATCACTGGCTGGACAAATGGTGTCTTCGCGGGGACGGGAACTAATGACGGTTTTGATAGTTGGCTGGCTAAATATGACAGTGCGGGGAACCTGGTGTGGCGCCAGCAAATAGCCAGAAGCGGTTCTGATGGCAGTTTAGATATTACTATTGACGCGGACAACAAAATTTATATTTCTGCTGCCGCTTGGGGGAGTACAATTGTTGGTAGCACGGCGGGGGAAACTGACGCTTGGATGGTGGCCTATGACACCGATGGTAACAAACTCTCCGATAAACAATTTGGTGGGGCGGGATTTGATGCCGCTTTTGGGGTGGCTCCAGCTCCTGATGGCAATCTTTATCTCGGCGGTTGGACTACGAGCAGCTTGGCGATCGAGGTGCCTGGGGTTCCCGATGCTTGGATCGCCGAAATTATCCCAAACCAAGCTCCACAAATTGCCAGTTTGAGTAAGCAGGTGAATCAAAATACGCCGGTAAACTTTGGCAGTGGGAATTTTCAGCGTGCTTTTGTGGATTTAGATCGCGGCAATTTGGCCAACATCAAGATTACCTCACTTCCCAATCCTGATGCAGGTACTTTAACCCTAAACGGCACCCCGGTAACGGTAAATCAAGACATTGCGATCGGGGAGGTAAATAATCTTACCTTTACTCCGACATTAGATTTTATTGGCGATGTCCGTTTCACTTGGAATGGCAGCGATGGTCAAGATTACGCTCCCAATGATGCGGCGGTTAATTTGAATATCAAGACCGAGCCAATGCTCCTCCAGTTAGTATGGAGGCAAGATATTCCCGAGAGTGAGATTCAACCAAACAATAATGATTATATTATTGAGCCTATTAATTATTCTCCTAGTTTAAAGCAAGATCCTTTAGGAGATTTTTACCTAACGCAATATGTGCATCTGGATGACAGATATAACGCTGATTATGATATGTCAATATCCAAGTACAACTCTAATGGTAATTTACTGTGGGAGCAGCGCCTGGATCCGGGACCGGTAGGAGAGCGTGATGTGTACTATCCATCTATCAGCTTCGATCGCTCTGGCAATCTTTACTTTCCCAAACTTACGAAAGATAATGTATTAGTTACAGATACCGGCGCTCCTTTTTATAATAGTGGGATCGTTAAGTATGACCCCAATGGCAACTTAATTGAGGAACTACAGTTGCCCAAGCCGAATGATAACAATCAAGTTGAGCTTGTATCTCAGCTAACTCAAGATAATGATGGCAACTTTTACTTAGCAGGAAGGAAAAATCCTCAGTCCTCAGTGCCTTATCTTGACTACTCCTCTGATATCTGGATAGCTAAATACGACGCCAATCTCAATCTGCTGTGGAAGCAGGATTTGGGTAGTGATGAGGATGAATATACTCGAAGTATTACTCTAGCTCCAGATGGCAATCTTTATCTTATTGGTGGGACTAGGGGAGACTTATTTGGCCCTAGAACCCAAGGTCTATACAATAGCGATTTTTTAGGTTGGATAGCTAAATACGATCCAAATGGCAATCTTCTGTGGGGCAAGCAGTTAGGTAACAATTTCTTTAGGGGCGATATCCAACTAGATAATCAAGGAAATTTTTACGTTACAACTGATTTGGTTCCACCAAACAACTCTCAGGAACGTGCAATATCAATAGCCAAGTATGACCAAAATGGCAACCAGATTTGGGAACAACAGTTTGCACATAAAGGGTTTGCTAATCTAGTTATAGATGGGGATGGCAACTGGTACTTATCCCGAATTGTTACCAATAATTTTTCTATTAGTCAGTACATAAATGATGATTTAGTGCTGTCCAAGCATGGCCCCAATGGCAACTTACTTTGGCAGCAGCAATTTGACGCCAGTCCTAATATAAGAAATCTTCACCCCGACTCAGAAGGTAATTTATATGTGAGTGGTTCTTCTGCCCAAAATTTATTTGGAGTGAATTCACCTTTGATTAACAACAATACTTCAAATGCAGCAAATTTTTTTCTAGCTAAGTACGACAATAATGGCAATCTGCTTTGGGGACAGGAATTTGAGGATGAAAGCATATATACTAGCCCAAATATAATAGATGGAGAAAATTTTTACTTTATCAATTCGGTGTCAGACCAATTGTTGAAATTCCAAGAGCAAGAGATAGAACCATTTTTTACTCGAGTGCAGCAAGGCACTCCGGGAGATGACGTTTTGGCGGGGAATGCTGCAAGTAACGAGCTTTTGGGAGGTACGGGGAATGACACCCTGGATGGGGGGGCAGGGAATGATACTCTTGATGGTGGGCTTGGTAATAATGTCCTTATGGGTGGCGATGGGGATGATTGGTTGATTGGGGGTAATGGCAATGACACTATGATTGGGGGTAGTGGGGCTGATGTGTTTGGTTTGATGATAACATACTACGACCAGGAAAACACAGTAATTGCAGATTTTAATCCTACCGAAGATGTGTTGGCTTTGGCATTCAATAATATATCGGTGCAAGATATGAATATTGTTGCCGGTGAAAATGGTGCAGAAATTAAATATCAAATTTATATTGACTGGAATATTTATGAGGCAAGAACTGTCGCTACTCTGACTGGAGTAGATGCCAATCAGGTTAGCATTGAGGATTTTCTGGTTTTGATGAATTAAATTTTTCTGGGATTTAAGCGGTTTTCAGTAGTGTTGGTGACAACAGAGGGGGGCTCTGGCTCTGACGAGCAGGGTCCCCCTCTGTTATGGGGATTTCTGTGTCACCCCGTCCCCCCTGCTCCCCCCGTCACATTTCCCCAGGCCGAACCGAAGGTGAGCGCCAGCGATCGCTCCTGCCCGATTTCGGGGCAAGATATAACATAGGAGAATAGCCCCAGCCTCTAAACTATTCCTTCAGGGTGCTGTAAATTAATTAGGGAAAGTGAGGTTAAGTCTATGCTAAAAACCAGTTTGATTGTCGGGTCCGTTATCTTAGCCGCTCTTTATATCGCTGTTGGCGACCAAATCACCTTTTTGCCCAAAGAAATGAAAACTGCTAGCGTGCAAGCGCGCACTAGCATCGTCAACTTTGGCGGTAAATTGATTCCGGGTTGGGTGACAAAAACCAAGGATAAGAAAAATGATGCTTGGGATAAGCAGGATCCGGAAAACCAGCCTGCTCAATAGTCAGGAGAATTACTGGGTTAGGGGTGTAGTCCCCAGTGTCGCCACTGTGAATGCCCCTAACCAGGGGTGGTTTATTTATTCTTCAACCAGCTAAACATGGCGCGCAAATCTTTGCCCACCGCTTCAATGGGATGTTCGGCTTCTTGACGACGCATGGCGGTGAATCCGGGTTTGCCTGCTTGGTTTTCTAGTACGAATTCCCGTGCAAATTGGCCTGCTTGAATTTCCTTGAGGATTTTCTGCATTTCGGCGCGGGTTTCGTCGGTGACGATGCGCGGGCCGCGTGTGTAATCGCCGTATTCGGCGGTGTTGGAGATGCTATCGCGCATTTTGGCTAAACCGCCTTCCACAATCAAATCTACAATCAGTTTGACTTCGTGGAGGCATTCAAAGTAGGCTAATTCTGGCTGGTAGCCTGCGGCTACGAGGGTTTCAAAACCGGCTTTAATCAATGCGGATAAGCCGCCGCAAAGTACGACTTGCTCGCCGAAGAGGTCGGTTTCGGTTTCTTCGCGGAAGCTGGTTTCGAGGATACCGGCGCGGGTGCCACCGATGCCTTTGGCGTATGCCATCGCCCGATCGCGTGCTTGACCGGTAGCATCTTGATAAACGGCAAACAGACAGGGTACACCTTCTCCCTGTTCATACGTCCGACGCACCAGGTGGCCGGGACCTTTGGGGGCCACCATCACCACATCCACCGATTCTGGGGGGACCACCTGGCCGAAGTGAATATTAAACCCGTGGGCAAAAGACAGCACTTTGCCTTCGCTGAGGTAGGGCTCGATTTCTTCTTTGTAAACCGTCTTTTGCACTTCATCGGGCAGCAAAATCATAATCCAGTCAGCGAGTTTGGCGGCTTCCGCCACGGGGTAAACGGTCAAACCCGCATCTTTAGCCTTGATTGCCGACTTGCTGCCCGGATACAAGCCGACGATTACATTGACACCGCTATTTTTGAGGTTGAGGGCGTGGGCGTGACCTTGAGAGCCGTAGCCGATGATGGCAACGGTTTTGCCAGCGAGTAGGTCTAAGTTTGCATCAGTGTCGTAGTACATCCGGGCCATAGTGGGCTTCTCCTTCGGAGAGGGGTATCTGCAAACTCAATATTGTATCAAATATGTCTATCTGGTGAAAAATTTTTTTTAGGCTCACCGGGAGCCCGTCTGACTAGGAACGGCTCGATCGGGCTACTCCGCCTGGACCCAAAACCAGTTGCGGCTCTCGGTTAAGGGTTCTATCTCCGCCTGCTTGAAGTGGAAATGTTCTCCCCACCCGCGTCGGGGATGAAAAAATCGCACCAGTTGCCCAGACCGCCAAATCATAGAACCAACTGGCGAGCTTTGGCTTTGGCCATCGTCATTATATGCTCTAATACCAGAAATTTGTCCAAATCCCTGCGTTCTTCTGGTTCCAATCCTTCAGTTTTGGAGCGATAAATCAGTTCTTCTAAACGTGCCTTGGCACTATCTGACAGTTGAAAATTGATGACAGTCTCTGGGGTAGTTCCTGCCGCAATAAAATCGATGACATTATCATAAACTCGGGCGATTTTTAATTGGTCATTTGTCCTTGGTCATTTGTCGTTGGCTATTAATTGATTAATAGTTGGCAATTGTTAATTAAGGATTAATCCCAGTCTCCTAGTCTCCCCGGACTGGGGTGTAACTTGGTTAGAATATGTGCTAATGATAGGGGATTGTAGTGATGGGGGCAGCAGAGAACCGGAAACCAACGATGTCAGTGTCCAGCAAATTCTCGGAGAATTATTACGCCTTGCTGGGGTTGTCCGCCTCGGCTTCGGCGCTGGAAATTCGCCGTGCTTATCGGGAGATGAGTAAGATTTACCATCCCGATACGACAAAATTGCCTCAAGATGAGGCCAAAGAAAAGTTCCAACAGCTCAAGGAAGCCTACAATACCCTGAATGACCCGATGCAGCGGCAACTATACGACCAGCGACAACGATCGGCTCTTGTGAGGCACCAGGTTTATCGAGGAAATTCGGTTTCTGGACAGCAAAGGTATTCCTCTGCATATATCGATGCCACCGATCGCCCTTTATCCACGGGGGAGGTTGTGGCGCTGTTGCTGATGGCTCTGACGTTGGTGGGATGTTTGTTACTGGCAGTGGCGATCGGGCTAACTCGGGGTGAGGCTGCCTTCCAACCCCCTCCAGTGCCCACCATCACCCCAGCCGTAGAGGAATCAATACCAGATTTCCAGTCAAATGTCAACCTCCCGGCCAACATTAAATATTACTGGGGCTGAGAGTACAGATAAAGGTAAAATTAAATCTTAACCGCCTAAATCACGATTTGTTGGTGATATGACTCTTCCCTCTCCAGACACCCCCCTATATAATCATCCCCTCCCCGAAATCGAGCAATGGTTGCGCGAGCTGGGGTGCGAGCAAGACTCGCAGGAGTTGAACTTTTGGCGCGTGGAAAAACCAACTTGGAAAGCCGAGCTAACTCTGGAGGTAGAGCATATCAGCATCCGCTATATGAATAGCGGTTATGGCAGCCCAGATATTGAACGCAATTTCAAATACTCATTAACCCGGCAAGATATAGAATCTGCTATTTTAGCCGGACCTTAATTGACAATTGACAATTGATAATTGACAATTATCAATTATCAATTGTCAATTGTAAAATCACAATTTGCCAAAGCGGCGGTGACGCTGCTGATAAGAATAGATGGCGCGATGAAACTCTTGGCGATCGAAGTCTGGCCAGAGGGTATCAGTGACATACAATTCTGAATAAGCAGCTTGCCAGAGCAAGAAGTTGCTCAGACGCATTTCGCCACTGGTGCGGATGAGGAGGTCGGGGTCGCCGAGGTCGGCGGTGTAGAGGTGGCGCTCAAACAGGATTTCATCGATTTGGTCGGGTTGGAGCTGACCCCGCTGCACCTTTTCGGCGATCGCCCGACAAGCCTGGACAATTTCCTGGCGTCCGCCGTAATTCGTCGCCACCGTAAACTTAATATCTTTATTATTCCGGGTAGCCGTCATCGCGCTGTCAATTTCAGCTTGCAGAGATTTCGGCAATGCCTCCAAATTGCCCACAAAGCGAATTTGGACATTTTCGGCCATCATCTCCTTTAATTCTTGCCGCAACACCCGCTCAAACAGGGACATCAAAAAATTCACCTCATCCAGGGGGCGTCCCCAGTTTTCGCTGGAAAAAGCATAGGCAGTCAAAGCGCCAATGCCCCAATCCTTGCAGCAGCGCAAAAGTGCTTTGAGGGAATCAACGCCCCGCTGATGCCCCATAATTCTGGGAAGTCCTTTCCGTTTAGCCCAACGACCATTCCCATCCATAATCACTGCCACGTGATTCGGTAGTCTTTCCCGATCGAGATCGGGAGGCAGCTGTTGCAGAGCAGTTTGCTTGGCAATCATTTTTTTCTTCGAGACGCCGATGGTGGAAGACGGAGTAAACGCGAAACCAGTGCCAATCCTTGGGAACCGAGCTGACGGCTCAAATTCCGCAAATCTGGTGCTACGGCTTCGCGCTGAACCGTTTGAGAGAATTTAGAACCGAGCAGTTCTTTCAGTTTACTGCTAGTCAAAGGTCGATTCAGGGTGCCCCGCTCAGCCAGGGAAATCGAGCCTGTTTCTTCAGATACAACAACGCAGATGCAATTTTCGACCCGCTCCGTAATTCCCATCGCGGCCCGATGGCGGGTGCCCAGCTTTCTCGACGCCGTGCGTTCTGATAGGGGTAAGATTACCGCCGCTGCCACAATTCGGGATGCTCGGATTAACACTGCCCCATCGTGCAGCAGAGTAGCAGTTTGGAAGATCGTCTGCAATAGTTCTTTCGACACCTCTGCATTCAGCTTCACCCCGGGGTAGGTAAAATCCCGCTCATCAATTGGGTCGCTAGTTTCCAGAATCATCAGGGCCCCAGTGCGGTTTTGGGATAGGTCTTTGACCGCATCGACAATTTCATCAAGAACGCTATCGGGTTTAGGAATGGCGCTACGGCTGGGTTGAAACAGCTTGCGAATTTCTCCTTTGCCCAATTGTTCGAGAAACCGACGGAATTCTGACTGGAGCATCACCGCCATCGCTACCGCCGAGCCGATGGTTAAGTTGTTCAGCACAAAACTGAGCAACCTCAGCTCTAGTCTGGTACTCAGCGCCGACGCTACCATCAGGATAATAAATCCCCGCACCATCCACAGGGTGCGACGCTCTCCAATCAGCACCAGCACCATATAAGTGAGAGCCAGCACTAACCCGATATCGATCGCGTCTTTTAGCCAAATCCCCTCTCCGATCCATTGCCTTCCACCATCAAACAGTTTCAGCGGCAAGGACCATGACCAAGCCCAAGCAGAAATTGTCCATAAATATCCCATCGCGGCGACGATTGACCTTGCGCTTTACCTATTTGTCAAAAGTCATTTGTCATTTGTCATTGGTCATTGGTCACAAGTCACTTGTCCCTTGTACGGGCGAAAAGCGAATCGCCCCTACCAAATGACAAAGGACAAATGACTGGGGACAAATGACTTTTGACCAAAACAAAAGCCCGGAGGCATAATGGACCCGGAGACGGCTATCTCAAGATGCCATGTTACTCACTTTATGAAAACTAAAGTGATTTTTATTTAAGTTCTTTTAAAGTGAGTAACATTCTGGCGATGATTACCCCTATCCCTAGGGAAGTTCCGGCGCCATCAATCGCTCTGGTAAGCGATCGTGTCGGATTAAATCCTCGTAAGTTTCCCGTTGCAAGAAGAGGTTCGCCTCACCATTTCTGACCAAAACTGCAGCCGGTCGGGGCAGGCGATTATAGTTAGACGCCATACTGTAATTGTAGGCGCCAGTACCCATAACTACCAGGATATCTCCAGTTGCCGTGACTGGTAATTGAGCATCTTTAATCAGAATATCCCCAGATTCGCAGTGCTTACCCGCGATCGTCACGTTTTCCGTCATGGGTGCAGACATTTGGTTTGCCACCACTGACCGATAAGAAGACTGGTAAGTGATAGGACGCGGGTTATCCGACATCCCCCCATCAATGGAAATATAAGTGCGGATGTTGGGAATTGTTTTTTGTGCCCCCACAGTGTAGGCGGTGACGCAAGCTGGACCAATCAAAGAGCGCCCCGGTTCACAAAGCAGCTTTGGTAAAGGCAATTGCTGCGCCTCACAGGCAGTAGCCACGCCAACGCTGACTCGCTGTACCCACTCATCGATACTCGGTGGGTCGTCCGCTTCCGTATAGCGAATGCCCAAACCACCACCCACATTTAATTCTGTCAGCTCTAAACCGCATTCCCGCGCCAACACCAGCCACTGTACCAAAACCCCGGCTAAATCCGTATGGGGTTGCAGTTCAAAAATCTGGGAACCTATGTGAGCATGAATGCCGCAGCAAGTGAGACTACGCTGGCCGCTGATAAACCGAAATACCTCTTCTACCTGGTCTGGGTCGAAGCCGAATTTACTATCTAAATGGCCAGTGCGGATGTATTCGTGGGTGTGACATTCGATACCAGGGGTGAACCGCACCATAATTCGGATGGGTTGGTTCGATGTCATGGCCGCTAAAGTGCGCAACTCCAGCCAGTTATCCACCACCACCGTACAACCCGAGGCCACTGCAAAGCGCAATTCTTCTGGGGATTTGTTATTGCCGTGGAAATAGATTTTCCCGGGGTTGACCCCGGCTTGTAGAGCGGTATAGACTTCACCGCCGCTCACTACGTCAATTCCTAAGCCTTCATTAGCGGCGATCGCGCAAATAGCCAAACAATTCCAAGCCTTAGAAGCATACAACACCAGGAATTCTCCCGGATAGTAGCGGGCAAAAGCCTCCCGATACTGCCTGCAACCAGCTCTGAAGGTGTCTTCGTCCAAAATGTATAGGGGCGATCGAAACTGCTGCACCAATGTCACCACATCACAACCGCCGATTTCCAGGTGGTCCTGCTCATTCACCCTGGCTGTCAGAGGCAGTAACTGTTGATTGGGCGATCGCGATTCTGATCCCCCCATTGGAGCCGGTAGATACTGATAGCCCGATATCGGCACTGCCTTTTCTTGAATAGATACCATAAAAATTAACTAACTTCCCCCAGATTCAGCTCGGGGCGTATAACTTCCCAATCCAGTGTACAATTCAGCGGTACTTCCAGTCTTGCCGAGCCACTATCCCCCGTGCTATGGCTGAAATCGAATTATCCCCAGAAACTGCTAAAGTTCTAGAAATTAAACCCCTCACCACAGACCTCCTCCCCGCTGCCGTAGAACTCGATCGCCTGTGCTTAGGCGGGATGTGGACTCTCAACGGCTATGAACGGGAACACACCAGCCCCAACAGCGACCTCCTCGCCATCTCCGTCCCCAACCCCAATGGTCCACATCTAGTGGGAATCGGTTGCCTTTGGGCCATCTTAGAAGAAGCCCATATCACCCTCATCGCCGTTCACCCCCAATACCAAGGCCAAGGCTTCGGTCAAGCCCTACTCTACCACCTTCTGCACCGCGCCCGGTTGCGACAGCTAGAATGGGCCACCTTAGAAGTCCGCACCACCAACCAACCCGCCATCTCCCTTTACCAGAAATTCGGTTTTCAAGAAGTCGGACGCCGCCGCCGCTACTATGCTGATACTGGCGAAGACGCCCTGATTTTGTGGCGTTCCGGTTTGCACCAACCCGAATTTCCCCTCACTTTAGCCGCCTGGGAGCAAGAAATATCATCCCGCCTTCAGGCATCCGGTTGGTTATTTATTTCCCAATAGGGGCATTTTCTTTCATATTTTCTTAAGATTCTTGATAACATGTAGGGGCGGCCCCCCGTGGTCGCCCCGTGGTCGCCCCCCGTGGGCGAAGGCTCACTTCGAGCCAGCAAAAATATCGCTCTTTAATAGGAGGAAAAAACCTGATGATGAATATACTAATGGCCGCTGCCGCCACTGGGGGTAAATTTCCCGTCGCCTTTACCGCCGTTTACGTCGTCGGTTTTATTGCCGCCGTCGGGATCGGCTCGATCGCCTGGTACAACTCCAAGCGTCCCCCCGGTTGGGAAGACAAAGACCGCCCCGGCTTCGTCCCCGAAGTGAAAACCGAAACCGAATCCGACACCAACAAATAAGAATCAAGGCCAGAAGATGTAGGGGCAATTGATTAATTGCCCCTACAGCAACGCCTTAGTGAGCAGAACCGTTGCCGTGATATTTATCCGTATCGTAAAAACCGTTTTTGGTGCCGAAAAACAGGCAAGAAACAGTAAAAATTACCGTCAATACCGCAAGCACTAACTTCACATCCATAGAATACCCGCCCTCTAGGCGATAAATTCACGCCAAGAATGTATTTTAAATCCTACACCACCCATCCGTCCACCCAGGGGGAGGGGGGAAGGTTCTTAGTCGGGCTTTAGCCCTCCTAGACCCACCGCAGAATCAGGGCTGAAGCCCTACTACAAACCGAAAATTACAGAATAATTTCTTCACCCCGATCGGTGAAGCGCACTTCCTCGATACCCCACTGACGATTCTCGATTAAAGTGCGGCGCAAACTGCCAAACAGGGAGAATTGCTCGCAACTGGACATGGACACAAATCGACGCTGGGATCCCGGCGTGAGGCGCATATCCACCGTAGCGACGCCAGTGCTAGGGTTAATATTGATGCGATAACCCGCCACCGTAAAATCAGCACTGTTGCGCGCTTCTAAAACTTTACCCACTGCTGCTTCTATCGGTTGCTCCGCCGATACCGCCACTTGCTCGGGAATCAACTCCTGGCATAGGGGGTCCGGTTTATAGATTGTTACTGTGACGGTTTGGGGATTGCTGGCGGTGGAGGGGGAGACGGGGGGAGGGGGAGACGGGGAGACGGGGGGACGGGGGGACGGGGAGACGGTTTGACTGCTCCCCTGCTCCCCTGCACCCCTGCTCCCCTGCTCCTCTGCACCCCTGCTCCCCCCCTCCCCCCCGCCCCCGGGGGCGCAACCTGTCACCAAGATAAGAATGAAAGCAGCGAGCAGTGTAGCTGTATAGTTTTTGAGGATGCAATTGGACGGAATTAGCTGCATGGCTACCTCTTGGAATCACCGCCACATTATTTCTCTGGCAGATTTTACGCCGGAAGATTACGATACGGTTTTACAAACTGCCGCTAGTTTTGGGGAAGTTCTCTCCCGACGGATGAAGAAAGTGCCCACCTTACAGGGTCAGGTAGTGGCAAATTTGTTTTTTGAACCATCTACCCGAACCCGCAGCAGTTTTGAACTGGCTGCCAAGCGTTTGTCAGCGGATACGCTGAATTTTACCCCGAGTAGTTCTTCTCTGAGTAAGGGGGAAACGATTTTAGATACGGCAAAGACTTATCTGGCGATGGGGACTGACTTGATGGTGATTCGCCACTCGGGTGCGGGTGTACCCCAGGCGATCGCCACCGAGATGGACCGCATGGGTGCTAAAGTTGGCGTCCTCAACGCCGGTGACGGACAGCACGAACATCCTTCCCAAGCTCTGCTCGATTTGTTTACCATATGTTCAGTTTTGGATCCGGAGCGCCCCCGCCTAGAACTGCTGGCGGGCAAAAAAATTGCCATTGTGGGCGATATCCTCCATTCCCGCGTTGCCCGATCGAACATCTGGAGCCTTACCGCCGCCGCCGGAGCCAGATTACACCTGGCAGGCCCCCCCACCCTTCTACCCCAACTGTTTGAGGGGATGGGTGCCACTGGGGGGAATTTGTTCTTACACTGGCATTTAGAACCCGCGATCGAAAACGCCGATTTTGTTATGACTTTGCGCCTGCAAAAAGAGCGGATGACCAACCATTTGCTCCCCAGTTGGCGGGAGTATCATAACCTATTCGGCATTACCCGGGAGCGGCTGAAACTATGTAAACCTGGTGTGAAAGTCCTCCACCCTGGTCCAGTCAACCGAGGTGTAGAAATTAGCTCTGACCTCATGGATGACCCCAATTTCAGCCTGATTTCCCAGCAAGTCACCAGCGGCGTCGCCGTCCGCATGGCTCTGCTCTACCTCATGGGTGGGGGTAAGATTTAGACGATCGTGATGGGTTTGTAGTTGGGCTTTAGCCCTCTTGGTTTGTAGTTGGGCTTTAGCCCTCTTGGTTGGGATTCAAGGTAGGGGCACGGCATGATGAATATTTATCAGTAAACCGAGATATCCAAGACGCCGTGACCCTGCACCTTTGTTGATTAAAGTTCACTTAAATCTGGAGTTTGAATCATTGATGATTAATACCATAACCGCCAATCCCTTCGCAGGTGTTACCACTGACAATCCCGGGGACAATTTTGCTATTACCTTTGCCCCTTTATCTCTGGATGAGGTTTATGCTCTGGCTGATGACCCCGCTAATGGGGCGGTGGTGGTGATGAGTGGCACAGTGCGCAACCAAACTGATGGTAAACCGGTGGTCGCATTGGAATATCAAGCCTATGAGCCAATGGCTTTGAATGTGTTTCGCCAAATTGCTGCTGATATTCGGAATCAATGGCCCGATGTGAATAGGGTGGTAATTCATCACCGCACGGGACGGTTAAAGATAGGGGAAATTAGCGTTTTGGTGGCGGTGGGTTGTCCCCATCGTTCCGAGGCTTTTGCGGCGTGCAAATATGGCATAGACACCCTGAAACATAATGCCCCAATTTGGAAAAAGGAGTGGTGGTCTGATGGTTCTAGCAGTTGGGTGAGTATCGGTGCTTGCGAACAGCTAGATGACTGAGATTATATTTTTGTCATTGGTCATTTGTCCTTGGTCACTTGTCCCTTGTCTAGTCACAAAGGACAAAGGACAAATGACCAATGAGATAATTTAACAATTCGCAACAAAAATTAATATTTTTAAATTATTATTATTTTAGCTTAAAATTTATTCATATTAATTACCTGTTTAAATGAAAGATTTGTGTTAAGCTAACCCAATTGGCAGGAGCCATGACAATATTTTGCTAATCAATAAATCAATCGACAAGGGTCAAAATTGATGAGAGTCAAAATGATTTTGCCCGCACTGACGGAGGCCATCAGTCCCCACTGGCGGCCAATCAAGTATTCCCTATTTCCCCCTCTAGGTTTGGCGACTTTGGCGGCTTTTTTCCCGCCTGATGCGGAAATTACTATTCAAGATGAACATGTAGAAAAGCTGGATTTGGAAGATGAGCCGGATTTGGTGGTGATTCAAGTATATATCACTTCGGCTTATCGGGCTTATGAATTGGCGGATTATTACCGCCAAAAAGGGGTTTATGTGGCGCTGGGTGGTTTGCATGTGACGGCTTTGCCGGAGGAAGCTGCTAGCCATGCAGATACAATTTTTCTCGGACCGGGGGAGGATACTTGGCCGCAATTTCTGGCAGATTGGCAGGCAGGAAATCCGGGGAAAGTTTATGCCTCAAAAATACGGAGTCTCATCGGTGTGCCGCCAATTCGGCGGGATTTAATCCAGCGGCATCTTTATTTGGTGCCTAATTCTATTGTGGTGTCTCGTGGCTGTCCTCATCACTGTGATTTTTGTTATAAGGAGTCGTTTTTTCAGGGGGGTAAGTCTTTTTATACCCAATCTGTGGATGATGCTTTGGCGGAAATTGACCGGCTCCCCGGACGGCATTTATTTTTCCTAGATGACCATTTGTTTGGTGATGCGCGGTTTGCTGGGGCGTTGTTTGATGGGATGATGGGGATGGGGCGGGTTTGGCAGGCGGCGGGTACGGTGCATTCGGTGATGCAGCCCGGATTGCTGGAAAAAGCGGTGGCTAGCGGGTTGCGGAGTTTGTTTGTGGGGTTTGAAACTCTGAATGGGGATAATTTACGCAGTCAGCATAAGTATCATAACTTAAATCGGGATTATTCTGGTGCGATTCGCCGCCTGCACGATCTGGGGGTGATGATTAATGGTAGTTTTGTGTTTGGGATGGATGCGGATGACGAGGCGGTGTTCGATCGCACGATCGCCTGGGCGGTAGAAAATGGCATAGAAACCGCGACTTTTCATATTATGACGCCTTATCCGGGTACGGCTTTGTACCAGCGTTTGGCGGCGGCGGGGAGAATTACCAATAGTAATTGGAATTTATACGATACTCGTCATGTGGTCTATCAGCCTGCGAAAATGACGCCGGAGGTTTTAGAATCAGGTTACTGGCGGGCTTATGAAGATTTTTATCGCTGGGGTTCAATTTTCCAATCTGCTTGGACTAAGGAAACTTGGGACGGGCGGTGGCGTCATTTAATTTATGCTGGCGGTTGGAAAAAGTTTGAGCCTCTGTGGGATATGATTATCCGCGCTGAGCAAGTGGCCAAAGTGCGGCCTATGTTAGAGTCGGTTTTACAAGGGTTTCGCCCGCAGTCTGCCAGACCAAATCCCTCTTCAGAATTGGTGGTTTCTTGATGGACAAGATGTGGCGGCAATAGGAGGAAATACCGCAGTTGTAGTTTAGATGTGCATGACTGCGTTTTTTATTTCCTGGGGGCATAATTACCGCCTATAAATGTAGTTTCAATCTGCCTAGTTAGGGGTAATTTATCCAACACAAATTATCTCCAGCTAATGTGATATAAGTCACGGTGAATAGTGACTTATATCACATTGGTTTGGGATGTCGATCGCCTGTGGGGTTGAGGACGATCGCCGCCAGTTAGCTGCTAATAGTTTAGCTTAGAATTATAGATCTAAGAAAATGATTATGGAAGCGCCACTTTACCTCCTACCCTTCGCGATTGCGGAAATGATGGCACAAGCGAGCCACTCCCGTCAACTGACCCTCGCTGATAGATATGGACTGATGGCGGCGGTATTTGATGAATCTCTCGGAGATGAAGAGAGGCACAGCGTCAACCGCTTGCTGCGTAACGTGTGCAAGGGGCGATTACAAATTGTCAATGAAATCTCAGCCCTACTTTAAATTTTGTCATTTGTCCCTAGTCATTTGTCCTTTGTCATTTGATAAGCAATCCTCGAATTTATCTCCACAGAATATATCAAATTTTTTCTTGCGCAGGCGGCGTGATGCGCCAGCGGTTGAGCAACCCATTTAGACGCTTCAGAAATGCTAAATCTGCCTCGGGCAAGCTGTGGGATGTACCGGATTTTTCTAAAAAGCCGAAAGCCTGCCGAAACTGGCGCGGCTCGGCGGCGATCGGGGCGTCTAAATGGCAGGGAATAATCCGCTGAAAATGCCAACTAGCTACTTGATCCGCCCAGTCAAGGGTAGCTCTGGGAGCGCGGTTGAGAATCAGGGTTTGGAGAATGGGGGCTACTAATAGATGCTGGTCGCTCAAAGCATCAAAAGACTGCTGCCAGTTATACCACCACTGGAAAGGAAATAAACCAAAATAGGCTTTCGGCGATCGGTCTGCCGCTTTCCAAGCATTGCGGAAAGTTTCACCCCAGTTCACCACATCGAGGACGCTCGGTTGGAAATAAAAGGTAAATAGACAAAGCCGCTGCCATCCTTTGCGGCGGTTGGTTTCCGAGTCGGTTATCGGGGAGGCGGCGTCATCGCGAGCGTGGAAGAGGAGGGGATAGGGGTCAAGTTGGAGGATTTCCGGGGGGTCTGCGGGAACGGAAACAATGGTATCGGCGAGCAGAAGGGTGCCCGATCGTCTGTGGCAAAACGCCACCTCTGCAAACGGACCCACACCCAAATCCACCGGACCGAGTAAGGCCCAGTCAAACTCATCCCCAAACGGCACATCCTTGGTATCCGCCGGAAGTACCCGCGTCCTCCCCGAAGGGAAACCCAACCAGCTCAAAGGCAAATTGAGCGGAAAGCTCCATTGGGAGGGAGCCACAAACACCGTCGCTTTAGGAAACCGCCGCGCAAACGGACCAACAAACACTTTATGCTCGATACCGGAAACCGTGGGGAGGATAATGTATTTCACCTCGCCGTGAACCGCCTCTAACTCCCGCATTAACGCCACACATTCCCTCGTTGGCGCTACCGGTGCATACACCAGCAGTCCCCCAGATGACAGTTTAACCACCGTCATCCTGATGGGTACTACCACATAAAAAATGCCCTGAATTTGGTCAAAAGTCCAAATCTCATCTTTCACCACTTCTCGCATCAGGGTCCGCCGCTGGCCATAGGGGTAAAGCGGCAAAGCTGGCCAAAACGGCCACCGCCAGTCTCCCGACTCTTTTGTAGGATGATACATCTGCGCTCCCTCGCTCCCCAAACACCTTCAAATGCAGGATTGTAGCAAATATTTGTCCAAGAACAATTGACAATTGACAATTGATAATTGATAATTGATAATTGATAATTGATAATTAGCAAAGGACAAAGGACTCTTGGACCAAGGACAATCTATGATATAATCATACAAAATTAACACCGGGTAGGTAATATGGTACAAATTCAACCGCCAGATATTCCCACCTTCCCCCCGGGAGAGTTATGGAGTGATGAACCACCCTTGGAAACCTATCGTCATCTACAACAATTACTGCTGCTCCTGAGTAGTTTAGAACAGTTTTGGGCAGACCGCACGGATTTTTTTGCGGCTGGTAATATGACAGTTTATTACAGCAGCCGCCAGCGCAAGGATGAGCATCTACGCGGTCCAGATTTCTTTGTGGTGTTGAACACGGAACGCCGGGAGCGGAAAAGTTGGGTAGTATGGGAGGAGGATGGCAAGTATCCTAATGTGGTGATTGAGATACTATCTGATAGTACCGCTTCGGTAGATAGGGATGACAAAAAGCTGCTTTATCAGGATGTATGGCGGACGCGAGATTATTTCTGGTTCCATCCTTATACTCTTGAGTTTAAGGGGTTTACTTTGATAGGACGGAAGTATGTAGAGATTGAGCCAAATTCCCAATCTTGGTTATGGAGTGATGAGCTACAGCTATATTTGGGGGTGTGGAATGAACAGCTCCGGTTTTTCACTCCTGAAGGTGAGTTGGTTCTGACGCCAAAGGAAGAAGCAAATGTACAACGTCAGCGAGCGGATGTACACCGTCAGCGAGCCGATGTACAACGTCAACGAGCCGATGTACAACGTCAACGAGCCGATGCGGCTCTAGCGGAAGCAGAAGCAGAACGTCAGCGAGCCGATGCAGCTCTAGTGGAAGCAGAAGCAGAACGTCAGCGAGCCGATGCAGCTCTAGTGGAAACAGAAGCAGAACGTCAGCGAGCCGATGCAGCTCTAGTGGAAGCGGAAGTGGAACGCCAGAAAAGTGCTATCCTGCGTCAGAAACTCCTAGAATTGGGTATCAATCCTGACGAACTTGGGTAATTTTTTTAATTGATAATTGATAATTGATAATTGATAATTGATAATTGATAATTGATAATTGATAATTGATAAAAGACAAGGGACAAGGGACAAGGGACAAGGGACAAGGGACAAAGGACAAAATTTCTGCTTAATCGGGGTAAATTTGATATATTTTACTAGCTTGTTGGCGCCCTTTTAAAACCACGGTGCCGATACAATTACTGGTAAATTGATTAGGTATGTATTTATAAGTGGCTTCGCTGATTAAAATGCGGCAAATGCCAGCATCAAAGGTTTTATCGTAGCTTTCTAAACGGGATGCTATGTTAACAGTATCGCCGATGATGGTGTAGTCGGAGCGTTGCTCGCTGCCTAAACTACCGGCTACTAATTTACCGGTGGCAATACCAACGCGCATGGCGACCGTGGGAAGTCCTCTGGTTTCCCAATCTCGGTTAAGATTTCGCAGCTTGTTTGCCATTGAGATGGCACAGTTTACCGCCGCAATTGCATCCCGGGCGATTTCGGCTTCGGTGGTGGCGGGGATGGGGACGCCAAACACGGCCATGACTGCATCGCCAATATATTTATCGATGACGCCATCATGGTCTAATACTACTTGCGCCATTGCTTTAAAATACTCGTTTAACCAACTGATTAAGACTTTGGGCTCTAGGGTTTCGGCGATCGTACTGAACCCCTGCAAATCAGAAAATAGCACTGTGGCTGTCACCTCCAACGGCGTAACTTGCCCCGACTCCATTAGTTGCTCGCGATCGCGCCAAATTGCCGCCGCAATTTTCGGGGTCACATGACGCCCAAATAGATTCATCAGTGCATCTCGTTCCCGACGTTCCCGCTGCACCTGATACCCCGTCACCGTCACCGACGCTCCCACTAACGCCACTAGGGGAGGGACCGCTGGAATCCACCAACCTTGCAAAAAAGCCCCATAAGCACTACCGCCACAAACTCCCACGGCGAGCAAAGTCCCCAAAGCGGTTTGCTGCGCCGAGGGGCAAAACCACCCCATAGCCGCCCCCACGGAGGACCAGGCGAAAATCCATAACCACTCCCAGCGATCGTCCCAAACCTGCATCAAGGAATGTCCTTCTAGCGCGGCGGTGATAATTTGAGTGGTTAAATGGGCGTGAATTTCTACCCCTGGGGTGCGTTCTGGGGCGCCAAAAAACCCCCCATCATAAGGTGTGAGGAACACATCGGGCAAACTGGGAGCTACGGCGCCAATTAATACCACCACGTCGCGCATCAAATCCCCAGGAATTCGCCCCGACAGCACATCCCGCACCGAAACCATCACAAATGGGCAAAGTTTAATATCCCGACAAGACGGCCCCTGGAAGTTAATCGGAATTTGATAACCCCCCGCATAAGTGCGCACATAGCCACCAAAGTTCTCTCCCAGACGGAAAAAAGTAGTCTTTCCCAATTGCAAATACTCCGGATGCTCCTCGGAATTTTGCGGCGTCACCCCCTCCGCCTCCAAATACATCAACGCCAAACGCAGAGCCAACGACTCCACCACCTCCCCATCTGGCGTTTCCAAAAACAGCAACCCCCGCCGCACCTTACTATCCGGGTCCAGCACCAAATCATTCGCCGCCACCTGGCCCAACTCAGCTAAAACCGGCGGCGGATTAACCTGAAACCCCCGCTCCGCCTCGCCTACAGTTTTAATGCCAATCAAATTGGGTGTGTTTTTAAAAACCTTCACCAGCTCCTCATGGCCCGGATTTACCTTTAAATCGCGGTAAATATCCAAGCCGATCGCCCGAGGCTTTTGGGCACTGATTTTGGTCAATAGCTCTGCCATCGTCGCATCAGAAGCAGGCCACTGTCCCAGAGTTCTGATATCCTCTTCATCAACACCCACGATTACCGTGCGGTTATCTTTCCCCTGCAGAGGACGCAGCTCATACCAAGTATCGAGCATCTGCAACTCCCAGAGCTGCCAAAATCCGGCCCACTGCATTCCCCCCACCAACAACGCCACCCCGGGAGCTACCAGCAAAACCCCACCCCACTCCCCCATCAATCGTCTTAGGCGTTTCCACATTATTTATCGTCAGATTTTCCGAAAATCTTCAACCCCGTTTATCGCCTCTAATTATAGAGTTTGGGGAAATGGGGAGCAACTCCCCCTCCCAGACCATCTCCCATCTAAACAGGAGCTAATTATGAACCAAAATCAAGCGGAATTTCGCTTTTACGCCGAACTTAACGACTTTTTACCCCCCACTAGCCGCCACCAGACTATTACCTACCAGTTTAAAGATAATCCGGCTATCAAAGATAGTATCGAATCTCTGGGTGTTCCCCACCCGGAAGTAAATGTTATCTTGGTTAATGATAAATCGGTGGATTTTTCCTACCTGGTGCAACATGGGGATGATTGCCAGATTTTTCCCGTTTCCGAATCTCCTCAACCGCCGCTCCCCCTGCGTCCCCCACCGCCAAACCAGTTTATTTTAGACCTGCATTTGGGCAAGCTGGCGGGGTATCTGCGGATGTTGGGGTTTGACACCCTGTATCGTAATGATTATCACGATGAAGAATTGGCAATGGTATCTAGCAGCGAAAACCGGATTTTGTTAACTCGTGATATCGGTTTGTTGAAACGGGGGATTGTGACTCATGGTTACTGGGTGAGGGCAACTGACCCGGAACAGCAAATCGGGGAAATTCTGCGCAGATTCAATTTGTTTGATGCTGTCCAGCCTTTTCGCCACTGTTTGCATTGCAATGGCAGCTTAACACGGGTGGAGAAAGAGGCGATCGGCCATTTAGTCCCGCCCAAAACTTTAGAATATTACGACCAATTCCACCGCTGTGTTTCCTGCGGTAAAATCTACTGGAAAGGCTCCCATTATCAGAAAATGCAGGATTTTATTGATAATATTTTGGGGAGGAAATTATAGTCGTTTCAAATAAAAATGAAACAAACCTTGAGAGTTGCCCTCTATCCCCCAACCCCCTCACCCCCCTACCCCCCCTCTCCCAAGTCGGGAGAGGGGGGAGCGGAGAAAGGGGAGTAAGACGGAAATACCCCGGTCTGGGACTCCCCCCTCTCCCTACCTGGGAGAGGGGACGGGGGTGAGGGCTGCTCGGCGGTGGGGTTTAACCAAACAACTATTCTCATTCTTAATTGAAATGACTATAACAATTAACAATTGATAATTGATAATTGATAATTGATAATTATTGATGTAGGGGCGATTCGCGAATCGCCCCTACATCCCATCGCGATTAATTTTTAATCTTTCTTGGTGTTTGGCGTGTTTTTGTTGTCACGAATGTTTTTTATCTTCTTCCTCAACCATAACACCGCAAGCACCACCAACACCACCAACGCACTGGCTGCCAAACTGGATAAAACCGACTTAGCAAAGGGATGTATGGTGGTGGCTCCCTGATGCCAAGGCATTAATAGGGGGTCTTCTGGTTTGATGAGAGCGTAACTGGTGGCGACGATACCGCCAAGGCCGATCGCGCCCCCCACCGTAGCAATAGTAATATTTAGTTCAGTATCCCGCTCTTTCTCCGCCGTTTGTCCGTTTTTCTCTGCCTCCACCTGCACAATTTCCACCATCCCCCGAATCGTGTCAATGGCATTTTGAAACAGATTTTGCCCCGCCAGGAGGTAATTTAAATCCCCTTGAATTTGGCCAAGATACTTATTATCGCATAAATCCAGAAAAGATGTCAACCATTGGGGATTATCTCCCTCTACCTGCATCTGGCTAATTGCCGTCACAGCTAATTGATAATTATACCGATTGATTTTTACCGTATTGGCGCACTCTTGCAGGTAGCGCAAGCATTTATTATACTCAAAACCGTTATGCACCGCCGCCGCCAACGACTCTTTTAACTTGTCCAGGTCTTTTCCTGACTGGGGGCTAAAATTGGCTAATTCTTTATCCAATTCCCCCGCCAGTACCTGTCCTCTAGCATACCACTTTTGGGCGCGAAAATAAGGAAATAAGATTTTATGGCGGTACAGGAGTAAATTTTCTAGATAAAAATCAAACTTATCAGTAAGTAAATCAAAGGTTGCGGGTTGGCGTTGCAGCCAAATAATGATATGATAGCCCTGGGTGGTGTCTTTGGCGCGATTATCGTATTCATACATTGGGCTGCCAAATAACTGACTTTCACTCACATAAATGTCAGCCGGATTAATTTTCTCCTTTTTCCCATCAGTCAATCCCGCCACGCAAGCATCCGCCAACTGGCGATAATTATCACCAACATCATCAACCAGCGGAACCGCATAGAGCAACCAAGTCACCCCCAGGGAAACTCCCAAACTTTCCCCAGATAAACAATTATGGGGATTAAATTGGTGGAGTTCCGAGGCGGGAATCGTGGTATCTTTATAGTATAAGGTTAAATTGGCGCTGTAGGCATCTTGAATCCGTTTGGCAGCGAAAGAACCGTGCAACTCCGGTTTATCGGGTGACGGTTTGGGAAAACTGAGCTTTTGGCTGAGCAAATTTTCCTGGGTTAAGTCTAGATTTTCGGTGGTAAGCTGGAACTTTTCTAATTCTGGAATGCCCAAACCTGTCCCAGCTTTATCTCTCAGGTTTTCCCACATAAGCGGAGCATTTTCTGCCGCTTTTTGCCAGCCTTTATCCGCATCATTGCGCAGATGAAAGGCGTAAAGGCTGAAAATCGGGTTTTTGATTTGGCGTGGGGGTGGTTCGTTCATCACTACTTCTTATCTGGTGGGGTAGGATTGTTCAGACGGTTAAGATTCTCCTGCACCTTCGCATTAAATTCGCGGGCGATTTCCGCCTTCATTTCTGGGGTTGACTCCTTAGCATCGCTCAACCCCATATTCGCGATTTCATTTTCGATTTTATCTTCTAATGCGGGGTAGGCGGCGTAAGTTTCCTTGATTTTCGCTGCTTGCTGTTCTAGGGTATCATTGGGTTGCAGAAGTTTGCCGAGGAGTTGCAGGTATTTGGCTTGATCTTGGTCAATATCCAATAACTCGGATAAAACTTTAACAATCTTTTCCGGTGGTGTATTCTCAGGGATAGGCATACGGCGTAAAACCTCTTGGCTATTTTCTAAGGTGAGGGAGAAATGGTCCGCTTCGCCGATGAGGGTAAAACCCGCCCAGGCTTTGGGATAGTTATATGTATCGCCGTTTTTGGCGGTTAACATGGCTTGACGCAAGGCAGTGGCCCGGTTTTCTCCCCGTTCCAGATTTTGGTAAAATTCCCCCATCAGGAACTTGGCTGCTGGGGCACCGATATCCCAAAGTGATACGATTAAACTGGGCACCCCCGCCAGGACGAAACACCGGGACAAACCCACCACCCCATCCCCTGTAATTTTACCCTTACCGGTACTGCAAGCGGTTAAAATCACAATTTCTGCATTTAATTTTAACCCTAAAATTTCCCCAGCATTCAGCCCGCCATCGTCGGTTTCATCCGATGGCGCTAAAATAATTGTGCCGGGAATGCCTTTATCCCCGAAATCGTCTAACAAGCCGTGAGCTAGTATCTGCACTATCCGCACGTTCTGCATTTTATCGATAACGGCGACTTTGGTGGCTTGTTCTCCCAGGAGGGGGGTGGTGGCGAACAGTTGTCCGATGGCTTCCGCCGCCTCCCTGGCCCGGACTAGCTGCTGCAGTTGGTAGGGATTTTGTGTCCATTTGGGATGTAGTTGCGGGTCCCCCACTACCAGGGCTTTTTCCCGCTCCATCAAGGACATTAACTGCAGTTGCAGGTGACGCTGACGAGCGGTTTGCAGGACTTGGATAGATGGAGCAATGCGGATAGGATATTTGTCGATGAGATATTGCCCCTCTGCATCCTGGAGAGCGGCGAAGGGGACGAGAAACAGCTCGTAATGGGGGATAAAGATAATCTGGTTTGGGGAGTCGGGCAATAAATCCAGAATCGGGCCGATGAGGATATCGTAAAATAATCGCATCAGGGGATAGACCCGGTTATCGCAACGAAATCGCGAGTCGCGGGGGATGGGTTTGCCTTCCTTATCCTTTTCTGCGATACCCAGAGACACCCTCGCTTTTAAAATCAGAGTATCTAACCGTTCCCGCAACTTGTCATTCGGGGCAATGTCGCGATCGTTTTCTTCTGTGAGTAGTGACAAGTTGGCTCGGCGAAAGCTAATTTCTCCGCTGGGTTGAATCACCCAGATATAAATGTCTTCAGAAACGATGGCATATTCCACCAGAGTGGCGTTTTGCTCCTTAGCCACGGCGACTATCTCAGGGATATCGATAAAATTATCACTCTCCTCCCATCCCAACCGCCGCAACAACTCCTCCACAAACGCTCTGGCTCGTCCCCGCTCGGCAATTGCCAAAGCCTCGTTAAACTTATCTTGGGCAACTAGAGCCTCTTGCAGCATGCGATAGGTTCTCGTTTGAGTTTCAAAAATCGAGATTTTATCCTCATCAGCTAAACCCTCCCGCAAACTTTCGTAAACCTCCATTGCTTGACGTAAATTCGTTTCTGCTTCTGGGAGTTGGTTGTTTTTCAGGAAGGTATTACCTAAACCGTTCAGAGAAAGAGCTTCCCCCTGTCTGTGGCCGATTTCCCTTCTTATCGCCAATGACTGCTCGTGGAATTTTATCGCCTCTTGGTACTGACCTAGGGAACGGTAAGCATGGCCCAAATTGTTCAGAGAAACAGCTTCCCCCCGTCTGTGGCCGGTTTCCCTTTTTATCGCCAATGACTGCTCGTGGAATTCAATCTCCCGTTGGTACTCCCCTAGGTAATGGTAAGCATTGCCCAAATTGTTCAGAGAAAGAGATTCCCCCCGTCTGTAGCCGATTTCCCTAGATATCGCCCATGACTGCTCGTGGAATTCAATCTCCCGTTGGTACTGACCTAGGCGATGGTAAGCATTACCCAAATTGTTCAGAGAAACAGCTTCCCCCCGTCTGTCGCCGATTTCCCTTTTTATCGCCCATGACTGCTCGTGGAATTCGATCTCCCGTTGGTACTGACCTAGGCGATGGTAAGCATTACCCAAATTGTTCAGAGACTTAGCTTCCCCCCGTCTGTCGCCGATTTCCCTTCTTATCGCCAATGACTGCTGGTGGAATTCAATCTCCCTTTGGTACTCCCCTAGGTAATGGTAAGCATTGCCCAAACCACTCAGAGAATTAGCTTCCCCCTGTCTGTCGCCGATTTCCCTTCTTATCGCCAATGACTGCTGGTGGAATTCAATCGCCCTTTGGTACTCCCCTAGAGAACGGTAAGCATTGCCCAAACCGTTGAGAGAATCAGCTTCCCCCTGTTTGTGGCCAATTTCCCTAGATATCGCCAAAGACTGCTGGCGGAATTCTATCGCCCGTTGATACTGCCCTAGGGAACCGTAAGCTAATCCCAAATTGTTCAGAGAATCAGCTTCCCCCTGTTTGTGGCCAATTTCCTTAGATATCGCCAATGACTGCTCGTGGAATTTTATCGCCTCTTTGTACTGCCCTAGGAAACGGTAAGCATCGCCCAAACCGTTCAGAGCATCAGCTTCCCCCCCTCTGGAGCCGATTTGGCGGGAAATTTCTAGAGACTTTTGCCAAGATTCTATGGCGGCGGGGTATTCACTGCGATTAAATTGGTCGCTGCCTTGTTGCTGGAGTTTATTAGTAGCATTGCCCAAATTGCGCAGAGAAGCTACTTCCCCCTCTCTGTCGCCAATTTCCCTAGATATCGCCAATGACTGCTGGTAGAATTCTATGGCTTTTTGATACTCCCCTAGGGAAAGGTAAACATTACCCAAATCGCCCAGAGAACCAGCTTCCCACTGTGTGTGGTCGATTTCCTTAGCTATCGCCAATGATTGCTCGTGGAATTCTATGGCTTTTTGGTACTCCCCTAGAGAACCGTAAGCCTTGCCCAAACAGCTCAGAGAAACAGCTTCCCCCCGTCTGTTGCCGATTTCCCTTTTTATCGCCAATTCCTGGTTATAGAAATCGATCGCCCTTTGGTACTCCCCTAGGGCATTGTAAGCTAATCCCAAACAGCCCAGAGAATAAGCTGCCCCCCCTCTGTCGCCGATTTGGCGGTAAATTTCTAAGGATTGTTGCCAAGATTCTATGGCGGCGGGGTATTCACTGCGACCAAATTGGTCGCTACCTTGTTGCTGGAGTTCATCAGCTCGGGCTTTTTGGTTGTCTGTGTCTGACATATGTTTTGGGAATGGGGGATGGGGGGCAAGGGAGCAGGGGAGCAGGGGAGCAGGGGAGCAGGGGAGCAGGGGGGCAGGGGAGCAGGGGAGCAGGGGAGCAGGGGATAATTGATAATTACAATTATTTTGCCACACCTGCCACACCAGGGAGAAAGGAGATGGGGGATAAACCCTAGCTACCAGTCTGCATACGGTTGGCAATCTGCAATTTATTTTTCAGGAGGGTATCGTTGCCGAATCTTTACATGATTGGTGGCGCCAACGGTTCGGGGAAAACTACTGTTTCCCGCCAGTTATTGCCAAATGTATTTAATTGCTTGGAATATGTAAATGCAGATACGATCGCTGCTGGGATTTCCGCTTTTAATCCAGAAGTACAGGGGAGACTCCGTAGGAGCCACAGTACAGTTCTGTAGGGTGGGCAGTGCCTCCTACTGCTACTGGTGATGAAGAGAATTCTCGGTGAGGCACTGCCCACCCTACTATCTCTTAGAAACTATCACATGAATGAACCAGAACCGAGCAAATTATCTACCAGAATTGATGCCGCAGTGAAAGCGGCTGTGGCAGAGGCGAAGCGCTAAGAGCGCACGGCGCGAAGCGCCTACGAGCGACATCGCCGGTTAGGGGAATCTATTGCTATCTGGCAAGATGGCAAAGTGGTGATTTTAACTGCTGACCAAATCCCACCCTTAACCTCAGAAAACAAGGCGGATGGGAGTGAGTGACGGAGATGGGGGGACGGGGAGACGGGGAGACGGGGAGACGGGGGGACGGGGGGACGGGGAGACGGGGAGACGGGGGACCGGGAGATGGGGAGACGGGGGTAGGGGCAGGGTCCCCGTGGCTGCCCCTAGACGATCGGGGGCAACCACTTCTGAATTGCCCCTCCAAAAATATTACGATTGAAATAGGACTGCTATAGAGGGCAACTCTTGGGATTGCCTCATTTTCCTAAACCATTTAGGATCGCTATAGAGGGCAATTCTCTGGTTTGTCTCATTGTTATTTTAATTGACTATAACTGGTTTTCCCACCCGATCGCTATGATGATTTGTTGCTATCGGCTTTAACGGTGGGTGAGCCTAGTTTTAATTAAAGTGAGACGTTATTTAAAGGAATTCAAATTTGGGGGGAGCGGCCACAAGATTTGTCTTGGAAAGATGTAAAAAATCGGGCTTTCACCACTGGGCAACTTCTGGCAGTGCAGGGGGTGTTATTCATGCGAACTCATGGGGCTGTGAATGAGCCGAGTTTGATGGCTTTGCAGGCTTTTTTGGCGGTGCGAGAGGTGGTGAAATATTGGATGAAAGTGCAGGTGGTGGCTTTTCCGCAAGATGGCATATATGGCGGTAAGGAGAATGATTTTTGGCGGGAAAAAGCCGTGGCGATGGGAGGCTTCGCACGCCACGGCTTTTGGTTCTGATGACAATGCTGATGCCTATAAGCTGATGGGGTTGCTGGGTCGATCGGGGATCAACTTGATCGCGAACCCCCTCATCAACATCACCCGCCAAGGACGCATGGACAATTATCCCAACCGGGGCGAGATTACCCCAAAGAACTATGACAGCAGGGACTAAATGTCTCTCTGGGACAAGATTGCATTCAAGACCCCTGGGATAGTTTGGGCAGGGGCAATATGCTCGATGTGGCATTTATGACTGTTCACATTTGCCAGATGACGGGAATGGCTGAAATTGACGCCGGTTATGATATGGTGACGGTGCGGGGAGGCAAAACCCTAGAGGTTGAAGCGGAATATGGTTTAGAAGTGGGGAAACCGGCTTCTTTAATAGTCTGAGATGCTGAAAGTCGCTATGACGGGATCCGCCGCCGCCCCAGGGTTCTTTTTGTGATATCTCGGGGCAAATTGCTTGCCCAAACCGAACCACCGGTAACTAAGTGGCAACCTTGACATAGCCCAAAAAATCCGATGGCAGATAACCCCCTCCAACCCAGACCATATGACTTGGTTTTGGGCGCCCCAGTTGCGCCTGAAGGTGCTGCGGTTTTGGGTGGTTGGGAGGGGGTGGAGTCCCGGTGGGCAAATGGCACGATCGCAGGGCAAATCAAGGCGCTGAAAGAGGCGCAAAAATACGGTTCTCCAGGGCTAAACTTGGCAATCTTGACTCTGCGCAACTCTACTGGGGAATTATTCTGGGTGGCTTACAGCCTGTTGCGGGATAGCCCAGAACCAGCGGCGAAAATTGCCTTGCGTGAATATCGCTGGGATGCTGACCAGGTACGGGCTTATTATAGTGCGGGTTTCCGGGACTTTAGTGGTGCCAATCTTAGCCAAGTTCAGCTCCCCTGGGAAGATTTAAGGCAGATTATCTTCTCTGGTGCAAACCTCCAAAATGCGAATTTGGCGAATGCGCATTTGGCGGGTGCCCATTTGGGCGCTACGAACCTGATGGGTGCTAATCTCAGTCATGCTGACCTTTGTGATGCTGATTTGACTCGGGCTCAGTTGCAAGGGGCGAATCTGAGGGGGGCGAAAATCAACGGGGGGACGAAGCTCGATCGCAAGTGGCGGTTAGTGTGGCAGATATTGAACCCAGAAACCTTAACCCCGGACTTAAAGGAGGCAGACTTGAGCAGTGCTGACCTCAAAAGCGCCAATCTCAAAGATACTAACCTGACTCGGGCTTACCTGAAAAGCGTTAACCTCAGTGGTGCGCTCCTGGTGAATGCGCACCTGAGCAGTGCGCTGTTGGTGGATGCTGACCTGAGCAGTAGTTACCTCAGTGGCGCGGACCTGACGAATGCTCACCTCCGGGGTGCCAACCTCCGGGGTGCTGACCTGAAAAACGCTCGTATGGGGGGTGCCAATCTCCAGGGTGGGGATTTGCGGGGTGCTGACCTGCGATCGGCGGACTTGCGGGGTGCTTGCCTGAAAGATGGCTATCTCCGAGGTGCCAATCTCCGGGGTGCGGACTTGCGTGGTGCGAGTTTGGAAGGTGCGGACTTGCGGAGTGCCAATTTGCGGGGTGCAAATCTGATTGGGGCGAAGATTGGCGGGGCTCCTGACAGCGCTGGCGCTTTGCTAGATGGTAAGTGGTTATTGGTGTGGCAGATAGTCAACCAGCCTACACCGGCTCGGGCTTTAAGAACTGCTGACCTGAGTGGGGCAATGCTCCGCAGTGCCAATCTCAAAGAAGCTGACCTGACGGGGGCAGACTTGAGCGATGCGGACCTGAGCGGTGCTGATCTGCGGGGTGCTTGTCTGCGCTATGCCAATCTCCGGGGGGCGGCGCTGATCGGCGCTCATCTCAGTCATGTTTGTTTGCAAGGGGCGCACTTGAAAGAAGCAAACCTCCGAGTGGCGAATCTACGCTGCGCTCACCTTGAAGGGGCGCACCTGGAAAATGCTAATCTCACTGGTGCGAAACTGCGTGGCGCGAATCTGGAAAGTACCCAATTGATGGACGCCGATTTGGGGAGTGCGAATCTTCGGGAAGTGAACCTGATTAATGCCTGCTTATGGCGGGCGAATCTTCAGGGCGCTCGCCTGGAAGGGGCGGACTTAACTGGTGCTGACCTTTCTGATGCTACTCTCAGCGGTGCTAAACTCAGTACAGCTTTCCTACCTGGTGGCTGAGGTGAAGAAACCGGGTAACTTCGCCGAATTTAGCCGGTTTCTGCGGGTGATGGTGATTTTGCTCTTAGTTCAGCGATATCACCTCTGCCCGTGCCAAAATTGACATAGGTTGGGCGCAACCCAGCCGGTCTGTGGGTGACAAAATTTAACAATTTGATATGCAGGGACAACTACTCAGTGGGCGCTATCGGATTATCGCCCCTTTGGGACGGGGAGGGTTTGGCCAAACTTATTTAGCGTCAGACCTACAGCAGGCGGGGCACCCGCAATGTGTATTGAAAAAATTGCAGCCGGTTTCTCAAGATGTGGGGGCTTTGGAGACGGCTCGACGCTTATTTGAGCGCGAGGCGGATGTGCTTTACAAGTTGGGAAATCACCCGCAAATTCCTAATCTTTATACTCATTTTGAAGATGCAGGTGATTTTTATTTAGTGCAGGAGTTTATCGATGGTAATTGCTTGAGTCAAGAGTTTTCTCATCGCTACTGTACTGAGGAAATTAAGATATTTGAGTGGCTCAAAAATATTTTGCCGGTTTTGGGATATATTCATCAGCAGAATGTGATTCATCGTGATATTAAACCATCCAATTTAATTAGAAGAAAGTCTGATAATAGAATTGTGGTGATTGACTTTGGGGCAGTGAAGGAAATTACCACTCAGATTATCAATCGAGATAGTCACACTACTTTTACAATTGCGATTGGTTCTCCGGGTTATATTGCCAATGAGCAAATGGCGGGGAAACCTCGGTTTTGTAGTGATATCTATTCTTTGGGGATACTTTGTATTCAAGCGCTGACGGGGTTGCATCCGCAGCAATTGCCGGAAGACCCTAGAACTAGCGAAATTATGTGGCGGGATAAGGCGAATGTCAGCCCGGGTTTGGCTGATGTTTTGGATAAAATGGTGCGCTATGATTTCCGGCAGCGGTATCAGTCGGCGGTTGAGGTGTGGCAGGCGTTGCAACATGTCCGCGTTGATGCTAACCGCCCCCCATCATTGGCTACTAGGCTGCCGGAAGGGAAAACTACAAATGTTCCAGTTGTGGGTTTGCCTCATACTCCGGGAGGGGAGAAGTATCGGAAGCTGGAGCAATTTTTGGCTACTAGACAATGGCGGGAGGCCGATCGGGAAACGAATCAACTGATGCTGCATTTGGCGGGACGCCAACATAAAGGTTATTTGCGCTCTGAGGATATTCATCAGTTCCCGGCTGCGGAACTTTGCACTATCAATAATTTATGGGTGGCTTATAGTCAGGGACGTTTTGGCTTTAGTGTGCAACACCGTCTCTGGCAAAATTTGGGGGGGAGTAAAACGGCACAGCAGCAATTATTTTGTGATTTTGGGGCGGCGGTGGGTTGGCGGGCACTTCATCGGTGGAAACCATATGCGGAACTTAATTTTAGTCTTGATGCGCCTCCTGGCCATTTACCAGCTTGTTTTGCCCATGATGAGTTAAAGTTTGGCTGTGCGGGGACGGTGTGGTTTGTGGGTATTCTGTTAGAGCGTTGGTATCAGGGCCAGCTCACTTCGCCGATCGCCCCGCCGCCATTGCCTCCTATTCCGGGTCAAATTCCCACAATAACATCAGATTTGCCGACGGCGACTTTGGTGGAGGTGACGGATACTGATACTGTCGCGGATACGATGGTGAAACCGACGGCAGTCGATCGGCCAACTTTTACCACTGGTTTGGTAACAGACAAACTCAAAACTGCTGTGACTACCGCCGATCGGCTACAAATCATCAAGGGTGATATTACCCAACTGGCGGTAGATGCGATCGTCATTTCTACCACCCCCTCCCTGTTCGGCGGCGTGTTATGTCGCGTCGTCCACCGGACAGCCGGTCCAGAACTGATGCGAGAGGTGCAGCAAATCAAACCTGGTTGTCAACCGGGCCAAGCTGTGATCGCCAAAGGCTATAATCTCCCGACTCGCTGGGTAATGCACGCGATCGTCTCTAGTTGGTTCCGGGGAAAGGAATCCTCTGGGGAAATCTTAGCTAGCTGTTATCGCAATTGCTTTGCTTTAACAGCTCCCTATGGGATTAATACCATTGCTTTTGCCAGTCTGGGCACCGGCGGCTTTGGTTTTCCCCTCCATATCGCCGCTCGCATCGCCGCCACCGAAATTAAGCAGTTTCTCGACAACAATCAATCCTTAGAAAAGGTCATCCAGGTATGCTTCACTGATGATGCCTATGACGCCTACCTCGCTGCCGCATTAGAAATCATCTTTGGTTGCTGATGGCAGCCGATTCTCCTATATTTGTGGCAGAATCGTAACACTAGCCCAATTCCACAGTAACAGATGACTGGTTCTCAACTCGGCGGACGTTACCGCATCATCAAGCAGTTAGGGGAAGGCGGTTTTGGCGCCACCTTTTTAGCAGCAGATTCCCACCTCCCGGGCAATCACAACTGTCTGGTGAAGCAGCTCAAGCCCGCTGCAACCGATCCGGCAACTCTGGATATCGCCAGACGCCTGTTTGACACGGAGGCGAAGGTATTACATGAGCTGGGTTCCCACCCCCAGATCCCACAACTGTTAGCGTATTTTGAGGAAAATCAGCAGTTTTATCTGGTGGAAGAATTCATCCCCGGACGAGAGTTGAGCGAGGAAATGGCGGAGCGGGGACAATGGGGGGAAACTGAGGTAATTTCCCTGGTGGCGGGTTTGCTGGATATTTTAGCATTCGTTCACGGCAAAAATGCGATTCACCGCGATGTTAATCCTCGCAATATCATTCGCCGTCATAGTGATGGCAAGTTGGTGTTAATTGATTTTGGCGCCGTGAAGCAAATCACGACGCAAATGGTGGGGGCTCCTGGTGCGAGTGGTTTTACTGTTTGTATCGGGACTCCGGGTTATATGCCTTGCGAGCAGGCTTTGGGGAAACCGAAGTTTAGCAGTGATATTTATGCGGTGGGGATGATTGCCATTGAGGCGCTCACTGGGGTGCAGTCTCTCCAGTTGCCGAAAGATGGGGAAACTGAGGAGATTATCTGGCGGGACAAGGCTAATGTGAGCCCAGAATTTGGGAATTTTTTGGATAAAATGGTGCGCTATGATTTCCGGGAGCGCTATGCTGCGGCGGCGGAAGCGAAAGCGGCTTTGGAAATGTTGCAACAGGCAACTTTAGCCACAGTGCCCATTATGCAGCCGGTAATTAATCCCCCAGTTAAAGCTACGGGAAAGAAGCCGCTCAAACTTTTGGCTTTACTGTTGGTTCTCCTGGGAAGTGCTGGGGGTGGTGGGGTTTATTTGTTGAATGCGTTTAATTCGGCGAGTGCGAATGAGTTGTACGATCGGGCCCTGACTTTGTACAATTTAAACCGCTATGAAGAGGCTCTCGGTTTTTATGATAAGGCGCTTTCTATTGTCCCAGAATATGCGGAAGTTTGGCAAGGGAAAGGGAAAGTTTTATTGGATTTACAGCGCTATGATGAGGCTTTGGCGGCATACGATCGGGCAATTCAAATTCAGCCCGACTCCCTCGATGCTTGGACCGGTCGAGGTTTCGCCTTAGATGCACTGCAACGCTGGGAAGAAGCTCTAGCAGCTTTTGACCGAGTTATAACCGCAAACCCAGACACCGCGATCGCCTGGGAGGGAAAAGGTAATGTCCTCCTACATTGGCTCCTTTATGAACAAGCCATATCCGCCTATGACCAAGCCCTCAAACTTCAACCAGACTCCGCCACCATGTGGTACAATCGCGGTTGGGCACTGCAAAATTTGCAAGAGTGGAAACAAGCCATTAACTCTTACGACAAATCCCTAGAACTCAAATTCGACAACGCCACAACCTGGTATCATCGCGGCAACTGCCTGATGCAGATAAATAAAAATCAAGAAGCCGTAGCATCCTATGATAAAGTCGTCCGGTTTCAGCCCAAACATCACCCCGCCTGGTTCAGTCGCGGCATTGCCCAGATGAAAATGAACCGCTATGAAGACGCCATTACCTCTTTTCAGCAAGCCACCCAATTAAAACCCAATCACCCCGCATCATGGTATAATTTAGCCTGGTCGCTGCAACAGTTGCGCCGCTACGAGCAAGCCATAGACGCTTACAATACAGTCCTAGAATTGCAGCCGTCCCAGTACCTCGCCTGGTACAACATCGGCAACAGTCTGTATAATCTTCAGCGGTATCAAGAAGCCATTCATGCTTATGATGAGGCAGTTTACTCCCAACAAAACCATGCCGAATCTTGGTACAGTCGCGGTAACGCCTTATTTGCCTTAACCAGATATGCCGAGGCCATTTCCTCCTATGAAAAAGCCATCCGCTACCAGCCAGACTATGACGAAGCGAAAGCGGGCAAAAAACGCGCTGAGAAAAAACAAGCCGAAATTGAAGAACTACTCAGAAAAAAGCAACAACCGCCCCAACCGCCGCCCAAAAAAATGGTAAATGGTGATGGATAAACATTCTTGTTTGCCAATTTCACGCGGTCGGGGCACGGCATCATTAAGATTTGAGTTTGACGAGAAATCTTGATGACGCTGTGCCCCGACAAACCCAGGTTTGCCCCGTCTTATCCTGAGCCTAACGCCTAATTTTGATGGGGTCAAAAAGTCGAGAAAAATGTTGGGGGCAATTGGCTATGATATAATGAGACAATAATCAAACCGGGTAGGTAATATGGTACAAATTCAACCGCCAGATATTCCCACCTTCCCATCTGGAGATTTATGGAGTGATGAGCCCCCGTTG
>Ga0209172_10001648_pt1 | contig 45391 bp, 46 predicted proteins | sample LarsenN4metaG_FD_184113 | JGI IMG/M metagenome (GOLD analysis project Ga0209172, IMG submission 184113) | Hot spring sediment bacterial and archeal communities from British Columbia, Canada, to study Microbial Dark Matter (Phase II) - Larsen... ... | reverse complement strand
TCACAAAAATATTCATTTTGAACAGCTATCAATGGCTGGAATACCCATTCTGCCGTTCATAAAATTGAGCGCACAAGCCTTTAGAGGCTCTGACTTCAGTACAAATGTTTCAAAATGAGAATTGCTGTGTCAGCAACCTTTCAGTTGCCGCTTTCTAGTAAAAATGCTAAACTCCATGGGTGTTTGAAAAGACATGCTTAGTCTGGCTTTGCCAGAGCGGAGGACCCGGTTTATTGGGGCTAATCTTCAGTATCTGAGAGGAGGACCTTTCACCTCTAGCCCGTCAGCTAACTTCGTTTGCATTGAGAGGAGTCATACGAATTACTCAAGCATGAGTCCTTCGGAATTTCCTCCAATTGATTTAGGTTCATCATAATTTGTGGCTGAGGTTATTAACTTTTCGGCTGCGATTTAGATGCACCTTTGTAACACTCAAATTTACGTTTGAGTCACTCTACTAGTGGTTTGCTTGAGTGTCGTACTAGCGTAATGAGCGTGTCCTTGGCCTGACATGCTTACTACGCGGCATCATCCTTATTTAAAGAGCGGGAGAATCTATGGATTGGCAGGCAACTGTTGCACTAGGTTTATTTGCGATCGTGATTGGTTTGGTAATGACTGAGTGGCTACACATGACGATCGCCGCTTTGCTTGGAGCTTTAGTTCTAGTTCTGTTTAACGTTCTCACCCTATCTGAAGCAATTACTTACATCAGCAAAAGCCATGCGACGCTCGCCCTTTTTTTGGGTGTGATGGTGATGGTAAGGGCATTTGAGCCAACTCGAATCTTTGAGTATTTAGGCACGCAAATTGTCTTACTGGCAAGAGGGGAAGGAAAACGCCTGTTACTGGGGATTGTGGCGATCACAACTCCGATTTGTGCCGTTTTGCCGAATGCAACAACGGTGATGCTCTTGGCTCCCCTGATCCCCCCGATCGCTCAAGATCTGGGAATTAACTTTGTGCCTTTGCTCATTCTGATGGTTTTTGTGGCAAATAGCGCTGGCTTGTTAACGCTAGTCGGTGACCCAGCCACTTTTATTGTGGGTGATGCGATTAATATTAGCTTTTTAGACTATCTCTTGAAACTTAGCCTGGGTGGTGCGATCGCGGTTCTAACCATTATTGCGTTACTACCTCTTCTATTTCCTCGTATTTGGTCAACTAAACTAACTGATCTAGAACATTTGCCGCATCCACAAATCAATCATCCTCGGATGTTGTTCTTGGGGGGAATTGTTGTTGGGTTTGTTTTACTCTTTTTTGTCATTGGTGAAGCTTTACCAGTACCCATTTCGCCTGCTACAGTGGCGCTCTTAGGTGCGGCTCTGTGTCTCGCACTAGCCCATCACAGCAAAATTGATACAGTCAACAACATTTTGCGCGATGTTGATTGGAGTACACTCATCTTCTTTATGAGTATTTTTGTCGTAATTGGCGCGCTTGAAAAGACGGGTGTGATTGCGGCGGCTTCTGGGGTTTTGGCGTTTATCTTGGGTAAGAATATCGCCTTCGGGGCGATCGCGCTGTTGTTTGCTGTTGGTCTACTGTCCAGCGTTGTGCCAAACATCCCGCTGGTGGTAGCGATGGTGCCCCTGCTCAAACAGTATCTTGTCAATGTTGGAATGGCTGGGCCAGAAGTGCTTTCACCTGATTTTGCAGGGCAACTTCCGAATGAAGTGCTACCTCTCTTTTACGCCATGATGTATGGTGCGACGTTAGGCGGCAATGGTACGTTAGTCGGTGCGTCTTCTAATATTGTTGCAGCAGGTATTGCGGAGCAACATGGTAAGCGTATTCCATTCAAAGTTTTTCTGAAGTATGGAATTCCAACAATGGCACTTCAGTTAGTCACTGTTTCGATCTACGTTGTGATTCGCTTTTTGTTACCTCAAGCTTGATATATCAAGTCAGCTGGTTTAGCTCTAATTCCCGCTCAGATTGAATTCTGACACTTTTGCGATCGCCTCTGCCAGTCATGCTGGAAATAGTGGCGATCGCCATTTTCATGCGGGAACCTTTTTGTCGTTTTAGCTTTGCGCTTTTGACTCATCTTTGGCTCGTAACGCATCCACATTTTCTTCCCAGTTGACGCCATCAAAGGGATGGATCTCAAAATTTGACAAGACATCTCCATCCAAACAGCGCACGTTAACATCAATCCAACCGGGGTGCGATCGCGGGTAATAAAACGGGTGCATACCGCAGACTTGACAGAAGGTGTGTTTTGCGGTGCCTGTGTTAAACGTGTAAGTTGTGAGCTTGTCTTGACCTGTCACTAAGTTAAATTGCTCTGGTGGTACAATAAGGTGTAGGAACCCTTTTTTGCGACAAATTGAGCAGTTGCAGTCTTCGATCGCGTGTTGGCTGGGGGTAATGCTGACTTCAAAGCGGACAGCACCGCAGTGGCATCCCCCTTTGTACAGAATCATTTGGTTTACGTCCATTGTCACTCCATCTTCCCTAGGAAGGAATCGAAACCATCCTAAAAAGAGATAATAGTGCCAGTGAAGCGGGAATAATAAATCTTGAAAAGGCTTTTGCCCCGTTTTCTCCATCAAATGTGCCTGAGAAAGCTGGCATAGTGCCTTGAGTTCACTCTAAAAGTGTGACTTGCTGGCTCTTGTAGTTCTATACACTTTGGGGATTGGCTTGTGCAGGCAACCAAACAGCAACAGATTATTGGTTATTTTATCGAGGAAGCAAAAGAGCATCTCGATACAATCGAACAAGGCTTACTTAACTTACAAGCCACTATGGCCGATTCTGAGCGGCTCAACGAGATGTTTCGAGCAGCTCACTCGGTAAAAGGTGGGGCGGCGATGCTTGGCTTTGCAGGTGTGCAAAAGGTGTCGCACCATTTAGAAGACTGCTTTAAGCTGCTGACAGAAAACTCAGTCAAAGTTGATCGGCATTTAGAAGACCTGTTTCTCAAAGCTTCTGATATTCTTAAGGACCTGGTTGAGGAGATTCAATCGCCTTATGCCGCTCAAGGGCAACCCTCGGCTGCGCTGCAAACTGCCGAGCCTCTGCTAGCCGAGCTAGAGAGCTATCTCAATCGCCTGATCAATGGCAATCAAGTTGCGGTGAATCCCAATTTGCCTGCACTGACAAATGCGGCGCTCAAAAAGATGTTGCAACTGTTTAAGCAGGGCGATAGCCCAACAACGCGACAGCAGTTAAAAGTTCTCTGCGATCGCATGCTGCAAATGCATACCTGTCAAGAGTGGCAAACGATCTTACAAACCACGCAACGGGCGGTCGCCAATACTAGCTATCCCTATCAGACCATTGCGGCGGTCATCATCAGAGACCTCAAGCAAGCAGGAGACTTGCTGTGTGCGGGGCGGTCAGCCGAGATTACCGCCAGTAAAAATCTACAACAGTTGGCAGGGGTGCCAAAACCTGCTCCGGTTGCGCCGCCTGTTGCAAAACCCACGGTTAACCCAACCCCGGCGATCGGTAATCGCCAACAAATCTCAATTCCTCTAGAGCCACGCGCTGCTGCCCGGGTGTTGCTAGAGAATTTTGACAAGCAGCAACTGATTGAGATGGCCGACTTCATTATGAAGGCGATTCAGTAGTCGTAGCGGTTAGAACTGTAAGTTAGATTTGCTTACCCTCAACTTATCTTGAATCGTTGTGGCTGCAGGTTTGTTTTAGACTCTGGCCTGCAACCTAATCGAGCGGGTATCGTTTGGTTGTTTCACGCTGAACCGATTGCTGATGTCGATCCTTCTACCTCTGGTGACTCCTGAATTGAGAGACTTCAGGCAGAAGGCATGGTGCGTCGATTTTTTGGATCAGTCTCGATGTAGAGTGAAAAAGCAAAAAAAACTGCCCTGCTCAACGCTGTCAAATTGTTATGGCTCAGCTACAAGCTCTGATCTTTGATGTGGATGGCACGCTCGCAGATACAGAGCGAGATGGTCATCGAGTTGCTTTTAATCAAGCATTTGCCGAGGCTGGACTTGATTGGGAATGGACGGTGGATGGGTATCGCAGCCTACTCGAAGTGGCGGGTGGCAAAGAGCGAATTCGGTTTTATCGAGAGCGCTACACCCCTGATTGGTACCCAACCGAAGATCTGTTTACCTGGTCGGCGGCGTTGCACCAAGCGAAGACACGTTACTATCGAGAGCTATTAGTGCAGGGCAAAATTCCGCTGCGTCCTGGAGTGCGGCGGTTGATTCAAGAAGCGCGTGCGGCGGGCCTGCGGTTGGCGATCGCCACAACCAGCGCGATCGAAAATGTGATTCCGCTGTTGGAGGTCACACTGGGTCCAGAGAGTCCCCAATGGTTTGAGGTGATTGCAGCCGGAGACATGGTGCCTGCTAAGAAACCAGCGCCTGATGTTTACCTGCATGTGCTAGAGGCAATGAAGCTGCTGCCTCAAACCTGCCTTGCCATTGAGGATAGTTACCAGGGGTTGCAAGCCGCACTGCAAGCGAACTTGACGACGGTGGTGACAGTAAATCCTTATACGCAGCAGCATGATTTTTCTCAGGCATCGCTGGTGGTTGATTGCCTGGGCGAGCCGGATAAACCGTTTCAAGTGCTGATGGGAGGCACGTATCAAGCGACCTGGTTTGATTTGGAAGTGGCGAATGCATTGTTAGAGGTTGCAGCGAAAGGGGCGTAAGAAGGCAGAAAGAAGCGCAGCCAAGAGAGGGGAGGCAGCAGCCAGAATGGAGGGAGTAAGGAGCCGGGAAACTTAGGAGGAAGCCGTTTAGGAGAGGCACGCGTGGGGGAACGAGAGCAACCATCAAATTTATTAATCAAACTGAGTCATCGCTTGTTTAAAGAGGCAGGCGATCGCGACCAGTTTATTCAACATTTGACACAACCCACGGTCTATAACACCTGTTTGTTGTGGCGAGATCCACGGCCCCAAGATCGTCCCTTTGTGGTGGAGCCACCGCTTTTCTGGCAACCCCCGTTTGTTGATCGGCTGGCTCCAGGGCAACGACCGGGGCAACATGCGTTACATGCTGCCGGGGCTTATTACTGTCTTGACTTTTCGTCTGTTTTCGCGATTTCTTCGTTACTTGCGATCGCAAAACCGATCGATTTAGTTTTGGATATGTGTGCTTCTCCGGGTGGCAAAAGCGTGTTTGCTTGGGTTGCTCTGCAGCCTCAATTGCTCCTCAGTAACGAGGTGATTGGTAAACGGATGGCGCAACTTTTATCTAACTTAAAACGGTGTCGAATTCACCCTGCGATCGCACTACGGCTCGATTCCAAAATATTAGCGGAGGCAATCCCAAACACACTGCCACTTGTGTTAGTGGATGCGCCTTGTTCGGGGCAGTCGCTATTAGCAAAAGGGGGAAAAGCCCCTGGCTGTTTTCACCCAGTGACGATCAAAAATAATGCGAGTCGTCAAAAAAGAATCTTGGCAAATGCTGCTCAAATTGTTGCTCCAGGTGGTTATATTGCTTACACAACCTGCACCTATTCGCCAGAAGAAAATGAGCAAGTTGTTGAATGGCTAATCAAAAAATTTCCATGCTTTCAACCTGTTAAAGTGGAGCATTTGCAAGATTTTCAATCGCAATTAGTTGATTTTCCCTGCTATCGCATCTTTCCTCAAAGTGGTTTGGGGGCAGGTGCATTTAGTGTGTTGCTACAAAATAGTGAAAGTGGAGAACCCGCTGTAATTTCACCCGACTTTTTAACTCAACCGGGCATGATTACACTTTAGAAGTTACTGATTTTGAGCAATTTCTAACTCTTGATAACCTGTTTGGGGGTCAGGCGTTCTTAAAAATGTTAAGTGTGTTGCTTCTGCTAAAACAATTTCTGCAGTTGTGTAGATGATTGAGCCATCACTTAAGTGGCCGCCGAGTACCTTACCGTTTGCATCCGCGATCGCGATGTGTAGGTGAATACCATAAATAGACAGGGTGCCACTTAAGCTAATAATCTCAAAGTATTCAGTCAGGGGAACTACATTTGGTTGATTTGCAAAGCGAATAACAGCCTGCTGTAAGCTACCAATTCCTGTCAGAATGCAACCTGCTTTGATTTGATTCTTCTGAACAAATTCTCTCAGTTCCTGCTTTAGATCTTGATTTGCTTGTAGCCTAACTGCAAACAATTGCATTTTTTCCACCCTGAAGTTGAGTTAAGTAATGTTGAGTTAATTGCTATCAAATTGCCATAGCAGTCCTAAATGATTTGTGGGATGAGAGAGGTGTTGTGAGAAAATTTCTGGTGGGAACCTTCTTACATCCAAATAGGATCGCCATATGTTTAGTTTCCTCAATTGAAATCCCCATAATGGATGAATTTAAGAATAAAGCGATTTGAAATTCTTATTAGTTTTAAATGGATTTGATGAACTCCCCTATCTTATAACCTTCAGTTAAGAAAGTGCGTCTGGTTAAGGGTTTCAAAGATTGAGTTGACTGGAATAGTGATAAAGAAAATCTTTTAATTTTGATAAACAAATAATTGAGATTTTAGAGAGATTTTAGGGAAATTAGAGATTTGCAAGCGTAGACTCAAGTTGAAGTTGCTCTAGAGATTTCTCCGTCGCATGAATAACTTTCCTCCTTCGATGTCTCAGCCCCAAACAACAGGTCGCTATTTAGTGCTGTTAGAGGATGACGCTATGGACGCTGGAATGAGCGCCATCAGTAACTCAACAGGCGTTAAAGATCTTGCGCAATCGCGTGATTTTGCTGACAGTGCTGTGACTCCACAGGCTTTAGGTGGCACTGATGGAGTTGTTTTTAATGAATTAGGTGTCGCTGTCATTACATTACATGGCGATCAGATTCAATCGCTTAATCGTGAGGCGGCTCATAGCCCTGCCATTATTGCAATCGAGCCAGAGCGCGTCGTCTACGCGATTTCTGAGCCAAGCTACGGGCGTGGTATGCGTCTATTTCCTACGTTTCAACCGACTCCATCTGCCCAAAGTGCCGTAAACCCCTCAATGGATTACCTCAAGGGCTACCGAGATGCAATTAACCAGTTGGTTGACCATTTGCTAGGAGGCAACCCTCAGAATGAGGTTGTTGTAGATGGGGCATTGCCCCCAACCGTACTTGATCCAGCTTTTACGTGGGGGTTGCAATATACAGGGGTGAATTCCTCTCCTTACAGCGGTTTGGGAATTCGAGTTGCGGTGTTAGATACGGGTTTTGACCTGACCCACCCTGATTTTGAAGGGCGAGGGGTTATGAGTAAATCCTTTATTGAGGGACAAGAAGTACAGGATGGAAATGGGCACGGCACTCACTGCATCGGTACGGCCTGTGGCCCCCAATCGCCCTCAACGCAGCCTCGCTATGGTGTTGCTTACAATGCTCAAATCTACGCTGGTAAGGTGTTGAGCGATGAAGGCAGCGGCGAAGATGGTGGCATCTTAGCGGGGATTGATTGGGCGATCGCCAATGGTTGCCGCATTATCTCAATGTCCCTGGGGGCACCCGTACAACAGGGACAAAGCTATTCCAAAGTTTATGAACGTGTAGGTCGGCGGGCTTTGCGGCGCAATACCCTGATTATTGCAGCGGCTGGAAACGATAGTTGGCGATCGAACAACTTGATTGTGCCAGTCAGCCATCCTGCCAATTGCCCGTCAATTATGGCGGTTGCAGCGCTTGACTCTAAACTGCAAATCGCAACCTTCTCAAACGGGGGCCTTAACCCACGTGGGGGTCAGATTGATATTGCAGCTCCAGGTGTGGATGTTTACTCGGCTTGGCCGATGCCGACGCGCTACAACGTGATTAGCGGTACAAGTATGGCAACGCCTCATGTCGCAGGTATCGCCGCTTTGATGGCCGAAGCAACCGAAGCCAGTGGACGTGATCTTTGGGCCGAGCTGATGTTGGCTGCAAAACGCCTCCCACTCTCTTCGCGTGATGTGGGGAGTGGTCTGGTGCAAGCGCCTGAATAAGAGCCGCAGAGTCAGCGTGTAAAGTACGCGTGGGTAGGTTTTTACTCTCAGGAGGGACGCACAATGGATGAGGCGATTCCCTCCTGCTCTCTTTCTTCTGGATATTTTTTCTTTCGGGCCATTTCGAGTACCCTGTAGAATATACGCTCGCTTGAGGTGGGTGAAATGACAAAAGTAACTTTAACCGTGGCAATCTCAGAAGATTGTCTCGATGACATCCTTGAAATTGCACAGAAGCTACGTGCAGTGGGAATGCAAGTTAACCAAATTATGGATACGTTGGGTGTTGTTGTGGGTAGCTCAGAAGCCGATCAGGTCGGGGCGATCGCGCAAGTAGAAGGCGTTGAAAGTGTTGAATCAGCTCATAGCTATCACCTATCGCCACCGCAGTCTCACGTTCAATAACGACTGCTGGAAATAGGGTCGATCTAGAAGAGCGCTAATTTTACGATTATGCTCTGCTCAAAGAACTTGAAGAGTTTTCGAAGTTTAGTAAAAATTTTGGGAATACTGGGTGTCAACTCAGAAGTAGGTAAAACATACCTGCCATGATGAATGGCGATTGGGCCTCAGCCTTTACCGGAAACAATCGTGTTGACTCTATTTCGTAAGTTAGCCCTGACAATTGGTACAGCCGCCTTTGTGGTTAACCTTAGTATCCCTAAGGCAAGTGCTGATGATTGGGTACGAATTTATACCAATCGTACACAAAACTATGTGATTTATCTTCACAAAACGACCATTGTGCGGAAGGGGCCGATTCGCTACTTTTGGGTTCACTTATCCCGCGCGGATGGCTTACCCGTCGCGACCAGTGGGGGCAGACGCATCGCTGGGATGAATCTTTACTATTCGGCTGACTGCCAGAAACGAGTGGTGCGACTGCGCACAATGGAGATCTATGACGACAAGGGGCAATTGGTTGATCAACAAAATTTGGGTGACAAGGGATTTGTTGATCAAATGACGACGGATACCCCTGAAACGAAAGGCATCACGAATTATGTCTGTGGTAAGCGCTAGTCAGGTGACGATCCAACTCTCCTTATTTAGCAAGCAAAATCATGAAACTTAAATCGCGTGGGTTGTGGTTGGGTTGTCTCGTAGTTTCAACAGTCATCACAGTCGGAGCCGCGATCGCAACCGCTGCGGATAGTTGGGTGCGGGTCTATACGAATCAGCAACAAAATCGCGTCTTTTTTGTGGATCGCAATTCAATCAAGCGCCAGGGATCCATTCGTTATTTTTGGCTACACATTGCTTCTGCCAATGGACAAGCTTTAGGCTCCTATCAAAATGGCAACTTTCATGGCGTTAACATTTATGCCTCGGCGGATTGTAAGTCGATGCACCTCCGGTTTCGGACGGTTGAGTTTTATGACCAAAACGGTAAACTGCTAGCCCAAGAGAATGCCGGAGACTCTGGCCCACTTCTCAGTTTTGCGCGTGACAATCCGGCTGGGCGTGGTGTTTCGCAGTATGTCTGTAAGCCCCGACGGTGAAACAGGTCAAACCGCGACCGCCCTAAAATGGCTGGGCACAATCCAACAGGAGTAAAGCAGAATGCAAGGATTACGGGATTTAAGGCTACGCCGCTTGATCAGCACCTTGGGGGCAACAACTTTGTTCGTAGGGCTGTTGGGCGGTGCCGGGTTGAGTCAGGATGCTTGGGTGCGGCTGCTGACAGATGATGACAATGAGATCTGGTACGTTAACCCCAACTCGATCCAGCGGAATGGCCCCATTCGCTTCTTTTGGGTTTATCGAGATGCAAGTGCCAATCGTCCGATCTTGGTTGAGCGGGGCAGAAACGCCTATGGCATGACAGCATATCTTTCGGCAGATTGTCGCAGTGGTGCTGTGCGAATTCGGGCGGCAGAATTTTTTGATGAGAACTCTACGCTGGTGACAAAGCTAGCTCCGGGCGATCGCGGCCCTGCGGGTAATGCGTTTCGGGGGCATCCGGTGGCGCAGGCAGTGGCGCGTTACGTGTGCGATCGCTAGGCGCAGGAGATTTAGCAGATGACGCAGCGACGACGTTTGTTGCTGATTTTGTTCGGTAGCTTTGGAAGTATCTTAATCGGCAAGAAAGGGTATATTGCTCCAATGGCCTCAGAAAATCAGGCATCAAACGACGATCCAGATACCTCTGATATAGACACAGAGGTACATACTGACTTTGAAAAGGCGTTTCAAGCGGGCTACAGCTTTCAATACAACATGCCTGACCAGGGTCTGCAAACTGTTGAGTTTTCAGTTCATCCGATTGGGGCGTTAACCCTGACTTCAGGCCGGTTAATGGTCTGTGATCCTTTATTAACAATGGATTTCAGAAATGTATTGACCAAAACAATCGCACCAGGCAGTTAACCCAGTTTTATTGAGTCTTGCTGGATTCAAACCGATTAGAGATCGAAGAATTGCCTGCGCGATGTTGCAAGTGACTCAACAAAAGCCCGTTAGATGGGAGCTTGCTATCCTGGATCCAACCCGTCCAGTAGCTTATCAATGTTATGGCGTTGATTCAGGCACAGGCGGTTTTCTAGATTTAGATGCGGCTTATGTTTTGGAGGCTTTGGCACAGCCTGATCCTGTCGCTTATGAAGCCGCTAGGCAGGAGAGTGTTGAGGCTGCTTGGAGGCTCTCAAGCGCAGCCCTTGAGCGGTTTGATCAGATATATTGCGATTCCGTAATAGAAGAAATGGAAGAGAATGAAGCAGCAGCAGCGAATGATGTCTATCCTTACGACCGAAAAGGAAGCTGGGCGAATCTGCGCGTTAGTGACGACACTGAGGCAAATGTTGTCGCTTTTAGCTCTGGTTGGGGTGATGGTGGCTACGCTTCGTATTGGGGCTATGACAGTGCAAACAATATTGCCTGCATCGTGACTGACTTTATGCTTTTTGATGAAGATAAAAGCATCACCAGAAGGCTAGCTTAAACTTTTGCAAGTCTCAGTTAGTTAATCCACCAGCTTAAGGACATCTCCATGAAGCTAATTGCTTACCTGCCTTTGGATGACTGTAGGGCGCATCGCGATGCGCCCCTACAGTTGGATGTCTTCTTCTATAGAAATCTCTAACGCCCTAGTTGCAACAAATTGACCAAAGCCATTTAGGTTGTATCCAAAACTCCTAGCAATTACTGATTGTCATCATGGATCTTGATTTCCCTTGGCGAAGGTGAAAAAAGGATGGGGAATCTGGTTACATCTGACAACACTCCTGCGAAAGAGGCTGTTACAATCGCAAAAAACTGTTAGTTGACTTCCATGACCGAACCAGTTCTTCAAGTCCAGGATTTAGAAGTTGAGTTCAAAACCGATTTTGCGTTGACCCGTGCGGTTAAGGGAATCTCTTTTGAGATTTTGCCGGGGCAAACGTTGGGAATTGTCGGTGAATCGGGGTCTGGGAAGTCGGTGACTTCGCTGGCAGTGATGGGGTTAGTTCCCCCACCGGGGCGCATCACCAGAGGCAAAGTTTTGTTTCGGGGGCGAGCTGACCAGCCGGAACCGATTGATCTGTTGACGCTACCTCCTAAGCGGCTCGAAAGCTTTCGCGGGGGCGAAATTTCGATGATCTTTCAGGAACCAATGAGTTCCTTAAACCCGGTCTATACGATTGGGTTTCAAATTACAGAAGCAATTCAGCTCCACAAGCGACTGAACAAAGCGGATGCTGAACGAGAGGCGATCGCCCTGTTGCAAGAAGTGCGCGTCTTGCCCAACGATGAGGAAATGAAGCGGCGCTATGTCACCGAGTTGCAATATGCGAACCCCAATGCAGCGATACCGGGCGATCGCGAGCTAGACCGCGAAATTAATCGACAAAAATATCAGTTTCTAAAGCGCTACCCGCACCAATTGTCGGGCGGTCAGATGCAACGGGTGATGATTGCAATGGCGATTTCCTGCGATCCCGTATTGCTGATTGCGGACGAACCCACAACCGCTTTAGATGTGACAGTGCAGGCGACCATTTTGGATCTGTTGCGGGATCTGCGCGATCAGCGCGGCATGTCGATCATGTTCATCACGCATGACCTGGGTATCATCGCTGAAATTGCGGATCAGGTGGCGGTGATGTACCAGGGCGATATTGTTGAGTCCGGTTCTGTCTGGCAGATTTTTTCAGATCCTCAGCATCCTTACACCAAAGGTCTATTAACCTGCCGTCCACGCCTCGATCGCCGTTTGCGTCGCCTGCCAACTGTCTCAGATTTCATGGAAGTCAACCAATTAGCCGATGGCACCTCTCAAATTCAAGAGCGGCAAATCGGTGTTGACGAAGCCTTGACGATGGCGCAAGAGGTGAGTGCAAGCGACATGGAGCAGCGTCTGACTACACTGCACCAAAAGCAGCCGTTGCTCAAGGTCGAAGACCTGCGGGTCGCATTTCCAGTCAAAAATACGTTTGGTCAGGTCAGCCGTTATGTGATGGCGGTCAATGGCGTCAGCTTTGAGGTTTATCCCGGTGAGACGTTGGGACTGGTGGGCGAGTCGGGATGTGGCAAGTCAACCTTGGCCCGCGCCATTCTGCAATTGATTCCGCCAACGAGTGGTCATGTTTGGTTTAACGGGCAAGATGTGACCCATCTTTCACCCGGACAACTCCGCCGACTACGGCGTGAGATGCAAATTATTTTTCAAAACCCTTACAGTGCGCTCGATAGCCGCATGAAAGTGGGTGCGGCTGTGATGGAGCCGATGCAGATCCACGATAAGCCAGCCAACCGTAACGAACAGCGGCAGCGAGCGATTTACCTGCTCGAACGGGTAGGTCTGGATGCCAGTGCGATAAATCGCTACCCCCACCAGTTTTCGGGCGGTCAGCGGCAAAGGATTTGTATTGCGCGGGCGTTGGCGCTCAACCCGCAATTCATCATTTGCGATGAGTCGGTATCTGCGCTGGATGTTTCGGTGCAGGCGCAGGTGTTGAATTTGCTAAAAGAACTACAGAATGAGTTTAACCTGACCTATATCTTCATTTCTCATGACTTGAGTGTGGTCAAGTTTATGAGCGATCGCATCATTGTGATGAATAAGGGACAAGTTGAGGAAGTTGCACCGGCCGAGTCGCTTTACCAGGCACCCACGCAAGACTACACCCGCAAGCTGATTTCAGCGATCCCGATTGGGAATCTCGATCGCATTCGCGAACAGCAAGAGCGGCGGGGCATTACGGTCAGTTAGCTCTCTGTTGATTTAGCAGGCTGAATGAGTCTTTGGCTTGAGAGGATGCGCTTGACAGTGCTTTCTGGTTGATTTTACCAAAATTAATGCGCTTGTTCTGGTTTTGAGACGATTGCTTGGTTTACCAGGATATTGCAGATAAGTCGCTGTCTCAGGAGCGCGATCGCGCTGATTTAAATCTCTCTTAGCCAGCAAACCCGATCACTGTCGCTATTTTTGGTTAAAGTTACTATAATCGGATAGCTGATGTTCTGCCACTCATTAAACTTATGGACGAGCAATCCCATTCTCTGGCGGCTGGTTTCGATCCGTCTCTTCTGGCGCTTTACCCGGAGCAATACAGTCTCTTGACTGATTTGTATCAGCTCACGATGACGGCCTGTTATGTGGGGGAAGGCGTGGGCGATCGCCGAGCCAGTTTTGAGTTGTTTGTTCGTCGCTTACCCAATCAGTTTGGTTACTTGGTTGCAATGGGTTTAGAGCAGGCTTTAGCTTACCTGGAGCGGCTTTGTTTTACGGCTGAGCAGGTTGCGGCTTTGCAGGCGACCAACATTTTTGCTGGAGCTACCGATGAATTTTGGCAACTATTGACCCATGCTCGGTTCACCGGCGATGTCTGGGCTGTGCCCGAAGGTACGGTTGTCTTTGCCAACGAGCCTCTGCTCAGAATTGAGGCTCCGCTCTGGCAAGCGCAAATTGTCGAAACCTGCTTGCTCAACATCGTGAACTATCAGACATTGCTGGCAACACGAGCAGCGCGGATTCGAGATGTGGCAGGCAGTCAAGCCACATTACTCGAGTTTGGTACTCGCCGCGCCTTCGGGCCGCAGGCGGCAATCTGGGCGGCTAGAGCTACGCTCGCGGCTGGATTCAACGCCACTTCAAACGTATTAGCGGCACTTCAACTAGGCCACAAACCAGCGGGTACGATGGCTCACGCGCTTGTGATGGCGCTGTCAGCTTTAGAAGGCAGCGAAATGCAAGCATTTACAGCCTTTCATCGCTATTTTCCCGGTGCACCCTTGCTAATTGACACCTATGACACGATCGCCGCGGCTCAAGCCCTGGCAACCAAGATGCAGGCCGGTGAGCTAGAGCTAGCCGGAGTGCGGCTTGACTCAGGCGATTTAGCCGATCTATCGCAAAAAGTTCGCGCACTCTTACCGGAGGTCGCTATCTTTGCCAGTGGTGACTTAGACGAATTTCGCATTGCAGAGTTAAAGGCTCAGGGTGCCTGCATTGACGGGTATGGCCTAGGTACGCAAGTGGTTACAGGGGCACCTGTTAACGGCGTTTACAAGTTGGTTGAGATTGATGGCATCCCTGTGATGAAAGAGGCACCGGGCAAAGTCACCTATCCAGGGCGCAAACAGATTGTGCGTCAGGTTGAGAATGGACAGTTTGTGCGCGATCTCCTGAGCTTGGCCGATGACCCTGTTCCACACGGCGAACCCCTGCTTCAATGTGTGATGCGTGAGGGGCAACGGCTGACGCCATTAGAACCGCTCGAAACGATTGCCCACCGCACGCAGCAGTCAGTTGCCAGTCTTCCGGCTGAGGTGCGTCAGATTCAACAACCAGATGCCGTGCTGGTTGAAATCTCAGATTCTCTGCAAACATTAACAAAACAGACCCACCATGCTTAACGCTGAGGTGATGCCGCGTCGAGAGTCATTACTATAGGTAAAACTGTTTGTTCGTTCTCGCTGCTTTTGCTTACCTGCGCGGCGCATTCTCTACTCAACAGATTCGAGTTCCCTTTGTTCTTTCTAGCCATTGTCTATGCTTACGGTTGCTCTTTTTGGAACGAGTGCAGATCCTCCTACTGCGGGGCACCAGGCAATTTTGGCCTGGTTGGCTGACCACTTTGATGTCGCTGCCGTGTGGGCATCTGACAATCCATTTAAGTCTCACCAAACACCGCTCCAACACCGCATCGCGATGCTACAACTGCTGATAGATGCGATTCGTCCGCCGCGCTCGAACCTGCGGATTTATCCTCAACTCAGTCATCCTCGCGCTTTACATACGCTGGAAGCGGCCAAAACAATTTGGCATGACGCACGATTCACGCTGGTCATTGGTGCAGATCTACTGCCTCAACTGGCAAAGTGGTATCGAATCGATGATCTACTCCGACAGGTTGACCTGCTCGTTGTGCCCCGTCCGGGATACCATTTGAGCGAGGCCGCTTTGGCAGAAGTAGAACAGAGAGGAACACGAGTGGCGATCGCTGACCTGATTGCGCCCGAAATATCTTCGACGGACTACCGCAACCACCATAACCTCGACGCTCTTACTCCACCTGTTGCCGATTACATTCATCGAGAACACCTCTACGCATGGCAGGACGATCGCAGAGAAAATCTACCCGTTCAGCAAACACCGATCCTTTAGAGAACTTCAAGGTTGGGGTCGATAATGTGATTTTCTCCGTCGATACGGCTCAAAATCGCCTTTTAGTTTTGCTCGTAATGCGGCAAGAAGAACCCTTTCTTGGTTCTTGGAGCTTTCCAGGTACGCTCGTGCGCCAGGGTGAATCTCTCGAAGCGGCTGCCTATCGGATTTTGGCCGAAAAAATTCGAGTCCGAAACCTTTATTTAGAGCAGCTCTATACGTTTGGTGGGCCAAACCGTGACCCTCGCGAAAACGTAGACAGCTATGGAGTGCGTTATCTATCGGTTAGCTATTTTGCCCTGGTGCGTTACGCCGAAGCCGAGTTGATTGCCGATCGCGTCAGTGGCATTGCCTGGTATCCCGTCAGTCAGGTGCCCCAACTTGCCTTTGATCACAACCAAATTTTGGAATATGGACACCGCCGCCTGCGTAATAAATTAGAGTACAGCCCCGTTGCCTTTGATGTTTTGCCAGAGCTGTTTACGCTAAATGACCTCTATCAGTTTTATGCCACGGTGCTGGGCGACAACTTTTCAGATTATTCCAACTTTCGATCACGCCTGTTAAAGCTTGGTTTTTTGGCAGATACTGGTCTCAAAGTAACCCGTGGCGCCGGACGACCTGCAACCCTTTACCGTTTTGACTCCGAAGCTTTCGCACCGCTAAAAGATAAACCCCTCGTCTTCATCTAGTTTTTTCCTCTCCTCCAAATGCTACAAAACATTAAGCTGTGAGCCGAATCGGGTCGGTCTGATAAGCTGCATCTATGACAGACCTGCAAGAGCTACGGCGATTAGTCATCCAGGCGTGTCAACACCCTGTAGGTAGCCCACTGCGCCAACGTTATCTGACGCAGGTGATTCGTTTGGTTAGCCCAAACCTGTGGCGAGAGCCATCGCCCTACTATGCAGATGCGCTGCAACAAACCTGGGTTTACTTTTGCCAAAACATTTGCGATCGCGGGACTGGCGAACGCTATAACCCTGACCGTAGCAGTGTTGTTACCTGGCTCAACTATTACCTCAAGCGGCGGTTGCAAGACTTTCACATTTACGCCCAACAGCAGCAACAGCGCTATGTGAGTCCAAGGCCGGGGAGATCGGGGGAAGTGTCGGATACCTTTGATCCGTTAGATCAGGTTGCGGCTGAGCCAGATGTGCCGCCGATTTTAGAGCGCGTGTGGGCGTGGGCACAGGCGGATGCAACAGGTGAGCTTTGCCAGACCCATATTGAGGGGCGACCTGATGTGAGTTGCCAGGTTTTGATCTTGCGTCGGTTACCACCCGAAACCAGTTGGAAAGACCTCTCAACGGAGTTTGGCTTACCCATTCCAACCTTGAGCAGTTTCTACCAACGAAAATGTTTGCCCCGCCTGCGTAAATTTGGCGAATCAGAGGGATATGTCTAATATCTGAGGCTGAACTTATGACCCAGTACACTCCGGCAAATGGCAATTCCCGATTCGATTTTCCGATTTCGCAAGCGGCGTTTGAAATAGCGCGACAGTTTGCCCAGCAGCAGCCTAACCCAACCAAAGCTGCCCAAGTGCAACGCAACACGCTAGCGGTTTGGGCGGTGAATGATTATTTGCAAATGTTGGGGGTGCCAACAAATTTGCCTGCCAGTGATAGTTGGAATCCGATTGTGCGGACGTGTGCGGATGTGGCGGATTTGGAAATTTTGCATCTGGGTAAGCTGGAGTGTTGTCGGGTCAGTCTAGCGACCCAGAGCTGCCAGATACCGCCGGAAGCCTGGGGCGATCGCATTGGATATTTGGCTGTGCATGTGGATGACGCGATCGCCACTGCCACCATTTTTGGATTTTTGCCCCAGGTTAACCAAGAAGTAATTGCCTTAAACGCATGGCACCCCCCCGAACGAATTTTTGACCATTTGCACCAGTTGCAACACGCTAGCAAAACTACGCCAACAACGCGTCTCAGCGAGTGGCTCACAGGCCAGATCACAGTCGGTTGGCAAGCGGTTGAATCATTATTGAATCCCCAACAACTCTCGTTTGCATTTCGGGGGGCAGCAACGGTTGAAGCCGATGTCGCTAAACCTGCCGTCTCAAGTGAGCAAGCAAAATATATTACCTTTGAGCAACACGACCCGATCGCCCTGGTTGTCAAATTGACTCAACGCGATCAACTCACCGTCGAAATTTTGTTGCAAGTTTACCCGCTTGGGCGATCGTCCTATTTAGAACCGGGTTTGTCTCTTGCTGTGATGGAGTCAGCCGAGACACCCTTACTAGAAGCACAAGCCCAGGCAAACGATGATTATCTTCAACTCGTATTTCAGGGAGAACCAGGGGAAACATTTGCAGTCAGAATCACGATTGTGGGTGATCACTACGAAGAATGGTTTGTGATTTGATGAAGTATCTTTTACAGATTATTTCTTGAAATTTTTTAGAAGCTCAAAAATATTTTTGAAACACGGCTTTTCTAAGATTGATGGCTAAGCTAGCGATTCTAAGAATTAGTGAAGGTAGCTTTGAGCAAGGGTTTTCAGTGCTGCTGCAAATTGGTGATGAAGGTGCCCGCCCCTCTGTTGAGCAAGTTGGCAACTTACCACCTTTTCCAGAGTTACCTATCGCTTACCAACAATGGCAAAAATTCTATCGATCGCTGGGGTCGCGATCGCGACTTTCGGCGGCAACTCGTCAGGTAAAAAATGTGTCAACGCGGGCCGATTGTCTGATTGCGGCGCACAAGCTCCAGACTCTGCTGAACGATTGGTGCCGTTCTGAACCGTTCCGGCCTCTGCGCGAAAAATGGCTAGAGCAACTTTCACCCGGTGATTCGATTCGCATTTTGCTGCAAACAGACCATCCCTTGTTGCAACGGCTGCCCTGGCATCAGCTTGATCTGTTAGAGCGTTACCCCCACGCAGAGATTGGCCTTAGTGCCCCCAGTTATGCCCGACCTTTGGTTCAGCCTTCGACCTCTGGCACCGTCAGAATTCTGGCAATCTTAGGGCATAGTGAAGGCATTGATCTCCAAGCCGATCGACAGTTACTGCAGAGCTTGCCTCACGCAGATGTGCATTTTTTGGTCGAGCCACGCCGCGAAGAACTCAGCGATCGCCTCTGGGAACAACCGTGGGATGTTCTCTTTTTTGCAGGGCATAGTCATAGCGATGCTGCTGCTGAGCAAGGCTCAATTTATCTCAACCCCAGCGATCGCCTGTCTTTAAAGGAACTCAAGCACGCTTTGCAAAAAGCAGTTCGCCACGGTCTACAGCTTGCGGTGTTTAACTCCTGTGATGGGTTAGGGTTGGCGCGTGAACTGACAGATTTGCAGCTTCCGCAGATGATTGTGATGCGCGAACCTGTGCCTGACCTGGTTGCCCAGGCCTTTTTGCGGTTTTTTTTGACGGGTTACGCTCAAAACGTCCCCTTGTATGAAGCGGTGCGAGAGGCTCGCGATCGCCTGCAAACCCTCGAACCCACTTTTCCCTGTGCGACATGGCTGCCTGTTATTTGGCAAAACCCAGCAGTGCTGCCTCCCACTTGGCAATCTTTGATGGGACCACCTTCAGAGCCTGTGCGCCTAACTCAAACGACCTGGAGGACTGCATTTGGCAGTAGTTTGGTGATCGCTCTTTTGGTAAATTTGATTCGGCTTCTGGGTGGCTTTCAAACTGTGGAGTTGCAAGCCTTTGACCAACTGATGCGGCTGCGTCCGGCTCAAGCGCCCGACTCTCGCTTAGCGATCGTCACGATTGACGATGAGGATATTGAGCAACAACGCCAAAATTACGATTTGAAAGGGGTTTCGCTGTCGGATGCCGCACTGTCACGCTTGCTCGAACAATTGGAAAAATATCAGCCACGTGTAATTGGGCTGGATGTATACCGCGACTTTGCCGCCGAGCCAAAAGAAACGGGTCTAATTCGTCGCCTTAGCCAAATGGAAAACCTGGTAGGCATTTGTAAGGTGAGCGATCGCGAGCACGACCCCAACGGTATTCGTCCTCCGGAGGAGATTCCGGGCGATCGCCTGGGTTTCAGCGACTTCTTACCCGATGCTGACGGTGTGTTACGGCGTCACTTGCTGTTTATGAATCCGGAAGCAACGTCGCACTGTCAGGCAACGTTTGCCTTTAGTACCCAACTGGCGACTCGCTATCTGGTCGCTAATGGGGCGGAGCCGAGCTTTACTCCTGGAGGTGACTTTCGCCTCGGTGACACGGTGTTTCGTCGTTTGAGCCGCCGCACAGGAGCCTATCAAGGCATTGATGCGAATGGTGGGCAGATTTTGTTGAACTATCGCAGGGGTGAGGCGATCGCAGATACAGTAGCTCTCCGCGATGTGTTGTCGGGTCGCGTTCCTCCCCTAGCGATGGAACGAACCTTTCGCGATCGCGTCGTAATCATTGGCGTAACAGCGAAAACAGCCCCCGATCAATGGCAAACCTCCCTGTCTACTTCACCACAAACGACTTTACCGGGCGTGTTTGTGCAAGCGCACATGGTCAGCCAACTGCTCAGCGCGGTTCTGGATCGACGACCGTTGCTGTGGGTTTGGCCGCTCTGGGGCGATGCGGTGTGGATAGGTGCCTGGGCAATGGTTGGGGGTACCCTGACTTGGGTACTTTTTCCCCGCTATCCGTTGCGACGCTGGGGCTTACGCTTAGTTGCTGCGATCGCGGGTGCCTCTTTGCTACTCACGGTTTTAGCGATTGGCTTGTTGCAAATTGGGGGCTGGGTGCCACTCGTCCCAGCCGCGATCGCCCTGCTGCTCACAAGCGGAATTGGAATTGCTCTGCCTGTAGTGAAGCTCAGACGGTTATCCAATTCCTAATCCTGAAGCCCCCTTTAGGTGAAGTGTTATGAATAAATCATATTGGTTCGGTGTTCTCGTTGGTTTGGTCGCGGTGACTGGCCTCTACCTGCCAACCCTGGTTGTAATTGAATCGGCGATCGCGGCTCCTCAACGAAAGGCATTTAGAATGCCGACTCCCCCGCAGGGGCCACCACCCAGAGGTCGGGTGCGGGGCGGAGCGCAGCGAAGTGTTTGTCCCAAGGTTGATCCGCTTCTAACGGCGCTGGTGCCCTACACAACGAAACAAGACCCAAGGTATGCCAAACTGCCTCCGATTGAGGATGTTTGGGGATACACGACTGTGGCTCATCCAACGCTCTGGTTCTACGTCCCCTATGCGGCTGCAACGGGTTATCAAGCCACGTTTGTGCTGCAAGATGATGCAGAAAATGAAATTTATCGCAGTACCATCGCCCTTCCGACGCAACCGGGTGTAATTCGGGTTCAAATTCCGCCTACCGCCCCCCCACTCAAGGTTGGGCGATCGTATCGGTGGCTTTTTGCCGTTCGGTGCGATCGCGATGAGTCTTCAACTGCTGTTCCCGATTACGTTGAAGGCGTGATTCAACGGGTTGAGCTATCCTCTGGATTGACTCAAAAGCTCGCGATCGCCCCTCCTGAAGAGCGTTTTCGCCTCTACGCTGACGCTGGCATTTGGTTCGACACGATAAGTACTCTGGCCGAGCTGCGCCAACAGGAGCCGCAAAACCAAGCACTTGTTGACGAGTGGCAAGCCCTGTTGGAGTCAATTAACCTGCCTGAAATCGCCAAACAACCCCTCGTCCAGCTAGAAAAAAGTAGTTCGCGATGTCGTGGATCTGAAAATTCACAACTTCTCAAAAAGTCCAAAAAATCTCTTGCCTTGGGATGCCTGTGAAACAGCTTAGATTCCAAGGTTTGTCTTTCAGTTTCTACGGGACTGACGGGGCTCGAACCCGCAACTTCCGCCGTGACAGGGCGGTGCTCTAACCAATTGAACTACAGTCCCATGTATTCGTTGCGTCCGTGTGTTTGGCGCGAATTTCATTATCACCATATATCCAGGATTTGTCAAACGCTTTTTAGAAAAAATCTTTCTGACCTGTAATCGACGCCGAGGGGCTTAAATTATTCCTTCGGCGGGAAGTTTTGTAGATTGGCTGTTCCTAACGTTGAGAGCTAGCCATAAACGATTTCAGGTAACTTCTCTAAGTGCCAGTTTGTGGTAGCTTCCATCGAGAACGTATGGTTGACCTACAGCATGAATATTCGGGACGCAACACAAGCTGACCTGGCAGCGATTGTCGAAATCTACAATTCAACAATTCCCTATCAAACGGTGACAGGAGATTTAGAGCCTGTGACGGTTGATAGCCGATTGAATTGGTTTTTAGGGCACTCACCCAGTAAACGCCCACTCTGGGTAGTTGAAGTTGGCGATCGCATTGTTGCCTGGTTGGGCTTTCAGTCGTTTTACGGCAGGCCAGCCTATGACACAACGGCTGAGTTGAGTATTTATGTCTCGCCCGATTACCGCCGCAAAGGCATTGGGCGGATGTTGTTGCAGCAGGCGATCGGGCGGAGTCCCGCCTTTGGCATCAAGACCCTGCTGGGTTTTATCTTTGCTGATAATGAACCCAGTCTGTTCTTGTTTGAACAGTTTGGCTTTCAACGCTGGGGTTACTTGCCCAAAGTGGCAGAATTTGGCAAGACGGAGCGCGATTTAGTCATTATGGGGTTGCGACTGAATGGCGGTAGCTAGAAAAAGTGCCAACTCTCTTATGGTCATATAGGCGGCACCATGCCCGCTTAGCTAGCGAACTGCGGCTGTGTGTTGGGCAAACAAAACAAAAATTGCCAGTCTGAACTGCTTGAGTCCGACTGGCAACTAATTACTTGGCTAAGTCAAATTGTTAAACCAGAGCAATCGCGTGGCTACACCTGTGAGGCGTTGGGTGGGCGGCTGTAGAACGGAGACAGATAAGCGGCCAACGCACCAATTAAGAAGCCTGCTACGTTACGGAATAGGGGAAGCCAATCACTTGTACGGGTAATCACGGGTGCGATGCCGAAGGCGATAAATAAGATCCCCCACAGTGGCGAGAAAATAAGTGCCCACTGCCATGCAAAGGCTTGCCCCGGCTTGCGAGGATGGGCGGCAAAGCCACAAATCACACCACCGACAATCGAAGTGACCAATGTTAAAATCCACTGCTCTTGCGGTAAACCAGGCACTACCTGACAACCATTCTGCTTGAGGCAGCCTTTCACCGCGTTGAGGGCACCAATGATTGAGCCAGCTTCGCCATTCTCACGCACATAGTATTGGTTGCCATAGCGTGTTTGTAACTCGATCCAGAAGGTGCGCGGCATTAATGGGTAGAAGGCATCACCAACGCTAAAGTTGAGCAGGTTGCCACCTCGCTGATCGGCAACGAGTAGCAGGCTGTGGTCATCTAAACCCCAGTAGTCTTTGACGGCTGTGCCAGGTGTGCGGTCAAATTGGGTTAAAACGCGTAGCTTCCAACCCGTTTCCGCTTCAAAAGCTTCTAAATCTTGGGCTAGTGCCTCTTCTTCTTGGGGAGAGAGCGCCTTTGCCAAGTCAATTACAGGCGTTTGCTCGGCTGGAAGCAATTCTGGATTGTTGAATGCATAAGCGGCTGAGGTCGCTGGCGCGATCGCGGCGGGCAGTAACCAGAGCAAGCAGACCGCTAAAAATCCAAAAAAGAGGCGATGAACTTGTTTTCTTAAAGCTGTTTGACTCTGCACCTGACTCAAGCCTTTGAGGTACGACATAAGCACGTTACCGATGGGGTGTGATTAAACTAGTTTACTGAGAAATGCGTAAACTTTCTTTACAGTTCTACAACTTAGTCTAATCTTAAAAATCTATTGTTATCTGGTCAAGGGATCCGCAGGAGGGTTTCTTGCTAAATGTTGCGTTATCTGGCTGATTTTTGGCTTTAAGGAGAATTAAAGGTGAGCCTGTGAGCCGAATTAGGCTTGCTCCTGGACTAAGAAGTGTGGGTTTGCCGATCAAGAAAATAATTTTGAGCTGTGCTTTAAATCGTCCTTGCTGTAAGGGCTGAGGCTGGAGGCAAACTAGCAAAAAACGCCCGCTCTTGCTTTTTTGAAGAACGGGCGATCGCACAATGCTAAGGATTACGGATTAAATGAAATCGAATATTTTGCCGTCTAAAGGGGCAAGTGCCCATTCAACAGAGGATCTAGAGAATCTTTTCGAGGCCGTATACCAAAGATTTGAGTGGGCGTACCTTGCGAATCGACAGCAACACTCCTGGCATGTAACAGGAGCGATCGCTGGTGTCATGCCGGAGGGTGTAAATTTGGCCGGGGGCACCAAAAATCACTTCCTGGTGGGCAATTAAGCCAGGTAGACGCACACTGTGGATCCGAATGTTGGCATCAGCGGTGCTGCCTCTCGCCCCCGCGAGTTTTTCAGTTTCTTCAACCTGGGGCGGGTTAAACGATTTGCCAAACTCAGCCAGAAGTTGTGCAGTTTGTAGCGCTGTGCCACTGGGGGCATCTGCTTTTTGGTTGTGGTGTAACTCGATAATTTCAACGTGGTCAAAATATTGAGATGCAGTTGCCGCTGCTTGTTGCAGCAAAACCATGCCAATCGAGAAATTAGGAATAATTAGGCATCCAGTGCTGGCTTTATCGGCAAACTCGGCTAACTCATTAAGCTGAGCCGGAGATAACCCAGTTGTGCCGACAACTGGACGCACCCCATAGGCGATCGCCGAGCGAATATTCTCGTACACGGAGTCAGGGTGGGTAAAGTCAACCATCACACCCAGCTCTTTTTCTTGCGACAGCATTGCCACCATCGGCTCAAACTGGTCGGTGATGGGGACTTCTAAAGCACCACAGCCTGCTAATTCTCCCGCGTCTTTGCCTTGATGCTCTGGGCTGCGATCGACTGCCCCCAGCAGCACCATATCGTCTGCCTGCGCGACGGCCTTCACGACTTCGCGCCCCATCTTACCTGCTGCGCCATTAACTAAAACCGGGATCGGAGCCATATACACCTGCCAAACCATCAACCCTGGTATTCTAATCTGTCAGGTGAGTTGGTCATACAAAGAAAAATGCCTGACAAAAGCGTCAGGCAATTGAGTCTCAACAGTTTCAAGGAACCCACAAAAGTGGGAATTCACTGTAATTACTAGAGTAGGGGATGGTGTCTCAATTTTGCCTCCTACCAATGACTCGTCTAAACGGGTGAGGTGCGGGGTGAGCTTGTGCGGCGGGTGAGTCTGGCAAAGATCGACGATGTGGTGCATCTGCGGCAAAAATAGAGAGTGCGATTTTTGCTGGGTTATTCCTTGACGGGGCTAAATTCAGTGAATCATGGTAGTTAGTTATTTGTGTGATGGAGATAGCGATGGCACTTCAGGTTTATGGAATTCCGAACTGTGGCACCTGCAAAAAGGCATTTCAATGGCTAGAGGGGAAGGGTGTGGAGTATGAATTTATCAATACTAAAGAGCAACCCCCGACTAAGACTATGATTGCTGAATGGGTCGAAGCCCTGGGCGCGAAACCGATGCGAAATACTTCGGGACAATCCTATCGGGCGATCGGACCTGAAAAAGACGGATGGACGGATGCGCAATGGGTTGATGCCTTTGCCAAAGATGCCATGCTGCTGAAGCGCCCCTTGTTTGTCAAAGGTGGCACGGCTGTTTTGGTCGGGTTTCGTGACAAGGAAGAAGTGATTCGGCAAAAGCTGGGCGTGTAGGCTATAAGAAATAGTTTTGGGAGAAGGGCAATGGCTGACGGAAAGAATGTTTTGGGAGGCCCCTTGGAGGTCTGCTGCACGTCTCCCATGACGGGCTTTTATCGGGATGGCGTGTGTAGCACAGGGGCCGGAGATGTGGGCGTGCATGTGGTCTGCGCCCAAATGACGGAAGAGTTTTTGACTTACACCAAAGCTCAGGGCAATGATCTCTCAACGCCTGTACCTGCGTTTTCCTTTCCAGGATTGAAGCCGGGCGATCGCTGGTGTCTGTGCGCCTCCCGCTGGAAGGAAGCCTTTGACGATGGCGTAGCCCCTCCTGTCGTGCTGGCATCGACGCACGCGGCAGCGTTGGAGTACGTGACACTTGCGGATCTCAAGCAACATGCGATCGAGGGTGAGTGAAGCCAGGTAGGGTTGGGGTTTGTGGTTATGCTGTGGAAGTTTCTGGTTTCTGGAATGGCTGCTGCAAACCTGCGTAGCTAACTGCTTTATGCTTCGTTTGTGGTGTTGATTGGGGTGGATTTATGGTGCGTGGCGATCGCCTGCTGACTTCACGGTTGCAGCTCTACCTTGACACGGCGGAGGTGCAACACTGGCAAACCTGGTTCCCGACAGGGATGTTTTATGGGGTGACGAGTAACCCCCTGTTGTTAGAGCGAGCCGGAGTACCCTGTCAGGTTGACACTTTAAAGGATTTAGCGAGGCAGGCGTTAGACTTGGGCGCTCGCGAGGTTCAAATTCAAACCTGGGGCGCGACGGTCGATGAGATGGTCACAACGGGGTTGCAACTCGGCGCGATCGCCCCTGAGATTGTCGTTAAAGTCCCTGTTACCCGTATGGGAACGGAAGCCACAGCGCAGTTAGTCGAGCGGGGGGTGCGTACCACACTTACCGGGGTTTACACGGCGCATCAAGCACTGATTGCGATCGCCCTTGGGGTTGAGTACGCTGCGCCTTATCTGGGCCGAATTAACGACGCTGGCCGCAACGGTCGAGACGAAATCGCGACAATGGAACGGGCGATCGCTGGGGTCGATAGCGCGCTGCGGTTACTGGTGGCTAGCATTCGCTCGGTTGAAGACATTCTCTATCTAACGGCTCACGGGCTGGACACATTCACCTTTTCAGCCGCGATCGCCGCCGAGTTTTTTGATGTGGCGGCAACTAACCAGGCCGCGATCGATTTTGAGGCAGCGGCTCAGCGCATGAGTGGGTAGGGGCGAGCGGCTCTAACTCGTTCATTTACGAGAATCATATTTCAGTGCGAGAGCTGCTACTGTTAATCAATGCTGTGAATACGAGACCAATGAGAACGCTGTATTTTCTTGTGCCTGGTACAACCCGCAAGTTTGCCTGCGGCGGACTGTTTGCCGAACTCAAGACATTAGAGTTAGCCAAGCAAATTTGTGAGGCAGCGGTTGTTACTTATCGGCAGCGAGAAGAGGGGCACCTGTTTTTAGATGACCTACTTCAAAAAGGCGAACAGCGTGACAGCATTTTTGTGGTGAGCTGGGGGTTTGACGTACCCAAATTAGCAAACCGCTTGCAACGTCAAAATGTGATTTATCACGCGCATAGCTCGAACTATGGGTTTCGGCTACCGTCGCACGTTCCTATCATTACAGTCAGTCGTAATACGATGGGGTACTGGGGGCAACAGGCACCCAATTCGCTGATCTACTATTTGCCTAATCAAATTTCAGACGAGTTTCAAAATCTGGGTTTGCCGCGAGATATTGATGTCTTGGTGCAAACGCGCAAAACCTCGACGTATGTTAGAAATCAGCTTGTGCCAGCTTTGCAGAAATGCTGCAATGTTTACGTTTTAGACTCGTTTATTGACTCTCTCACAGAGTTGTTTAATCGCACTAAAGTGTATCTCTACGACTCGGCAGAATATTGGACCTTACAGGGTGTCACCGAAGGTTTTGGGTTGCCCCCAATGGAAGCGATCGCCTGTGGTTGTCATGTTTTTTCCAGCGTGAACCATGCCTTAGCCGATTATTTAGACCCTGGGTTTAATTGCCAAAAAATTGCTGGCTATGCAATTGATTATGATGTGCAGCGAATCCTGAAAGTCTTGTCGCACGGGCAGCCAGTGACGTTGCCAGAATCATTTTTTGCAGACTATCGCGAAGAAAAAATTGTGCAGCGATTCCGCACCATCCTACATGACGTGAACCAATTTTTTGACTATCAGCAAAACAATCCGGCTACTATCCCAGCGTTAACATCCTGGCGCATCACGCAGTTGAAAATGCAGCAGTTTGTTAGCAAAGCAAAGCGTAAACTTCTTAAGTCGTAGTGGATAATTAGTGCTTAAATTCAGGTGTTATTTTTGTTGATTATCCTGACTTTGGGCTAGCTTCGTTTTCATGTTCCCTTTGCCACGTTCTGGTCAAAAGCCAAAAGTTCCTCCGATCAAATCTCAAGGCATCAAGACAAAACTGGTGCCGCTGATTTTAGCGAGCATTTAGTGGAATGGTGAAGGCCGTTGGATTGAACCATTTTTGGGTTCTGGAGCGGTTCTTTTCAACATTCAACCGGATAAAGCATTAATTGCAGATACAAACAAATACGTGGTCGAAGTTTATCGCTCGATCCAGTCGGGGATTATTTCGCCGAACTCTTTGAGGACGTATCTGGAAGTCGAAGGAAAGAAGTTGGAGACATGCGGAGCAGACTACTACTACGAAGTGCGAGAGCGGTTTAATCTGGCTGGTAATCCCTTTGATTTTATTTTTCTAAATCGTGCCTCATTTAATGGCGTGATTCGATTTAACGCTAAAGGAAAGTTTAACGTGCCTTTCTGTAAAAAGAGCGATCGCTTTCGTCCAGCTTACATCACCAAAATTTGTAACCAGGTTAATTGGGTTGCAGAAGTCTTGCAGGGTAAAGACTGGCATTTTCTTGTGCAAGATTGGCGAGACACTCTTGCCTCAGCGCGTGCCGATGATTTTGTCTATCTCGACCCCCCTTATATCGGCAGGCATACCGACTACTTTGGTCGCTGGGATTCGACGGATGCAGATGAGCTAGCAGCAGCGGTTAAAGAACTGCCCTGTGGCTTTGCCTACTCAATGTGGAAGAAAAATAAGTATCGTGAGAATGAACATCTGATCCAACATTTTTCAAACTATCCACAAACTATCTACCATCATTACTACCATGTAGGTTCAACCGAAGATCTGCGGAATCCGATGGAAGAAGTTTTAGTCATCAGTCCTGGCTGTTTAGCGTAAGATAAATTGCCTTACTTTTAAGTAGATCATTGTCCTCTAATGTCTGTCATTCATATTTCAGGAATTCATCTTTACGTAAACTGATATTTGTATAGGCGGGTTTAACAGACAGAACCGAGCGAATCGAGATGTGCCGAAGCAAAGCCCATAGGCAACCTGAATGAATGATGAACCGGATTTAATATAACTACTTTGGGATTACGAGAAAAGAAACTTCGATCGCCCCAAAAAAGCGTTCAATCTGATACCCATTGGGTTGAGGAGACACTTCACCCTGACCCATAAAGATGCGTGAGACGCGAAACCGATGGTAATTTTTCAACAATTTCCAAAACGGAAGTTTAGCAACTTTGCGATCGGAAACTATCGCGCGATCGAGTTTTGATAAGTGGTACCAGGGGCAATACATGACCTGGTGATGGGCATTGTGGTAACCAAAGTTGAGCAATAGATAATTAAGCCAAGCATACTCCTGTGAAATCACATATGAGTAAGTGTTTGCTTGCTCATATACGTTGGCTACTTGGGGCGGTAGGTCTTGAACCCACGCTGGTAGAGAGCCTCCCAGTGAAGTGGACTCATAAGTATGTTGAAAAGCATCCATAAATCTAAGTATATGGAGCATGCAACAATAAGCTAAAAAATAAAGTAATAACGCTTTTAGAGAGATAAGTCCTAGTGATAGAAAGAAAGATAGCCTTAGAACTAGAAGAAAGATAAGTTTGATTCGTTCAAACGGAGAGTGAGGTTTCCAGAGGCAAAGCAGCAAAAGGCGAATACGTAGTAGAAAGGCAAGGGATGGGAAGTAAAGCCATTCAGAGCCGAGAAAAAACCATCGTATCGGCGGTGGTAAAGCTTTTAAGAAAGGCACAAGTTGAAAGCGGCAGTAGTCGATGCGGTTGGTATGGTGAGCCAGATGCATCTTCCGTAACTCTTGGAAGCGGATGTAGTAGCTACCGTTGAGCCAACCCATTAAATTTCGACCAAGCCAGTTCAGAAGTTGATTAGAGAAAATTGGCCGATGTATAAATTCGTGAGTCATATAGGCCGATAAGACAAGGCTATGGGTTAACCCAATCACCCCTAATCCGTTTGCCCACCCAGAGGGGAGTAGCAATAGACCGATTGAACTAATGTAACTGCCTAGAATGTAAGCGAGAGCCGCGTAATCCCAGTTTGGTTGAAGAAATAAGTTGTCAAATGAAATTGATTGAGAACCAATTGCCCCGATGTTTTTTATATTTGGGTTTGCCATCTCGATGTTGCAAAACATTACGACAAACAATAAGTGAGTAGAGAATTACTCAGCATCAAATATACCAGTACTTAGATACCGCTCCCCAAAACTTGGTTGAATCAATACAATTAGCTTTCCTGCATTCTCAGGACGTTTACCAACTTGTATCGCTGCACAAAGGTTTGCGCCTGTTGAGATGCCAGAGATCAACCCCTCTTCGCGGGCTAAGCGCCGACTGTAAACGATCGCCGCTGCATCGCTCACCTGGATCACCTCATCAATCAGCTCCAACCGCAACACAGGTGGAATAAAGCCTGCCCCAATTCCTTGAATTTTGTGTAAACCTGCCTCTCCGCCTGATAAGACTGGGCTGTTAGTTGGCTCAACCGCGATCGCTTGTAACGCTGGTTTATATTGTTTTAAGTTTTCTGCTAAGCCAGTGATGGTTCCACCCGTACCGACTCCAGCGACCACAATATCAACCTGACCCTCGGTGTCATTCCAAATTTCTTGAGCGGTCGTCTCACGATGAACTTGAGGATTGGCCGGATTCAGAAATTGATTCGGCATGAATGCATTGGGCATGCTGGCAACAATTTCATTGGCGCGATCGACAGCACCCTGGCTAAATAGTCTGCCAGGAGTCAGCTCCAACTCGGCTCCATAGGCTTTGAGCATGGCTCGCCGTTCGGCACTCATGGTATCAGGCATTGTTACAATCAGGCGGTATCCCTTGGTGGCAGCCACCATCGCCAGCGCAATGCCAGTATTGCCCGTTGTTGGCTCGACTAAGACTGTTCTACCTGGTTCGATTAACCCGGCGGCTTCCGCTGCTTCAATCATGCTTTTGCCAATTCGATCTTTGATCGACGCTGCTGGATTCATCCCTTCTAGCTTGACAACAAGCTGAGCCACACATCCCTCTGTCTGTGGAATACGGTTGAGTTGCACTAAGGGGGTACGTCCAATCAGTTCGGTAACATTTTTGGCAATACGCATCATGTCAGTCTACATACCATAAGAAAAAACGAGCCTGATTCAAAGATGCAGGAGAAAAGGTAAAAATATTTGTTATCGATTAACTTTTTGACTGCTCTGTTGCAATTCGGATAGCTAAACGAATTATTCTTTTGCCGCAACTACTCGTTGAGGGAAAACAGGCATCTTTTTGCGTCAAAGGCATACCTAGAACTTTGAATTGATGGTTACTGACTAAAGGCAACTATGTTTTTACGAATGGTGTTAGGTTAGCAGCAAAAGATTCCTTTCAAACTAAAAGTAGAAAATTAAACAGCGATCGCGAGCCATATTGGGCAACACAACTGAGCGTTGGCTGCTAAATCTAAAGGGCGATTGCCCCAAACGGGTTAGAGTGGAGCCAAAAGATAATCTCTCGACTCCACTTCTAAAATAATTATGTACAACGGAAAGCACCCGTATAGTTTAGTCTAGGGGGCTGATAGAGCAAAGAGTAAGTCACCAATCTGAGACGCTAAGAAAGCAACACCGACTCCACAAAGCACAAACCCGGCTGAGCGGAAGTTTGAAGGCAACTGAAGATTTTTGCTGGTTTGCAGTAGACGCCGACTGATGCCAAAAGCACTCGCCGCGATCGCAATTTGAATCGCTGTAAAGCCCAGAAGGTAGGCCAGCAAGGGCGTTGTTTCAGCTCCAAAAATGGACTCTCCATAGGCGTAACCGTGAAAGATCCCTGCAAGTGAGGCAAGACCCATAATTACCGGTGTGGCAGGGCTGTTCTTGACCACCAGGAGAATCCCAAATACCAAAATCGACCCGGAAACCAACAACTCAACACCAGGGATCTCAACTCCGGTGATGTGGAGGGCGGTACCCAGCATGGCAGACAGCAAAAAGGCGATCGGGATGCCAAAGCCTTGTGGTTTAAGGGCTGCCAGCAAGCCCAGAGACACCACAAAGGCAAAATGATCTGGCCCGATGATCGGGTGCGCCAGCCCAGACAAAAATCCTGCCCCAAAGGTGCTGGGCGTTTTCCCCTCCATTGCATGGTGAGCCATGGCTGGAGAGGCCAATAGAACAAGCCCTAAACTCGTAATCCATGTAGGGGCTGAGAAGAATCGCTTCCAGAAAGAACTGGTTGCTGCCAGGGGAAATGGATGGGTCATGCTACCTCACAGAAAAATACGCGAATACCTAAATGCACAATGTTCAGCCTTTCAGTAGCAGGGAATCAAAAACGTACCCGCTACAGTCCAAATAAATTAGATACGATTGGTTGAATGGAGTTCGTGATATGTGTGAAACACCTAACCACCAGCGAATACAGGGAACTGACCAGCCACAGTTGAAAAGTGAGACTTAAGCATTGGGCGAACTTGTTTGAGCCTGAGCAAGCAACTCAAATGTCCGTCTTTCCAGTTCTTCGGGATCAATTAATTGAGTTTCTAAGGTCAGCCGTTCGAGTGCCAGCAACCAGCGCTGGTAGTAGTCCCAATCGGGGTCGTCTTTGCAGTGGCTGGCTTCCCATTCAGCAATCGAAGCAATCAACCCCTGGCGAAAATCTTCCCACTCATAATGTCCCTTTTTGGAGAGGGCGATCGCCATGCCAAAGGCGCGACCCTCCCAATCTCGTGCAAACAGTAGTTCGCCATTGCTACGCGGAGGGGCATCTTCACTGCCCAACATACTGGTTGTGGCAAACTGCTCAAACTTGATCTGCATGATCACCTCCTAATTCTTTAAGGCTTAACTCGCTAAGGAGCGCGAATTTAATCAATCCGCAAACTGTACGGGCGGGTTTAGCAGGCCCATCTGTAACCCTGCAATGGATTTAACGGCAAAACCTGCCCCTGCCAAACATCAAACTTATTCAATTTCCATTTCTAAGTTGGTATGACGACCTTGGCGGCACCTTGCATTGCTTCTGGGCTAATGACTGCGGCTAGTTGATCTTCACTCCAGCCTTCAGTTCCTTCTGGTCGCTCAGGCACCACAAACCAGCGAATCTGGGCGCTGGTGTCCCAAACTCTGACCTCGGTTGACTCTGGAATGTCGAGACCAAACTCTTGCAACACCTTGCGTGGTTCGCGAATTGCCCGCGCCCGAAACGTGGGGTCTTTAAACCAGTAGGGCGGCAGACCCAACACAGGCCAGGGATAGCAAGAACACATGGTACACACAATCAGATTATGCACTCCGGGTTCGTTCGCTACGGCTTTCATGTGTTCACCCTCAGCACCCGCCATACCGCGCGGAAAGCTCATTTCGGCGATCGCGGAAGGGGTATCATCTAGCAATCGTTGCTTAAATTCAGGGTCTACCCAAGCCTTTGCTACGATCTTGGCACCGTTAAACGGCCCCATATCTTTCTCAAAAAACTCAAGCACCTTGTCTACCGTTTCGCCCGTGATGAGTCCCTTTTCAATCAGCAGGGATTCTAACGCACGCACTCGGGCAGCGCTATAAGTTTCGCGGTCAACAGCTTCACTCATTCTTTCATTCCCTTAATACACACAATCAATAACTGAAAGACTAGGCTGGATCTTCTAAATAGCCTTCAAAGATTTGCACATAAATGGCTGTGCTAGGCTCTGTGAAATTGCTCCAAATGCTATGAGAGTCAAACTTTACGTTATAGATTGGCATTGGGTCACCCACTCCATCACCTGTGGGAAAGTAGTAGTTGTAGGCACCCTCATAAACCTCTTCAACCACCCCTTGCTTGGTGCGGAGATAGCCCGGTAGCTTACAGTGATCCGCCGGAGGAGGATTGCGAACCGTCACAACATCCCCAACCTTAAACTTGGGCTGAACAGGCACATCACACTTCGGTGAATCCCCGACCCTCAGATACTCGATGACTTGTTCGTCGATCGCGGGTTCACCTCCCTCTGGTAAGGGTGCATCCAGTTTCTCTAAATAAGCAGCTGTTTTTGCATCCAGTTCGTCTTTTGAGACATAGCCAGAATCAACAAAAAAGCCAGAAATGCCGCCCAACCACTTTTCGTAATAGCGGTACTTAAAGTAATCAAAGGGATTCATGTTTTCTGCCCCGGTGCGCAGATGTCCCCACGTCCAAAAGCTTTTGAAGTTGGTTGGCACCGTCTGATTGACTTCGAGATGGTTACTCAACGCCATCATCGCAACGTGAATGCCAAAGATCCGTTCTTCCCACGGTTGCACAAAAACTCGCTTCTCAAAGCTAGAAGGTTCTAGCCCTTCCAGCCCACCAATAAAGTGTTGTAGCTTCATTCGCTCTCCTCTAGAAAATCAACGCATCAAAACGCAGGGTAAACCAACACTCAATCTCTAAACGCGAGTCTGCTCACGCTCGACCACGCTTGGTTTGGTCATGGCATCGCCCCATAGCTCAGAGAGATAACCAAACAAACCACCGATAATCATGGCAGCAGCAGCAACGATCGCGGGGTTATCAATTCCCGGTGTGGTAATCGGCTTGCCCGTCGCGACAGTTGTGCCCACAGTCGAAGCAAACCCCCACACAATCGCGGGAATCGCTGTCAAAATTGGCACCTTGGAAGCCTGCACCATGGCAGCACTGCCCAACCCCACGCAAATCGCTGCAATCAGCGGACTGCCCCCAATGATGGAGATGGCAAGTAATGTTAAAGAGGCGATCGCAATTCCAGTCAGGTTAGAGGCAATGCTTTGGATTAATCCTGACTTCTTTCCCCCCAGAATGAAGAAGGATGCCCAAGCAATAAATGTTACCCAGACTGGAATCGGCAGAACTGTCGCAGTGAGAAAGGTATCTATCGCACCTAAAACCCCAATGCTGACACTGTAAGCGTCTAGTTTTTTCATTCCATTTATTCCCCATGCAGATCAACGAATTCGTACACCCAACCCTTCTGCTCGCTTTTGTAAGAAGGGCATCATCACCAATGGAACCAAATGACTTGAGGTAATGAAATTTTCAACACTAAGGTTGAACTAATCAACGCTCTAAATTTATAAGAGACACGATTGAAAACCTTGCTTTAGCACGTTTTCTTGCAAATCTCGCCCAATAAAAACCATCTCATTGCGACGACTTTCGTTGGGCTTCCAGGCTTTGCCGGGACGCCCATCCAGCAGCATGTGAACACCCTGAAGTACAAAGCGGCGATCTTCGTCATCGACATTCAAAATCCCTTTCATGCGAAAGATATTTTTGCCCTGAGCTTGCACTAATTGATTCAGCCAGGTACTCAGTTTGTTGCTACTGATCGCCCCTGATTCAACAATTGAAATTGAAGAGACAGTCTCATCATGTTCATGAGCGGCTTCACTCAAAAAGTCAGGATCAATGGATAACGCATTCTTTAAATCAAATGCTCGAACTCCTAAAATTGCATCGATCGCTAGTTCACAATTTTGAGTGCGGTGGACTTTTGCAAAAGCATTCATCGCACGAATTCGACTTTCTAAAGTTTCTAGTACTTCTTCAGAAACCAGGTCAATCTTATTCAATAAAATCACATCAGCAAAGGCGATTTGCTCTTGGGCTTCGCTGCTATCCCAATGCTCCCAAATATGTTTAGCGTCAACCACTGTGACGATCGCATCCAACTCAGTCTTAGCTCGCATCGTTTCATCGACAAAAAAGGATTGGATTACGGGTGCTGGGTCAGCTAGTCCAGTTGTTTCAATCACCAGATGATCAAACTTTTCTTGCTTGTCCATTAAATTCCCAATCATGCGAATCAAATCGCCTCTGACGGTGCAACAAATGCAGCCGTTGTTCATTTCTAGAATTTCTTCGTCGGCATTCAGCACAAGTTGACCGTCAATACCTACATCGCCAAACTCATTGACAATTACAGCAACTTTTTTGCCATGTTCGTAGGTCAAGATTCGGTTTAGCAATGTGGTTTTTCCGGAACCGAGATACCCCGTAATCACGGTCACAGGAATAGCTTTAGCTAGCAGCATAATCGAAAGAATCCCCCTTAAATTTGCCCTCAAATGACCATCGCCTTTAGGGAAAAGTTTGCTTACCTATTTAAATAGACTCATTAAATAATGAGTTCTCTATTTTCTCTAGTTAAACAAACTTGTTTTATTTATTGCACTACTTATACTGAACAAATGTGATTTCTGAAACAAAATCAATTCAATCTTGATACAAATTTTTATGGATAAAATATGCAAAATAAAAATATCATGACCTGGCCAACATATGCTGGTCAAGATAACTGGTTTAACCTTTGGATTTCTGATGTTAAAGGCTGAAGTTTCTACTCAAAATTATCAGATCCTTTTAGGGTCTAGTGGTTTTTCTTCATCCTGTTTATGTTGGTTTGCTTGAGTTTTTAATGCCGCATTAGCGAGGAAATTAATAGATTAATCTTCAAAAACAACTGGTTGCAACTAAGAAGAAACCTAAAGTGTGGAAATGATCGCATTATCAGTGCTGTTAACTTCCCCAAAAATCCTCTTTTTAATGAAGATTAAAAATTAGATGAAAGCGAATATTTTGCCGCCTAATACCAGTTTGCTATGAAGATCTATAGAACGGGATCTCCCTTATCCCCCCTTTAAATTGAGGTAATCCCTCTTCCCCTTTTCAAGAGGGCTAGGATCCTCCAAAACTAAAACACCTTTCCTGGACTTTCAAAGCACGCCCTAAAGAGATCAGCAGTAATAGGTAGCCTCATACACAATTGCTATTAGTCCTAAACATGCCTACAGAGTAGGTAAACCCTCAAAAGAAATCAAAACGCTTTTTAGATTACATCCATCACAAAAATCGATAGATACGATACGTCAAGCTGGCTTGGTTTTTGAAACAATCAACCTAAATGATGTGTGTTACCCTGCCAAAAAGCTATGAAACGTAAGCACCAAAGCCAAATGAAATTGTCTCAGCTACATGCGCTGATCGCGATCGCTGAGTGCAATAGTTTTAGTGAAGCCGCTTTGCAGCTAGAGCTGTCGCAGTCGGCTGTAAGCAACGCGATCGCGGCTCTGGAAACCGATCTAGGGATTGCGCTTTTTTCGCGGGGGCGACATGGGGCGAGTTTAACTCCGGCAGGTGAGCGCGTCTTGGCTTACGCTCGGCAAATGGTCAACCTGCAAGAAGAGATTTTGAAAGAGGCACATTTGACGCGACGGCTCAAGCAGGGAAAGGTGCGTTTGACCTCGATTCGCAGTGTCGCGACTCACATCCTACCGGTCATTATCAGCCAATTTCAACAGCAGTTTCCAGGGATCTCGGTCAGTGTCGTAGAACAATTTGATGAAAAGAGTGTAGAAGAGGATTTACAGAAAGGACTTGCAGATATTGGCTTTACTGATGATTTTATGGGAGATGAGTTTGAGACCTGGGAGTTTTTGCAAGATGAGTATATTGTGTTGCTTCCTCCAACTCTACATCTGATCAATTCAAAGTTGACCTGGCAGCAATTAAAGACCTATCCGCTGATTGTGCCTGCCAATGAATTCACATCAGATAAACAAGCGTACGCACATTGTGAACGATATTGCCAAACGATTCATACAGAGTATTTAGCAAAGTCAGACTCGACCATTGTGAGTATGGTTGCTCAAGGTTTAGGGGCCGCAATTTTGCCGCGTTTGGCGGCTGAGCCAATTCCAGCGATGATTCAGGTGCATAGCTTGCCAAATCCTTTTTTTAGAACGATTCGGTTTGCGATCAGGGCAAAAGTGGATCAACCGCCTCATATTTATGCATTCTTAGAGATGTTGAAAACTTTTGAATGCATTTCTGTCTATCCCTTTACACCTCAGAAATCGGTGCAAGGCAGCGATCGCCTGCCTAGTTTACAGTACTAAGTCAGTCAGGGAAGTTCTGCACTCTATTTTCTCAGTTTGCTCAAGCGTGATTGTTGTTTTTGGCCAGCGCAACGGTTTGAGCGACGGCCTCATCAAGGGATGTCACGACTGCAACTTGAGCTGCACCACTCAGCAAGTCCGTTTTTGTACCGTTGTTATCATCGGTTTCTGACTCTGGGCAACCCATCAGCCGCACAACCATTTGAGGAATGCGAATCGTGTGGGTAATCAGAGTGTCGGGACGAATTTCACTCACACCCCGTGGCTCGCGCGATCGCCGATTTAAAAAAGCCGCGATTACCGTCTCCAGTTCGCTGTACGACAACAGCCCTGTAACCAAATTCACCAGCAACACACGGACTTGCTTAATTTGCGCCAATTGCTCTAGCCCTTGAGTCAATTGTTCCTTGAGTGACTCGGCAGAAGAATCGGTTTGGGTTTCGCTACCCAGGTTCAAAAATACCGCAGGCTTGCCCCCTGCCCCACAGATCAGGTCAACCGTTGCAAGGGTTAGCCCAGTGCCATTACAGAGAATGCCAATCTGCCCATCTGGTTCTAGAAACACCGGGCACCGCGTCTGTTGGGGATTGTGCCCATCTCCGCCGGAGTCAACGATTAGATCGGCCAGATCGGTCTGGCGTTTTAACGCATCGTCATTGACGCTCACTTTGCCATCTAGCGCAATTAACTCGCCCGTTTGACTGATGCCTAATGGGTTAATCTCAACCAGATCTAAGTCTCGACTGGCAAAAAGGCGATACATTTTCTCGACAATATCGCTTACCGAACGAATGAGGCTGCCTTCTAAGCCCATTTTGATCGCTAATCGCCGAGCATAGTAAGGTGAAAACTCTTGCTCAACAACAACGTGTTGAATCTGCTCAGCATGTTGCTGAATGTCAATGCCACCTTTGATAGAACCCAACAAAACCGGACGACGAATGGCGCGATTGAGAATAACCGCAAAGTAAAATTCTCGCTCGACGTTGTACTTTGCCTCTGCGAGCAACACTTTAGGATACTCGCCCATGATCGGTAAGTTAAAGATGCTCTGAGCGGCCGCGATCGCATCAATCGTATTCTCCACAAACCGCACCCCACCCATGCGGCCTCGCCCCCCAATGTAAACCTGGGACTTGAGCGCGATCGGATAGGCAATGGTTAGCCCCTTGATATCCTTGGGGTGTTCGATGCGCTGCGAGGGGGGCACCGGAATACCCACCTCCCGAAACAGTTCTTTGGCCTGATATTCCAACAAATCCATCGGCATACCTTAGTCGGCTTAGCTGAGTTCTGCTTACTTTTTTAGCAAACTTCTAGCCTAGCAGCTTCTCGAAAGGCTCCGTGTTAACGAGCAACTTTTTGCAACTCTTGCTGCACACTCAGCCCAATTTCTAACGCATCCTTAATCAATTGTTGATAGGTGATGGCCTGCTGCTCTAACTCGAGCGATCGCAACGTCACAAGATTGGCTTCCAGGCTGTTCAGCAGCTCTTGTTGGCGGGTTAAAAGCCCTTGATTTTCTCGCAAAATTCGCTCAATGGTCAACCCATAAGTGAGATTGCTGCGCGTCAGTTCAAGGGCTTCGTGAATGCTGCTTGGTTCGCCTGGTGCGGTGCTGGATAGTTGTTGAGATAAGGCGATCGCACGAATAATGTCATTAAACTGCTCAACCTTGTCGAGCAGTGACAGCAAACGCCTGAGTCGTTTTTGCCGAATTCGCATGAAGCGATAGCGTATCCCTAAACCAGCGATGGCGAGCAGGGTTGTCAGTAGCAAAAAACGCGCGATCGCCCCCCCGGTTTGAATGCCGCCGCTTTGTCCCCGCGTAAAAAACAACCCAATCGGAATTGCCACCATAAACAGTAGGGCAGCCACAATCAGCTCTGTGAGAAGCATGTAGAACCGATGCCCTGGCTTGCCCAGCACCGACGGGCGGTAGATGCCAGTCAAAGCGCCACCGACAAAGATTGGGCTAACCTCTAGACCTGTCAGGGTTTCAACTTCTCGCTCAGAAATTATTAGGGACTCTAAACGCTCACTCATGAGTTTGTTAGCAGGTTGACTAACGCATTCCAAACGCCTGTGAAAAAGCTACCCTCATTCGGACGAAATAGCTCAAATTGGCCGGGTGAGCCAAAGAAGGGGCGCAGAGTCCAACCAAGTTGACTCCCCACAAACCCATAGAGCACTAACCAAAACCGCAAAATGCTAGTGCGAATTTTAATATTTTGCTGGTCGTCATCATCGGCGATCGGGCGCATAACTTGGTAAAGAAATGACACTCCTAAAATGCCAGTTAAGGCAAAGACTGCGACATTTAGTAATAAGAAAAAGTGGTAATCGCGTACGGTAATTAAAAAGAAAAGCGTGACCGGAGCAAAGCCAAGTAGCAAGATTGCAATCACTGAAATGGCTGTTAAGAGATAGGTGAAATGTTGCGATAAGGTTTGTTTGGAGCCAAATAGTACGTTAAAGATGTAAAGCGTTGGCAAGCAAACTAATAACGTAATTAAATACAGGGCGGGTAGTTTAATTGCTGAGGAAAAAATCTGAAAGGGAGGATGAAAACCGACACTGTTTGCCCCATAAAGGGCATGATAGCTACCAATGATCAAACCATACACAGCAAAGAAACAAAAGCTTGAAATCAAGAGAGAAGACATTTTGCTTTTTAGCTTAACGCCATCGTGGATCTCTTCTAAAAAAGCTTGGCGATCGCGCAACAGGGCAATCACAGTTGAAAAATAATTCATCGCAACGCTCCACTTTTGCTTGGTAAACCTCTAAACCTTAAAAAGATGAGGAGTGCGAATAGCTACATTGCTTACGTAGAAAATTACGGAAAAATATATCACTTAAAAAGGTGCTGATCTGATTTACAGCAGTCCTAGAAGGAACAAACAATTTAAAGCTTTTATAAAGCGGTGGCCGTTAACCCCCAGAATTAAGATTCACGTGCAGCAGCCTTTAGATGTCGTTTAAAGAACTAATCTGACCTCAACCGAGCAAGTTATTAGAGAGGACTGAGAAAAGCGATCGCGCCTAAAATTTTGCTTCAAGAAATAAAAACCTTAGAGCGTAACTGTTTAATTTTTTATTAAAGTCCTCCAGGTTTAAGCCTGCTGACTTATAAGACTAATACCAGTAATTTTATTGAGTAGGATTGATACAAAATGTTGCTGAAATCCGATCACTTTAAGAAGATATTTTTGCCTGCAATCACCTTATTTGTGAGTTTAGGATCCGCAAGTTTTCAGCCTGTGGAAGCGGCTTATTTTTACTTGGGTTCAACAGATAGTAACTTTTCAGGTTACCTGGCCTACGAAAGCGAAAAAGAGAACTTTAGCTTAACGGCGATCGGCTTAGAGTCAATTCGTCTCGACCAGCTAAATCAAGAAGTCAATGGGTTGCAGTTTTTGCTTGAGGGGGCTGTTTCCCTACCTTATGGATCCGTTGATCCTCAACCGGCAATCCTGCAACTAAGCCTTGCCAACGATGTTCGACTCGATTTTGTCGATGGAGATTTAGTCAGCATCACTGGTCAGAGTGACAACACGTTTTTCTCAGGTAGTGAGGGGCGTCCGGGTTCGTGTTGCTCAACCTACTCCGGCAATGTATTTTTCATGACCAAGCTCAATTTGTTAAACGCGTTCATGCAAGGTACAACGACCTACTACGAACCTCCAACGTTTGAAAACTCTTATACTTCTAGTTTTTCAAGCGAAATTTATCGAGCGACTCTTTTCTTCGAGACGATTGAGCCGATACAGCCAATTCCTGAGCCTGCGACTCTCTTTGGTGTGGGAGTGGCGGCAGCTTTAGGGGTGGCAGGCAGACGCGCACAAAAGCGGTAAATGAGGGTGAAGCGATGCAGCCAACCCTTTACAGAGGACTGTGAGGCCTGTTGTTTAAACCAAAATTGCATCGAGTCAGTTAAATCTAACGTTGGGTAGAAGGTTGTAGAAAACCCTTGCTGAAGTGTGACGCAGTAACGCTCAAAAAGCCTTTAGACATCGAAGCAGGAGGCGATCGCGCTCTGACTTTTGCTTCTTAAAAAAGATAACTTCTTAGGATAAGGTGTCAGTTAGTCGCATCCTGTAATGTAAAGTGACAGTATGTATGACGATGATGACTTAAGCCTGCTCGACGTAGAAGTCGAATTTGACAGTCCTCTGGATCACATGGAAGAGGTGGTAAATGAGCCGAAGCCAGATCCAGAGGAGATGTTGCTATTGCTTGAAGCCTCTGACCCAAACCAGCGGATGTTGGCGGCCCGAGCTTTCTGTGAATTGCAAGACGTTCGTGCAATTCCGCATTTAATTCGCTTGTTAAATGAAGCCTGCCCGTTGATTCGGGTGAGTGCGGCTTACGGGTTAGGGCGCAACCCCAGTGCGGATGCCGTAGAGCCACTGATCAGCCGTTACACCGAAGATTTTAACGGTTATGTGCGTAAGGGCATTGTCTGGGCCTTGGGAAACTGCCGCGATCGCCGGACGCTCTCAACTTTGCTTAATGCCCTTAAGTACGACATTCCAGCGGTGCGGTTGTGGGCTGCTAGCTCGCTCGCTCAAATGTCAGAGGTCAGCTACGAATGCGTGATTGCCGCCATTCCAGCGGTGATTGAGGCATTGCGGCAAGATGAGGTGGCTGCGGTGCGTAGTAATTGTGCCTGGGCTGTGGGGCAACTGTGTCGCGAACTGCCTTCCAACGTGGTTTATGCGACAGCCGTAGACGCTTTGCTAGAAACTTTTGTTGAAGACAAAGACCTGGGAGTACGCGAAGACACGCGGGCTGCTCTCTTAAAACTGGGAGACACGCGGGGGCTACAAATGATCGAAGAGTTAGAAGCCTTGGAGAAAGAAGGTTTTCTTTGATGAGTGCAACTCCTAGAGTGGTTGGGTTATTTCTCTACCCAGTCAAGTCTTTAAATAGCGTTCGGGTTGATGCTGCAACTGTTCTCCCAAGTGGGGCACTGCAAGGCGATCGCGAGTTTGCCCTGTTTGATGATGCGGGGCATTACGTCAACGGCAAGCGGCATGAGTCGATTCATCGGGTGCGATCGCGATTCGATCTAGCCAATCGCCAGGTGACGTTGCACGTTGAGGGGGATAAGCCAACTCAAACTTTTTCTTTAGCGGCGGGTGAGCCAAACTTAGAAAGCTGGTTGAGCCAGTATTTTGGTTTTCCGGTGCAGCTCAAGCAAGACCTGACAATGGGCTTTCCAGATGACACGGCTTCCCCAGGGCCAACAATTGTTAGCACGGCAACCCTGGAGGCGATCGCGAGTTGGTACCCAGACTTCACCGTAGAAGAAGTTCGTGCCCGGTTTCGTGCCAATATCGAAATTGGCGATGTGCCTCCATTTTGGGAAGACGGTTTGTTTACAACCGCTGAAAGTACCCGTCCCTTTCAGCTTGGTGCAGTGCAGTTTTTAGGTGTCAATCCCTGTCAGCGATGCGTCGTTGTGACCCGCAATCCAGTGACGGGCGAAGCTTACCCTAACTTTCAAAAGACATTTGTTGCCAATCGCAAAGAGACGCTACCCGATTGGGTTGAGCGATCGCGCTTTAACCACTTCTTTCGCTTAGCCATCAACACCCGTGTTCCTGACTCTGAAGCAGGCAAAACAATTCAGATTGGTGATCCCCTCCAAATCTAGGTAGCTCAACTTCTTCCTGAATCTGACTTGATGGAGCGCTACTGGTGCTTGTCGAATCTGGTTAGGAACGCGAATTAAATAACTTCGACAATTTCTTGAACGGGCGAGCGGCCGTTTGCCCCTTTAGACGACAAAATATTCAGTTTTATTTAATCCATGATCATTAGCGTCAAATTTTTCCTGTTTCCTGGCTTCTTTTTTCTCCCTCTTTAGCCTTAAAAAGATTCCACTTTCAAGGTCGCAGGCAGTGAAGAAGAGGGCATAATCACCATGTGCCATGTAACTTTTTATTCTCTCCCATGCGGATAAATCATCCCTTCTCACAGCAACTTGCTCAAGGTTCCGCTCAGTTTTGGCAGCGAGTCGGTTGTATGACCGCTCTGGGTTTATTTGCCAGCATGATGGCACCCGCTTCAGCAACGGCTCAAGTCCCCCCTTACTGCCAGCAAACTCCCCAAGCGATCGCTGAGAAGTCACGCCTGTTGCGGGCTTTATTAAAGGGCGATCGCAAAGCTGCTAATCAATACAAAGGTCTGGTTGCGAAACATGCAGCTCAACTGCAACGATGTCGGCGGCAAACCTGGCCTCAGACAGCGGCGATCTGGCTCCGCCTGTATCCCTGTGATGCTCGTCCTGGTAGCCTGGAAGCGGTAATGGATCGCATTGTCGATCGGGGCTATAGCCAGGTCTATGTTGAAACATTTGCGACGAGTAAAGTATTGCTGCCTGAAGATCGAAATCCAACGCCCTGGCGCTCGGTGATGGCGGGTACGCGGGCTAGAAACGTTGACCTGCTGGGAAAAGCGATTCAAAAAGGGCGCGATCGCGGCTTAAAGGTCTATTCCTGGATGTTTACCCTAAACTTTGGGTCGGACTACTTTAATCGGGGCGATCGCTCCCAAGCGCTGGCACGCAATGGTTTTGGGCAAGACACTTTAACCGCTCGTCTCGCACCAGTCGATGGATCTCAAGGTTTTACCAGTGTTGATGATGCTTTTGTCGATCCCTACGATCCGCAGGCACGCAAAGACTTTGCCAACCTGGTGAATACGGTGATGCGCCACAAACCAGATGGGGTTTTGTTTGACTATGTGCGCTACCCCCGTTTGATTGGAGCGGGTTCTGTAACCAGCCGTGTACAGGATTTGTGGATTTATGGCAATGCTTCCCGCACGATCTTCTTTAGACGCGCGTTGAATTACAAAGGTATGGAATTAATGCGTCGCTACCTTCAGCAAGGCTTTTTAAAGGTCAGCGATTTAAAAGATGTGAATCAGCAATATCCCCAAGAGGGTGAACCCATGTGGCAGGGGCGCACCAATAAGCCGCTCTCAAAGTTGCCGTTGGCTCAGCAAGTGAGCGTTTTGCAGTCGGAGTTATGGCGTCTCTCGATCGCCCATGCATTTCAAGGGGTGTACGAGTTTCTCAATGTGGGTGTTGAACCTGTCAGACGAGCCAAACTGCCTGCAGGGGTGGTGTTTTTTCCAGAGGGGAACCAATCGGTTGGGCAGGGTTATGATTCGCGCCTGCAATTTTGGGAGTATTTCCCACAGTATCTGGAGTGGCACCCCATGTCCTACGCGGTTTGTGGCAAGCCCGACTGCATTGTGAACCAAATTCGCCGCGTGTTGACGATTGCACCCAATCCAAGCCAGGTAAAACCCGTTTTAGCGGGGATTTGGCAAGAAAAAACGAGCAACCGTCCACCACTCGAAGTGCAAGTGCAAGCCCTGCGCCAATCGGTGCCCCAGTTGCGATCTCTGAGCCACTTTGCCTACTCGTGGCAAGAACCAGGCTCTGATCGCGATCGCAAATATTGCACTCCCTAGTGCACGATTTAAGGATTATTCGACCTCATCCCAGAGTCGCTCTAGCTGATACCGCCAGGCTGCCAGGGTTTCTTCTTTGGCTCCTGTGCCAAGCGACATATCACCCATTACACCTTCCTCATAAAAATGGTCGAGGGTTTGGAGGGTGGCGTCCATCGATTGTCCCTGCTGCTTTGCAAGTGAGATAATCTGCCGGACTCGTTTTTCTATCAGTTGGGTGAAGCACGCATCAATGCCCTGCTGCTTCAGCACTAATAAGCGTTGAAGGGCTGCTGCAAAATCCGCTGGCGATAGCCCTGCCACACTATGCTGAAAAACACCCCACAAAACATCCTGGTGAATGGCGTAACGCACCTCTTGGGTGGTGTCAAAATTTGCTTCTAAAAGTTCAGCTAAAAATGGGGTGGCTGATTGGGCAGGCACAATCGGTACGAGCGATCGCCAGCAATTCTCAGTATGGCAAAAGGCTGTTCAAGTCCTGAAAATGCCTGTATTGTAAGGACATCTGAGAGAGCCAAGAGAGCCAGAACGGTTGAGCGAACGGGGGTTATTTGACACTATCGTCGGTT
>Ga0209172_10001647_pt1 | contig 45416 bp, 47 predicted proteins | sample LarsenN4metaG_FD_184113 | JGI IMG/M metagenome (GOLD analysis project Ga0209172, IMG submission 184113) | Hot spring sediment bacterial and archeal communities from British Columbia, Canada, to study Microbial Dark Matter (Phase II) - Larsen... ... | reverse complement strand
CAATGAGCAGGACGACGTTCCCTGTGTCAATCCACGGGAAGATGAACGTCTCGAGGATTAGCAGGTTGAACGCGAAGGCCATCGCCGCTTTCGCGATGCCCACGGCAGCTAGGCGCGCGTAGGAGATCATGTTCGCCATCAAGCCGAACACCTCCATGACGTGGAGGCCACCCTCCGTTGCCAGGAGGAGTCCGAGGCCCGCAACGAGGATGTAGACGGCGATCATCGGTAGAGGATTGCCTGCCGCGAAGCCGATGCCCTCGTCGATCATCCCCTCGCGCGGGAACCAGGCGAGTGGGCCGTTCCAGATGCCCTGGGCGAGGCCCGGCCATCGCGCTGCGCGCGCGAGCATAACAACGTACATCCCGAACAGGATGAGCAACCACGCCACTTTGCCGAAGGCGTGCTTCCTGCTGTGGCGAACCTCGTCGAAGAGACCGATCCCAAACCCGATCCCGAGGTGCAGGAACGCGGCGGTCAAGGAGAGCACGATGAAGTCCGCAACTTGGACGAGCTTCTCGATGCTCGCGTGGATCGGAATGTCGATGCCCAGGATCGCGGACCAGTTGAACTCCTCCGCGCGCGTGACCGCGTGCGGCGGCGCGTGGAATGGGATGCCGAACGCCTCCGCGAAGAGGAACATCCCGAAGAGGAAGGAGAAGACACCGCCCCACGTCACCGTGACGACGAGATCGCGAAACTGGCCTGGTTCCTTGAGCTTGCGGAGCAACCACATTCCGACCAGGAGCCATGCGATCCCGTATCCTGCGTCTCCGATCATCAGGCCGAAGAAAAGTGGGAAGACCATTGCGACGATGAACGTGGGATCGATCTCATGATAGTTTGGAATGGAGAACAGCTTGACGAGAAGTTCGAACGGGCGGAACGGCCGGACGTTCCGGAGGAGAATCGGCGGATCCGCGCTGTGCTCGTCGGTTTCGAGTTCCGAGAAGAACACGCCCGGGATGCGGTCCATCGCCGCCTTCACATGCGGGAACGTCTCCGCGGGAACCCAACCCTCCACGACGAAGCTGTGCTCGGTGGCCGCGAACCGAAGGGGCGCCTCCGCCTTCTCAACTTGCACTTCGAGGTGCGCGCGCGCGGCGACCAAGAATCCCGCGTACCGCTCCCGGAGGGTTCCGAGGCGCGACTCGATTTCGGAGAGGCGGTCTTCCCACCGCTGTCTTTCTGAGACAAGCTGGGCGAGAAGTTCTCTCGGGCTTCCCGTTCCCTCAGGGACTGGGACGGACACGAAGCCTCGCTGCGTCAGGTAGTCGCGCATCGCCGGTGCATCGGCTTTCCGGACGAACACGACCAGGAATCCCGTAGCCCCGAAGGCCTCGAAATCGGGAGTGACAGTCTCGAGTCCGCCGATCTCGCGCGCCGTTTTCCCCGCAAGGACCTCGAGATGATCGTACCCGCGGTAGTCTTCGAGGGACAAAGGCAGTTGAGCGAAGGGACCCATCTCCTCGATCCTGCGCGAGAGGTCCGCGACGAGTCCCTGCGTCTTTTTCCGCGCGGCGTCTTCCTCGGATATGTTGAGTTCGAGGGCGAGAATCCTCTCCCGCAGGTCGCCTCCGACGGACTCCTGCACGGGCTTCGCCTCCTCCTCGATCCGCAGGGCGGAGGTGATGGACCTCAACTTGACCAGGATCTCGGACGCGGCGGAGGCTTGCTCGAGCGGCTTGCCGATGTCGAGACCTCCATCGCCCTCTCGATGATCGACGATGTGGACAAGCTTCAGCGCATACAGGGCCTCGATCGCACCCTCCATCTGGTCTCGGGGGCCAACGATGAGAGCCCGGGTCATTGGCGCGGGCCTAAGCATTGACGGCACCCTTGAAGCTCTCAATCAGGCGCTCGACCGCGCGATCCATGTTCGCGTCGGCCGCCGCTCGCAGGGCGGCGGCCTCCTTGCGGCCGTCTGCAAGGATTCGTTCTCGTTCCCGCGCCGTCTCCAGGGCCGCTGAGCGGAGGATTTCCTCCTGCCGCTTCTCCGCCTGCGCGCGGAGCACGTCCTTCAGTTCCAGGGCCTCCCGCCGCGCCACGCGCAGGAGCCTCTCACGCTCGGCGAGCGCCTCGTCTTTGGACGTGCGGACCTGGCTCTCCACCTCTTTGATTCTCTGGAGAGCCTCCTCCTTCCTCATCTGTTTCGCTCGGGGAGAACTGGGGTTGTTTTTAAAGGTTTTGGCAAGCATCAGAAGCCGCGTCCTGCACGTCGTCCTCGCAGTCCATATCGCCATTTTTATAATATTATCATAATGACGCTGCGAAGTCAACTTCCCTCCGAGAATCACGTCCTTCGCAGCGCGGACCGATCGAGCAGAATCAATTGTTGACACAACGTATAAATAGGGAACGTCCTTTGTCGCGTCCGCCCCGACAGCGTTCGTCGATGGAATCGGGATCCAGAGGACCGTGGGATGAGGAGCAGTGTACTCCTGGTAGCGGTAGTCATAGTGACCGCGTCCCTGCTGCCGCTGTTCGCTCCGGACGGCGCCGCGCAGGTCCCCATCCCTTCGCTGTCGATCACGGTCCTCGGCGCGACCGTGAACGGGGCCCCGGTCTTCGTCCCGCCGACAATCCTGATTCCCCAAGTGCCGATCCGCATCACGCTCACGTTCATCAATAACGAGAGTGCGGGGTCGGGCATTCCGCATACGTTCACGATTCGCGACGCAGAAGGGAACATCGCGCTCAACACAGACCCCAGTGCGGCAGTGTTCGTCCAGCCGCAAGAGCGACGGGTCCTGAACTTCACGGTCAACTCGATGACGAACGTGACGTTCGGGAATCTATCGTTCCAACCAGAGACGGTGGCCAACGGCAGCATCCGCTACTTCTGCATCCCCCACGAACTGGCGGGGATGGTCGGGTGGATCGTCCTCGCCTCCGCCGCGGCTCCCACCGCCCCGCTCGAGAAGGGGATCAACATCCGCGCCTACTGGATTGGCATCATCGGGCTGTTCGCGACGGCGTTCTGGATCGTCATCAGCTACTTCGTGATCAAGTCCTCGACCCCGCGTTTCAAGGACCAGAAGGAGCACATTCGGAGGGGTCTCCCCTGACGGAGGTCATCCGCTCCGACGCACCCCGACGCAGCGCGATGGCCGCGGTGGCGATTGCAGGACTCGTCTTCGGTGCCCTGTTCTTCACGGTGCTCGTCGTCGTCATCGCGCTTCAAGTCATCGCGGAGGCCCAGGCGGGCCCGTATGACCCGCAAGCCGATTTCTGGGTCGCGATTTTCTCGGGTATGGTCTTCATACTCGGCGGCGTGGCCTTGGACATCTATCGCAAAGAGTTCATGCCGGACGAGCTCATACATAAGGTTCGAAGGCCGAAGATCGTCTACCAGAGGACGTTCAAGTAGGGATCCGGATGAGCTGGGAAAAGGAGGAGAAAAGCCCCGGTTGGACGCGGCGGGAGTGGGTCAAACTCGCGATGACGGCGGGTGCCGTCGGCACGATCGCGGCCACCGGAGGTCTCGTCACGGGTCAGCTACTGCCTCCGCCGATCCAGTTTCCCGGCGAAATTCGCGAGGCCCTCACGTACACGAAGTTCCCGACGCCGCAGTGGTGGAACTCGAAGCACGGCCGGCCGATGCGGGTTTCCGACTTCGAGGAATGGCAGGGCGCCACGGGCGTCTGGCGCGGCGTCTTCCAGGATGACCAGTGGGTCCCCGGGACCGGATTCCCCGTGCTCGCTATCCGCGTGAAGCGCGAGGATGCGCACTTCGTGACGCCCGACCCGACGTCGTTCGCGCCCTTGCCGGAAGGCTTCAACCTCTACTACGACGACGGCGAAGCCACGAGGATCATCGTCGTGTTCGATCGATGCGTACACCTGTGCTGCAGCCCGGGCTGGCATGTCGTCACGAATCCGCCGCCGCCTCGGGACTACGGCACCTACGGGGCGACGCCGCCCACGTGGACCGTGTTCGAGCAAGATCCGATCTACTGCATCTGCCACGCGTCCCAGTACGACCCTCTGCTCCTCGTCACGGACCTCAACCCCTCTCCGGTCAACGTCAACTATCCGGGCGCGCGGATGGTCCACGGGCCGGCGACGCGGGCCCTGCCTCTCATCCCCGTGAAAGCGGAGGCCGGAACCCTCATCGGGGGGATGGCCGACCCTCGCTGGTACGTCTACTGCTGAGGGAGACCATGGCGGCACAAGGTCCACGACAAGAAAGCGGCCGGACGATCTTCGGCTGGATCAAGTCGAGGTTCCCGACGACCCCTTGGGCGGATTTGACTCGGAAGGCGCTCGAGACGGATCAGCGGCAGATGCCGCGGAGCCACGCGGAGAAGTATGAGCTGAAGACCATCTGGTACTGGTATCCGCTTTACTGCCTCGGCGGCATCAGCTTCGTCGCGTTCATCATCCTGACCCTGACGGGGATCATCCTGGGATTCTTCTACATCCCGGATGGACGGCTCGAGTACACGACCGCGGGGACGCTGACGAACCCCGCCTACCGATCCATGGAACGGATCATGTTCGAGGTGCCCTTCGGCTTCATCGTCCGCGGGATGCACCACTGGGCCGCCCACGTGATGATCGCCGCGGTCTTCCTACACATGTGCCGGGTCTACTTCACCGGCGCGTACAAGAAGCCTCGGGAGCTCAACTGGCTTCTCGGGGTGGTTCTCCTCCTGATCACGATCCTCTTCGGGTACTCCGGATACCTGCTCCCCGCGAACAATCTCAGCGACGGTGCGGCGACGATCGGCATCAACATGACCCGCGCGGGGCCGCTCGTCGGCGAGGCGATGGCGAAGCTCCTCTGGGGGGATCTGAACACCCTGTCCGGGATCTACGTTCTCCGCTGGTACTGGATCCATGTGTTCATCCTCCCGTTCATCGGCGTCGGCCTGATGGTTGTCCACATGGCCCTCGTGTGGATCCAGGGCGTCGCGGAGCCTCACTGAGGTGGACGATGGAGATCGAGAAGGTCAAAAGGCGGATCCTGGAAGACAGGCCGGGATTCACGAGGCAGTACGGGCCCGCGCGGACGGACCACCAGCCCGGGATCCCCCTCATCCCGCAGGAGGCGACCCGGGATGTCGTCGTGACCTTCTTCCTGATCGCGATCCTCTTTTTCCTTTCCTCGACCGTTACCCCGTTCCTCGGCCCTCCTCGGAACCCGTTCTCCATCGGCGAGATCATCGTCCCGGACTGGTACCTCCTCTTCTCGTACGGCCTCCTGAAGGTCTCGGACATCCTGCCGGTCTTCACGATCGGGCAGGGGACGCCCCTAGAGACCGAGTTCAATCCGCGGGTGTGGGGCGACGTCCTCACTGCGATCCCCGTCCTCTTCCTCATCCTCATCCCGTTCCTAGATCGCGGACGCGAATCGAGGCCGGCGAAAGCCCCGGTCCGGTCTGCGGTCGGCCTGGGTTTCATCTTCGCATGGACCTTCTTCGCATCCCTCTATTCGATCCGGGAGATCGTCTTCGAGACATGGCGGGCGCCGGACGGGGTGTCCCCGCTGATCACGGACGACGCGCTGAAATGGTTCTTCGTGGTCCCGCCGATCCTCGTGGGGCTCGCATCCTACGTAGGCCTCCGGCGCCTCGGATTCCAGCCGATGCGGAAGTGGCTCGTGCCCTTGACCGTCGGCGCGGCCCTCCTCGTTGCGGCGCAGTCGTTCGCGATCCTGTTCGTCCCAGGCTGGCTCGGCACCGCCGTACGACCGTACTGGTTGCACCTCGCCGCCTTCCTCCTCATCCTGACGGCCGCACCCGTCGCCGCCGCGGTCGCGGTCCTATCCTTGCCGGAGTCCAAGGCGGTGCGGGCGGTCCACTGGATCGGTATCGTCAGCCTCGTCGCCTTCGTCGGCCTGTACGCGTACGAGCAGCAGACGAACTTCCTGGGCCTCTGGTGGATCCTGTCCATCCTCCTGCCGAACACGAACACCCTCCTGTTCCTGCCCGTCTTCGGCGTCATGACCGCCTGGCTCGGGCTCCGGCGGCCGTATAGCACGTACGAGTACCTCCTGAACGAGTGCTACCAGTGCGGCAAGTGCCACACGGTCTGCCCCGTGACGAAGGTCGAGGACGACGCGCTGGGCGGGCTGAATCTCGTCTACAACACGTACAAGAGGCAGCACGACGGCGTACCTTTATGGACATGCCTCGCCTGTGACGCGTGCAGCGCGGTATGTCCCTTGGACATCAAGTACAGCGACTACATCCTCGAGGAGCGGGCCCGGAGCGCGGGTCGCTTGGCGGCGGACGGAGGCCAGCGGATATGGCGGTGACGGAAACGGAGTATGGCCCCGGCCGTACGATCCCGCACCCCGTCCTCTTCCGCCTTCTGGACGCCGAGGCCGACGACACGACGATCCCGGAAATCAAAGTCGAGCACAGGTCGGAGTTCGCGTACTATCCGGGATGCATCGACTATTACGACCAGGAGATGCAGTTCTCCCACATGAACTACGGGGACACGAACCACGGGATCATTTTCGACTCCTCGATCAAGCTCCTCCGCGCGGTCGGCATCCAGCCGATGATCCTCGACCGCTCGTTCATGAAATGCTGCGGGCACGACCAGCTCTGGCAGGGAAAGGTCGACGTCTTCAAGCGGATGAGGGAATACAATACGAAGATCATCCAGATGCTCGGGGTCAAGACCCTGATCACGTCGTGCGCGGAAGGCTACCGGACGTTCAAGCTAGACTATCACCTGCCGGGAGTCCGCGTCGCGCACATCACGCAGATCCTCTTCGAGCGGGGCCTCCGGATCCCGCCGCAGGGGGCTGGGGCGAAGAAGCTCCGTGTCGCGTATCAGGATCCCTGTCGCTCGTGCCGCCAGATGCCCGTCAACCCGGTGTACGAGGAGCCGCGGGAGCTGATCAAGCGCGTGGACAACGCGGAGCTCGTGGAACTCAAGACCTTCCGCGCGGACGCGCAGTGCTGTGGCGTGGCGCAGATGATGTACTGCAACGACAAGACAAAAGGTCTCACCCGGATGCGGATGGACGAAGCCGTCGAGGTCGGCGCCGATGTGCTGCTTACCGCGTGCCCGAAGTGCCTCACCCACTTCGGTTGCCTGCATCACGAGAACAAGTGGAAGCCGGGCGAAGAGCGATTCGCATACCGAGTGATGGACATCACTCAGTTCCTGGCGGAGAGCCTGCCGGGCGGGTACCCGTCGGGCGGGAATGTGGATCCGAAGCGGAAGGCGCCGCCGCCGCCCGGACGCAAGGGAGGTGGGTAATGGTAGCCGCGCCGCCGGCGACGGAGCAAGTCTCGGAGGCCGCGCCGTCCGCGGACCCCCTCACCACGTACTACTGGAACGTCCGCCAGATGAACCTCCAGGTCGCGAAGGATCGCTACAAACAGTTCTACCGGTTCCGGACGCAGGAGTTCATCCGAGGCCGAGGGACCGTCGCCGTCGTCGAAGAGGACGTCTGCATGGGCTGCACGCATTGCTTCGACAACTGTGCTTTCGAAGCGATCGCGATGGCGGATCGCAAGTTCGCTCTTCCGGACTACACCTACACGTCCCGGAAAGCCGTGATTATCTACGAAAACTGCGTCGGGTGCGAGAAATGCGCGATCGTGTGCCCCGTGGACGCGATCACGATGGTCCCGAAGCATGGATTCGAGATCCGGGACGGCAAGATGGTGCAGGTATCGCCCCCGCCGCCTCCCCCCGCACCGGCGCCGAAGCCCGCAACCGCCGCGGCCGCCCCGGCACCGGCCCAGCCAGGCGGTGCATGAATGGACTCGCCCGAAGGCGTCGCGAGCTCGGACGTCGTCCGCAAAGCCCGGAAAGTGCCGCGGATGACGTATAAGCAGGAGATCCAGACGATCAAGAACCTGCCACGGGTCCAGCGGTTGATCGTGATCATGAAGATCGCCGGGGTCTTCCTCATGGCCGTCGGACTTGAGGGAATCGTCACGGGTCAGTACCTCTGGGCCCTCGTCTTTATCCCGGCAGGCGTCTTCGTTTCGATGTTCCCGATCAAGATCCGGACCGATCGATGCATCGCATGCCGAGCGCCACTCGATCGGAGTCAGGCGATCTGCCCCGCGTGCGGCGCCCCTCAGATGTGACCGGCGCCCAGCGAGAGTTCAAGTACGGACGCGCGATTCCCGCGCCGCGGTCGACGGATTTCGACGGCGACGAGAGCGGCCGAGAAGCCGTTTCGGCGAAGGGGGACTCGCGGATGATTGGCAAGATGAGGAACCATATTCAGCTCTCGGAACGATGGAAGGGACTCGACCTTCGCCTGTTGCCGATTGACGAGCTCGATGTGCGAATCCTGAGCAAGCTCCGCGAGAACGCGCGGATGTCGAACGTCGAGATCGCGCGGGAACTCGCGGTTTCGGAAGCAACGGTCCGCCGAAGGATCCAGTCCCTCGAGGAGAAGGGCATCATCCAAGGCTACTCGTGCTACCTGAACTATCAGCTCATCGAGAACCCCGTGAAAGCGTACGTCCATCTATCCTTGGAATCTGCGCATCGCGAGCGCGTCGTGTCGCGCCTCTGCGCGCACAGTCGCGCGGTCGCAGTGTATCGGGTCACGGGAGATCACGACGTCCTCTGCGTGATGCTCTTCATCGACATGTCCGAGCTTCACGACTTCTTGGACAGCTACCTCCAGATGGAAGGCGTCCGGGATGTCCAGACGCAGATTGTGATGAGCCCGTACAAGGGCGTGCCCTGGACGGGTGTCTGAGCTACAACCGCACGAGCGGCTGCACAACGTGCGCCGCGTCGATCTCGAGCTTCAATCGCCGGAGGAGGTCCACCCGGCGCACGTAGTCCAGATCGTCCCGCCATAGGTGGGACAGTCGGGAGACAAACACGCTCCCCGGGATTTTCTTCGCGATCTGCTGGACGCCTCTCGATAGCTCGTAGATGCGCGGCCGCTCCCGCGCGGATTCAAACACGGGGAACGCGGACACGGTCCCGCTCGCCCGAGCCGACGCGATCAGGCCGGCCTTTGCAGCCGTCTGTTCTGCGTAGGCCTTGAGGGCCGCCTGGAGTTCTGCCAGCGCGCGGACCGGCAGGCGAACCTCTCCGACGAAGACCCCGCGGGCAACGCGTTCCGCCGTCTTGCGGTAGGCGTCCGCCGGTCCATCGTAGGGATTCGGCACGTCACTCGCTTTCGACTTGAATCCGGCGAGGAGGCCATCGAGGGCCTTCTCCATCGCGGTCACGCGAGAGACGCTTCCTCCGACCATCACCTGCGCGGTAAACGCCTCGGCCGCCATTCCGGGCCGCAACATCGGAGCGGCCACCGCGTCCGCCACCTGAATCCAATCCACGGCTCGTCCTGACCGGCTGAGGTTGTCCAGCGCGGCCACGAGCTTCGCGCCGTCGTCGAACGAGTAGGTGAGGGTCTTCCGTGCGGCGGGCTTCGGAGCGAGGCGGAGGGCTATGGCGACGGGGATGAAGAACTCGTCCGCGAGGGGCAGAACAGCGTGCAGGAGGTCGTATCCGCTGCCATGGTTCGATACGGCCTCGAAGCCGATCCGCGTGCGGTGCCCGTAGGAGGAGATCGTCCGGAGCGCCTGGACGAAGAAGTGGAATTCCCATTGATAGGAGGCGAAGGGAGCGTCTCCCCACAATGCGTCTCCGAGGGCGAAGTCGAGGGGCACGGTCGGCACGAAGGGCGCGTAGTGTCCGGCCTCGAGGGCGCGATCATAGAGCTGCTTCCAAGTCGCTCCGACCTGCGCGACGGCGCGATGCGCGCGTTCCGCGAACTCAATGTCCGCGTATCCGCCGAAGTCGATCTGGAGGCCCCGCTGCTCGGGCACGAGCCAGTCGTAGGTGAGCAAGGTCCTCGGCCGCGGGATGAGTCCGATCTCGCGGTCCCGACCGACGCCCAGGGCGGTCCGGAAATAGTGGAAGTCCTCTGCGCGCAGACCGAGGGTCGACGCGCCCTCCTCTCCGTTGACGACCTGTACGAGCTTGCGGATTTCCCCGTCGTCCTTCACCTTGACGGTGACGGCCGGAGGCCGCGAGAGGGTTTCGACGATCTCCCGCGTGAGGGCGCGGTCGTCCCGGACGAACACCGCGCGGACGAGCGCTTCTCGGACCATCTCGGCGAGGGCGGGGACCCGCGTCGCCTCCTCGATGAAGGTCCAGTCCCGCAGGAATCCCACGTCATGCACCCCCGGTCCGCCCGTACGCGCGTACGAACCGGTCTCGGGTCGGCTTGATTCGCCGCAGGAAGGCCGCAAGGTTCAGTCCCGCCGCCATGGCCCCGGGCGGGATCGTGTTGATGAGCGGCCAGTTGAACTTCGTCCAGACTTCAATCGTCTTGCCGCCGTTGATCTTCCTCTTCGGGTCGAAGACGTGCTTCACCGATCCCATGGCACCCGTCGCCCGCCCGTGCATTCTCCGGAGGTTGAAGACCATGAGCATCCCGAGCCCCATCGGATGGCCTCCCAACGCGAGCGCGGCATCCCCCATCTTCTTCACGAAGCCCAGGGCGGTGCCTCCGGACGGTCGTGTGTCGTCCATGAGCACATACGGCGCCAGGGACGCGGTCGACGCGTCCACGAGCGCTGCGTGGATCGCGCCGTTCAGCTTGAGCCTCCGGATGAGACCCGCCGCGGCCTCGACCGCCTCCTCGAGCCGGTCAACGGGAACGAGGTTGTGAGACACCACGAGCCCGCGACTCAGTCGGCGGGCGCCATACATCGTATGTCGACGGGCCCACAGGTCGGACGCGACGTCGGCACCGAGTCTCTCGGCCTTCAGAGAGGAACCGACGGTGTCCAGAGATTTTTCCTCGGCCGCGACCTCGTCCTTTGGCCCTTGGAGCGACACAAGGACCGTGTGCGCGGGCTCCGGCGACTCCCGTCGGAGGGCCCGTTCGAACGCGAAGTGCTCCCGGTCCAGGAAGGAGGCGTGGTACGGCGAGAGGCCCGCATCGACGATCTCGCGGAGGAACCGCACGCCTGCCTCGGGGCGGTCGAAACAGAACGCAACGGCCTTCGATTCCTCGGGCTTCGGGAGCACGCTTAGGACCGCTTTCGTGACGATCCCGAGCGTCCCCTCCGCGCCGAAGAACAGAGGGGTCAGGTTCGCGAATGCCCCGCTGCCGTCCAATCCGGGACCCGTGCGGATCACGGAGCCGTCGGGCAGCACGACCTCGAGGTCGACGACGGAATCTCGAAGCGAACCGTGCCGCATCGAGCCGAATCCGACGGACCCGGAATTGATCGCGCCGCCGATCGTGCTCGCCGGGGCGTCCGCAGGAACGACAGGCAGGGAGAAGCCTTTCGCGAGGGCGTACTCCTCCACGTCGTGCCACGTCGCACCGGCCTCCACGGTGATCGTTCGGTCGTTCGGATCGAGCGCGAGGATCTTGTTCATCTTCCGGAGATCGAGCAGGACCCCTCCGCGGTTCGGGACGGAGCCGCCGAAGAGACCCGTCCCGCCTCCGCGCGGCGTGATCGGGAGGTCCGTCTCGTCGCTGAGCCGAACGAGGCGGGAAACCTCCTCCGTCGTCTGAGGGATCGCGACGAAATCGGGGTAGAGCCTCCACTGAATCAAGGCGGGCTTTGGGAGGGACGCGAAGTCGTGGCTGTAGACCATGCGGTCGTATTCCGCGCGTGCGACGCGTTCGGGCCCGAGGACGTTTACGAGTCGGCGGTACGCATAATCAAGATTTGCCATGCGCCCTACTCCAGGCCCGCGCGCCCGTAAACGGTCAATCGGTTTAAAGGTAACGTGGCCGGGAAGGAAATCCGCTCGATGTAATCGGCGTCACATGTTCAGCGCGCGCACGACTTGCTCCTTCAAGCGCTGGACGTCGGATCCCGAGCTGTAGACTCCCATTGCCTGGGCCGCGCCGATCACCTGATCGTCCGAGGCCCGGTCGATGGCCCGCGCGATGTCGAGCTTCAGCTGCATCTCGCTGCGGCCCACCGCCGCGATGCCGAGGGCGCTCGCGGCCTTCTCGACCCGCACCCGCGTGTCGCGGGTGTCCATCTCACTGAGTTCCGTCGAGATCTGCCGCTCGACCTCCATCTTGCCGCGTCGGAACTCCCCGAGCGCGCGGCCGATGCCTCGCGCCAGCTCCGGCAGTTTCTGGGGGCCGAAGAGGAGCAAGATCGCGATGATGATGAGCACGATGATCAGCTCAATGCCCACAATCTGGGCCGTGAGGTCCGGCCAGCCGATCGCGGTCGTGGGAATCGCCACACCGTCCAAGGGGTCGACTCTTTATGAGGTTTTCGCCCGGTTTCGTCGGATTTGCCGCAGCCTCGCCGCATAGTAGCCCGCGACGTACAGGGCGAGCATCGGCAAGGCGACCAACATCATCGTGATCCCGCTTCCGTCCGGGGTGATGAACGCGCCGAACACGAAGATTGCGATCGCGGCATAGCGCCAGTTCCGCTTCCAGAACTCGGGCTGCACGGTGCCGAGGACCGACAGTCCGTACATGATCACCGGCAGCTCGAACGCGAGCCCGAAGGCGAGGCTGAAGAGCAGGACGAAGTCCAAGAACTCCGTCAGCTGGAACAGCGCGGTAACCCCGATCCCGCGCGCGATGTCGTACAGGAACGGGATCGTGAAGGGCAGGACGATCGCGAAGGACATCGCGACTCCGAGAAGGAAGAGGGCCACCACCGGCGTCGACACGCGGACGATGAGCCGCTTCTCCTTCGGCTTGAGCGCGGGGCCGACGAAGGCCCAGAACTCGTACGTGATGATGGGCGACGTGGCGACGGCGGAGAGGAACAGCGCGGCCTTGAACTGGACTACGATGGCCTCCCAGGGCGTGAGGACGATCGTCTCGATGTCCGGTGGGATCAGGTAGGACCGAACCGCATTGAGGAACTGCGATGCGATCACGTGCCTCGGGTCCAGGACGGGGATCGGAAGCCATATGGGCAGGCCCAGCACCCCATACTGAAAGCCGAACGTCATGAACACGATGAAGGCTAGGACGAACGCGAGGATGAGGACCTTCAGGCGCTTCCGCAGCTCTTCGAGATGTTCGAAGAACGACATACGCTTCTCGTCCGCGGTCTCGAGCGCCTCCGAGCTCGCCGTCACGTCTCCGCCGAGCCGGGCCAAGGGCCGTAGTCCTTATGGACTTTCCGAAGCCCGAATCACTCGAAGGAGTAGCGGTCCTCTGTCCATGGATCCGCCGTGTTGCTGTAGCCGCGCACTTCCCAGTACCCGAGCTCCTCCTTTTCCGTGAAGCGGATCGACCGGACCCACTTCGCGCTCTTGTAGGCATACCGTTTCGGTACGAGAAGCCGCACGGGGCCACCGTGCTCGATCGGCAGGGGCCGTCCGTCATGCTGATAGGCCATGAGGACGTCGTCGCCGTACAGGACGCCGAGCGGATGCGACGTCGTGTAACCGTCGTCGCAATGAAACGTCGCGAACCTCGCGCCGGGCTTGACCGCGGCTCGCTCCGAAAGGGCCTTGATCGCGACTCCGACCCACTCGTTGTCGAAGGTGGACCACCCCGTGACGCAGTGGAAGGCGGAAGTCACGCTCGACGACGGCAGCGCGAGGAATTCCTCATACCCGAAGGTGAGCGGCTTCCCGACGGCTCCGTCCACCTTGAAGTCCCACGACTTCGGGTCGAATCGAGGCACGATGCCCAGATCCAGACGAGGCCACTTCTTCACCGCGCGCTGCCCCGGGGGGAGGCTCTTTGGCTCCTGGATCACGCGCGGTCCATACAAACCGCTGAACATAAATCGTTGGCATTTCGCTGGCGCGGAGGCGGATGGAGTCCCGGGATGCATCCGCATCGGTCGGCAAAACGAGAGGTTTAATAGGCGTACCTTTTTTTCGGCGGGTGGAATGCTCCTGGAAGACTACGTGCCGGTGGCCATTTTTGCCGTCCTCGCCGTGCTCTTCCCTCTCCTGACGTTCTTCCTGACACGCCTTTTCAGGCCGACGAACCCGACCCCGCTGAAGGACCTCACGTACGAGTGCGGCGAGCTGCCTGAGGGAGAGGCCCAGATTCAGTTCCACTTCCAGTATTACATGTTCGCCCTGATTTTCGTCGTGTTCGACGTCGCAGCGGTTTTCCTCCTCCTCTGGGCCTTCGCGTGGGGCGACCTGCTGAACAGCTCTCCCGTGGGGATTGCGTCGATCCTCCTGTTCCTCGGGATCATGTTCGTGGCCACGCAGTATGCGTTGAAGAAGGAGGAGGTCATCCACATATGAGCCCGGCGGGGCGACCTCCGGAGCTTCAGGGCCGTGCGGTCCCCGGCATCGAGCATGAGATCCTCGCCCAGCTTCAGTCGCTATTCAAGGCAAAGCTTCTGGACGGCCGGGTGGTCCGACCCCGGCTCGTGGAGATCGCAATCGACCGATCGGACCTCCTCGCGGTGTGCACGTTCCTGAGGGAGGCCCTCGGTTTCGAGCACCTCGCGTGCATCACCGCGATTGACTGGAGGGACCGGTTCGAGAGCGTCTATCACGTGTCGAACTACTACAACGGCTGCGTGGTCCAGGTCCACGCGCGGATCCCCTACGATGATCCGAAGATCGCCAGCGTCACGAAGCTCTGGAATGCCGCGAACTACCACGAGCGGGAGGCTTGGGACCTCATGGGGATCGTCTATGAAGGCCACCCGAACCTCGAGCGCATCCTCCTGCCCGCCGATTTCAAGTTCCATCCCCTCCGGAAGGACTTCGCGCAGGAGGTCGACCGGCAGTACATCAGCCGCCGTAAGCTCAAGGGGGGCAAGTGAGTGGCGGAGTTCTGGGTGAACATGGGGCCGCAGCACCCCATGACCCACGGCCTCTGGAACATGAAGGTGAAGGTCGACGGGGAGACGATCACGGACGCGAAGCCGGAGATCGGGTACCTCCACCGCGGCTACGAGAAAATCATGGAGGTCCGGGAGTTCCAGAAGAACGTCGTCCTGACGGACCGACTGTGCTACGTGTCGTCGATCACCTGGTCCCACGCGTACTGCCTCGCGGTCGAGAGGATGATGGGGGTCGAGGTACCCGAGCGAGGCCAATGGATCCGGGTCGTGGCCCTTGAGCTGCAGCGGATCGCGAGCCACCTCATGTGGCTCGCCGCCTATGGACCGGACCTCGGGCTCCTCACCGCGCTGCTTTGGTCCCTCCGGGAGCGGGAGCTATTCCTTGACCTGATCCAGCTGATGTCTGGGGCGCGGATGAACCAGAACTATCCCCGCGTCGGCGGCGTCCGGAATGACCTGCCGGATAACTTCGAGGCGATGTGCAAGCGCAGTATCGCGCACTTCCTCGAGAAGCTCGACGGATACGAGAAGCTGATGCACGAGTCGAAGGTCTTCCTCATGCGGACCCAGGACGTCGGCCGGATCTCCGCCGCGGACGCGATCAACTGGGGCGTCACCGGGCCGAACCTCCGGGCGTGCGGCGTGAACGTCGACCTGAGGCGCCTGGACCCGTACGAAACGTACGAGCAGATCGACTTCGAGCCGCAGATCTGGAAGGGCGCAGATGGCGGCGACTCGTACGCGCGGTTCGTATGTCGGTTCAACGAAATGCGAGAGTCCTGCGGCATCGTCCTCCAGGCGCTCGAGAAGATGCCGAAGGACAGCCCGTTCCGGACGAAACCGCCGCGTCGGGCGGAGGGGGACGGTTACGCGCGGACGGAGGACTCCCGGGGAGAGGCACTTTTCTATGTGATCGGCGACGGGGACGATCGCCCGTACAGGGTGAAGATCCGGAGCCCGATCTTCTGCTCGATGGCCGCCACTCCCATCATGCTCCGTGGGAACAAGCTCGCCGACGTTGTTGCGATCCTCGGATCGATTGACGTGTGCGTGGGGGAGATGGACAAGTGAGCGTCCCCCTCGTCCCGAGCTTCTTCGAGTCCTGTCGGATCCTCACCGTGGCGATCGTGTGGGTCGTCAACCTGATCATCCGCGCCATCGGTGTGGTGATCCCTCCGTTCAATGACCTGGCAGACTGGCTCGCGAGCGATTCCGTGATCACGGTCCTCACGTGGCTCGTCCTGATGACCGTCATGCTGGTCTGGACGGCGTTGTTCAACCTGCTCACGGTCATGTGGATCGAGCGGAAGTTCTACAGCCGGCTGCAGGACCGCTACGGCATCATGGTCTCCGTCTGGTCCCTCCCGTTCTGGCCCTTCAACCGGCGGAAGGACCGACCCACGCACAAAGGCTGGGGCTACCTGCAGAACGTCGCGGACGGGATGAAGCTCCTGCAAAAGGAGAACCTCACGCCCGCCTCGGCGGACGCGGCCATGTTTCACATCTCGCCAGTTCTCATCGCTTCGACGACGTTGCTGATCTTCGTGGCCCTGCCTTGGAGCAGCGGATTCTACGTGGCGAAGCTCGACCTCAGCCTCCTGTTCATCCTCGCCGCGTTTTCCTTCGCTCCGTTTGGGATCCTCATCGCGGGATGGTCCGCGAACAACAAATACACCCTCGTTGGCGGGATGCGAGCCGCCGCGCAGCTCATGGCCTACGAGATCCCGCTCATCCTGTGCGTCATCGCCCTCGTGTTCTTCACCGGGACCTTGGACGTCTTCGCGATCGTCGCGCAGCAGGATCGACACCTCGTGAGCTTCGGATCCCTTGGGATCCCTGCGTGGTACGTGTTCAGCCCGCAGATCCTCGGATTCCTGATCTTCACGGTCGCAATGGTCGCGGAGATGGAGCGGATACCCTTCGACATCCCCGAAGCCGAGGCGGAGCTCGTCGAAGGGTGGACGACGGAGTACAGCGGGATGCGATTTGGGCTCGTCTTCGGGTTCAAGTGGCTCCGGATGATCGCCGGGGCGGCCCTGATCACGATCCTGTACCTCGGTGGGTGGAGCGGGCCCGTTTTCGCGACGATCTACATCGGTGGCATCGCGATCCCGATCCTGCCGGAGGAGATCTGGTTCCTCCTGAAGGTCTGGCTGCTCTGCGTCGTCATCGTCTGGGTCTCGTGGTCCGTCCCCCGCGTGCGAATCGACCAGATCCTGAAGATCGGCTGGCGGCGGCTGATTCCGTTCTCCCTCCTAGCGATCATCGTCGGTGCCGGCACGCGGGCCCTCGGGTGGTACTGATGGCGGTCGACGGGGAGTTCATCGTGTTCCTCGTGCTCAGCGCGATCGAGGTCCTCGCGTCAATCCTCGTTGTGACGAACAAGCGCCTGGTCCGCGCCGCCTTCTGGCTCGCGATAACTCTCGTGACGATCGGGGCCATCTATCTCCTCTTCCGGTCCGAGTTCCTCTTCTTGATCCAGGTACTCGTCTACGCGGGCGCGGTGCCGGTCCTTTTCCTGTTCGGCCTGATGCTCACCCGGCGGAAGATCATGGACGAGCCGGTTACCGAGGGGGGCCCATGATGCGAGAACGCGAGTTCCTCGTCCTCCTTGCGGTCTCGGGGCTATTCGTGATCATGACGATTTCCTTCGTCGGCATCCCGTGGCCCTCCCAGCCGAACGAGATCCCCCTCTACAACGACACCTCGCCGAACGCCAACGGAATCGGAAACAGCTTGTTCGGCTCCTTCCCGATCACGGTCATCCTGATCGGGCTGATCCTCGGGGCCGCCATGATCGGTGGAATCTATCTCGCGAAGATGGAGGGCGGGGGGGTGGGTCCGTGATCCCCCTGGAGTACGAGCTCGCGTTGTCCGCCCTGCTGTTCTGCATCGGTCTGTACGGCGTGCTCGCCCGCAAGAACGGGATCATCGTTCTCATGTCCATCGAAATCATGCTGAATGCATCCGTCCTTAATTTCATCGCGTTCTCCTCGTACACAAACGACGCGAGCGGTCAGGTCTTCGCTCTGCTGGCCATCGCGGTCGCCGCCGCAGAGGCGGCCGTCGGCCTGGCGGTGTTCCTGACCATCTATCAGACGCACGGGACGATCGAGCTTGACAAGGTCCGGTTCCTGAGGTGGTGAGCTGTTCGAGTACGCGTGGCTCATCATCGTTTTCCCACTCCTCGCGTTCGTGATCATCGGGCTCGTGGGTCGGAGGACTCCGGAAGGGGGCGGCTACATCGCGGTCGGTGCGATCGCGGCCTCGGTCGCCGTCTCCGCCTACCTCTTCTACGAAGTCCTGGGCATGGGGATGCTCGGCGGGCAGGTGGTCGAGGAGGTCGCGGGCTTCGAATGGCTCCCGGGCCTGGCCCCGATCGAGATGAACCTGCTGATCGACAATCTGAGCGCACTGATGCTCTTGCTCGTCTCCTTCCTCTGCCTCTTGATCTTCGTGTACTCGCTTGGCTACATGCACCTGGAGGAAGGGAAGCCCCGCTACTACGCGGAGGTCAGCCTCTTCTCCGCAGGTATGCTCGGAACCGTGAGCGCGGACAACTTCCTGCAGCTCATGATCTTCTGGGAAATCATGGGCCTCTGCTCGTACCTGCTCATCGGCTACTGGTACCACAAGCCCGAGGCAGCCAAGGCCGCGAAGAAGGCGTTCCTCGTCACCCGCGTAGGCGACGTCTTGTTCCTGATCGGTATCCTCGTGATCTGGAACGAGTTCGGCACCCTCCGGTTCGAGGAGATCGCGCCCCAGGTCGGCGTCCTGAGCCCCCAGCTCTTGACCCTCATCCCGCTCTTGCTCTTCGGCGGCGCGGTCGGGAAGTCCGCGCAGTTCCCCCTCCACGCTTGGCTTCCGGATGCGATGGAGGGCCCGACGACGGTGAGCGCCCTCATCCACGCGGCCACGATGGTCAAGGCCGGCGTCTACCTCACCGCGCGATCGTTCATCTTCCTCGTGCCTGTCGTGCCGGGCGTCGAACCTCCGTGGATCGCGATCCTCGTGATCGCCGTGATCGGCGGCTTCACGGCACTCTTCGCCGCGACGATGGCCGTCGTCAACTACGACATCAAGCGGGTCCTCGCGTTCTCCACGATTTCCCAACTCGCATACATGTTCCTCGGCCTCGGCGCGGGCGCATACATCATGGCGACGCAGGTTTCCGAAGGCTCCGCCCAGGTTAGCACCGCCGGATACAGCGCGGCCCTCTACCACTTGTTCAACCACGCTTTCTTTAAGGCCCTCATGTTCCTTTCCGCGGGAAGCGTCATCCATGCGGTGCACACGAACGACATGCGAGAGATGGGCGGCCTCGGTCGCCATTTGCCCGTCACGTCCAAGGCGATGTTGTTCGGTGCCCTCGCCCTTGCCGGAATCTTCCCGTTCAGCGGGTTCTTCTCGAAGGGAGAGATCCTGTCGGTCACCGTCGAGGCCGCCGCAGATCACCCGGTGTTCTACGCGCTCTACGCCTTGGGACTGGCGACCGCGTTCCTGACGGCGTTCTACGCCTTCCGGATGTGGTACATGACCTTCCGAGGGGACTACCGCGGTCACGAGCACCCGCACGAGTCACCAGCGGTCATGACGGCCCCGCTCGTGATTCTCGCCGGCTTCGCGATCGCCTCGGGCCTCCTGGCCTACGGGATGAACGGCTTCGGGAACCTCATCTTCTACGAGGAGCCGCACGCGCAGATGCCCCTCGTCGGCGTGCCGGTCCTGGAGCTGGGGCTCGAGGCCGCGTCCCTTGGCGTTTCGGTACTCGGGATCCTCCTGGCCTGGTCCGTCTATGCGACCAAGCGGATCCCGGCGGAACGATTTACCGCGACGCCTGGCCGGGCGTTCGTGCACAAGATGCTCAGCCACCGGTACTGGATCGACGACACCTACGACGCCCTTGGCGCGAAGGTCGTCTATGCGTTCGCCCGCGCGTCCGATTGGTTCGATCGGAACGTAATCGATGGCATCGTCAACGCGGTTGGCCGCGGAGGCATGGTCAGCGCGACCGCGACGGATGTGTTCGACCGGCAGATCGTGGACGGCGCGGTGAACGCACTGAGTCTGGAGACCGTGCGGACAAGCTGGCGCCTGCGGCAAAGCCAGACGGGTCAGGTTCAGAGCTACGCGTGGGTCATCGTCGTCGGGATGGCCGTGATCATCGCTCTGGTCTTCGGGATCAGCTGGTTCTTGCGATTGCAGGGAGGCCGATGAGATGGGCTACATCCTGTCCCTCATCGTCATCTTGCCGTTCCTCGGCTTCCTCGTCACCTGGACCCTCGGGCGGACGCAACGGAGCGCGAAGTGGATCGCCCTCGTCTTTAGCCTCGTGGAAACCGGCCTCGTCACGTTCCTGCTCGTCGCGTTTTGGCGGCCCGACTGGTCCTTGTTCGTCGGCCCGCCGACGGCGTCGACGCCCACGTCGGGCGACGGCGTGCCGTTGTTTTACGTCGAGCGGTATCCGTGGATCCCGCAGATCGGCGTCACGTACATCCTCGGGATCGACGGCCTGAGCCTACCCCTCTTGTGGCTCACCCCGCTCCTGGCGACCTTGTCGATCGTCTTCAGCTGGGACGAGGACCGCCGACCGCGGGAGTTCTTTGCCATCCTGCTGTTTCTCGAGATGAGCCTCGCGGGCGTCTTCCTGGCCCTCGATTTCTTCCTGTTTGTTGTCTTCTGGGAACTCGTCCTCATCCCGATGTTTCTCCTGATCGGCATATGGGGTGGGCCGAACCGCCGCTATGCGTCTTTGAAGTTCTTCGTGTACACGCACGTTGGATACTCCATCATGCTCCTGTCGATCTTCACCCTGTACTGGTTCTACAGTGCGGACGTGAACGCGGCCGTGTATGGCAGCTCAACGCGGACCTTCGACATGACCGCGTTCCTGCACGCAGCGTACCGCCACGCGCTCTCTCCCGCCGCGCAGTATTTCCAGCTCGGAGCGCAGCTCCCCGTATTCGTCGCCTTCCTGTTCGCCTTCATCGTGAAACTGCCCTCGTTCCCGGTGCACACGTGGCTGCCCGACGCCCACGTCGAAGCGCCGACCGCCGGCTCCGTCCTCCTGGCGGGGATCCTGCTGAAGATGGGCGGCTATGGGATCTTCCGCGTCAATTTCGGAATCCTTCCGGATGCGACGAAGGATCTGTGGTGGGTCCTCGCGGTCCTCGGCATCATCTCGATGGTCTACGCCGCCTTGGTGTGCCTGGCACAGGTGGATCTCAAACGGCTCATCGCGTACAGCTCCGTGGGCCACATGGGGTTCGTCCTCCTCGGAGCCTCGAGCCTCACCGCGATCGGCGTCCAAGGTGGGATCTTCCAGCTGTTCAACCACGGCATCATCACGGCGGTCCTGTTCATGCTCGCAGGGTCTGTGAAGCATGGGACCGGGACGCGGAATATTTCCGAGCTGAGTGGGCTTGCGAAGGTGATGCCCCAGTTCTCCCTCGTCCTAATCATTGGGTTCTTCGCGTCAATGGGGCTCCCGGGCCTGAACTCGTTCTGGTCCGAGTTCATGGTCTTCGTGGGCGCGTACAGCGGGCCCACGCTGGAGCCTTGGCGACGCCTCGTGATCATCCCACTGGTCTCTATCGTCATCACCGCCGCGTACTACGTGTATACGATGCACCGGATCCTGCTCGGCGAGGTGCGCGAGACACCGGAGAAGCCGCACGACCTGCCTTCCTACGAGCGGGTCTCCTACGTCGTCCTCGTAGTCCTGATCTTCGTGGTCGGCCTGTTCCCGCTGCCGTTCCTCAGTCTGATCGACCAGTACACCACGGCCGGGTTGCCGTGGCTCGTGGGAGGGGGATGAGCGGATGCTGATCGATTTCCCCATACTCTCCCTGATCGTCCTCCTCCCCACCGCTGGCGCGATCCTCACGTACCTCCTCGGCACGTCGGACCGGGCCGCGAGGGCGATTGCGATGGCGTTCAGCCTCGCGACCCTGGCCCTCGGGACAATCCTACTTCTCGGGTTCCTCTGGCCTCAGTTGTTCGAACTCCAGCCGACCGTCATCGGCGCGCCGCCAAGGGAGCAGACATACTTTGCGTTCGAATCGTCGGGGTGGGTACCTTCGCTCAACGTGCGCTACATACTCGGAGTGGACGAGCTCTCCGTGGTCCTCGTCTTCCTGAACACGCTCCTCACCCCGCTCGCGCTCGCGATCGGCTGGGATGAGCACCACCGCGTGCCGGAGTTCTTCGCGCTCTTCCTGCTCATGGAGACAACGGTGAACGGAGTGTTCCTGTCTCTCGACCTCTTCCTGTTCATCGTCTTCTGGGAAGTCGGACTCGTCCCGATGTACTTCCTCATCGCCGTCTGGGGCGGGCCACGGAAGAGGTACGCGGCGATAAAATTCTTCATGTACACGTTCCTCGCGAGCCTTCCGCTTCTCATCGCTGTGTTCGCGTTTTACTTCTATGCGGGGACGTTCGACATGACTGCGATCATCCGCGACGCCCCGGTCCCCATTGGCGCAATCGGGGACCTGATGTTCGTCGCGCTCCTCGTCGCCTTCGGTACGAAGCTGCCGACATGGCCCCTGCATACCTGGCTGCCCGACGCCCACGTCGAAGCGCCGACGGGCGGTTCCGTGATCCTCGCGGGGATCCTCCTGAAGCTCGGAGGGTACGGACTCATCCGGTTCAATGTCCAGATGCTCCCGCAGGCGTCCGTGGACCTGTACTGGACCCTGCTGATCCTGGGGATCATCTCGATCCTCTATGGTGCCATTGTCTGCCTAGCCCAGGACGACCTGAAGCGGCTCGTCGCCTTCTCCAGCGTGAGCCACATGGGTTTCGTCACCGTGGGGATCGCGGCGGCGGTCTATACATACTCGACATCTGGCATGCAGACCGGTGGCCTCCTCGGGATGAGCGGTGCGATTTTCCAGATGTTCGCGCACGGCCTCATCTCCGCTGCACTCTTCATGATCGCCGGTTCTCTGGGCCACAAGATCGGAACGCGGAACATCTCGGAGCTTGGCGGAATTGCCAGACGAGTGCCTCGGATGGCCACCTTCATGATGATCTCGTTCCTGGCGTCCCTCGGTCTTCCGGGGCTCGTCGGGTTCGTTGCGGAGTTCACCGTATTCCTCGGAGTCTACGCGGCTTTCGGCCTCCTAGTGTTCGTGCCGATCCTCACGGTCGTTCTCACGGCGGCCTACTTCATCTGGGCGATGCAGCGGGCGATCTTCGGGCCGCTGGATCCGAGGTGGAAGGACATGCCCGATCTGCACCGGTTCGAGGTCGCGCCCCTCGCGGTCCTCGCGGCATCCTTCGCCCTGTTCGGCATCCTGCCGTTCTTCCTGTTCGACTTGCTCTCACGCTGGTCCGCGGGTGTCCTCGGGGGCATATAGATGGGGAACTACTGGGTGCTCCTCCCCGAGGCCGTCCTCGTCGTGACCGCCCTCTCCTCCGCCGTCCTCGGCTTCGCGTGGTCGAAGCGGCCGGCGGCCCTCTGGGGCTTCGCCCTCGGTGGGGTCCTCCTGTCGACGGTCCTGACGCTCGATTTGATGGGACTGGGCATCTCCTCGTGGCTGGGCCTGGGCCTGTGGTCGTCCCCTGTGGGCGCGGAGGGCCTCTTGTCCGATCTGAAGATGAACGTGGACCTGTTCGCCCTCTTCTTCCACGCGATCTTCCTGTTCGTTGCGCTCTTGACGATCCTCGCGTCCCGCGGGTTTCTTAGGCCGGAGGAGCCCCACCAAGGCGAGTACTACGCCCTCATGCTCATCGCCGTCGTCGGGATGATGTTCACCGCCGCGGCCACGGACCTCTTCGTGCTCTTCCTCGCATTCGAGATCTCGAGCCTGAGCACGTTCGCCCTCGTTGCATTCCGTAAGAGGGAGCCCCGTTCCACCGAGGCGGCGGTGAAGTTCTTCATCATCGGCGCAGTCAGCTCCGCGATCATCCTCTTCGGGATCTCCCTGATCTACGGGATTGCGGGGTCGACCTCGATCGGCGCGACAACGGACCTCGTGAAGCTCAATGGGCTGAGCCTGACGCGGTTCCCGTTCATCGAGCCGCCCGTGATCGTCGCGCTCGTCTTCCTCATCGCAGGCTTCGGATTCAAAGTCGCGACGGTCCCGTTCCACATGTGGGCCCCCGACGTGTACGAGGGCTCCCCGACGACGATCACCGTCTTCCTGACCGCGGGCTCGAAGAACGTCGGGATCGTGGCCCTCTTCCGCGTCTTCCTGATTGGCCTCCTCGCCGTCCAGCTGGACTGGGTCGTCGCCCTCGCGATCCTCGCGATCGTCACACAGACCGTCGGGAACGTCCTCGCGATTCCCCAGCGGAGCGTGAAGCGGATGCTCGCATATTCGAGCATCGCGCAGGCGGGATACATCCTCATCGCAGTCGCGGTCGGCGCGGTGGTCCTGAGGTCCGGGGCGCCGTCGGACGCCGCGATGACGGCGGCCGTCGCGGGCATCGTCGGCGGACTGCTCCACATCCTCACGTATGCCGCGATGAAGGCGGGTGCCTTCCTCGTCGTCGCCGGGACGGAGTCCCGGGGCTACGCGGACGACACGGAGGCATACCGCGGCCTGAACCGACGCATGCCGTTCCTCGCGTTTTCGATGACGATCTTCCTGCTGAGCCTCGCGGGGATCCCTCCGCTCGGCGGCTTCGTGAGCAAGTTCTTCCTCTTCGCGAGCGCGGTGGACGCGATGTCGGTCAACCCCTGGTATCTCTCCCTCGCGGTGTCCGGCGTCCTGAACAGCGCGCTGTCCCTGTACTACTACGCGCGCGTCATCTGGTACATGTACGTCCTCGAGCCGCACGGAGAGGTGAAGAAGGAGAGCGCGCCCGCGTCGATCAACGCCGCGATCGCCCTGTGCCTTGCGGTCGTCATCGGGACGGTCTTTCTGGCGTTCTTTTTCCTATCATACCTGTTCGCGGCGGCGGAGAGCTTCTTCCTGCTCCCGTAAGCGTTCGCGAACCCCCCGGGAAGGCTTTTACGTCCCCGCGGACGATATGCGGAGGGCATGGCGGCACTACCGTCCCGGGTCCGCATCGTATCCCACGTGGACATGGACGCGTTCTACGCGGCCGTCGAGATCCGCGAGCGACCCGAGCTCGAGGGGAGGCCCGTGATCGTGGGCCCGGACCCCAGGGAGGGGCACACCCGCGGGGTCGTCCTGACCGCGAGCTACGAGGCGCGTCGGTACGGCGCGCGGTCCGCGATGCCCTGCGTCGAGGCCCTCCGGCTCTGCCCCGAGGCAGCGTTCGTCCCACCGAACTTCTCCCTGTACGCAAAGGTCTCCGAGGAAATCATGGAGACGTTGCGGCGGCACGCGGATCGATTGCAGCCCTCCGGGATCGAGGAGGCCTACCTCGATGTGACGGAACGATGCGGGGGGAGCTTTCTCCGCGCGCGGGACTGGGCACGGGAACTCAAGGCGGCGGTCCGCCGCGAACACCGGTTGACATGCTCCGTCGGTGTCGCCTCGACGAAAGCAGTCGCGAAGATCGCCTCGGATATCGAAAAGCCGGACGGCCTGACAATCGTGGCCCCCGAACGCGTGGTCGAATTCCTCGCGCCGATCGCCGTACGCAAGATCCTTGGGGTCGGCCCGAAGACCGCGGACCGCCTGAAAGAGATTGGCATCGAGAAGATCGCGGACCTGCAGGGATTCCCGCGTCAGGAACTCGTGGAGACCTTCGGGGCCTTCGGGGAGTACCTCCACGACGTCGCGTTCGGTCGGGACCGGGAGGAGGTCATCGAACCGATGGGCCCGCCGGAGTCGATCGGTACCGAGACCACGTTTGAAAGGGACGTTTCCTCGTACGAAGAGCTGTGGCCGGAGCTCGAGGCCCTCTCTCGGTCTCTCCATGGCCAGCTCGTCGAGGAGAAGCTCGCGTACCGGACCGTCACGGTGAAGGTCCGCTATTCGAACTTCGAGACGCACACGAAGTCCCGTAGCCTGAAGGTGCACTCCACGGACCTGGATCCAGTCCTGATCCTCAGCCAGATGCTCCTCAGGGAGTTCCTCGCTTCGAACCGGAAGGTGCGCCTCATTGGCGTGCGCCTGTCGAACCTCCGAGACCGAAAGGAACCGCAGCTCACCCTCTCGCGCTGGGCGTCCCTCGGTGGCGACTAGACGACCTTGACGTCCAAGGCCTTCTCGACGTTCGCAATCTTGTTCGCGACGGTGAAGAAGGGCGAGCCGGCGAAGAGAAGGCCAACCGCTCGGCCATCGTACGAGACGATCACGGAGCCGGAGTCGCCGCCCGCGCTGAAGGAGCCGCGCTGGCCGCGAATCACCATCTGGTCCTGGAAGATCAAGGAACCCGTCGAGTAGCCGACGCGCAGGGTCGCGCTCACGTCCGCCACGGTGCCATTCGTGACCCGGGTCGTCCGGCCGCTTTTCGTCACTTTCTCCTCGAGATCGGCGTCGCGGCTCCCGCGGAGCCGCCCGAGGTTCAGGATGTCCGGGGTTACGTCCGCGGAGTTGTACGGCTGCGCGATCGCGCAGTCGACGACGTTCGGTGCCTCCGGGTCCAGCGCGACGAAGGTGTCAAGGCGGGCGAGGACATCCTTGTCCGTCTTTCCTCCATCGAATCGGCCGGGCTGGAGGATTGGGTCGCCCTCGACGCCGCGGCCCTCGTTCGCGAGGACGTGATTGTTGCTAAGGATGTACTGGTCCTGGCCGGATCGCACAAGGCATCCGAAGGTGCCCGCACTGATCGCGTAGTGCCCGATCGAGAGACCGCCCATCGCGGGCCGGACCTTGCGGTGGTAGATCGGCGGGATCGGACGCCAGATCGAGAATTCGCCCGCCTCCTCGACGTCCGTGGGGACGCCCTCGATCTCCTCGGGGATACGCTGACCATCCTTCACGAGGAGCGGGTGGAGCTTTTGCTTCACGTAGAACTTCAGCGCGATGTCCTCCGTCGCCTGACCGCGCACGGCCTTGTGGCCGATGCCCACGCCGACGACGTTCGCATTCGTCGCCGGAGTGAGTCCCTCGACCGCCACGCCAAGGTACTGGCACTCGCAGACGACCTTTGCCTCCTCGGGTCTCACGGCGACCCCTCACAGTGCTTTGAACGCGCCCGACACGACGATTTCCACGGGGACGTCGTCGAGGGCGTGGGGCAAGGAGGCGAGGACCTTGGGGTCTTCCTTCTCCACGTAGACGCGGATGCAATCCTTGCCGTCCTTTCGGCCGATGCCCACGCCGACGACGCCCGGCGTGCTCATCAGCCGGACCTCGTATCGGCGCTTGACCTCCTCCACCGAGGCCATGAGGATACGAATGCGAGTCACAGGATAAAACCGTCGTGGGATAGCCGCCGGCGGATCCCGGGCCGTCCCGGCCGATTACGGCGGAGGCGGCCGGATGAACCCGTCCTGCATAAGGAATTTCGTTTCCTCGTGGGACCGCTGGATCAGGGCGAGCGCGCCGTCATAGAGCTCTGAGCGGCTCTTCTTCACCCGCGCCAGGCCTTGTTCCATCGCCTTCTCGGCCACCGCGACGGCTTCCCGCACGAAGACCTCCGTTTCCTCCATCGTCGGCACGATGTGGTCTTCGTCGAGGCCCTTTTCTTCCGCGACTTTCGCGAGCTCCGACGCGGCGGCGATGCACATCTCGTCTGTGATCGTCCGAGCGCGCACGTCGAGCGTCCCCCGGAAGATGCCCGGGAACCCGAGGGAGTTGTTCACTTGGTTCGGGAAGTCCGAGCGGCCCGTAGCCACGACGCGGGCGCCCGCCTCAAGCGCCTCCCAGGGCCAGATCTCCGGTATGGGGTTCGCGATCACGAAGAGCACGGCGTCGTCGGCCATGGCCCTGACCCAGGATTTCTGGATAATCCCGGGTCCCGGCTTGGAGGCCGCGATGACCACGTCCGCGCCTTTCATCCCTTCCGCGATGCCCCCGTGGCGATCGTCCGAGTTCGTAATCTGGGCGAGTTCCCACTTCTCCGTGTAATCCTTCGACACGGCCTCGATGTCCGTCCGGTGCGGGCACACGATGCCTTTCGAGTCCACGAGAATCAGATGTTCCGGCTTCGCTCCCGCGGCAAGGAGGAGCTTCGCCGTGCGGATGTTGGATGCGCCTGCGCCGACGAGCGTGATCGTGACGTCGGCCATCTCCTTGTCCACAACCTTGAGCGCGTTAATTGCGCCCGCGAGGTTGATCGTCGCCGTCCCCTGCTGGTCGTCGTGCCAGACGGCGATATCGCACTCCTTCCGCAGCCGGGCGAGGATGTAGAAGCACTTCGGCTGTGCGATGTCCTCGAGGTTGATGCCTCCGAAAGAGGGCGTGAGGAGCCTGACGGTCTCGATGATCTTTTCCGGATCCTTCGTCGCGAGCGGGATCGGGAACGCGTCGACGCCACCGAGGTACTTGAACAGGAGGCTCTTCCCTTCCATGACCGGCAGCCCGGCTTCGGGGCCGATGTCTCCGAGTCCGAGGACCCGCGTGCCATCCGTGACGACGGCCACGTTGTTCCACTTGTTCGTCAGGGTCCAGACTTTCTGCGGTTCCGCCTTGATCTCGAGGCAGGGCTGCGCTACGCCGGGCGTATACCAGATCGCGAAGTCGTCCAGGCTGCGCACCGGCACGCGCGGCACCACTTCGATCTTGCCCTGGTAGAACGGATGGTATTTCGCGGAGGTCTCTTTGGGCAGATTCGCCCGCTTGAGGTTTGCTTCGATCTCCTCCGGCGTCGGCGCCTTCACGACCCTCGCGGGACCCTTCTTCCTCGTAGCCATCGGACCACCTGAAAGGGAATGGGCGTGTGAGAGTTGTGGATGTCGCTTAAAGCTTTGGTCCCTTCTATATTGGGGCCTCCATCGTAGTGAGGATAGTCCGCGGTCGCGGACATTCGAAGGGAGCCGCCTCGTCCGACGCCCGGCGCCGAGAGCCGCGACGATGCCTGGCCAAGGTTTATCCCCGGCGATGCCCTCGAACCGCGCGTGCTCGTCGCCGTCGTGGACCGGGAGGGCCGTGGCGGGACCCGGACGGTGAAATCGACGTTCGAGGAGGTCGAGGCGCGCCTGGGGGCCCATGGCCTCCGCCTCCGCCGACCGGTTTCCGTTGAGATCGCCTCGATGGCCATCATGGGCGCGACGAAATCCAAGGACGATGGACACTCGCTCTTCGTCTCCTCCCGAGCGGTCCAGTCGGGCATGCTCGACGGGCTCCTCGCGCACGAGATGGGACATATGCTCCTGACCGAATCGGGGCATCCCTCGCACGATCCGGGGGTCCTCGTGCGTTTGATGCGTGAGATCGATCTGCCGAAGGCCGCGCGCGGCGCCTTCGACCAAGGATACAATCATGTGCAGGACGTGTATGCGGACGATCTCGCGTTCCTTGTGGGCCTAGAAGACCGTGCCCATGCGTTCTTCGCATCCTGGATCCTCGGGAACACGGGCCAGCGTGGGAGGCATCGCTGGACCAACGTCGGCCTGTGCGTGACCAACGGCTTCGCGCTGGGCAACCTTGCGCGCCACGGTCTCCTGCCACCGGACGATGAGCTCTGGGAGATCGCACGGTCTTTCGACCGCGAGGCTGGCTTCCGCGCCGTTGAATCCTTCGCGCGCTTCTACGAGAACCTGCCGCCGAATCCGACCTCGGATTCCTTCGTCGTCCGCGTCCGCGTGCTCGCGAACCTCATGCAACGGACCGCGGACGGCGGGTGAATACCGCACGTTTTAATACGACCCCGCGGGTCTCTCCCTGTTCCCGCGAGGTGACGCCGTGGCCGAGGAGCTCGAAACGACCGCGATCCCGCCCCACATCATGGCGGCGATGCGCGAGCGCATGAAGATGGCGCAGCGCATGTCGAAGGTCAAGCACAAGATCGTCGTGATGTCGGGGAAGGGTGGCGTCGGGAAGACGACGCTTGCCGCAAATCTCGCGGTCGTCCTCGCGGAGAATGGCACCGTCGGGCTCGTCGACGCGGACGTCACCGGCCCGGATATTCCGAAGATTATGGGCGTCGAAGACGCGCAGGTCAAGGTGACCGACACGGGCATGGAGCCGACGGTCGGTCCAAAGGGCGTGAAAGTCATCTCGATGGCCCAACTGGTCGACCGCGACACCGCGGTCGTATGGCGCGGCCCCCTGAAGATCAAGGCGCTTAAGCAGATGCTCTCCGACGTCGAGTGGGGTGAGCTCGACTACCTGGTCATCGACCTCCCACCGGGGACGAGCGACGAGCCGCTGAGCATCGCGCAGGAGATTCCTGATGCCGACGGTGCGATCGTCGTGACGACCCCCCAGGAGGTTTCCCTCCTCGATGTGCGGAAGTCGATCAACTTCGCGAAAGCCGTGAACCTTCGCGTGTTAGGAATCATTGAGAACATGAGCGGGTTCGTCTGCCCGCATTGCGGCAAATCCGTCGACGTGTTCAAGCTCGGTGGCGGCGAAGCAGCCGCGAAGGAGCTCGGCCTTCCGTTCCTGGGCCGGATCCCTCTCGATCCGCGGATCGTAGTTGGCGGCGACTCAGGGAAGCCCTTCGTGATCGAGGAGCCGAACTCGGAGGCGGCCAAGGCCTTCCACGGAATCGTCGAGAACTTGAAGGCTCAGCTCAGGGCGCCTTCGCCGAGGCCCTCGGGCCCGCTCGTGAAGTGACTACGTCCAGCGGCGGAGGACCCGCTCGATCTCCGGGCGGGGAAGCGCGCCCACGATGCCGTCCACGAGCTTCCCGTCCTTGAACAGGAGCATCGTGGGAATCGACATGACTTGGAACCGCTCTGCGGTCCTCGGGTTCTCATCGACGTTCAGTTTCCCGAGCCTCATCTGGCCCGCCATGTCCTTCGCAATTTGCTCGAGGACCGGCGCGACGCGGAGGCAGGGGGCACACCACGCGGCCCAGAAGTCCACGAGGAGGACTCCCAGTTTCTTCACTTCGGAATCGAACGTCGCGTCGGTGAGCGTCACGGGACGGCCACTTGGGGCAACGGGCGCGGGAGCCGTGGTACTCTGGAGAAGCTGCTGGAGTTTGCGTGCACGGATCTCCGCGAGTTCAGGATCTTCCATGTAAAATCCACCTGGGCGGCTTGATAAAAAGCTTTGCACAGCAGGGTTTCAGCGCGCGACCTCGGGTGCGATCTCCTCGTATTCTTCCGCGAGGGGCCCGAGGACGTGCACCTCCCGCCGGATGAGAGCAAATTCCTTCTCGCTGAAGGCCAGCGGGTCGATCGGGATCAGCAGGATCGCTTCCTGCATGGACATGCTCTCGTTCAAGTCGTGCAAGAGTGCGAGGACGGAGCTGAAGTCGTTGTGGGCCACGAGGTACTCGAAGCCATCCAGAAGGACCACGCTCTTCTGCGCAAGCGCGATGAAGTGCTCGATTGCCAGCGCCACGTTCTCCGGCGGCGACGGCCGGACCGCGTTCTTCTCCGCCACCAAGCGGCTCAGCCAGAGGATCGGCGTCTTCTCGAGACCGTAGTCCATCATCACGACCTTCGGCGCCCGACGGGTGATGCAGAGGCCCGTGGCGCCGTGCGTCACCAGGTCCTTGAAGATGTCGAAGGCCTGGTGCCCGCCTCGCTCGAGGACCGCGTAGGTGAATCCGCGCTGGAGGTCGTACGTCGGCTTCGTTAGCAGTTGCGCCTCTGCTCCCGGGACGATCAGCGCCTGGAGGAACGACTTTTCGCGGACGCCGAAGGCCACGAGCCCGATAAGGGCCATCTCCACAACGAATCCGGGCGCGCGGAGATCGAGCCCCGCTTGAGGCAGCAGGACCTCAAAGATCAGTTCGGCGATCGGGAAGCCTGCGATCCCGAGGATGATTATGTACGTGTCCCGCCGGACGCTTGCCCCTGGCTTCACCTTCCGCACGTAGGCGATGAACCGGTATGGCGCATAGAGGACGACCGTCGCAACCGCGAAGCCGTTCACGAAGAGGAAGTACGGCTCGAAGATGATCACGGTCGGTTGCGTCGACTGCACCCGGACCGGGGAAATCAGGATGGTGACAATTGTCACCGCCATGATGAATACGTAGAACACATATGAGTTCGGGAACTCCTCCGTAAGGTAGTGGACGAAACTCTTCCGGGATTCGATCCCGGGCGTTGTGGCGACGAAGATGAACGCTCCGATCGCGATGCCGAAGAGGTAGTCGAACGTCGCCTGGACGCGCTTCGAGAGGACGATCCCTTCCTCGACGGCTTGCACGTCGCCCTGGCCCGCGATCGTCACGTAGATGGAGATGAGGACGTTCGAGACGATCGCACACACGAGGAGCAGGACGGCGAACAAGAGCACGTTCTTCTGGAACACCTTGTGGGTCTTCTGTCGCGCGATCGCTGTCACAATGAGTCCGGACAGGAAGAGCGCACTGATCGCGCTCAAATAGGAGACGATGTTCAGGCCTTCGGCCAGAAGACCTCACCCGAGATGGTTCGACTGGGCTCAACGTGCGGTTTGGAGCCTATTTAACCGGTTGCCGCCTGTTATCGGCCCCGATTCCCACCCCTCCATGCGACGTATTCTCATGATTGAGAATCGGAACGGATAACGAGCCCGGACCGGTTCATAAGGGCCTCGGGCAACGCATGACGCGGTCGTTCTCGTGGCCCCTCAATCGTGGCAGGAGATGGCGATCAACCGCGAGGATCTCGAGCTTCTTTCTCGCACGGTGCTCCGGCTCGGCGGCTACGCGGAGGGCCTTTTCGATTTCTATGACTTCGGGTTCGACAAGGGTCATCTGCGGGATCACATCACGAGCGTCCACACGATGCTCAAGGACCTTCGGGAACGGTCTCGTCCGGATTCCATCGCCCTCCGCCCGCCGACCATCCCGCCCGGCGCGTTCTGGGAGGACCAGGGTGAGGTGTGGAACTACCTGCAGACTCTCCGGTTCGCCGCAGGCGCGACCCTGATGACGGAGCAGTACCGGCCGCACATGAAGCCGGAGAACGTGCAGAAGGCGATGACCGCGAAGATCTGGCGGGAGTGCCAGATCGGGATCCTGGACGACCTAATCGACAAGGGATCGTACTCGTATCTGGACGCGAAGGACCTCCACCACATGGTCCTGAGTTCCATGATCGATCCGGACTTCGACTCCACCCTGTACATGAAGCGACTGATCGCGATGCTGCGTCAAGAACAGGTACCGATGTTCGACTTGATCAACAGCATGACGCGCGGATTCAACGTCCTCTGGAACAACTCTCCGCATGGGCATGACTATTTCTACGACATGGAGGTCCTCGACGAGCGCGTGGCCCTGGGCCAAGCCCTGACAATGTTCCAGAAGGAGCCAAACCTCAACATCGGGAAGATGGAGAAAATCGCGGGCGCGTTCTACGCGCCCTCGGAGGACATGCCGTGGTGGGAGCGGCTCGGTGGGCACGTGTCCGCCGCGAGCCGACACAACGTCATCGACATGGCCTTCGCAGACAAGCTGTTCGACCTGAAGACCATGAAGAACTTCATGGCGGGATGGTACCACTACGACGCAGCCGTGATCCTCATGGACCACGTCGTCTCAATCTATCAGGACCTCCGCAACGGGATCGCGAACTTCTCCCTGATCGCAATGCGGGAGAAGGAGATCCTGGGGCTCACGACCCTCAAGGGCTACAACCCGCACCTGACGATCGACGACTACGACGAGCACCTCCGGAGGATTGCGACCCTCACCGCGCGGGCCCTGAGCCTCGCCGTGAAGGACGTCGATGACGAGACCCTCTGCTATCCGTTCATGACCATCATGATGCCGGTCGTGATGATGGCGGACTGGATCGGCAACCGAGACGACATGATCCACACGTTCCTGGAAGCCGTGGCGCCCGTGATCCGCACGGTCGCCGCGAACGGGAACGGGCATGCGCCGACCCTCGTCGCCGCGGCCGACGACATCGCGCGGTCGATGTGAGCGGACGGTCGGGAAACCTCGCCGTTTTCGCGCCTCGCGACTTCGGCACTTACTAGGTACGGAGCCCTGAAGAAACGGTTAAATAACCCCGGGCCATAGACGCGACGGAAGGGGCCTGATGACGGGTTCGTCCGACTTCGGCGTGTCCGCGGAACTGGCCCTCGTCGAGAAGCGGATTCGCGAGAGCATCGTGTCCGAGGAACCCCTCCTCACCGACATCGCCTCCTACGTCATTGAGGCCGGAGGCAAGCGAATCCGGCCGATTGTGACCCTCCTGGCGTTCCAGGCGCTCGGCGGGAAGGATATTCGCCAGGCGATTGACTTGGCGGCCGCCCTCGAGCTTATCCACAGCGCGACCCTCATCCATGACGACATCAACGACGGCGGGGAGCTACGGCGCGGACGTGTCGCCGCGTACAAGAAGTTCGGTCTGCAGAATGCCCTCGTGACGGGCGATTTTCTGTTCGTGAAGGCGTTCGGGATCGGGGGCAAGTTCGACGCGGACATCGTCGAGCTGACCGCGAACGCCTGCGCGGCGCTCGCGGAAGGAGAGATCCGGCAGAAGCGGCACGCGTTCGACATCGACGTCGGCCGGGACGAGTACCTCGACATCATCCGGCGGAAGACGGCCCTGCCGATCATGGCCGGTGCGAAGATTGCAGGGCTCCTCGCCGGCGCGGATCTCGAGCTCGTCGACGCGGTCGGGGACTATGGGCTGAACCTAGGCATCGCCTTCCAGATCGTGGACGACGTCCTCGACGTCGTGGGGGACGGCAAGCGGCTCGGGAAGCCGGCGGGGACGGACCTCCGCGAGGGGAACCTCACACTGGTCGCGATCCACGCGCTGAACGACGGATCGACGATCGATCTGGCCGAGCTCACCCGGATTCTCACGAGCCGAAACAAGCACGACGCGCAGATTCGCAAGGCGCTCCAGATGTTCCGCGAGTCTGGGGCGGTGGACAAGGCGCGGACGGACGCGGCCCATTTCGGATTCCTCGCGAAGGAGGCCCTGGAGCCCCTCCCGCCGAGCACGGCGAAGGACAATCTCCTCAAGCTTGTCGATTACGTCCTCAAGCGGGATGCCTGAGGTACGTTCGATGCGGAGTACGCCATACGACCTCGTGGTGGTCGGCGCCGGCCCTGCGGGGAGCACGGCGGCCCGATACGCCGCCCGCCGGGGGCTGAAGGTCCTCCTCCTCGACAAGCGCGCGGAAATCGGCGTGCCCGTGCAATGCGGGGAGTACGTCGCGGCGAATGAAGAGATCCGAACGATCTTCCCGACCGTCACGGGTCTCCAGGACCTCATGGAGGTGCCCTACCGGGTCAAGCAGATCGACACCCCGCTAATCCGAATCTGGACGCCCCGCGGCCGTCGCTATGACATCCCGTTCCAGGGATTCACCGTCGAGCGGGACAAGATGGACCAGGGCATCGCCAACCAGGCCGTCCAGGAGGGGGCGGACCTCCTCACCGAGACCACCGTCCTGCGGGTACGGGGCGCCCAGGTCGAGACGAGCCATGGCGTCGTGCACGGCAAGGTCATCATCGGCGCGGACGGGCCCCGATCCACGGTCGCGAAAGCCGTCGGGTTGCCATGGCCCGTGTCCGCCCCAGCGATAAGCGCGACCGCGTACGGGGACTTCGGCGACGCGACGGACCTGTTCTTCGGCCACCTCGCGCCGGGCGGGTATGCCTGGATCATCCCGAAAGGGCAGTGCGCGAACGTCGGGCTCGGGACGTGGCAGCACTTCCGGGGCAACCTCCGCGCGCTATTCGACAAGTTCGTCTCGGGCCGGCGGCTGCAGCCGGGGAAGGCAACGGGCGGATACATCCCGGTCCTGGGCCCAATCGAGAAGACGGTCGAGGGAAACGTGCTCCTCGTCGGCGACGCCGCCGGGCACGTGATGGCGACGAACGGAGGGGGCATCAACGTGTCCATGATCTGTGGGCGGATCGCGGGCGATGTCGCCGCGGACCACGTCCTGTCCGGGGCCCCTCTCTCGGAGTACGAGCGACGTTGGCGGGCCGCGGTCGGCGCTCCGCTCGAGCGTGGGGTCAAGATCAGGCGACTCGCGGACCGTTTCTTCGGGAACGATCGGTTGCTCGAGGTCGCGATGGCCCTCCTCGGTCGCCGGGGCATGTCCCGCGCGATTCGGTGCCAAAGCCTCGTCCGGCGCCCGAGCGCGAAAGCCTTATAGCGCGCGCGGTGTACGGCGGCGAAACCCATGGAGATCCAATTCCTCGGAGGCGCGTCCGAGGTAGGCCGCCTCGGGATGGTGCTGAGGCATGGGCCCACGTCGATGCTGTTCGACTACGGCCTCCTCCCAAAGGATCCGCCGATGTACCCGATGCCGGCCCCGCCCGTGGACGGCATGTTCGTGAGCCATGCCCATCTGGATCACAGCGGCATGATCCCCTGGATCACCCGCCGCGCGGATGTGGACGTCGTCCTGACGCCGCCCACCGCAGACGTCTCGGACCTGCTCCTCGAAGACAGTCTCAAGATCGCCGACGCGGAGGGATACGACGCCCCCTTCGATGATCGAGACTTGAGGACCGCCCGCCGCCGCTTTCGGACGATCGACTTCGGGGACAATGTAGACATGGGCGACCTAGAGATCACCGCGCACCCCGCGGGACACATCCCCGGCGCGACGATGTACGAGGTCAACGGCAGGCAAACCACCCTCTTCACGGGGGACCTCCATACCCTCACGACGGACTTGGTCTGGGGCGCGAAGCCGGTGACGTGCGACACCCTCATCATCGAGTCCACCTACGCGGGCCGCCAGCATCCGGATCGCCTCCGATCCGAGCACGCATTCCTGAAGAAGATCGACCACGTCGTGGCGCGTGGCGGCATCGCCCTCGTGCCCTCGTTTGCGGTCGGGCGCACCCAGGACGTCCTGCTGACGCTCTCGAAGGCTCGCCATGAGGTCTGGCTCGACGGGATGGGGAAGACCGTCAACACGATCTACACGGAACATCCCGAGTACATCCGCTCCGTGAAGAAGCTCCGGCAGGCGATGCGTCGGGTCAAGCTGGTCCACAGCCGTCACGGGAAGGAGCTGGCCCTGCGGGGCGAGGTGATCGTCACGACAAGCGGCATGCTGGACGGCGGCCCCGTGCTGCGATACATCGAGGCGATTCGCGAGGATCCCCGGAGCGCGATCCTCCTCACGGGATACCAGGTCGAGGGGACGAACGGCCGCCGTCTCGTGGACGAGGGTGTGATTGACTTGTACGGCGTCGCCGTCGACGTGAAGTGCGAGTGGCAGAAGTTCGACTTCTCCGCGCACGCTGGGCACGACGACCTCATCCGATTCATCGAGGCCTGCGACCCTCGGCGGGTCGTCCTCATGCATGGGGAGAATCGGCAGCTCCTGGCGGACGCCCTCGAGGGCCGCGAGGTCCTTCAGCCTCAGGAAGGTCCGTGGTATCCGCTCTAGAGTCCGACGGTCTTCGCGATCATCGCTCGCAGGGCCTTGCCCGCGTACTTGAGGAGCCTCGGCTCCTGCCGCAGGAGCGCCCAGCCGACCTTCGAGGGGAAGTCGATGTCGCCCTTCTCCTCGATGATCCTCAGGATCTCCGGATTGTCGAGCAGCTCGAAGAGCTCTTCGAACTGCTCGTCCGTGAGCTTCGCGTAGCTCTCGTGGATTGCGAGGTCCTTCCTCAGCTCCTTCCCGATGGTCTTCGTCCACGCCTTATGGTAGCGGTGCATCATGCGCGCGGAGAAATCCCCCGCTTCGAGCGCTTGAATCGCGGTGTCGGCCGCGAAGCTCGCACACATCAGGCTCGTGAAGATGCCGCCTCCGCTCGTCGCTTTCGCCTGGCAGGCGGCGTCGCCGACGACGAGCACATTGTCCGCGTGGCTCCTCCTCGGGAATCCCAGCGGGATGCCTCCCGCGATGTAGAGGATCGGCTGCGCACCCTTCGTGTACTGTAGGACCTCGGGTCTCTGAAGCATCTTCTGCAGGTACGCGTACGCGTTCCCTTGGCCGACACACAGCCCGACCCGCGCAGTGTCGCCGCTCGGGATGATCCAGCCGAAGAACCCCGGCGCGAACGCTCGCCCCACGAAGAGCTTCACGAGCCCCGGATCCCCTCGGACGCCGACCATCTCGACCTCGAAGCCCGGAAGGATCTTCTTGGGCCGCAGGATGTTGAACCACTTCGCGACATCGGAGCGCACGCCGTCACACCCGATGAGGATCTTTCCCCGGAGCTTCGCCGGCGCGCCGTCGCGGTCCACGAGCAGCTCGATGCCCCCCTCGACGCGCTGCGCCGCCTGGGCCTGCGTCCCGAGGAGGACGTGTGCGCCCGCCCGGACCGCCTCCGTCGCGATCGCCCGATCGAACCCCGCCCGATCCACGACGACCGCTTCCGTGTCCCGGCCATCGATGCGGATGCACCGCCCTTTCGGGGAGTAGATCTCCGCACCGTGGACCTGTCCGATGATTGTCTCCTTGCATTTCACGTATTCGAAGACCCGCGGCGTCACGAGGCCGCCGCACTGGATCGGTTCGCCAATCTCCCTATGCTCCTCGATCAGCGCGACCTCGTAGCCGGCCCGGGCGATTCGCTCGGAGACGAGGCCGCCCGCCGGCCCCGCGCCGACGACGAGCACGTCGAACGTCGTGGAGGCCGTGACCACCGAGGCCTCACTCCTTCAGGTTCATGATGATCTCGAGGAAGTTCTCGAGATGCTTCGAGAGGGACGCGTTGTCCGTGTAGCCGCACGCCCCGAGGTCCGGCGCAGCGATCAAGGCGCTCGAGCCATCCACGATCACGTCCGTCGCGACGAGTCCCTTCCGATGCACGGGCGTCGCCCCTTCCGGGATCTTCTGGCCCGGCTCCGTGATCACCGTGAAGCGGATCCCTCGGGCGATCGCCTGCTCGATCCGCTTCCCTTGGCTCTCGCGGATCTCCGAGAACGTCGGCGTCGAGATGATCGCGGTCTCCGTCGCCCGGTCCAGGAGCTCGCCGATTTTCTCGAGGACCCGGGGCTTCGTCATGATCGTGTACACGAGCTGCGGCTCCCCCTTGTCCCGGAGGACCTCGTGGACCAGGTCGAGCTTCGCGAAGGTGTCCTCGAGGTGCTCGATGACCCGCGTCTTCACCTTCGAGGGCGGCTCCGGCTTGAAAATGGTTGGGCGGCCCCGGGTGGAGATCGCGAAGCCCTTGTTGCAGAGGCTCTGCAGGACCTTGTACGCGGAGGTCCGCGGGATCCGCGCCGTTTCGGCGATCGTCTCCGCGCTCCCGTACCCGTGGGCCACGAGCGCGATGTATCCGCGGGCCTCGTAGCTCGACAGCCCGATCGACTCGAGGGTCTTCGTCACGGTCTCGTATTCCTTCTCGAGGTCAATCCCGCTTTCGAGGAGCTTTGAGACGTCGGCGGGCAGCACGCCGCGTGCATGGGAGGGCACGCCATTTAACCCTTTTCCATTGAGGATTCCACCATCGGCGAACGGGTCCCGAACCGCAGACAGAAGCCTTTATCCCAAGCCGACTCTTCCGCCGCGGCGGATGCACGCCGCACGGCTCATGCTGTTCGCGCTCCTGGCCTGCGGACTCCTGCTCGCGAGCGTCGTTGCCCCGAACGCGGCCCAGGCGGACCCGGGCCGCCTCGTCGTCCAGACGGACTACGAGCTGATTGGGACGTCCACGCTCTCCGGGGGCGGCCATGTGACCTGGACGCTCACCGGCGAGGAGGCCCGCGAATTTCGGAAAAAGCTCATCGGGCTCTTCGACACGTACGACCCGATTCCCCGCGGCTTTCGATTCGGCGGACGGTCGACGAATGCGAACGGCGACGGGATCCTCCAGCCCGCGGAGGGGCTCGTCTATACGGACCTGCTCGAGCTCGAGCTGGAGGGCGCCGCGGCGGGTCTGATCGGCACGCAGGTCGGCTACTTCCGCCTCAGCCGCGCGGATCTGTTCGAGGAGGCCGGGGAAGGCTCGTTCGAGCGCAGCACCACGGGCATCGCGGGCAGCGACGCGAACACCACGGGCGACGTCCAGATCCGCTTCTTGTTCGACGGCGGCTCCACGGTCTCCGATGCGTTCGTCGCGCTGCCCACCCAGGCGTACGCGAATGCGCTCGAGAACGTCTTCTCCTTCCACGATGCGCAGTCGCCGACCCTCAATCCGGTCGCCCCCTACCCGCTGGCCTGGCCCTTCACCCTCGCGCCTCCCTGGCATCGCGTCCTGGCATTCGGCGAGCCAGCTCTGTGGGCGGGCAACGATACGACCGGATTGTACGAGAACAACACCCAAGCCTCGATCGTGGCCTACGCCGACCCCGTCTTGGGGGCCTCGCTCGACCTCCGGTTCGCGACGACCGCATGGGTGGAGTTCGACTACACGGGCCGGACCGCGAGCGGCGACTCGCTGCGCCTCGAGGTAGCCGGAGAGCCGGGATTCAGCGACTGGACCGCCCTGTCGTACGCCAACCAGACGGGCCTCCCGAGCACCCAAATGGGAATCTGGGTCCGGGCCTCCATGGACCTATCCGCGTACGTCGGGGAGCGCGTGCGATTGCGCTTCAACTTCACGTCGGATGCCTCCGGGACCGACGTCGGGTTCTACGTCCGGAACGTGGCGGTCCACGCGCCGTCCATGTATGTCGGTCGGATCGTCCACACGGACGCTCACTACCTGATCGGCCTGCTGAGTTTCTCGGACATCCGCATCGGGACGGGGGGCGTGACCGCGATCCGCACGCCCGGCGGGGAAATCCTATACTACTCGTCGGAATGGGCGAGCGGCACCCCGCCGCCGGACGAGGTCCGGTTCTCCACGTTCAACATCCCGGAGAGCCCGCAGATGCTGTTCGCGGCGTTGATCGTCGGCTCTTACCTGATCTCGCACTTCCAGGAGAGCGCGTACGACGATTTCCGCGAGGCCCACCCGGGCCCGTACCGGCCGGCCGTCCGCAGGGCCCGATGGCTCCACTGGCTCGGCCGAATCACGATCCTCCTCCTCGTCCTGTTCTACTTCATCCCGACCGCGTTCTACGCGATCGGCCTGCGGGTCTTCGTCTCCGGTCCCGCTTTCCTCCTCCTCGTCCTCGCCGCGACGCTGGCCCTCGGCCTGGGCACGCGGGCCTACTACCGACAGCTCCTCGAGGAGACACCCCCGCCGACGATCCCCGAAATCGAGAGGCCCGCCGCGGTTGCCGGACCGCCGCCCCCGTCCGAGGAGAGGATCCCCCTCGGTCGCTGCACCCACTGCCTCCGGGAGATCCCGGCCACGGACCGCGCGTACCGCTGCGACTGCGGCGCGGTGTATCACCTGAGCTGCGCGACGGGCTTGATGAAGTGCTCCAACTGCCGCAAGCCGATCGCCCTCGAGGTGGTCCGGAAGAAGGTCTCCGTCTCGATGCGGTGCGCATCCTGCGGGGAAATCCAGACCGTCCCGGAAGGCGTGGACCCCCGGACGGCCACGTGCTCCGCTTGCGGAGGCCACCTCCGCCGCCTCGACGCCGGCAAGGCATACCTCGTCGTCGCGAGCAACCCGGCCATCGCCTTCGGTTGGCTGAAGGACCTCACGAAGGGCGGGAAGCCCTCGCTCGTCCTCACGCCCGCCACGCCGGAACGGCTCCGCCTCGAGTTCGGACTCCGAGGGACGGACATCGTGCAGGTCTCGTCCACGGCCGCCCAGGCGGTCGACCCGAAGCGCCTAGACTCCGCAGGACTACGAGCGATCCTCCCGCTGTCCCGGTCGGAGCAGGGAGGCGTGCTCCTCTACGACGGCGTGGAGCAGATGGTGAACGAGTCGTCCATGGCGGACTTCGTCCGCTTCCTCCGGAAGGCGAACGACATGATGTTCGTCCACGGAATCACGGTCATCGCCCGCGTGACCCCGGGAAGCCTCGATGATTCCGAGGTCCAACGGCTCGCATCGGAGTTCGACGAGCAGATGGACCTCTCCGCCCAGCTCTAGGCGCTACGGGCCCGTCGGCCCTTCCCAGCGCGGCCCGAGCCTGTGCTCGACACCGAGGTGATCCAGGATCCGCGCGACGACGAACTCGACGAGGTCGTCCACGGCCTTCGGCCTCCCGTAGAAGCCCGGGCTCGCGGGCAGGATGACGACGCCGAGACGGGCGAGGGTCGACATGTGCTCGAGGGCGATCGGGCTGAGGGGCGTCTCCCGAGGCACGAGGACCATCGTGCGCCGTTCCTTGAGGGCCACCGCCGCCGCGCGCGTCACCAGGTTGTCCGCGATCCCCGTGGCGACCTTCGCGAGGGTCGACCCGCTGCACGGCACGATCGCATACGCGCGAAACCGATGGCTGCCCGATGCGGGCGGGGCCGTCATGTCGGTCCCGCGGTAGACCGCATGCGCGCCCGCGGTGAACTCCTTCAGCGGCAGGTCTGTCTCGAGTCGAATGACCTCTTCCGCATCGGCGGTCACGATGACGTCCGCGCGGTCTCCGAGGGCGCGAAGGAGGCGATGTGCATAGAGAACGCCGGATGCGCCCGTCACGCCGACGAGGAACTCAGCCAAGACGCGCCTCGCGCCCACGAGTCATGGCGGATACATGAAGATTCCGCGCGCGAGGGGACAAACGGGCCCGCCGAATGGGTGCGGACGTGCCGCGCGTCCGCCTTCGCATATCCCCACCCGAGGACCTGAATCTCCTCGTGCGTCGTCGCCCCGGGATGTGGGAAGAGATCGCCGGTTTTTCGGAGCATGGCTCGATGCGGCAGATCGCCCGTACCGACGGTGGGCGCGCGCTCGAATGAAATCGGGCCCCTTGGTTGGTTCCCTTGTCGAGACGCGGGCAGGCAGGCCCGTGGCGAGCGGTTGTCTCTGGCTCATGCCCGTGCAACCGAGGCCGATGTCGAAACGACTCGCGGCACCGAACCGGATGTCGATGTACGCGGAGCGCGAGGCGTCCTCGCGCCCCTCCATACATTCCGTGCCGCAGGCAATTCTTCATATACGACCTCGATTTATGAAGGCCGAACCCGACGAGTGTCCACTATGCCGACCGCGTATGACGTGCCCCCGGGACTCCTAGTCGAGCGGCTGAAGGACCGGCTGCAGAAGGAGGGCAAGGTGGAGCCCCCGGAATGGGCGCGCTTCTCCCGGACGGGCGTGCATACGGAGAAGGCCCCGACCCAGTCGGACTGGTGGTATCGCCGCGTCGCGGCGGTCCTCCGCAAGGTGTACGTGCACGGTCCCGTCGGTTCCGCACGCCTCGCGGCCGAGTTCGGCGGCCGCCGGGATGACGGCTCTGCCCCCTACCACCCGCGCCGAGGATCTCGCTCGATCGCCCGGGAGGCAATGCAGCAGCTCGAGTCCCTCGGGTACCTGTCGAAGAGCGAGAAACGCGGACGGGTGATCTCCGCCCAGGGCCGAAAGCTCCTCGACGGGCTGGCGACGCAGATCCTAAAGGACTTGGCCAAGGACAATCCCGAACTCGCGAAGTACGCGGGGGGCCGGTGACCGTGGGCACGGACGAGGCCGAGCTCGAGGCGATCCGACGCCGCAAGATGGCGGAAATCCAGCAGGCGCAGGCTCAGGCGGTCGCGGAACAGCAGTACCGCGAGCAGGTGCAGGCCCAGCGGCAGACGATCCTCCGTCAAATCCTCACGCCGGAGGCCCGAGAGCGCCTCGGGCGGATCGAACTCGCGTATCCGGAACTCAGGGAGAGCATCGAGAACCAGCTCATTGCGCTCGCCCAAAGTGGCCGGGTCCAGCGGGTGATCGACGACGCCACGCTGCGACAGATCCTCGAGCGGGTGATCCCCAAGCGCCGGGAGATCAAGATTGAGAGGCGGTGACGATGGCCCGGAACAAGCCCCACGCGAAGAAGCTTCGACTGCTTCGGAAGGTCAAGTCGAACCGACGCGTGCCGGCCTGGGTCATGCAGCGGACGAACCGCAGTTTCGTCCGGCATCCGAAGCGCCGGTCGTGGCGCAGGAACAAGCTGAAGGCGTGAGCCCATGGCGGAGCAGGAAGAGGAACGGATTCTGATCGTGCCGCTGCGGGCGATCCGAGCGGCGCCGCGGACCCAGCGCGCGAACCGTGCCGTCAAGGCGATCCGCGAACACGTGAAGCGGCACCTGAAGCCGGACCGGATCTTCATCGACGACGTCCTCAACGAGGCGATCTGGGCCCGCGGCCGCGAGAACCCGCCGCCTCGGATCCGAGTGAAGGCCATCAAGTTCGAAGACGGCTCCGCCGTCGTTTCCCTCCCGGAGGACTGAGGGACCTTCTTGCTGCGTCGGCTCGAGGTCGGGGGGAACCCGTACGTCGGAGTCTTCTGCGCGACGAACGAGGGGCTCCTCCTCGTCCCTCGCCAGTTCCCGAAGTCCGCGGTCCGGCAGATGTCCGAGGCCCTCGGCACGAACGTAGCCCTCACGACGGTCGCCCACTCGAGCGTCCTGGGCAGCCTCGTCGCGATGAACTCGAACGGGATCCTCGCGACGCCGTTCATCGAGCCCGAAGAGATCGAGGCGATCCCGGGATCCGTGCACCCACTGCCCCATCGTCTCAGTGCCGTGGGGAACAACGTCCTCTGCAACGACCATGGAGCGGTCGTCCATCCGGGTTACGACGAGGACGCGATCTCCTTCATCTCCGACGCCCTTGGCGTGCCCGTGGTCCGAGGCACGATTGCGGGGATCAAGACCGTCGGGGCCGTGGCGGTCGCGACGAACAAGGGCGTCCTCTGCCATCCTCACGCGAAGCCCGAGGACATGGAGGCCCTCAAGGACGCGCTCCGGGCTCCCGTCTCCATCACGACGGCGAATTACGGCACCGCGCAGGTCGGTGCCTGCATGGTGGCCAACTCCCGCGGCGCCGTCGTGGGCTCTCGAACGACGCCGATCGAACTCGGCCGGATCGAAGAGGGCTTGGCGCTGTACTAGTCCTCGGCGTCCTCGCCCGCTGGTACCGCGAGAGGGAGCCGGACCCGGAATTCGCCCGCATCCTGGATCCGCGAGGCGAGCCGCAGGGGCCTTTGGCTCCGATGCGGTCGCCCCCTTGAACCTTGACGCCACCTTCCTGCGGCGATTCAGAACCGCTGGGGAAGTTTGATATATCCTGGGCCGGGTAACGAACCTCGATGAAGACCCTCGTCCTGTGCGTGGACCGGGACGACGACATCGGGGTCAAGACGGGCATCAAGGGTCCCTTGATTGGTCGGGACGACAATCTCGCGGCGGCCGTGAAGCTCGGCCTCGCGGACCCTGAAGATTCCGACGTGAACGCACTTCTCGGCGCGATCGGCCTCTATGACGACATCGTGAAGCAGGGCCAGGACGCGGAGATCGCCACAATCTGCGGCGACGTCCGCGTCGGCGCGGCCTCGGACCTCGTTCTGACGCAGCAGCTCGACCGGGTCCTCGAGGAAGTCCGGCCGGAGCGCGCGTTCCTCGTCACGGATGGAGCAGAGGACGAGGCGTTCCATCCGATCCTGGGCTCCCGGATCCGCGTGGACCACGTGCGGCGGGTGTACGTGCGGCAGACGCCGACGGTTCAGTCCCTTTACTATCAGGCCGCCCGGCAAATGAAGAACCCGAAGGTCCGACGGAAGTTCCTCATCCCGCTCGGCCTCGTCCTTCTCCTGTTCGGAGGAATCTACTACTACATCCCGGGCGCCGCCCCTGCGCTCGTGCTGATCCTCGCAGGGTTCTATCTCATCCTGATCTCGCTGCCCTTCACGAGCTTCCGCGAGGTCTTGGACCGGCTCGGCCAGGCGTACGACGGCGTGCGGGACTCCGTGGTGCAGGGCGACATGTCGATTTTCTTCAACGTCACCGCCCTGATCCTCGTGGTCCTCGGGATCGCCTTCGGTGCAGACCTCGCGCGGACGAGCGCTCAGGGCTATGTCGC
>Ga0209172_10001643_pt1 | contig 45476 bp, 39 predicted proteins | sample LarsenN4metaG_FD_184113 | JGI IMG/M metagenome (GOLD analysis project Ga0209172, IMG submission 184113) | Hot spring sediment bacterial and archeal communities from British Columbia, Canada, to study Microbial Dark Matter (Phase II) - Larsen... ... | reverse complement strand
GAAGGCAGTAGGCAGAAGGCAGTAGGCAGACAGGCTTCTTCCAACTGCACTGTTCTCATTGTTTCTCTCGCGTTGCCGCCGACCGTCTGAAAGACTCCTTAGAAAATGTCCTGGGAGCGCTTCTCATCCTTGCCTGCTTAGGTTGCACTACCTGGCAAGGCGGACCTCTCAAGGAAACCAGTGCCCCAGGCTTTCGTTATTTCTCTTGCGTCGTCGCTGACGACATGAAAGACTCCTCAGAAGATGTACAGTAACCTGTCAGGTTGCTGATAGCGCGCGACAAACAGCAACCTAAGATGTACAGTAACCTGTCAGCCTTGCTGCTAGTGCGCGACAGGCAGCAACCTAAGATGTACAGTAACCTGTCAGGTTGCTGATAGTGCACGACAGGCAGCAACCTGACAGGTTGCTGTACATCGCATTTTCATCATTTCTCTCGCGTCGCACGAGCCGTCTGAAAGACTCTTCAGAAAATGTACAGCGAGGCGATCAGCAAGGCTGACCACCTTACTGTACATCGCGCCCATTTTCATCATTCCCGGGTGTTGCGCGAACAACATAAAGAACTCCTGAGAAAAGTCCGACAAACCTCAATTTGTCGTCTGCTTCTGATGGCGAAAGCTGGCGACAAACTCTGAAGGCAAGTCGGACCTCGCGCTACCGGGCCCGAGCAGCACTCAACTCCACAATCGATCATTAGATCGCTCTTTATCCCATTCCGGAGTCGGTTCAAAGTACCCCGGCTCTCTCAAATGTTTCTTGACTACCTCTTCATTCAATTCAATTCCCAGACCCGGCCGGTCAGGAACGATAGCGAAGCCGTTTTGAACCAGCGGTTTTGGAACGCCGGTGACCATATCTTCCCACCAGGGGACATCTACTGAATGATGCTCCAGGCACAAGAAGTTCTCCGTCGCAGCAGCGCAATGGACATTAGCCATAAACGAGACCGGCGTTCCGGCAAAGTGCATCGCCATTACTACTCCGCCTTCCATCGCCAGATCGCCTATCTTTTTAGTTTCAAGTATGCCCCCGGCAGTCGCCAGGTCGGGATGAATCATATCGACCGCTTTAGCATTGACCAGCTTGGCGAATTCTTCCTTGAGGTAGATGTCTTCGCCGGTGAGAATAGGAATATCAACCGCGTCGGTGATCTTCTTCAGCAGCTCCGTATACTGCCAGGGGATCATGTCCTCCATCCAGGCCAACTGATGTTTTTCCATAGCGCGGGCCAGCCGGATGCAACTGTTGACGCCGATGTGCCCGTAGTGGTCAGATGCTAGAGGGACCTCCATTCCGATGACTTCACGAATTGCTGCGACATAATCGGACAGAATGGCGATTCCTTTATCGGTGATCTCGATGCCGGTGAAAGGATGCATAGTGGTTCGGTAGTTGGGATCCTGTGGCCCGAAGCCGAGCGGACGGGAAAGGGTACCCGGCTTGTCGCGGAGCAGCCCGATGCCGAAATCCACCTTCAGAAATGTGAATCCCTTATCCATTCTGGCCTTGAGCCGTCGCCCTTGCTCGGCGCCGTCGGGCGTTTGAGTAGTATCGGCGTAGAGCCGGACCCTATCTCTGAACTTGCCTCCCAGCATCTGGTAAACAGGCACGCCGTAAGCTTTGCCTGCCAGATCCCAGCAAGCCATCTCTACTGCCGATACCCCTCCGCCCTGGCGCGCGTGGTGACCAAACTGTTTGATCTTACGGAAAATCTTGTCTACATTGCATGGGTTCTCGCCCAGGATGCGGCTCTTGAGCATCAGCGCGTAAGTTTTACTGGCGCCATCGCGCACTTCGCCGTAGCCTGAGATGCCTTGATTGGTGTCGATGCGAATTATAGGACAGGTCATGGGAGCATCTGCGACTACGGCGACGCGCAAATCTGTGATCTTGAGCTGTGATGGAATTGAATTGCGATTGGCGTTTTGAACAGTCGCTTCAATATCCGAAGCTGACAGAAGGCTCGCCGCGCCTGCGCCCGCCGCTGCTGTGCCCAGCGATTTAAAGAAAGAGCGGCGGCCTATTAATCTTTGTACTGAAGGTTTCATCGAAATCCTCCTGCGCGTGCCCCTTTTCAAATGGCAAAGTAGTAAGCTCGCATTCTATGCGTTTGAACCGAAGGGAAGCGCGCGTCTTGTTGAAAGTGAGAATGCCCTTAGAGTTTCCCGCTAAATATCAATGCGGCATTGCTCTCTTGCCAGGCGAAATGCCTTCTCTGATGTGCCTATGTCCGACTTCACAGTGGTGAAGTTGGTAACAAGCAAGAGAACTTTATCGGGGGATAAAATGTCTTGAATGTTTAGACACTCAGATACAAGCAACACCGACTCCGGCAGCTTATAACATACAGTTTACTAGAGTGTCAAACGCAAACTCCAAGGGGCCGAAAGAGAGATTGCTGTAAAAGGCTAAGAGGGCGCTGGTCCCAAAAGTCGGTAATGCTCCATCGCGGCGGGCCCATAGCAGCTTACTATCTACCTATGGGGGCACGCAGGTGGTAAGCTGCTGCGGAGCGGATGGCCACAGCATTAGTTTGATCAGGACCGACTTTTTTGATCCGGACTATATCGCCTCGCGCCAAACGATCAGCTATGGCTGCACGCGCTTCAGTAATAGCCTCTTCTTTAGTTGATCCGACTCCTACGCAGCTTGGCCAACCAGGGACGGTTGCAATATCCGGTGATCAAGGATGACTTTCTACAAATAGATGGCAATACATCTCACTGTTCGGGATGAAATTCAGCTACTACCTCAATCTGAGGATATCTGGTTCAAGCTTTTGCAACATCGTTCCCGTTATGAAAACAGTTGAGCAAGAGATGAGACTTATTCTCATCGCTTGCATAACAACTTATGCATCCGTAGAATAGCCTTGCGATGATTATCGGCAAGATAGTCAAATCAAACTCTCACGTCGATTATGCCGGGCGCATCTATGACCGGCTGGAAACGCCCGCCCCCCCTAAGCCTGCTGATTATTGTTTCGGGCAATTCGTCAAGATTAAAGCCTATGATCAAGAGGTTGTCGGAGCCATCTACAACTCGCAGCTTATCAACCCTGAGTACGGCAACTTTGGCCCCAGGCTCTCGACTCCGCCGGAACTCAATGCAGTCTTCAGCCCTGATTATATGAATGAGCAGGGCGTGCTCATAGGCATCCTTCTGCTCGGCTGGAAAGAGGGGGACCAAAATATTCATAGAATTCCGCGCTATGTGCTCCCCGTCGATGCTGAGATAGAGACAATGACAGATGACGAAGTGCTTGATTTTCACACCGACTCGAATGGGAAACTGCAGCTCCATTATTTCTCTCACGTCATGACACACGCGGGACAGTTTGCAACTCAGTTGCTGCTGGTGATAGTCGAGCAGCTCGGTCGATTGACCTCCCCGGAAAACCGCGCCACGCTTGGCGTGCTGCAAAATGCCCTGGTGTGGCAGAACACCATGGAACAGATGAGATGATCTCTTCCCCGTCACAAAAATGGGTGCTCTATGAAGACAATAATCGAGCCGTTCAAGATCAAGATGGTTGAACAGATCAAGATGACCACGCGCCAGGAGCGCCAGCGTTATCTTGAAGAGGCCGGATACAATCTGTTTTTAGTTAAAGCAGAGAATGTCCTTATAGACCTGCTCACCGATAGCGGCACCGCGGCAATGAGCGCGGAGCAATGGGCGGCGGCGATGCGCGGCGATGAAGCCTACGCGGGCAGCAGAAGCTTCGAGCGATTCGAGGCCGTAGTGCGCGACATCTTCGGCTTCAAGCACATAATACCGACTCACCAGGGCCGCGCCGCAGAGCGCATACTCTTTTCTGTGATGTGCAAGAAAGGAGACATAGTCCCCAATAATACACACTTCGATACGACGCGGGCCAATATCGAGTATCTGGGCGCGGAGGCGGTTGATCTGGTCATTCCCGAAGGCCGCCAGCCATCTCTGCTCCATCCATTCAAAGGCAACATGGACACAACCGCCTTGCGCGAACTGATAGCGCGCCTGCACCCCCGACGGATTCCTCTGGGGATGATCACCATTACTAATAACTCAGGCGGGGGCCAACCAGTGTCGATGGCCAACATTCGCGAGGTCAAGCAGATACTTTCTCAATACAATATCCCGCTCTATATCGACGCCTGCCGCTTTGCTGAGAACGCCTATTTTATTAAGCTCCGCGAGGAAGGCTACAGCAACAGGTCGGTCAAAGAGATTGCCCGCGAGATGTTCTCTTATGCCGATGGCTGCACATTTTCGGCCAAGAAAGACGGCCTGGCCAACATTGGCGGGTTTCTCGCTACTAACAATGATGTGCTGGCCCAGCAAGAAAAAGATCTGCTCATCTTGACAGAGGGCTTTCCCACTTATGGGGGTCTGGCCGGGCGCGATCTCGATGCCATAGCGGTGGGGCTGGAAGAGGTGCTGCACGAAGATTACTTGCAGTACCGAATCGTCTCGACCAGATACCTGGGGGACCACATAGCGCGAGAAGGCGTGCCGATTGTGCAGCCGCCCGGCGGACATGCCATCTACATTGATGCGCGCGGCTTCCTGCCTCACATACCGCCAAATCAGTTCCCCGGCCAGGCGCTCGTGGCCGAGCTTTATCTGGAAGCGGGGATACGCTCGGTTGAGATTGGCTCGGTGATGTTCGGTCGCATAGATAAAGAGACGGGAGAGGAGCACTTCGCGCCTATGGAGCTTGTGCGGCTGGCAATACCGAGAAGAGTCTATACGCAGAGCCATATTGATTACGTGGTAGAAGCGATTATCGAAGTCTTCAAACGGCGCGAGTCGATTCGCGGCTTCAAGATAGTTTATCAGGCTCCGTTTTTGCGCCACTTCACTGCGCGTTTTGAACCAGTCTGAGGAATTGGTGAAGCAAATGCCGTCCAAAACTATTGCTGCGCGCATTTTGGATCAACTTAAAATCTCCTACGAGTTGCGCGAGTATCAATTCAGCGAAGATGAGCTTGATGCTGAATCGGTCGCACGCAAAATCGGTTTGCCGCCCGAGCAGGTCTTCAAAACGCTAGTAGTGCGCGGCGACCGCACAGGAGTGATGCTTGCTTGTATCCCTGGCTCGAAAGAGCTTGACTTGAAAGCTCTGGCGCAGGTGAGCGGCAACAAGCGTGTGGAGATGGCGCCGGTTAAAGAGATCCAGAGCTTGACAGGCTATATTCGAGGCGGAGTTTCGCCGCTCGGCGTCAAGAAGAGTTACCCTTTCTATCTCGATTCAACTGCGCTCGATTTTGATCGGATCAGCATCAGCGCCGGCCAGCGCGGATTGCAGATACTGGTTGCTGGTTCCGATCTTCAACGGGCAACAAAGGCGAACCTGGCGCATTTGACTAAGCCTTGATATACAGCAAGTCGGTTAGGTTGCTGACAGCGGGGAACAGCGGCAACCTGACTGCCTTACTTCATTAAATAACGATCGATGATGTTGTTCTCTTCACTGACAGCGGGGAACAGCAGCAACCTGACTGCCTTACCGTACTCTTTCTGAGGAGTTAAAAATGATTTTACATAAATTCGTTTTGAGGTGAGGCTGCGGCTGCGCTAGAGTCGATGTTGCTCGCGAGTTAAAAATAATTTTACATAAATTCGTTTTGAGGGTGCTTGGCGCCCGAACCAACTACGCTGTAGTTACACCGCATAGTACTGAGGCACTCCCAGGGCATCTTCTGAGGAGTCTTTCAGACGGCTCGCGCGACGCCCGGAAATGATGAAAATGCGCTGTACAGTAACCTGTTAGGTTGCTGGTAGCGCGCGACAGGCAGCAACTATTTCAGGCGGGCGCGATCACCTTATCTGGCTGTTAGGTTGCTGGTAGTGTGCGACCTATCAGCAACCTAACAGGTTGCTGTACATCTTCTGAGGAGTCTTTCACACGGCTCGCGCGACGCCCGGAAATAATGAGAACAGCGCAGTTGGAAGAAGGAGCGCCCGCCTGCCTTCTGCCTTCTGTTCTCTGAGGAGAATATCACGCGATCAACCGCCCACCATCCACAGCAATGACTTCGCCGGTAATGTAATCAGAGCCTTCGATAAGGAAGATCACCGTTCGAGCAATATCTTCAGGCGAGCCTACGCGCTTGAGCACAGTATTCTTTATCGCCTGCTCTGCCTCTTTCTCTCCATAATACTCCGGCAAGAGCACCGGTCCGGGAGAGACGGCATTGACTTGAATATTGGGAGCGAGCGCCTTGGCCAGCACTTTGGTCAGCATGATCACACCAGCTTTTGAAACGCAGTAAGGGATGTAGGGGGCCCAGGGTCTGACTCCGCTCACGTCTGCGATGTTGATGATCTTGCCGCTGCCCTGTTTGAGCATCAGCTCGCCAATCTTTCGCGCGCACAGAAATGGGCCCTTGAGGTTGATACTCATAAAGTCATCCCAGTGCTCCTCTGTCAGCTCAAGGAACGGCGTTTTGTAGAAGATAGCTGCATTGTTGATGAGCACATCAATGCGGCCAAAAGCGGCGACAGCTTCATCGACCATCCTGTCAACCTGCGCTGCTTTGGATACATCAGCCTGGACAGTCATTGCGCGCGCGCCGAGAGCTTCCACCTTGCGCTTTGCCTCTTCGGCCTGCTCAGCAGAAGCGTTGTAATTGATAATGACATTGGCCCCCTTTTCGCCGAGAGCAAGAGAGATTGAGCGCCCGATCCGGCGGGCGCCGCCGGTAACGAGAACTACTTTGCCTTTGAGATCCACAACAACTCCTTTCTGATATATTTCGCGCAGTTACACAAGAAACTCTTTCTTCACCGCAAAGACGCCGAGATGCAGAGATTGCGCCGCAGAAAATCTCATGTCATCCCGCGCGTAGTATAGCTCCTGGTTCCCTCACGCGATAATAAGACGCGGCTTTGTGAGAAAGCAATGTAGGGCAGAGACCTTCTTGGATGATCGAAGCTCGTGTTATCATGGCAAGCGCAACCAATTGAGCTGATACTTACTATAGCTCTTAAGAGAAACATTTTCCGGTTCGGGCGCTGCGGCGCGGACCAAGGTCTATGTACATTTCAGAAACAACAATCAAAGAGATAGAAGAGAAATACGGTTCTCCAGAAGTTGTGCATCTCGCCTACGAGATGAAGCAGCATGAATTCGAGTTCCTCAAAAGCACGATGAAAGACGAGCGCGCGCACGATATTACGCTCTTTATCATAAAAGAAGGCAAGGTAGTCGTCATCAGCAAGCACTCCTATCCGCCGGGCGCTTACCGCGCGCCGAGCGGCGGACTCAGGCAGGGAGAGCCTTTCGAGGAGGGGGCCATCAGGGAAGCTTACGAAGAGACTGGATTGAATGTGCAACTGCAAAGATACGTCTTGAGGGCCCATGTCAAGTTCTCCCACCGGGAAGAGTACGTCAACTGGACGACTCACGTCTTTACCGCTGTACCCGTGAGCGGAACTCTTGAACCCATCGACAAACGTGAGATAGCCCAAGTGCGCCTCGCCACCGATCAAGAGTTGAATAATTCCATCAAACAGGTTCTCCTCTCTTCAGGATCAACCGGTTTGCGCTATCGTTCAGAGTTGAATGATCTGGTCATGCCAAAGATCCGAGCCGAACTCGGTGCTGTGAGTTCGGACGCTTAGCGCCCTCAAAACAGGTGTTTAAAGTTGGTTTGAGGGCGCGCGGATGCACGAGCCGACCCGCTAACTGCGGCAGATAGCACGCTGTGAACTCCTGGTGAAATCCGCCGAACTTCAGTGTACACTAATCAAGATGTCAACCACGATTAACGATGGCGCCAGCTCATCTCAGCCGCAACCGCCTAAAGAGAGACCTGCTCGTTTGGCTCGCTCTGCCGGCGTAGTCAGCCTCGCAGTCATGGGCAGCCGGGTGCTCGGACTGGTGCGCGAGCAAGTATTTGCTGCCTTCTTTGGCGCCAGCCGCGAATACGACGCATTCCTGACTGCATTCCGCATACCTAATCTTCTGCGCGACCTCTTTGCCGAAGGGGCACTATCGACGGCTTTTGTCACTACATTCTCTCAGACGCTGGAAAAGAAAGGAGAGGCGGAGGCCTGGCGACTGGCTAACCTTGTCCTGAATGCGCTGCTGATCATTCTCAGTGTTATTACCATCATTGGAATCATCATCGCGCCTTATATCGTTGATTGGATAGCGCCTGGCTTTCGCGCTGTCGAGGGCAAGACGGAGCTGACGATTACAATGACTCGCATTATGTTCCCCTTCCTGTTGATGGTGGCCCTGGCCGCCGTTGCAATGGGGATACTCAATGCGAAGAATGTTTTCGGCATCCCTGCTTCTGCTTCAACTTTCTTCAATATCGGTTCGATAGTAGGCGGGTTGTTGTGCGCGTACTTGCTTGCGCCTGAGTATACCGGGGAAGTTTTGGCGCATCTGCTGGGGCGTCAAGGGGGAGAGCAGGTCTATTCTCATCTGGCAGCGCGCGCGGTAATCGGCATCTCCATCGGGACACTCATCGGCGGAATGCTCCAGTTTCTGATTCAGGTCCCGTCATTGCGCGCAGTAGGCTACTACTATCGCCCGATACTGAGCTTCTCCGACGCCGGCGTCAAGCAGGTAATGGCGCTGATGGGGCCTGCGATCATCGGCGCTTCAGCAGCGCAGGTGAATGTCTTTGTCAACAGCAACTTTGCTTCGTATCTCGGCGATGGACCCGTCTCCTGGCTCGCCTACGCTTTTCGCTTCATGCAGTTCCCCATCGGAGTTTTCGGAGTGGCGATAGGCACGGTCACGCTGCCAGCAATCTCAAGAAGCATAGCTAACAAGAATATCCCTGAGTTCCGCAATACTCTATCGCAAGCTCTCGGACTCGTCTTTCTGCTGTGCATTCCTTCCGCCGTTGGATTGATAATCCTTGCAGAGCCAATTATTGGGGCCATCTATCAGCATGGTCGATTCACCGCCTTCGACACTCAGCAGACGGCGGCTGCGCTCTCTTGCTATGCTCTTGGCCTTGCCGGTTATGCGGCCATTAAAGTCCTGGCGCCGGCATTTTATGCTTTGAATGATGCCCGCACTCCGATGTTGATCAGCCTGGGCTCGATTGCCACGAACTTCGTATTGAACTGGACATTTGTGAGAGTTTTAGGACTGGGCCATAGGGGACTGGCTTTCTCGACCTCGCTTGTCATCATTATCAATTTTGCTCTGCTGCTGATACTGATGCGTCGGCGAATCTCGCGCATAGAAGGGCGAAGGCTCGCCAGATCGCTTGTCAAAATATCTCTCGCTTCAACTGCAATGGCGCTCTGCTGCTGGCTGATAAGCAGCCAGATCGCAAGCTTTGCCGGAAATGCTTCTCTGCTGATGCGCATAATCAATTTAGGCGCGTCGATCTCGGTAGGAGTGGTTGTTCTGTATGTAGCGTGCAGATTGCTGAGAGTCGAAGAGCTTGAGATGGCTGTAACGGCAGTTGCTGGCCGCTTACGCAAACGAAGATAACAGTGGTACCATCGACTTGCGGCCCGCTGTGAGTCTCACCTTTACTAACCAGGCAGAAATTGAATCTCCACGCGACCGCAAGTCGGTGGCATCTGAAGTTGTTGCTAAATCAGAACCCGCGAGATTAGTACAGAATAAGCTGTAGTGTCCCGAAGGGACAATTGATAAAGCGCGAGCGATTTATCGTTGGGAGAGGGAACAGATCAATTGTTAGTCCCGCGCTACCCTCTGGGTGTGACGGCTGAAATCGCTTGCTAGAGACCGATCTTCAGCCGTCCCTACGGGACTACTTGACCAACGCCATGGCCCCCCAGCACTAAAGGTGCTGGGCTACTGTCAATCGCCCCTTACGGGGCTAAGATAATTACACTGTACCAATCTTGCGTGGTCTGATTTAGGTTGAGGTTGAGACTCCACGCGACTAAAGTCGGTGGTATCTGAAATGCCAGGTTGAAGTTGAGACTCCACGCGACTAAAGTCGGTGGTATCTAAAATGCCAGGTTGAAGTTGAGACTCCACGCGACTAAAGTCGGTGGTATCTAAAATGCCAGGTTGAAGTTGAGACTCCACGCGACTAAAGTCGGTGGTATCTGAAATGCCAGGTTGAAGTTGAGACTCCACGCGACTAAAGTCGGTGGTATCTGAAATGCTAGTGGTCTGTCGGATAAGTTCTGCAAGAGATGCATCCCGTGTGTTGAGCGAAAAAAGCGCGGTTTTGCTGTCAAATCAACAATGACCATTTTGAATTCATTGCAAAATATATCCGACAAGCCACTAGGTTGAAATTGAATCTCCACGCGACCGCAAGTCGGTAGCATCTGAAATCAGCAGGCTGAGTTGCGCAGCCTGCTGATTTGCGATTGCCTGAAAAGGCGGCAATCAGAAGTAGAGCTTGAGCCCAAACTCGATCTGACGGGATGAGCTCGCGTCGCCACGAGGCGCGCGCGTTTGGCGTATGATTCCGAAATTGGCCGGGAAGGCCAGAACCGGAGCGCCAAAGTTGGGGTGATTGAAGATGTTGAAGAATTGTGCCCGGAACTGGAAGTTATAGCGCTCGCCAATTCGGTTGTTCTTAAACAGCGCAAGATCGAAGTTCTTCAATCCCGGTCCAATCAAGCTGTTGCGTCCGAGATTGCCAAACTGTCCCCTGGGTGGAGTGGCAAACGCAGCCGGGTTGAACCAGCATGAGACGGTGCGCGCTTGCGAGCAGTTCGGTCCGGAAGCATAAGGATCCCCCACCAGATTTGGCCTGTCAAAGAGATCTCCTGTGCCACTATTATCGCTATTCAAAATGGGGGCCATCGGGCTCCCGGATTGGAAGACTCCAACTCCCGTCAATTGCCAGCCGCTGCCCAGCCGACGAACTACTGCTGGAGCAGATTCAAGCTTGAATGGCAATTCGTAAACGAAGCTGAAGCTGAATCGCTGTCTGGCATCGAAATCTGAAACAGCGCGCTCAGCCCTCAGATCGAGCGGATTTTGGATCTGAGGATTGCTGCTGCCCACTGAATTATTATCAATCGACTTCGACCAGGCATAGTTGACATTGAAGAGCAACCCGCGAGAGATGCGGCGCTCAACGGTCAGCCAGAGGGCATTGTAGTTTGAATTTGAGGAATTCTCGTTCTGATTGATACGTCCGAAGGCCGGGAATGGACGTGGGCCATTAGCCGTCGGACTGGGAATACGGGCATTGATGTCGCGAATCAGGCGCAGGTGGGTCCCCTTCGAGCCAATGTAACTGATCTCTACGCGGGTATTGCGGAATATCTCCTGCTGAACATTCAAATTCCATTGCTGCACGTAATCGGAGGTGAAATTCCGATTGACAGTATTGATCACTGCCGGTGGCACCGGTCTACCGGCCCCACCAAACAAGTTAGCGACAGTCACATTGTCGAACTCAGTTGTGGTCCGGAATGGCGGATTTCCCCCCAGGGCGGTGACGATATTAGTGACCGGCTGATCGAAGAAGATGCCGTAAGCGGCGCGGATGGCGGTCTTGCCTCTCCCAAACGGATCCCAGGCAAAACCCACTCTGGGACCGAAGTTGTTAGCATCCGACTCATAGACCTGATCTAAACCTGATGTTCCCACCTGGCGCAATGAGGCAGTGCCGGGATCGAAGACCACCAGCCGGTCACGAAGCTCGCTGGGGACGCCGTTAAATTCATAGCGCAAGCCCAGGCTGAGAGTGAAGTTTCGCCGCAGCTTCCAATCGTCTTGCACAAACCAGTTGAATGCCAGGACGCGCAGCGCAGGGCTGATGTCCCCGGTAGGCTTGGTGAACCGTTGAACGCGCCCGGCCAAAAAGTCTTGCATGCTGGTAAACCGGATTATCCCCTTTGTGCCGGTATTGAAATTATTGTTCTGGAAGCGACGCACTTCCCCTCCGAATTTGAGCGCATGGTTTCCTTGAGAGAGAGAGAAGACATCAGTGTACTGGAAAGTATTATCGCCGCGACCCTGGGGAAAGCCATTAGGAGTGCCAAAGGTCATCAGGCCGGGCACAGTAATCAGCGGCAGCGTCTTTGGCCCGCTTTCTCCGGTGTTGAGCCCCACCGAAGCCGCATCCACATCAGTAATGCCGATGAAACTGATCTTCACCCGGTTGAAACCGAAGCGGAACTCATTGACTGCTCGTGGCCCGAAGGTGCGAGTTTCGTTGATAGAGGCAAACTGCCTGCGGGCAGGGCGGAAGTCTCCAAAACCAGGGATGTTGTTGGCGCCAATATTGGAAGGCTCAATTCGGCTATCGCGCTGGAACAGATAAGTTATCGCCAGATGGTCATTCTTTGTCAGATGGTGATCTACTTTGGCATTGACCTGGTCCAGCGTGCGAATTTTAGCTGCTGAGCCGACGAAATTGGATGTTCCAGAGGTGTTCTCAGGCGGAATCAGCGCAACGATACTCTTTATGATCGGGTCGGTGATGCTGGCTCGCTGAGCGGCTGTGGGGACGGTGGCGCGGAAGGTCTCCGATTCACGCTGACGCCGGCCCTCATAAGCGGTAAAGAAGAATGTGCGATTGCGGCCATCGTAGACGCGAGGGAGCCATATCGGGCCCCCAACTGCCCAGCCGAAGATGTTGCGCTTGAACGGAGGAAGCTCACGTCCAGTTCTGGCTTTAGCTTCTGACCGCGTAGGATCGAAGAAGTTGCGGGCATCGAGCACATCGTTGCGAATAAATTCAAAGAGGCTCCCACGCAGATCATTGGTGCCTGAGCGCATCACTGCATTGACAACCGCGCCGCTCGATCGGCCCAGCTCAGCACTGAATGAGCTTGCCTGAATTTTAAACTCCTGGATGAATTCTATAGCCGGCTGGAAGGTGATCTGATTCTGTACCATATCGTTCAGGTTGATGCCTTCTACCAGATAGTTCACCTGATCCTCGCGGCTGCCAGCAGTGTTAATGCCAAAAGCGCCCGCAGCAGTGCCGCTGGCCAAAAAGGTGCGGGGATTAGTCGAACTGACTGTGCCTGGAAGAAGGTTCGCCAGATCCAGAAAGAATCGTCCATTGAGAGGCATCTCTACGATGCGACGATTCTCTATCACTCCGCCAACAGTTGTATCCTGCGTTCTCACCAGAGGGGCATCAGCAGTGACAGTGATCGTTTCGCCTACATCACCCACTTGAAGGGTAATATCGAGCCGGGCACTTTGATCAACCTCCAGAGTGATGCCGGAATTGACAAAGGTTTTAAATCCAGATTGCTCCGCCTTCAGCTCATAACTGCCTGGCGGGAGCGCTGTGAACAGATAGTTTCCATTACCATCAGTATCGGTACTTCTAGTTAGCCTGCGCCCCAACTCAGTCAAGGTTAAACGCGCCCCTGCCACTACTGCGCCGTTAGAATCTGTCACAGTGCCTCTCAATGAGGCCGTTTGCGCCTGTGCCGCGCCCGCCAGAGCTATCATGAAAACGCAACAGGCGAAAAGAGATCGGACACAGCAGCGTCTGAGCGCACACCCAGCGTAAGTTAGAGGTGCTCGCAAAAGCTCCTTTATCAAATCTGTCTTCGGATTTGCCATAAAGTTTTTCCTCCTTGTGCTATTGGCGACTCTGAATCTTTGGCCGAGAAAGAATCAGCCACCAGGCGAAGAATCAGAGTCGCGTAAAATCTGAGTCTGTGGTTCTTGCCACCTTAGAATGCATATAAATCCCGAAGCTCTAGCAGTAAGCTTTTAGAAGTTATAGAAGCCGTCGGCTCGCTACCTTGTATGTCAGCATCAGCACAGTCCAGCCAATGCGAGCCTCAATACGGCGGAGCAAAAAATGAGTTTCAAGAATCCCACTAAGAGCGTAAGATAACGACATAATCTCATTAGCAATTCTTAAACCATACTTTTATGCTATGGATAAGACATCCAAAACCTTTGGCTGGAAGAAGATTGCATTGGGCTCGATTTCAAGCGTGACTTGCTGGCCCGGAAGGATATTCAAAAAAATGGAAACACTACGAAATAATGGATCTGGATTTTGGCGAAAATTGGATGATTCAACTATCGCATCTACAGTCAGGTTTCGCCAAAGCCCGGTAGGGGGCGGGGAGATCACATCTCAACAATGCTGATTTCTGAGGTGAGGGTGCGGTGGTTGCCGGGCACTTGCCGGCAATCTCTCGTAACCGGGCAAGCTGTTCATCTGTGAGGTCACCCTCAAAATCTACTCTGCGCTCAATCCGGTCTATCAGACCGACTCTGGTCTCGCATTGGGCGCAATCTTCAGCGTGAATTTTGTGATGGCGCAGATGAACTACGGACGCGCTCCATGCGCCATCCTTTGCGCCGCGCATACATAGTTGTGGTCATAGATATGCACGAGCCAAGCGCAGCAAGGAGCAGGCTGTAAGGATCAGGGCCCATGCCATCACCCCCTACCGCAACCGGTTCATCTGCTATTATGGCTTTGCCTTGATCGTAGATTATTTCGTTCTGGAAATTCCTCAAATGATATGACTGTTACTTCGGCCATGGCGGTATTCTCCCTAGAGAGTATTTTGAGATCCGTATCTCGCGCCGAAAGGCGCGCCAAGAAGGTAGCCAGATGTGCAACATCTGGTGGGAAGCAAATTGTTTTTCGCGCTACGAAAAGAGCGCAAGAACCCTTCCCGCACCTTCAACGCGTGGGGGATTTACTCTATTCGCCTGCGCCGTATTCGGGATAATCGCGCTCAATGATCTCGCCGGGTCGAGGGGGCTCTTTCAGTAGCATCAACGCATCGCGCAGGACGCGCTTCTGCAGATCGCGCATGAACGGGCGGCCAAGCGCATTGCCCACTTTGAATCCTCGCGGATAGAGGGCGCGTGGGGGGCGCATCTGGCGAGTGGCTTCCGGGCCTACAGTAATCACTACGGTAGATATGCCTCGCATCTCGATCTCTCGCTGAACCGCAACGACCGTGCGGTGACATACCTGCGGTCAGCCGCCGGTGAGCACCACTACATCGGCCCGCGATCTTTTGTCGATCTCATCGGCTATCTGCGGCACAGTCTCTTCATACATCCGCTTGAGCTGCATGGTATAGCCCAGATAGCCGATGTGTGTGCGCGCTACTGCGCCGATGAATCCCTCATTGACTAAATCGCGCAGCACATCTATTGGAAAGATTACGTTGATGTCGCGGTCTGCGTCCGAATGATCATAATGATGATGTGTGACCATCAGCTCTGAAGATTGAGCATCTCCGTTGATACGGCGGAAAGTCAGATCGCCCAGATCATCGGAGATATTAAATGGTTCCTGATCTTTCCTGTGAACTCCGCCTGCTGTGACAATTGCCACAGTAGCGCGCGACAACTCACGTTCGTAGGGGGTCAGTGGGACGCACTTTCTCGATATTTCAGCCATTGAACTTTTCCTTCTGACATCTGCCCCCTCGGTCATCTGCCGGTTGCTTGATCGGCAGACAATCGACAGATGACCGAAGAACTACCGGGGGCAGATGACCGGATTGCGCTAGGCAGCCTTGCGCAGTACTTCAAATATCTCTTCGTTATCAGGCTGCTCGTCGATCTTATGGATGTCTTTGTAGATTATCTTTCCTTCTTTATCTATTACGAACAATGCGCGCTCGCTATAACCCTCCGCTCGATATACGCCGAACTTGCGCGCCACTTCGCCTTTTGGCTCGAAATCCGACAATAGATCGTAGGAGATGCCGCCGAGGCTCTTGGCCCAGGCTTTATTGCAAGGAACCGAATCGACTGAAATACCCAGCACGTGGGTATCATAGCTCTCGAATCGGCTGAGATCAGCCTCATACGAGGGCATCTGAACCGTTCAAACCGGCGTCCAGGCTAGAGGATAGAACGCGATGAATACATTTTTCTTTCCGCGGAAGTCCGATAGCTTGACTTTGTTGCCGTTATGGCTTGGCAGCTCAAAATCAGGAGCTACATCGCCTACTTCAACAGCCATATATTTCCTCCTTCAGTGAATTTAATTACCAACTAAAAGTTATCCTTATCTCAGAGCCTACGTCAAGCACGCGCAATATATTCCTTCAAGGCAGCGCGAAGGCGACCAGCGCGTTACTAAGGAGTGGTGAGATACATCACGCCGTCGATCTGGCTGCGTCGGCCGCACGCAGAGCGAGATAGTAGAGAGGACGCGCGACCGTCTGGAGTGGGTAAGAGTGTAACGGTTGCGCCTTGAAGAGCAGGCCAGAGCTTAGCCCGGCCTACGTTTCTGTGCGCGTCCCGGCGACGCGCGGTTGGCTTATTCGATTGTTTCAGACGTTTCACGTCCTCTCTAGCTTCTGCGGCGCCGCTCGCGCGGCCACAATAGGGATTTGCCTAACATGAGCACCAACGATACCATCCCGGATACCATATTTAGACAGGATTAACAGGATCTACAAGATTAAAGTTTCAACCTAGCACCAACGATACCATCCCGGATACCATCGGCTTTAGCCGCATGGAGTCTCAATTTCAACCTAACAAGCCTCCGCAGGGAACCTCACTATAGGTCGAAGCTGATTCTCCATGCGGACGCAAGCCGATTGCTTCCGCTTGAATCAAAGATCACTTAAGCCTTTCAGCAACGGAGAGAACAATATTGAGCCTGGCATCAATTTGTGTTACATAAGGCCATATTCGAAAAGGAGAAAATTTATGAGGAACTCTACTGCGCTATCAATTCCCTGGAAGCTTTTATCTATTCTCTTATGTCTCTTATGCCTCGGCTCGCTTCTCGCTATCAGCTACTCCCGGCCGACGACTGACGAAGCAGCGATAAGCAGCGCCCCTCTCACAGTAATCGAAGGGGGACTGTTAATAGACGGCCGTCGGCGCGCTCCAATTTCAGATTCGGTAATCGTCATTGAGAATGGCCGGATCGTCAATGTCGGAAAAAGAGGCACAGTCAAGTATCCCGGCGCCGCCAGCCGTATAGACGCTACGGGAAAGACGATCATACCGGGCTTGATAAATCTTCACGGCCACGTCGGGCTAACCAGAGGGCTTGAACAGGATGAGAAGTACTACACGCGAGAAAACGTCCGCGAGCAGTTGCAGCAATACCTGTGGTACGGCGTCACTACCGTCCTCTCTCTTGGGACCGACCGATCATTGATCTTTGAAATAAGAGATGAACAGCACAGAGGCGATTTTCCCGGAGCAAGGATTTACACCGCCGGGAGAGGCTTTGGAGTCAAAAACGGCTACCCTCCAGGATCAGCAGCAGAAGCAGAGGGCCCCTTTCGCGTAGATACTGTTCAGGAGGCGCGCCAGCGAGTGCGAGAGCTTGCCCAGAAGAGAGTCGATATGGTGAAGATGTGGGTGGATGACAACTTCGGCAGGGCCCCAAAGATGAAACCGGAGATCTATCGCGCCATAATCGATGAAGCGCACAAGAACAAGCTGAAAGTGATGGTTCATCTGTTCTACCTGGACGACGCCAAGAGCCTTGTCGATGCCGGACTGGATGGAATGGCCCACAGTATCCGCGACCGGGAAGTGGATGAAGAGCTTATCGGCAAGCTAAAAGCCAGGAAGGTCTTTGCCGTGCCGACGCTGACCCGCGATGAATCGACCTTCATCTACGCCGAATCGCCTTCTTACCTGGACGAGCCGTTCTTCAAATTGCGCGCGCTGGCAAATGTTATTGAGACGATCAAGAGCGATGCTTACAAAAGGCGGATACAATCGAGCCCTGATTTTCCCAGGCTCAAAGCTGCATTCGAGATGGCAAAAAGAAATCTCAAGAAGCTCTCCGATGCCGGCGTCCCTATTGCGATGGGCACCGACAGCGGGCCCCCGGCTCGGTTCCAGGGCTACTTCGAGCACCGTGAGCTGGAGCTAATGGTCGAGTCGGGATTGACACCAGCGCAGGTGCTGCAAGCGGCAACGAAAACCGCTGCTGAAGCTCTTGGGGCAGGCGCGCACCTTGGAACCATCGAGCGCGGCAAGCAAGCAGACTTGATAATCCTTGAAGCCAATCCACTGGATGATATTCGCAATACCAGGAAGATACATTCTGTCTGGCAAGCAGGGCGCATGGTGAATCGCTGAGCTGATCAAAACTGAGCCACGGTTACTCAACTACAAGCGATTGACAGCGGCATCTGACCAGTAATGTGCAAGATCATGCGAATGAGATCAGCTACATTAACAATCCGATCACAATTCACGCCAGCAGCGCAAGCTTCGGCTCCCGTCAGCGGGTCTGTCCCGGAAATATGAGTAATAAACCTGATCAGCTCCTGAACGGTTACCGCGCCGTCGCTGCCGATCGGGGTTATATCTCCGGGCCGATTGCATAGGGGCCCCAGCGGGTTGATGTCTCTTTCAGCGAAAATTGCCCATGTAGTAGCGGCCAACCCCACCCGCTGCGGGATGCACTCAATAAAGCCGAAAGTAGGCGGAGTACTGTCCATTGCAGCCAGATTGCCTGTAGCAGCCGCACAGCCGAAATTAGCTAACCACGTCTCAGCGCCAAAATCCTTCCAGCCATTTCCCAGTCGCTGGGCGCGCTGAGAGCTATAGCCGTGGCTGGTGCTGCCATCGGGCAAGATCAGTCCCGCCCGGTCGATCCCTTTCAGCGATTGTTCGACTGCTGATGTGTCAAGGCCCAGAGTCTGGCGTGCTTCGAGGAGGGCCACAATTGCAATGATCGTATCCAGATGTTGAAGCGGGGGCCCTTGAGAAAGCTTTGCGCCAACTCGCGCAGTCACAATTGGCCCCAATAAGAACGGCAGAATTAGCAAAGGAACAAGGCTGTTGTGAACGATTGGAGCTTGACTGTGGATCGTCGGTTCCCCGTCTCCATTTCCCGGCCTTAAAATTCGAGCGCGGGTTTCGGCCATCAGTTGAAGCCGGAAAGCTAACGCAGCCAAAGCCAACTTGCTCTTTCGAGCCATAGTACTCCTCCCAGTGATGACCTGCATAAACTGAGATCCCACTAAAAGAGAGTAAAGGAAGGATGCTCTCAGAACAATCTAGCCGATTAATACTGTGCGTCATAAATACGTAGCGAGCTAGTTCGGGCGCTGCGGCGCCCTCAAAACGTTTCTCATTAATTGTTTTAAGGGCGCTAAGCGTCTGAACCACCGATGGCATAATTGGGCGCTTGACACTGGCCCTCTACAACAAGTCGGCTGTCAATTTCGTATGTGGCCACGTTATCCTGCCAGTAGTTGGCCCGGTCAAGACTTCGCATCTCTTACTGCCCCCCTTTTATCAGGGTTCTCAAAAAAATGAGATAAAACCATCTGAGCATGATGCGCAAAACCATCATCAACATCTCAGGAGCAAACATAAGTCTTGGTCAGATTTATACTCTCCCATCCGGCATAAGATATACCACAGGCCAGGGGAAATTACAGCAGCACGGCGCTGGCGGAGGCTGTTAACTTGATTTTGCGCTGTTGATATTGACTTTGCAACAGCCCTGACGTCCCCCAAAACAGGGATGGCGGATCCCGGCTGTAGCTCTGACCGTTTATGCCGGAAAGGAAGATAGCGAACAGGCGCTGGCAGCAGGCTATGATGCTCATGCGTCGAAGCCGGTTGAACCAGCCGAGTTGATCAAGTTGATAGCCAGCTTTGCCAAGCCCATCTCTTGACTTGCCTGTGTCCCTAACATAATATTCTCAAGTCATTTAACTTCCAGGAAAGAGGCACCGGCTATATGTTTGGAAACTTATCAATGACCGAGATCCTCTTCATTCTCGTCATTGCGCTGATAATCTTTGGCCCTCGTAAATTGCCCGAACTGGGGAAATCGCTCGGTCAAAGCCTGGCTCAATTCCGCAGAGCATCTGAAGACTTCAAGCGGTCATGGGAAGAAGAGGTTGAGCTTGAGAAAGAGCGCGAAGCCGCCAAGCGCGAGACGGATGGAGCAAAAGAGGTCTCTCAAGCATACTCAGGATCGGAGTACCCGGAGTATTCCGCGCAAGAATCGACATCAGAATCTGCTCTGTCGTCTACGGCTGACAATCAAAGCGCGGCGACCGAGCAGCCGGTTGTGGATGGTAAAGTCACCGGCAGGAGCGAATCCTCAGCGGTTCAAGACTGGCTGTAACTTGCACTCAATAACAGTAAGGCAATGAAGAAATATTCCGAGCCTGATGAAGTAAAGATGTCATTCCTGGAACACCTGGACGAGTTGCGTCGCCGGCTTGTCCATTCGGTGGTAGCAGTGCTGGTGATCTTCGTCGTCTGCTGGTTGTTCTCAGACAAGATTTACCACTTCCTGGAAATCCCGGTCAAGCGGGTGATGGCAGAGACGCGCATAGGCAACAATCGCGCTATTCCGGCAACTATAGAATGGAAACCAGGCGAAGAGGTCTGGGTCACTTTCAGAGATACAGCAACGCTCAATAAAGTGACCATACCGGCCGGGGCATCCGTCTGGGCAAAGGTTATTGATAAAGGCGATGGCAAGCGCGCTCTGGCTACCTCTGCTCCCTGGGTCATAGGCGAATCGGTGATACCTGCGAACACCGAGCTTCCCACTCAATTCGATGCTATTGGCCCTGAAGACAGGCTGGTGCAGACTACTGTGCAGGGGGCATTCGCTCTTTATATTCGCGTTTCGTTCTACGCAGCGATCTTCTTCGCTGTGCCTTTTCTCCTTTATCAAATCTGGGCTTTTGTCTCTCCTGGACTTTATGCCCACGAAAAAGCTTATGCCCTCCCGGTCCTGGGGATGGGGACCGTATTCTTTCTACTGGGCGGAGCATTTGGCTATTACATAGCTTTCCCGCGTGCTGCTTCGTGGTTGCTGGAACTGGGATCGGAAGAGTTCAAGCCGCTCATTCATGCAGAAGATTACTTCGATCTTATAACTACTATTCTGATTGGCCTGGGAGTGGTATTTCAGATCCCAACGCTCACTTTTATCCTCTCACGAATAGGGCTGGTGACTCCGCAACTGCTGATAAGGTTCTGGCGTTATGCGTTTGTAGTATCAATAGTGCTGGCAGCAGTCATCTCGCCCACAGGCGACATTCCTAATCTACTGGTCTTTGCTGTTCCTATGGTGGCGTTATATTTTCTGAGTGTAGGAATAGCCTGGCTGTTCGGAAGGCCGCGCACTATTCCTGAATCGGAAGAGATCGCTGAGGTATAAGTAAGAAAAAAGATTGCAGCCCACTTCGGGCGCCAAGCGCCCTCAAAACGATTCAATTATAATAAACTTGTTTTGAGTCCGCCGAGTTGCGCTTCCCCCAGCCTTCTCTGCATCTCAAAACGATTCAATTATAATAAACTTGTTTTGAGGGCACTTGGCGCCCAGGCTATTTAGAGGAGTAATTGCAGTTCCTAGATGGGTGTTTGGGTAAAATGTAGAAGCTGAGCGTAGGGCCCCTTGCTTGACATCACGATAATGGGTCAACTGGCCGTAGGCTGGCAACAGATCAAGCTTCGAGTAGTGCTCACAGACAACTGTGCCGCCAATTGAGACTAAACCTTTTTCTCCCAGCAGGTGCATTACTGGCCAATAGAGTCCTGATTCATAAGGCGGATCGAAGTAGACCAGCACGAGATGAATCTATTGAAACGAGACGAGCAAACGTTGCCTTTCCGCAGTCTAAACCGATCTCGCTTTACCGGCCTTGCTGCCACAAGCCAGTCTATTCTCTATGCCCCAGAACGTAGATGACCCAGGGAGCTATTGTCGTCTCACTCACCCACGAGTATGGCTCGGACTGCTTCGCCAAGGGTCGGTAAGTTGCAATCGGCACCAACTCCGCCCGTCTGTACACCTCGTTATAATCCTCATCCGTCCAAAGGATGTCCTCAACGGGACGCCTGTCCTCCACATCAAGCATTGTAACCCGTACCTTGTCCCCACTCCGCGCCATCCGGTTCTCAGGGAAATCCTTCGTGGAGAAGGAAACCCATTCGTTGACGTAGACCTCTGGCGCTGAGACGAGGTTCACGATGCGCCCACCGCCCTTCAACAGGCGCTTAAGGAACCGGAAGATCGCCACCTTCTTTTCCATTGTTGTGAGGGCGCTGAGCGCCCGAATTCCACCGACCGGCTTAAGGGACCGGAAGATCGCCACCTTCTTTTCCATAGTGGGAATATTGTCGAAGGTAAAGGCGCACAACACGATATCATAGGTTTCTGGCGACAAGCTGCTGAGGTTGCCGTCAGGTATGAGACGATAGTCTCCCTGCGGGTCACACTCGCGCGCACGGGCGAGCATGGGCTGAGCGATGTCCACACCCACGACATCGAAGCCCAGTTGACGCAAGAACCGTGTTGAACGCCCGGCGCCACACCCGAAGTCTAATGCTTTCCTACCCTGGACGTGCTTGCTAATGATCGCCGGAAGATCCCGGTACGCCAAGTAGTAGGTTCCGGGGCATTCAAGCTTGGCATACGCATTCGCGCGAATCTCATCGTCGTAAATGTTGGAGAACCCTGCGTCCGTCATGACACCACAACTCCTTCTGGCATTATGGATAAAACTTGTTGAACTTAACCGCTTATCTGAAAGCCAGAATTTATCTTTTCCCCTCGGGATTGTAAAGCGATAACCTCCTACGCTTGTTCAACTCTCTTCTTGACTTCAATGTGTCTATAGAATAGATTTTACTCTGCAACACTCTTATAAGGGGCTGTTATAATGCTCATCACGGATCCCGAATTACCTCTGCGCATTAGAGTTTCGGTTTGGAGGAAATTATGAGAGGTGGGTCAATGCTTGTTCGAAAGTTTTCTGCTGTTTTCCTTTCTATGGTTATCTGTTTGAGTGGCGCGTTGCCTTCTTATGTTTTTGCCCAGGAGGGGCAGAAAGAGAAGAAGCCTCGCAAACGGCAAGAGACAAGGGATGTCTATAAGAGCTGGCTTGAAAACGATGTGCCTTATATCATCACGGAAGAAGAGCGAAAGGCGTTCAAGGCGCTCAAGACGGACGACGAGCGCGAACAGTTCATAGAGAACTTCTGGTTGCGGCGCGACCCTGATCCGGACACAGAAGAGAATGAATACCGAGAAGAGTATTATCGCCGGATCGCTTATGCCAATGAGCATTTCACTTCCGGCATACCTGGCTGGAAGACCGATCGCGGTCGCATCTACATCATGTTTGGTCCGCCTGACAGTAAAGAGAGCCATCCATCAGGCGGCTCCTATCAGCGTCCCTGGTATGAAGGCGGCGGGACAACCAGCACCTTCCCATTCGAGATCTGGTGGTATCGCCATATAGATGGAGTGGGAGACGGCATAGAGATTGAATTTGTCGATCCCACCATGTCGGGAGAATATCGCATTGCCCGCAGCCCGGAAGAGAAAGACGCATTGCTCTATGTTCCCAATGCCGGTCTGACTCTGGCCGAGGAGCTGGGACTGAGCACCAAAGCCGACCGCCCGTTCTTCCAGGGGGGCCCCTTCGCTCAGCGCGATGGGGCGCTTTACGGCACACGCGCTCAGGACCAGCCGTTCGAGCGATTGCAGCGCCTGGCCGATTTGCAGCGACCGCCCAAGGTCAAATTCGGCGACCTGGCGACAAAGGCCAGCGACCCGATCATAGATTTCGATGTCCTGCCTCTGGCAGTGCGCACCGATTTCTTGAAGCTGGGCGATAAAGATGTTGTTACCTTCTTCACTCTCCAGCTTGAGCATCAAGACCTGGCCTTCAAGAACCTGGGCGGCGTCCATCAAGCGACGGTGAACGTATTCGGCAAGATCCGTTCAATAGCGGGCAAGAGCCCCGGCATCCTGGCAGACACTGCTATCAGCACCCCGCGTTATACCGATGAGACATTGCCTATCGGCTTGAAGCAACGCTCTGCTTATCAGAACAACGTCATCCTGCCGCCCGGCCATTATAAGATCGACCTCTATGCGCAGGATGTCAACAGTGGCAAGCGCGGCGTAGTTCATCATTCTTTCATCGTTCCCAGATATGATCCGGAGCAGTTGTCAACAAGCTCGATCTTCATCGCCGACCGCATCGAGCCTCTGGACAACAGCCGTGTCACCGCAGGCATGTTCATAATCGGGCGCAACAAGGTCGTTCCCAAGATTTCGCAATCGTTCAAACCAAATCAACCGTTGGGAGTCTTCCTGCAGATCTACAACGCGAAGATTGATCAGACGACGCTCAAGCCAGACATTACCGTTGAATATATTATCACCAAAGATGGCAATGAGATTAAGCGCATCAAGGAAGACGGCAAGAACGGGATCTCTGAGCTTGATGGGCAACAACTAGTAGCCGGTCGCATGCTCCCGATCGAGGATCTCACGCCGGGCAACTACAAAGTGGTGGTGAAGATTACCGACAATGTGGCTCAGACGAGCATATCTCCGGAAGCGGACTTCAAGGTTATACCGCAGTAAGTAAGAGAACAGGAGAATGGGAGAGTGGGGGAAAAGATACTATATCCTCCACTCTTTCTTATATTCTCCTACTCCTCTACCCCTTCTCTCACTGACTACCTTGAGCGATTCGACAAGCGCGACGCCTTGCAGCCAAGCGTAGCTGTCTGCTTGCAGTAGACTGCCGCACGTCTAAGATTATGGCTGATCTTCTAACAACCCCCAGGAAGTTTTCAGGAGTAACGATTTGAACGGCCTGATACATTTGTTAACCTGAGTCTGGAGTTGAAAAGTTACGATACCATCGGCTTTAGCCGCATGGAGGCTCAGTTTCAACCTGAGCGGCGTTGGGTGCAGCCGTTAGGCAGAAACTGAAACTCCATCCGGCTGAAGCCGATGGTATCTCCAATTTCTATAGTTTTTAAGAAAAACATTTTCCTGTTCGGGCGCGAGAGCACCCTCAAAACAGGTTTATTTTTAATCTGTTTTGAGGGCGGTCTATATTAAGGCTATCAAGATGCTGACTACTGAATTCAAAACAGGTTTATTTTTAATCTGTTTTGAGGAGGCCATCAGCTACTGGAATGATAAGAACTACCGCGAACTCAAAACAGGTTTATTTTTAATCTGTTTTGAGGGCGCTCTCGCGCCCGAACCGACTGCAATCTTTTCTCTCAAGGTCTATAGCTTGAGAGTCAGGTTAAAGTTGAAGCTCCATGCGGCTGAAGCCGATGGTATCTTAACGCCACTTTCCATTACTCTACTCCAGACTCGGGTTTTGTTAGCACAAAAAGTAGCGCAAGCCGAAGCGCGACCAGCCGCTCTGTTTGAAAAGTGAAGCGATAGGCCACGCCTTGCGCTTCACCTATCAAGCGCCCCTTCTCGGCTCAAGGGGTAACGGAGAGCAGCGGATTTTCAATGCGGACCCCCTCAATGATCTGTCCCGCCTGCATGTCCTCGCTGTAGATCGCGCTCACGCCGTTGAGCCAAGCTGCCGCCCAAATCATCGCATCCCAAAAAGACAGGCCATGCTGCCCAACCCCATCAACGGCGCGCAAGACTGTTTCCGGTGTAGTGGCAAAGGTCACCCACTCAGCCTGATAGTCCTCAATGATTTGCCGCGCTTCGGCTAGAGGGAGTGGTTGTTTGACTCTCCGCGTAATCGTGACAAAGAACTCGGCCAGAACTTGAGTGGTCAGCACACCATTGCCTGCATCCCACAAACGTTCCACGATCTCCAAAGCCTTGGCGCGTTTCTCTCCAGCGTCCAGATCGTAGGCGTAAACCAAGATGTTTGTGTCCACCAGGATTCTATCGTTCATGGAGTTGCTCTCGCGTGGGATAAGGCGGGCCACCCAGGTGGAGTCCCTGGCGCAACAAGAGACGCTGCCGCCGGCGAGCCTGTTCACTGACAGGCGGGATCGTGATCGTCACTTCCACTACTGTGCCGTCGGCTAGACTAATCGGCTCCAGCAGCTTGATCCGGTTGCCTTCAATGATGCCCCTCAGGGCTTGCTGTTGCGTACTCATAGCTGTCCTCGGTCTATGATTCCTCTGCAAACTTCACATCCGTTCGGATGCAAACAAAAGCCGGACTGCCGGCTAGAGGATGCCAGCAGTGACGCCCTTTCTGATTGCTGTAGCCAATGTTAGCACAAAAAGTAGCGCAAGCCGAAGCGCGACCAGCCGCTCTGTTTGAAAATCGAACCACGCTCTAAGATATAGCTCCGCGCCTGATCTCATTAACCAACAAGTGCGCCTGCCTGGTCGGTTCAGGTATGCGGTAGCCCTTCAAGCAGCGGAGCGCAAGCTTGATCGAATCTTCCAGATCTATCAAGTGTCCGGGAGAGATAAAGACCGGGTTTACTCTCTCTTTGGTCCTCAAAGCCGCCCCTACTACTTCTCCTCTGTCAATTAGCAGGCTGTAGCTGCCAGCCTCAACTGCCGGCTCTTCATATTTGCCGACCAGAAGGCTCTTGGCGCATCCGACGGAAGGTATCCCCAGAATCACTCCCATGTGCGAAGCGATACCGAAGCGGCGCGGATGCGCCAGGCCCTGCCCATCGAACATCACGGCATCAGGCTGAATGCTCAGCTTCTCCCAGGCCTCCAGCAGTGGGGCCCCTTCGCGGAACGAGAGCAATCCCGGGATATAAGGAAACTTCGCCCTTGTAATTGCGCTGGCAGCAGTCTCAATAGAGAGTTGCGGAAGTCTGAGGACTACGACGGCGGCGTAAACAGTATCGGAGAATCTATTAAAAGAGATGTCGGCTCCGGCTACCAGCTTGATCTCGCGGTCACACTTCTGGATGACGACCTGCGAGCGCAGTCGCTTCTGTATCTCTATAGCTTCGCCTGGCGTGACATCCCAGGAATGCAGGTGCTGCTTCAATCTAACCTCTAAAACCGTGATGCGCACCGGCGTTCTATGTTCTACGTTCGATGTTCGACGTTCGATAGTTAACATAGAACGTAGAACGTGGAACGCACTACGGATTAGGCATTACTCTCCACTTATTCCAGCGGCTCGGTGGGCACGCGGTTAAGTTCCCCGGCGATAACGATAGTCATCCGGTCAGGCTTGAAGTAGTTTCTAATAGCCTCATTGACCTGCTCGATTGTCACCTCTTCAACCATCTGGGGGTAGCGATCGAGGTAATCAACGCCCAGATCGAAGAATTCGGCGCTGAGTAGCTGATTGGCGATCCCGGAGTTGGTTCCCAGCCCGACCTTGAACGAGCCGATGAAATTCGATTTCTCGTTTCTGAGTTCCTCTTCCGTTATACCCTCATTGACATAGCGGCGGATCTCGGCCAGAGTAGAATCGATAGCTCTCTCGACATTCTCCGGGGCGACAGTAACGCTCACTGCCCACAGCCCATCGGCAAGCGTAGGGCTGAAGAAGCGCGAATAGATGCCGTAGGTCAATCCTTCAATGTCTCGCACGCGCAGGCCCAGGCGCGATGACAGAGTGCTCTGGCCGAGGGCAGAATTGGCGAGCATTGCCGCCAGGTAATCGGGGTCTCCCCGCCGCAGTCGCCCTGCATGGCCCAGGGCAATATCGACACTGGATTTATCTTTAAGCAGTATCACCTCGCGCCGGCTCTCTTTTATCTCCGCGCGAGGGACATCAATTGCCATCTTCCCTGCCCCAACCCAATCGGCGAATAACTGCTCGACCGTCTCCATTACCTGTTGAGTGCTGACATCTCCCACGATTGTGAGAATCAGAGCGCCCCCACCGTACTGTTGCCGGTAAAAGCTTCTTATATCATCGACTGTAATAGACTCAACGCTGTTGATCAGCTCATCGGCAGGGGGCCGGTAGAAGGGGCTGCCGCGCTCGAAGACAAGCTGTGAAATCCGCTCGAATGCTCTGACGCTGGTGCTCTCCTGATCTCGCTTGATGCGAGCAATTACCTGCGCCTTGAGCTTGTCCAGCTCTTCTTGAGGGAAACTCGGCTGGCGCAGCATCTCGGCCAATGTTGTCAGTATGAGCTTGAGGTCCTTGCTCAATGCCCTTGCGCCGATGGTAGTGGCGAAGACATCGGCATTGAACTCTATAGCGGCTCCGGTCTGTTCCAGCTCCTGAGCGATCTCCAGTTTGGAGCGTTTGTCGGTCCCCTTGTTGAGCATCTGCGCGGTGATCTCGGCCAGCAGCGGCTTGTCTTTAGGAGCAAAATGGCTCCCCGCACGCAAACTGCCGCGAATGGCGACAGTAGGGTTCATGTGGTTCTCCAGAACCAGAACGGTCATGCCATTTGGAAATACTCGCCTGGCAGTGCGCTCTTTGAAAGAGGCCGTGCTGCTTTGAGCATCGGGCGTTGGAAGGGCGATCTCCGGGGAATTAAACAGGGTTTTCTTGGATAGGCCCCCCTGAGCGATCCAAGCTTCTAGATTCGCCGCGCCGGCAATCTCACTATAGTTAAGCGGGCGATGCAGCGCGCGCGTTTGAGCAGCAGGCTCAACCGGTTGTGACGATGGAGCTATGGGGATGAAGTACCCGACGGTGAGATTATCGCGATTAAAGTATTTCTTCGCCACACGCTGAACATCCTCATAAGTGACTCTCTTTATGTTATCCAGGTACTCGATATAGAAATGCCAATCGGCCACCGCTTCCGCTTCGCTCAATTGATAAGCTACGTTATGCGTGCCATCGCGGCTGAAGATTGTTCGCGCCTCCAACTGGTTCTTTGCTTTGTTCAATTCCGACTCGGTAATCGGCTCGTTCTTCAACCGCTCAAGTTCTTCGATTATTACTTCCTCGATCTTCTCGTGAGCGACTTCGGGCTTGAGCGTAGCCGAGATTTGAAACAGCGCCGGATCGCGGAACTGGGAATGGAAGGCGTCGATTTGCACCGCCAGTTGCCTCTCGACCAGCGATTGATAGAGCCTGCTGGTGATCCCTTCGCTAAGCACGCTTCTGAGAATAACAAGCGGATAAGTATCAGGATGAGTCGCTTCGGGAGTGCGATAGTTCATCATCACGATTCCGAGCTGGCCCGCCCGCTTCAATTCAAACCGGCGTATGCCCTGCTGCGGCGGCTCCACTGTATAGACCGGTGGAATCGGATGCGGCGCCGGCGGGATGCTCCCGAAATACTTATCGAGAAGACTGAGCACGGCCGGAACAGCGAAATCTCCCACGACAACAACAGTAGCATTATTAGGCCAATAGAAAGTGTCGTAGAACTCTTTGAGCCGCTCAGTAGGCATGTTCTCGACATCCGAGCGCCAGCCTATCGTGGGGTGATGATAAGGGTGCTCGCGGATGGCGGTGGCGAAGCACTGCATATCGAGCACAGTAGCCGGATCATTATCGCCGCGCTCAAGCTCGTTGCGCACAACAGTGAACTCTGCTTTACGATCGCTATCTCTGATCAGTGAGTTTCTCATCCGGTCAGCTTCCAGTCGAATAGCCAGCTCAAGCTTGTCTGAAGGGATAGTTTCAAAATAATTGGTGCGATCAAGCCAGGTTGTGGCGTTGAAACTGGCGCCGATTCGGTGAAGAGTCGCGGCAATCTGGGTCCCCTTCTCCGAATTGAAGGTTGGGGTGCCCTTGAACATCATGTGCTCAAGCAAGTGGGTGGCTCCGGTATAGCCTACCGCTTCATTGCGAGAGCCGACCCGATAGACAACTAGAAAAGTAGCTACCGGAGCCGTGTGGTTTTCCACCAACAGGATCTTCATCCCATTGGACATTCTGTATTCTTCAATACCGTTCTTTTCGGTGATCTTGGATATTCCAGGTGAAATGGTTTCTGTCATCCTCTCTCTGCCTCTAGGTTTCAATTCTGATTTTGGTGAAAGCGCATTGGGAAATTATATCTATGTTTTTGCCTTTTTGGATGGAAAATAACCGACCGCTTGATATTGAGGTGTTCAGCCGCTAATATCTGTGGTCTTGGATGGCAGTTGTTGGTTAACGGATTCACCATGCGCGCCAACAACGATTGAGGCTTTTTGCTTGCCGATTGGTGATCCGAAGACTGGACAAGCTGATAATCAATGATTGCACATACTGTCACTAAAATTTGAATTAAGACCGGCGCCGAAGGGGGCGCCTGCCCCACCAGCGTCATTGGAGGATAATGGAGATGACATCACACAATTCTATTTCTCGCCGTTCGTTTCTCGCACTGGCAGCCGTATCGCCTTTTGCATTTACTGCTTCCGCTGCCAAGCGCCTGCCTGTCGGTCTTGAACTCTATTCCGTTCGCGACGAACTTGCCAAAGACCTCAAGGGCACTGTTCGCGCAGTAGCGAAGATGGGGTATGAAGTGGTCGAATTCTTTTCGCCCTACTATCAGTGGACTCCTGAATACGCCAAAGAGGTGCGTGCGCTGCTCGATGATCTGGGCATCCGCTGCCCCTCTACGCACAACAGCGCCGGGGCCCTATCCGCCGAGGGGCTCCCGAAGGCCATCGAACTCAATCAGATTCTGGGCTCCAGGAGCATCGTGATGGCCAGCGCCGGGCGGGTGACCGGGCTCGACGGCTGGAAAGCGGTCGCCGAACAACTCAGCCAGGCAGCAGAGAAACTTAAGCCTCTTGGCATGCGCGCCGGGTTCCATAATCACAAGCTGGAGTTCCTGCCGCTGGAGGGCAAGCGCCCGATGGATGTGCTCGCCGCCAACACGCCGAAGGAGGTAACACTGCAACTCGATGTGGGCACATGTGTGGATGCCGGCGCCGATCCGGTAGCCTGGATCAAAGCCAATCCGGGCCGCATCCATTCGATTCACTGCAAGGACTGGGGGGCAGGCGAAGGAAGAGGCTACCACGTGCTGTTCGGCGAAGGCGATGCGCCGTGGAAGAGTATTTTCGAGGCCGCCGAATCTGTTGGCGGAGTTGAATATTACTTGATTGAACAGGAAGGCAGTCGATTCTCGTCAATGGAAACGGCTGAACGCTGCCTGGCCACCTGGAAGAAGATGAGAGGCTGATTACCCAATCTTCTGCCGGTCAAAATCAAGAAACACGGAGCTACTGCCTCTCAGGATAGGTTAGCCTCAGCAAGCTCGCGCCCGCGCGCGATCTGATGATACAGTTGCGCTGTTAGAACTGTCCTCCTCTTCTGCTGGCGGATTGAATCCAGGATAGCTTATTCGTTGATGATTATGATCTATCAGCGCGGCAACCAGCGCATCGCGGATCAGGTTGATCTCGCCCAGTGTGAGATTGCTCTCGTCCAGTTGCCCATCGGCGATAATATCATCGGAGATCTTCTTCACTATATCGCGCAGATGTTCAGGCGAAGGATCATCGAGCGAGCGGGCCGCCGCTTCAGCGGCATCAGCCAGCATTACAATCGCCGCTTCCTTAGATTGCGGCTTGGGGCCCGCGTAACGAAAATCCTCTATATTAACGCTCCGACCTGCAATCGCCGCTTGCTCTCTGGCCTTGTTATAAAAATAGTGAAGCACTCGCGTGCCGTGATGCTGGGGAATCAGGTCTATAATCTGTGGAGGCAGCTTCGCCTCTTTGCCCATCCGGACGCCTCGCCGCACATGCCCGGTGATTATTCTCGCGCTATCGAGCGGATCGAGAAGGTCATGCGGGTTGCTTCCCTTCTGATTCTCTATGTACATATTCGGCGCATAAGATTTGCCGATGTCGTGATAATAGCAACCTATGCGCACCAGCAGCGAATTGGCGCCGATTGCTTTGCTGGCTGCTTCGGCCAGACTGCTGACCATCAGAGAGTGTTGATAGGTCCCCGGCGCCTGCATTGCCAGGCGGCGCAGCAGCGGCAGCTCAGGATTGAGCAGCTCCAGCAGCTTCACATCGGTGAGAATATTGAACAGTGATTCAATGACCGGGATGGCCAAGCTGACGAGCGCTGCCGTCAATATGCCGCCCAGGATAGCATAGAGCGCATTAAACAGATAGACGCGCAGAGGTGGAGATTGGCCGCTGATGGGGACGATCACAATGGCGGCAAGTACATTGAGCAAGCTGACCATCACCGCTGCATGAGTGACTGCATTGCGCTGGCGATAACGTTCAACTCCGTAGACGGCGGCAGAGCTGCTGATAGCCGCGTAGATAGCCATCTCCAGGCTCCCGCCGGAAGCCAGCCCTGCCATCAACCCTATCACCAGCCCGTAAATGAAAGCGAGATTGCTGTCAATGAGAAGAGCAACAATGAGTGGGGCCACCGCATAGGGGATGGCAAATGAATACTGGACAGAGTCGTTGGTGAATGGCACTGTCGAGCCGGAAAATCGTCCGGCAATAGTCAAGCCAAGCCGGATAACTACTACCTGAATGAGCAGAGTCAGAGCGATGACGCCGAAGATAGAGAGGCAGCTCAACCCCTGCTTCTGCACCAGCTTTGCAAACTGCCATAACGCAAACAGGAGGATGAGACTGACTACGAAGAGTCCGATGAAGAGGAGATAGCCGCGCCTGACCTGCGCTACCTGGTGAACGGCGCCGATGCGGCGCAGAACATCCTGAGTAGCCGGATAGCCTGCTTCGGCAATCTTCTGCCCTTGCCTGATCGTCTCTTTGATCGGCGCGACGCGGTTTCTCGCCTCCTGCCTCTTCTGCTCAGTGCGCGCTACATCCGCATGGATATTAGGAATAACCAGAGGCAACAGCATCTGGAAGAATGATTCTACGTCGGCGCTGCTCAATCCACCAATAGATTGAATGCTGCTGCGCAACTTCAATCGAGCGGCAGAGAGATTGATCAGCGAGCGACCCGGTAGCTCGCTCTCCTGTTCTGTTGCGCTGTCGTAAATGCGTATTCTCTCCGAAGTCACTTCGCCGAATTCGCTATCGGCATAGATGTGAAGGCGCATTGTGTTGGCCAGCGCGTCGGCCAGTTGCCGGCGCAGTTGCTCGTCGAACTGATGACGGACAAGAGCAGCGCCGATGGCCGCGCCGCCGCCGAGAGGGAAGTTGGATCTCTCTTTGCCGATGAACCGCTCTACTAGATGTTTATACCTGGGTGAAGCGATCTGATGTTTTCCTATGGGGGCGGCGCCGAACTCTTCGATCAATAAAGCATTGAATCGTCCGCGTAGCTCAACAAAGGTTTCATTGAAGCGAGCGATGGCCTGTTTCTCTATGCCAGAGTTGCGCTGAAAGACAGGCGCTACTCTGGCTGCCTCTTCCTGTCTCAGTTTCTCCGTCGCCTCTTCGTCAACTATAAGCAGATCGGTGGGCGAATAGATGTCAGCTCGTATAATTTCGCCCAATTTATATTCTATCGGCGCGGAGCCAAATGGAGGGGCAAGCAGAAGAGTCACAGTGACCGAAAGCCCGATGAAGCCCAGCAGGAATAGAGTGCGACTGGACGGGCTGGGCTTTATCTTTTGCAACCACTTTGTCAAGACAGCCCGCAGCTTCAAAGGATATTTTAAGATGGGCGCTATCTTCATCACGGAATCTTCCTGCAATCGGCCGCCCCCATTGCTTGCATACTACGGTGAAGAAAGCGCAGGAAACCGGCAGGTTGCGGGAGTGAGCTACCAGAAGAAGGGGAAGTTTACACGGAAACGGAGGTTATTTCCAGAGAATTTGATATGGGGTACGTGTTTAGGGTATATTTGGAGTGCGCTGACTTGTCAGCGCTTTGGTTTGCGGGCCGCACTGCTCGCTGCTTTTCTTATGCGATCTTAAAACAAAGCGGCAACAAGTTGCCGCACTCCAAAGGCTTCGCCAAGACGCTAAACAGATACTGGAGCGACATTGTCGAGTTTGAAGTCTATCCGGTCATCTCCTCGGAAAATGTACAGCGAGGCGGTCAGGTTGCTGATAGGTCGCGCACTATCAGCAACCTGACAGGTTGCTGTACATCTTAGGTTGCTGATAGGTCGCGCACTATCAGCAAGGCTGACCGCCACGGCTGTACATCGCGCCCATTTTCGTCATTTCTGGGCGTCGCCTGAGGCCGCCTGAAAGACTCCTCAGAGAAGGCGGCAGAGAAAGTTTCGTTGCGTCTATGAACAGCGTATTATTCGGCTGAATGGCAACAATACAAAGAATAAGGCAGAAAATAATCGATAGAAGCTACTACTTTTCTTCTCACGCCGAAGATGAAATGCTTGATGATCAGCTAGAGCGTGCTGATATTGAGCCTGCTATTCTGAAAGGAAAGATTGATAAGAAGTTAACAAGAGACAAAAGAGGAACAAGGTATCGGATAAAAGGGCCTGCAACAGACGGAAGAACTGTCAACGTCATTTGTAGGTTTAAATGAGATAGCAATCTTATTATTGTGACGGCATACGCTTTACTGGAGGAAGTATGAATTGCGAATTTTGCAATGGCCAGACGATTAAGAAAAAAGTCAAGAGGCAACATTGGCTTAACGGCAGATTGTACATTGTTGAGAATGTAGAGACAGAAGTTTGTCCGGAATGAGGAGAGAGGTATTTTCACGCTACTACTCTTGACGAAATAGATCGGATGCTTAAGGCTAAACACAAAGTAAAGGACGAAATGATTGTTGAAGTAGTCAGCCTCTGATTGGCGATACTCTTCCGTTCGCGGGGCTAAATACGGAGGAGGTATGGGAAGAAGTAGAAGTTCGATCTCAAAGGCGCGCTCTTATAAAGAGATTGGCGAGTTTTGGGATACATTGGTCAATGTCGTTGTCCATAAGAAAACGGAGGTGAAGTATGTCGCGAATAATATATCGCTCTATCCCAGTGTTGGTGTTGCTCGTCGTCACGCTCGTGTGGATGACGCTGGGAGTGCAGAGCCAGTCTAGAACCAATAATCAGGCTAGGATCAATAACTGGATGTCGGTCCATTCAACCAAGAATGGCGAATGGCCCACCTACAATGGTGATCTGGCGGGCACCAGATACTCGCCGCTGGATCAGATCAATGGAGAGAACTTCAACAAGCTGGAGGTCGCCTGGCGATTCAAGACCGACAACCTGGGCACGCGACCTGAATATAAATTAGAAGGAACGCCGCTCATGGTCAACGGTATGCTCTACGCAACAGGCGGAACACGGCGGTCGGTGTTTGCGCTCAGAGCCGATACCGGCGAGCTGGTGTGGGTACACGCCGAGTTTGAAGGACAACGGGCAGTAAATTCCCCGCGACAGTTGTCTGGCCGCGGGCTATCGTACTGGACTGACGGCAAAGAAGAGCGCATCCTGTATGTAACCACCGGCTATCGCCTGATTGCTCTGGATGCCAAGACCGGTACCCGAATCCCAAGCTTCGGCAAAGACGGTGTGGTAGACCTCAAGGTAGGCGTCGTTTACGGGACCGGTCAGCAGATCGATCTCGAAACCGGGGATGTAGGGCTCCACTCTACGCCGATTGTGGTCAAAGACGTAGTTATCGTTGGCATGGCGATGAAAGAAGGCATGACAGTCAAGACCCATAACAACACCAAGGGGCAGGTCCGCGCATTCGATGTGCGGACAGGCAAATTGCTCTGGGCCTTCCATACAATCCCCAGGCCGGGTGAGTTCGGCGGCGAGACGTGGCTCGATAATTCATGGGCCGTTAACGGCAACACCGGCGTCTGGACGCAGATCACCGTAGATGAAGAGTTAGGGCTGGTCTACTTGCCTGTAGAGACGCCGACATCGGATTTCTACGGGGGACATCGGCCAGGAAACAATCTGTTTGCCGAGAGCTTGGTCTGCGTCGATCTGAAGACCGGCAAGCGGAAATGGCACTATCAGGTTGTGCATCATCCTCTGTGGGACTACGATCTTTCATCAGCGCCGATCCTTGCTGATATAAATGTCAATGGCAAAGCAATCAAAGCAGTTGCGATGCCGAGCAAGCAAGCCTGGGTCTATGTCTTCGACCGAGTAACAGGCGAGCCGGTCTGGCCAATCGAAGAGCGTCCGGTGCCGAAGGGCGATGTGCCGGGCGAGTGGTACTCTCCCACGCAACCGTTCCCGACAAATCCGCCAGCTTATGCCCGCCAGGCAGTCACCGAAGATGACCTGATCGACTTCACTCCCGAACTGCGGGCGCAGGCGCTCAAGATCGTCTCGCAATACAAGAACGGGCCGATATTCAATCCACCGGTCGTGAGCCGCATTGGGGGCCCACTTGCGGCGCTCACTATCGGAACACTCAACGGAGGGACTAACTGGCCCGGCGGAGGCTATGATCCTGAAACACACATTATCTACGCGCCAGCGTCAAATGCCAGCGTCGCGCCGATCGGGCTGGTGGAGCCGCCGCCGGGATTTTCTGACATCAGATATGTGATGGGCATAGCAGGGCAACCATTCCGTGTAAGAGAGGGGCCTGGTTTCGGCAGCGCCGCTGACTTCCCGCAACCGCCCAGACGCCGCGCCGCGTCAGAGGAGACGGCTGCGGCCGGTGGGGCCCCCGCTTCTCCTGCGGGTGGAGGTGGAGGCGGCACGCTGGTCCAAGGTCTGCCGCTGGTCAAACCGCCCTATGGGACGTTAACGGCTATCAACCTCGACAAAGGCGATATTGTCTGGCAGGTCCCTCACGGCGACACGCCCGATGTGGTGCGCAATCACCCGGCGCTCAAAGGAATGAACATTCCCAAGACGGGCCAGAATGGCGCCGTCGGACTGGTGGTTACCAAGACGCTGGTTATCATGGGCGACCCCCAGGTGACCGGCATGCCCGGCCGTCCGCGAGGCGCGATGCTGCGCGCTTATGATAAAGCGACCGGCAAAGAGGTCGGCGCCGTCTATCTGCCAGCGCAGCAGAGCGGATCGCCAATGACCTATATGCTCAAAGGCAGACAGTACATCGTTGTTGCCGTCAGCGGCGGCGCCTATTCAGGCGAATATATTGCATTCGCCCTGCCGCCTGAAGATGTCCCTGCAAATAATGAACGACGTTAGAAGGCAGGTTTCAGGTGTCAGAGGAAGCAAGATAATTCTTCTACCGGTATCTGAAACCTGGAACCTGACACCTGAAACCTGATTACCAAGTGAGGCGACATGAAGCTTAGAATCAAGATCAAAATCGCGGTTGCGGCAATTATCAGTTTGGCGTCTATCGGAGCGTTGCACTCGCCGCCCCGCGCGCAAGAGTCAACCCAGCCGTCGCGTTCGGTCTGGGATGGCGTGTACACAGAAAAGCAAGCCGAGCGCGGCAAAACGCTTTATAGTCAGGGGTGCGCCGCATGCCACGGAGCAGAGATGACCGGAGGCGAAGAGGCCCCCCCGCTTGCCGGCCCGGCTTTTCTCGCCAATTGGGACGGCCTGACCGTCGGCGACCTTTCTGAAAGAATTCGCGTGTCGATGCCCCCAAACAATCCCAAATCGCTGAACCGGCAGCATATCGCCGATATTCTGAGCCACATGCTGAACGTCAATGGATTTCCCATTGGCAAAACAGAACTCGATCCGAAGACTGAACTGTTGAAACAGATTCGGATCGAAGCAACCAGACCAAAGGGCTAGAGAGAGTTTGCCTCTCCTCTGCACCTCTGCTCCCGCGCTCCTCTGCTCCCTAGAGGGGCCGTTTGATCTCTCCGCTTTTAGCCATCCTGATAATATGCTCTGCCGCGCGATAGGCGAGCGCCTGAATGGTGCAGGTCGGTTGCCCCCGCCCTGATGTCACAAAACTGCTGCCATCGCATATAAACAGGTTCGGCACCGAATGCGCCTGGTGGTATTTATTGATAACCGAATCTTCCGGATTATTTCCCATGCGGCAGGTCCCCATCAAGTGGAACCCCATCGACTGCCCCCCTATAGGTCGCGCCCATATCTTGCGCGCTCCTGCTGCTTCAAGAAGCTCCTTGCATCGTTCCTGTAGGAACTTCATCGTGCTCACATCGTCAGGGTGATCTTTGTACGTGACTCGAATGGCAGGCAATCCCCAGGCGTCTTTGACATCCGCGTCAAGAGAGATGCTATTTGTCTCTACCGGCAGCGAGGTTGAGGATGTCAGCGTGCTCATAGTGTGAGTGTAATACTCTCTGAGCATGGCCTTATATTGGGCCCCCCATTTGGGGGCATCCGGCGGCAAGCCCCGGAGAGCAAAACTGATGGGATAAGAAACGTATCGCGCATCGATTCCTCCGCCGCCGTAGAATCCGCGCTTCGGGTCGCTATCATAAAAATCGTGGATAACTCGGCTCACCGCTACGCTCTTGAATTCGTTCAGCGGGTGATCAAACAGCGCAGCGGTTGAGCTGTGGCCATGAAACATCAGATACTTCCCTACCTTGCCGCTGGAATTGGCGAGCCCGTGAGGAAAGAGATTAGATTTTGACATAAGCAACAGGCGAGGCGTCTCGGCTCCATTGGCGCAGAGCACTACAGCCTTGGCCTTCTGAAAGACCTCACGGCCCCCCTCGTCAAAGTAGATTACGCCTGTCACCTGTCCCGCTTTATCGATCTCGATCTTTCGCACATAGCTGTTAGGGCGGATTTCGCATCGGCCGGTCCTTTCTGCTTCCCGAATGACAGTCGTCAATGTTGATGATTTGGCCCTTATCTCACAGCCGAAGTACTGGCAGAAGCCGCAGTGTATGCAGCCGCTGCGACCCTGATAGGACCTGGAGAGGATGGCCATAGGCGCAGGGAAAGCATGCCATCCCAGCTTGCGCGCGCCCAATTCAACAAGCACGCCGGACGATTTGATTGGAAGCGGCGGCAGAGGGTAAGGCTTAGATCTCGGAGGATCGAATGGACTCGCTCCGGCCAGGCCCGATACCCCCAGCTCCCACTCTGCTCTGGTATAGTACGGCTCAAGCTCGGCGTAGGTGATCGGCCAATCGGCGAACCCGGTTCCCGCTATGGGGCCCCAGCGGCTGCGCTCGATAAAATCTATCTCATGAAAGCGCCAGTAGTTGGCAGTGAAGACAACCGAGCCGCCGCCAACCATCCGGCCATAGATTATGGCTGGCTGCAGTTTGGCCTTCTCTTTTTCGCTAGTGCGGAAGGTATTGGGTTGGCGTCTGTAGTCGTTGGTGATGGCTCGCTGGCGCAGGTATTTCAGTTCGTCATGCTCAAAGTCTCTTTCTTTCAGATATGGCCCCTGCTCGAGGACGACAATGCTCAATCCTGCCATAGATAATTCTTTGGCGATGATGCCGCCTGCTGCGCCTGCTCCAACAACCACAAAATCTATTTCGGTTCCGGGGTCAAACTTAACCTGTTCGTCCCCCATGTGTTCCTCCAAATTTACTGGTTTGATTGGTAGTCACGGTCATAAAAGCCGAATGGAGGCCTGAAGAAGAATTGATCTTCAAAGCCGATCAGCTTCCAACCGATCTGATTATAATTGCCTCCATATTCGGAATTGGCGAACATCCCCATTATGGTCAGGGTGCGAATAATCTCGAAGAACTGGCTCTTCTCAATCGCTTTAAGCAACTCGATCTGCTGTTCGGAACTTAAACCGGAAAAGCTCTTTGCCGTCTTGAATCGCTTTTTAACTTTCGACCGGAGCTGTTTGAGGCCCTTGAGGAGAGGCGCGCGCTCTCCGGTGGCGAAAGTCATGAGCGCCCGGTCAATGAAATAGATGACGCGGGCCTCGCGCGCGCCCGGCGTATCATCAGTGGGAATGATCTGCGCAGCGATGGCCTCTACCTCAGATGCTTGTTCGGGAGTAAAGAATTCAAACTTGACCGGCGCTTCTGATTGGGCCGCGCGATGAGCATGTTCTTGAGCGGCCAGGATCTCAGGCATGTTAGACAACAGCCAGCCGTAGCCTGCCGCTTCGCACGATTTAATCATGAAAAGCCGCCGCGAAATCTCTCGGTTATCCATTGGGGGCCCCCCGAATGACGATGCAATAAAGACTGACTAAACCATAACCCATTGCTGGCGCTTTATTATGCCGCTACAGACAATATGAAAAAAGCTTTCATTCCAGATTCGACTCAGTCAGCAGATATTAGAACCGGTATCTTATGCCAGCGGCAACAGATTATCACTTACAGAGAGAAAATTCAAATGGATGGGTCGATTGGAATCGAACGTCTCCAAAGGTCGAGCTGCTCTATTTTACCGGCGCAGCGCATCCATCCGGCGCAGCTCTTCTCGCAGAGATACAATCGAGGCGCGAATGCTGGTCTTGAGCGATTCCGGCGCATGGGGCAGGTACTTTTCAAGCTCGTCAATCGCTTGAGCTTTATCGCCCTGGCGCAGAGCCACCTCCGCCAATAGAGCATGACTGTTGGGAAAGCGCGCCGACACGCTGCGTAGATATTCTCTTCCCTTCTCCAGCTCTTTATCTTGAAGAACGAGCGCCGCGCCGAGCAGATAGCGAATCAGCGGAGAATTATCCCAGAGGAGCGCTTCCCGCGCCAGCCGTTCTGTCTCCTGATATCGCTTCTGGATCAAGCACAGGAAGGCGAGATTGATCTTCAGCATACTGGCATCAGGGTTTATCTCAAGCCCTCGCAGGAGAGATGCTTCGGCTTCCTCCAGCTTGCCGATCTTAATGTATTGGGCCCCCAGATTGTTCCACGCTTCCAGGAAATCAGGATGGATCGAGAGCGCCTCTTCCAGATGGCGAATTGCGTCCTCTCGCTTGCCCTGGCCGGCAGCCTTCTCTGCTTTGCGGAACGCTTGCAGGGCCCCCTTGGGTACCCTTGCCAGCTCGCTCACAGAGACAATCCCTCTCCTCTCCGGCGGCCAAGCCGTCGCCGGCGTGGGCCTGTTAACCCGAATAGGTTGTACAGGATTGAGTTCTGTCAGTCCACCGCTCTGTTCTAAATTGATAAGTCGCATGGTCAGAGTGATGTCGTTGTAGATGACGCTCAGTCTGTAATATCCAGCCTCCACCATAGAGAAACGGAACTCGCCATCGCGATCTGTCTCGGTGCTGCTCACCAACTGATGGGACGACTGCGTCCTCAATTCGACCGTGAGACCAACTGCCGGTTGGTCGTCCATATAAACTACCCGCCCTTGAACCAGGTGTTGCTTCTGCGCCGCCTGGCCGGCAACGGGAGTTAACGAGATTACAAACAGAACCAGTCCGATATATGATGCGAATCTGCTAGCAGCTAAATCAGACTGCGCGAAAACTGTTATCAATAATTTCAGCATTGCCGGTATCTCCTTTCTGTCGCGATTATTCAACGCTTCCTGTAAATAACTGCTGAAGAACTTTCGCCCATCTGAGAAAGCATTCGTCGTGCCATAAGCGCGCGGGAACAGGAATGGGGGCCCCTCGCAGGAATTGATTGATCGGATTGAAGCGCGCCTGGAACCGGCTATCTCCCGCAGTCACAAGAGTTGAAAGGCCAATGAACCGGACCGAAGCCCGGCGCTAACTATCTGAGTGTGATCCTGGAAGGGGCCCTATTTTGGGACCCTCTCCGACAACAAAAATGTTAGCCAACGCCGATTTGAGCAACAAAAATTTTGTGCCATCTGCTCAGAGCAGGGGTTCTCAGGATTGCGCTCTATTGATCCGCCCCATTATTTCATGATGCCGGTAACTTATATGCTTGTCCTACATAAATGTCAGTGGACTTAGCAAAAAATACAAAAAGTGTAAGAGCCGGAAAAAGGGCGATAGGCCATGTTATTGATAGATCACCACTTATTCCCGGGACGGGCTGGCACAGTTATTGCCCTCAATGAGGTGGATATGTTCAGACAGATCGTACACGAGCTTTTGCCGGTTACGATCTGGCGGTTAGGGTTTAATAGCCGACTGTTGCTGTTGTTGGACAGTCAGGCACTTGAAAGGTCCTATTGCGCCAAGGTACGTGTTTAGCGCGGTTATAAGATATGCGGCTGCGGACGCTAGGCGGCGTGCGGAGAGCGCGGCGGACTCTCCGGGGGCCCCTCTCCTTATCTCCTTTAGCGGCTAGACGGCTGCTTGCGGGTCACGCTAAACGCATACGCGCCAAGAGCGCAATAATTATATTGCTGCTGGAGAACGACGAATGGATTGTATTGCTGAGAACGAAACTTCGGCGCTAGCTTCAAGCGCGTTTGAAGACGCCAGGCTGAAAACGTTGCAGGAGGTCTATCGTCTCCTTGATCAAGCGGCCAATCTTGAGGATGCAATCTTGCGCGTGTTCGTCCTGCTCGACGAGCGCCATAAACTACGGCAATGCATGCTCTCGCTGCTCGATGAACAGACGAGAGAAGTTCGCGTCGCAGTAGCGGTCGGTGTGAGCGGGCGCGGGCGCGAGCAGGCGCGCTATCGGCTGGGAGAAGGCATAACCGGGCGGGTGGTGCTTTCAGGAAAGCCAATAATAGTTCCCCAGGTGAGCGATGAGCCGCTCTACCTCAATCGCACCGGGGCAGTAATTACTGAGCGCGAGGAACGCGCTTTCGTCTGCGTGCCGGTGAAAGTAAAGGGGCAGACGATCGGCGCGCTGGGAGCGTTGGCCAGGCCCCAGGATGATCTCGGCAATATCTCTAGCTTCCTTGCCGTTGTGGCCGCTCTCATTGCGCAAACGTTATATAATCAGCAGAATATTCGCGGCGTCGAAGAGAGCGAGCCGCCGGAGTTCCTTCAGGCCATCAAGATTCCACATAAGGCCGATGTCGGCTCGCTGATCGGCACCAGCAATGCGATCCTGGCAGTGCTTGAGCAATCGTTGCAGGTAGCTCCAACCAAAACGACCGTTCTCTTGCGCGGCGAATCGGGCACAGGCAAAGAGCTGATTGCCGAATTGATTCATCGCAACTCGACGCGCGCCGGGGGCCCTTTTGTCAAGGTCAACTGCGCGGCGCTGCCTGAGAGCCTGATTGAAACAGAACTCTTCGGGCACGAGCGCGGCGCCTTCACCGGCGCGCATGCTCGACGCAAAGGGCGATTTGAGATGGCAGATGAAGGCACAATCTTCCTCGATGAAATTGGCGAGATCACCCCTGCAACTCAAACCAAGCTGCTGCGAGTTTTACAGGAGCGCGAGTTCGAGCGGGTGGGGGGCAGCGAGACGATCAGGACGGATGTGCGACTTATAACTGCAACCAACAAGGATCTTGAACAGGCCATATCTGAAGGGAAGTTCCGCGAGGACCTCTACTACCGGCTCAACGTCTTCACTATCTTTGTGCCGCCGCTCAGGGAGCGCAAGCCCGACATCTTGTTGCTGGCCGATCACTTTGTCGAGAAGTACGCGCGCGAGCACAACAAGGTAGTCAGGAGAATTTCTACCCCGGCAATAGATATGCTGATGAGCTATCACTGGCCCGGCAATGTCCGCGAGCTGGAGAATTGCATCGAGCGGGCAGTAGTTCTCTGCGACGATGGGGTAATTCATGGCCACCACCTTCCACCGACATTACAAACAGCCGAGGGGTCAGGGACCATCCCTGCGCGGTCTCTGACATCTGCTGTAGTGACGCTGGAACGAGAGATGGTTATTGACGCGCTCAAGACAACGCGCGGCAACCAATCTCGCGCCGCCAGGCTTTTGCAGATCAGCGAGAGGGTGCTCAATTACAAAGTCAAAAAGTATGGAATTGATTGTAGACGTTTCCGCTCCTGAGACCGGGGTCAAGCCTCGTGATACCTTTTGGAGGCATAAGAACGCACAATGGACAATACGCGAAACTTCATGGTCACTCCATATTACCGTAGAGTATCCCCCTCCACCATGGCATAAGAACGCACAATGGACAATACGCGAAACTTCTTTCGACCCTGTGTCAAGCCTTTTACACAGTAATACTGTTTGGAGTTCGATTACGAACTCCTTTTGGTCCAAGCCCAGGTCAAAGTCGCCCGGGGCCGCTTCCCCGATGGTCCGATTACAAACCAAATACAGTATAATACAGCTCAAAACGATAGAGACAGATTGCCTTGCTAAAGAAGTATCGGTCCGGTAATGGCTCGCCTAAATTTTTTATTCTTGCCTTTCGAGTCTGAGAGGAGTGATTATTTCAGCAAGATGAAATATGATTCTGACAGCATAGGCTGACACAATTCCAGGTAAAGCTATCCAGGAGATGTAGAGACAACACGGAGGAAGCGTTCTCGCAAAAAGACAGCTCTTGCTCCGGCAAGCAAAACGGGGCCTGTAGTTGCGACCGAGCGACTGCTTGGCGATATTCGCGCATTGATTGAACAGGCGCGCAGCCAGGTTGCCCAGGCCGTCAACACACATCTGACGATGCTCTACTGGCATATTGGCAAGCGACTCCGCGAAGAGGTCATCGGCTCAGGGCGAGCCGAATACGGCGAACGTCTGGTAGAGATGATCAGCCAGCAACTGAGTAGAGATTATGGGCAAGGTTTCAGTCGACGAAACCTCTTCAACATGCTGCGCTTTGCCGAAGTGTTTCCGGACGAAGAAATTGTGCAGACACTGTCTGCACAATTATCCTGGTCACACTTGTTGCTAATCATTCCCTTAAAGGATGAATTGCGCCGCGACTTCTACGCCGAGATGTGCCGCATCGAGCGGTGGAGCACGCGCACTTTGCGCGCTAAGATTGACGGAATGCTTTACGAGCGCACGGCGCTTTCCAAAAAGCCCGATTCACTAATCAAGCAGGAGCTAAAAGCCCTGCGCGATGAAGACCTCATGACGGCGGACCTGGTTTTCCGCGATCCGTACTTTCTCGACTTCCTCGGGTTGGGTGGTGTGTACAGCGAGAAAGAACTCGAAGCAGCGATCCTGCGCGAGATGGAGCGATTCATCCTGGAGCTTGGCACAGACTTCACGTTTGTTGCGCGCCAGAAGCGGCTGACCATCGGCAAGGAAGATTTCTATCTGGACTTGCTTTTCTTCCATCGTGGTCTGCGCCGATTGGTGGCAATCGAGCTCAAGCTCGGACGTTTCAGCGCAGCGCACAAGGGGCAGATGGAGCTTTACCTGCGCTGGCTCGATAAGCACGAGCGGCGAGCGGGCGAGGAGCAACCAATCGGCTTGATTCTATGCAGCGAGAAAGATCATGAGCAGATCGAGCTGCTCGAATTGGATCAAGGCCATATACGGGTTGCGGAATATCTTACGGAGCTGCCGCCGCGCTCACTCCTTGAAGCGAAGCTACACAAAGCTGTGCGCCTGGCGCGCGAGGAGATTTCAGCGCGCCGCCAGTGTTGATGATTAAAGAGTGACACAGCAGCCCATATTGATCTTCTCATTCGCAGCATAGGTTTGGAGCCTTCCTACTTTGATAGGCGCTTAAATTACTCTTACTAGAAGTAGTCTCATAAATAGCATCTGAGTAAGATAACGATGCAACCAAGGTGCACGAAACCAAGGAAGTTCTCGACCTGGCGCTCGCTCGCCGCTCACCAGTCGGCGGAAGTTTTGCAGCCAGGCCGTAGCCGCCTGAGAGGCCGGCAGGCAGGTTCGACTTTCCAGCGCCGGCGGCCGTCCGCCGCAAGGGGTGGGCCACACGGCGTTGGAGGTCTCTTTCGGTTTTCTCTGTGAGGAGCGATCATCGGCGACACCTTGCTCTTGCCAAAGCTTCCGTTAGAGGATCACTCTTCTAGGCTTTATCCCCAATTAGCCGCTCCGGCCGTCTGCTGGTAAAGCTCGAAGAGAGAGTTTCTTCGACAAGGGTGACTTCATGCGCGCCTAGCAGACGCCGTGTAGACGGCGAGCGCGAAGACTAGAGCTGTCTGCCACCGCCATGAGAAAAGTGCCTTTGCCCCGCTTGGTCTTTCCCACTCCGAGCCCCCTTTTTTGGCTACCACAAAGGTGCCGTCAATAAAACATTCCGAAAGATCCAGTTCCCCTCGCTGGCGAAGGTCTTCAGATGATGCCTCCAGCACACGGCGTAAGGTTCCACCGGCGCGCCCCACACGGGGAACCTTCGGTGGCAGGTCTGGTATGGAGGAAACCTCTCGGGCAGCTTCTTCCACCTAGCCCCACTGCGC
>Ga0209172_10001642_pt1 | contig 45489 bp, 40 predicted proteins | sample LarsenN4metaG_FD_184113 | JGI IMG/M metagenome (GOLD analysis project Ga0209172, IMG submission 184113) | Hot spring sediment bacterial and archeal communities from British Columbia, Canada, to study Microbial Dark Matter (Phase II) - Larsen... ... | reverse complement strand
ACCGCTCTGTGGTTTCCAAGCGGCGGTGGGCGGCGCTCTTTGCCGTCCACGGCCGCGTCAGCGTCCACGCCGTGGTGAACTTGCGGAAACTGCTCGACTAATTTCCACCACTTGACGGGGCACTACCCTTACGACATCACCGGCGACGGCCGGACCGTCCTGAAGGGCGGTTACGGTCTGTACGCGCATCTCCGCGGCGTCGACGAGCTGCAGATGGCGAACCTGCTCGCCGACAGCATCGTCACGTTCAACTGGCGCGACCTCAATGGCAACCGCGTCTTCGACGCCGGCGAGGTGAACTTCGATCTGAACGGCCCGGACTTCGTGTCGCGGCGGGTCGAGGTCGGGCAGGCGCTGCATGGGGCCGTGCCGAATCCCGACGAGAAGGAGCCGATGAGCCACGAGGTGTCGCTGTCGCTCGAACGGCAGCTCGCCGACAACCTCGCCGTCCGCGCGACCGGCATCTACTCGCGGATGACCAACACCTACCGCGTGCAGAACAACAAGCGGCCGTACGAGTCGCACAACGTTCCCGTCATCAACCCCGATCCAGGTCCGGACGGGCGGCTTGGCACGGCGGACGATCCGGGAATTTCCATCACGTACTGGGAGTATCCCCTCGCATTGCGCGGCAGCGCGTTTCAGCAGCCGATGCTCATCAACGATCCGAACGCGGATTCCGACTATAAGAGCTTCGAGCTGGCGGTCAGCCGGCGGCTCGTGAACCGCTGGATGGTGATGGCGTCGTACTCCGCGACGAAGCTGAACATCCCGTATGTCGCCAATACGGCGGGCGTGACCGACTTCACCGGCGGTGGGGGGCTGACGGTGATCCTCGCCACTTACGATCCGAATGCGGAAATCTTCGCGGAGAACAAGACGTGGGAGTGGATCGGCCGCGTCTCGGGCGCGTACATTTTCCCGTACGACGTCCAGGTGTCGGCCAACTTCGAGCATCGGAGCGGCGATCCCTGGGCGCGGCAGGTGTCGTTCACCGGCGGACGCACGATTCCACAGATCCGGCTGCGTGTGGAGCCCATCGGCACGCGGCGGCTGCCGAATCTCAACATCCTCAACATGCGCGTGCAGAAGTCGTTCTTCCTGCGCGGCGGCCACAAGCTGGGGCTGCAGGCGAACATCTACAACGTGCTGAACATCAACGAGCCGCTCGGCGTGACGCCGCTGTCGGGGCCGAACTTCAACATCCCGACGTCGATCACGCCGCCGCGCATCGGCGAGGTCGGTCTGACGTACACCTTTTGATAGGGTCGCCGGTAGGTGGTAGCCCGTAGCAAGAAGCGGGACCCTGAACCCGCTACTGCCTCCCGGCTACCGGCGAGTCGGCCGGCGCTGCTTGGCGAGCGCCTCAATGGCCCGCGCGGCGATCACGCGACGGTCGCGCGCGTACGTCTCGTGATTGCGCTCCAGGTCTTCGAGACGATAGAGATAGTTGGCCATCAGCCCGAACGATCGCCGGATGCCGATCGCCGACGGATCGGCGAGCCAGTTGATGCGCTCGAGTCTGGCGCCGTTCGCCAGGTGAAAGCGGGCGACCGAATCGTACGGCACCTGTCCGTGCCGCGCGTGTACCAGGTAGTGTGCGCAGAGGCTGACAAGCGCCTGGCGCACCTCCGCCGGCACCGCGTCGGCGAGCACCACGGCACGCGTATCGAACTTCTTGAGGAACTCGTCGAGCGCGGCGTGCGCGGGCAGCACGCCGGACGTGCCCAGCCATCGTCGAAAATCGGGAATCGGCGAGAGCGTCGCGAACGTCTTGATCTTCGGCAGGTGCCGCTGCAGATCCTCGACCACCTGCTTGATCAGGAGGCTTCCGAACGAGACGCCGCGCAGCCCTTCCTGGCAGTGCGTGATCGAGTAGAACATCGCGTACCGCGCACGGGCCGCGTCGAGGACCGGCGCCCGCGGATCGAGCAGCGGCCGCACGGCGTGGCTCATCCGCTCGGTGAGCGCCACCTCGATGAAGATGAGCGGCTCGTCGGGCAGGGCCGGATGAAAGAACGCATAGCAGCGGCGGTCCGCCTCCAGGCGGCGGTGCAAATCGTCCCAGCCCTGAATCTGGTGGACCGCTTCGTACTGGATCAGGCGCTCGAGCACGACCGCGGACGTCCGCCAGTCGATCCGCTGCAGCGTCAGGAACCCGCCGTTGAACCACGAGCGGAAGAGGTGCACGAAATCGGCATCGAGCGCCGCTCGCTCGGGATGGTCGCGGAGCGTGGCGACCAGGTGCCGCCGCATGTCGATGAGCGCGCCGGTGCCGCCCGCCGCGAGATTCAGGCGGCGGAACAGCTCCTGGCGGAGTGATTCGGTCGCCGCCTGCAGGCGGAGAAGCGTCTGGGGCGACGGCGTGGCGCGGTAGGCGTCGGCCGCCTTCGCCGCCTCGGCGGGATCGGGGAGGAACGCCTCGGTCAGCAGGTCGAAGAAGGCGTCGCGTCCTGCGGCGTCGAGCTCGCGGTACGCGGCAATGAGCTCGCCGGCTGCCCGCGCGCCCGAGACCTCGCCGCGCTCCGACAGCAGCGCTTCGCAGAGGCGCAGCAGCTCCTTCGCTTTTGCCTGCGCATCGCGCCCGCGCCAGAGGCGGCCGGAGCGCAGCGAGAGGATCCGCTGCAGCAGCGGCGATCCCGCCTCCGCTGTCGTCACCGCGTCGTCCATGAGTCGATCGTACGTCAAACGCCCGCGCGCTGGGATAGAATGCGCCCCCAATCCCAGAGTGCGTTCCGGAGGTGACCATGGGGAGCCGTTCGGGTGTGCTGATCCTGGCCTGGTTGTTCGTCGCGTCGGTCGCCGCGCTCGCGGCACAGCAGGTGCCGACGCTCCTGGCGCCTGACGCCATCTATCACAACGGCAGGATCCTCACGGTCGACAAGGCGTTCAGTGTGGCGGAGGCGTTCGCCGTCAAGGAGGGCCGTTTCGTCGCCGTCGGACGATATGCGGATCTGCGCACGCTGGCAGGCCCCAGCACGCAGCACGTCGACCTCCGAGGCCGCACCGTGATCCCGGGTCTGATGGACAACCATAACCATCAGATCTGGAAGTCGCGCCTGCTGCATCGCGGTATCAGCATGGCGGGCGTCGCCTCGATTGCGGAGATGACGGACCGGCTGAAGGCGCGCGCCGCGACGCTTCGTCCCGGTCAGGTAGTCGTCGGCAACGGCGATTGGACGCAGGCGCAGCTGCGCGAACGACGCACGCCGACCCGGCAGGAGCTCGACGCGGCGGTGCCGCATCATCCCGTCTTCCTGTTTCAGACCGGCCGCAACAACGCGCACCTGAACAGCGTCGCGCTGAAGATCCTGGGCATCGACTTCAGTACCACGGACTGGGGATCGTTCCCCATCCTGCGCGACGAGCGCGGCGAGCCGACCGGCGAGCTGAGCGGCGGCGAGCAGGTCTATGCCGCCGATCTGCGGCTCCTGCGGCAGCCGACCGACGACGAGCAGATCGCGTGGCTGGAAGAACAGCAGGCGCAGCAGCACGCGCTCGGCCTGACCGGCATCCGTGAGCCGGTGCTCTCACCCGAGCACATGCGCGCCTACAAGGAAATGCACCGGCGCGGGCGGCTGACGATGCGCGTGAGCATGGGCGTGATGTTCGGCGTGCAGCACGTCGACGGCTCGCATCCGCTGCAGATCGACGAGTTCCTGACGGCGCTCCCCCCGATGGCCGGCCTCGGCGACGACACGCTGCAGTTCGATGGGACGCTCGCCGAGTTCGAGGTCACGACGCAGCGCGTGAGCACGTGGAACCGGACGCCATATCCGCGCGACTCGAACAACGTCGGCTTCAGCTTCGCGTTCTGGCCGCACAGCCCGCTGATGCGGCCGGTCTTCGACACGGAGGGGAACTTCTACGGGATTCACCGGCTGCCGACCGAGATGTTCCACGAGGTCGTCAGGAAGATGAACCGGTACGGGTATCGCCCCGGCTTTCACGTCTCGGGCGACGCCGCGCTCGACTGGCATCTCGACGCGTACGAGGCGGCAGACCGCGAGCACTCGATCAAGGGAAAGCGATGGGTCGTCGAGCACAACGGCGGACCCGACGAGCAGACGATGGATCGGATCATCCGGATGGAGATGATTCTCTCGCTGCAGCGTCAGGTCGGCCCGCTGCGGACGCAGGTCGAACGCGGCATGCGGGTGACGCTCGGCAGCGACTTTCCTGCCTTCAGCAACAACCCGTTCGACGTCATGGCGTTTCACATCACCCGACGCAACGCGCAGGGACAGGTCAACGATCCCGCGCAGAAGATCCGGCGTGAGGACGCGCTTCGGATGGCGACCGCCAACAACGCGTACCTGATGTTCAAGGAGCACAAGGCCGGCTCGATCGAGCCGGGCAAGCTCGCCGACTTCGTCGTGCTGTCGGCCGACTTCATGACCGTCCCGGAGGAGCAGATCAAGGACATCGTGCCGCTGGCGACCTACGTCGGCGGACGCCAGGTGTTTGCCGGGCAGGGAGGGACCTTCTGATGGCGCGTCGCAGTGTAATCCTCGTGTTGCTCTTCCTGCTGCCTGCCGGTGCGTCGGCGCAGAGCAGCATCACCGGCGTCGTACGCGACACGTCGGGAGGGGTGCTGCCCGGTGTGCAGGTCGAAGCGGCGAGTCCGGCGCTCATCGAGAAGGTCCGGACGGTCTTCACCGACAGTCAGGGCGTCTACACGATCATCGATCTGCGGCCCGGTACCTACACGGTGACGTTCACGCTGCAGGGGTTCACGTCCGTCGTCCGCGAGGGCGTCGATCTGCCGGCCGCGTTCACGGCCACGGTCAACGCCGATCTGCGGGTGGGCGCCGTGGAAGAGACCGTCACCGTCAGCGGGGCCGCGCCCGTCGTCGACCTCCGCGCGGCCGTGCCGCAGCAGATCGTCTCACGCGAGGTGCGCGACGCGCTGCCGCTCTCGAACAACGCCGCCGCGTTCGTCGTCGTGCTGCCGGCGGCCACGCAGGAGGCGGTCAACCGCGACGTCGGGGGCATCCGCGGCGAGCAGGCGCAGAACTTCACCATCCACGGCACGCGCAACAACGATCTCCAGATCCTGCGCGACGGCATGGATTACGGGCAGCTCTTTGCCGGCGGCAACCGATCGACGAGCGCCAACCCGGCGGCCATCGTGGAAACCGTGGTTCAGGCGGGCGGCACCGCGCGCGCGGAAACGGGCGGCGCGCAGCTCAACTTCATCCCGCGCGACGGCGGCAACCTGCTGCACGGGACCTTCATCGCCAACTTCGGCCACCGGAATCTCCAGGACGAGAATCTGACCGACGCGCTGCGGGCGCGGGGCGCGACCGCCGGCTCCGACATCCGGACGCTCTACGAGACGGCCGGGGGCGTCGGAGGGCCGCTCCGGCAGGACCGGCTCTGGTTCTTCGGCAGCGCCCGCCGCTGGATCACCGAAAGCAACCTGGCGGGTCTCTACCACAATCGTCTGCAGGGCACGCTGTTCTTCGAGCCGGATACGGCGCGCCCGGCGTTCGAGAACAACTTCTTCAACGACCTCGCGCTCCGCCTGACCTGGCAGGCGAGCGAGCGCCACAAGGTCTCGTTCCAGCACAGCCGCGAGGACAACTGCCAGTGCCACGTCGGCATGCGGCCGGGGACCCTGTCGCCCGAGGCGGCCGGCGACAATCACTTCAAGCCGAGCCATCGCACGCAGGCGAAGTGGACGTTCCCGGCGACGACGCGGCTGCTCTTCGATGCCGGGACGTCGCTCATCTGGGGAAAGGTGGTCCGGCGCTCGACCGGCGGCGGCCCGGACGACTTCGTCGTCACCGACCTGAACCGCAACTTCACGTACGGGCATCACGCCCGCAACTACCAGCAGCCGCCCAACACCGGCGGCCAGATTCCGTACGCCAACCGGACCGAGCAGTTCAACGTCGCCTACGTCACCGGGTCGCATTCGCTCTCGGGCGGCATCCAGATCCGTCAGGCGTACCAGCGGCGCGAGCACTTCATCAACCACAGCATGCAGTACACCTTCCGCGGCCTCGAGCCGCAGCAGATTTCGCTCTGGATCTCGCCGTTCATCTCCGAGACCCAGCAGCGCACGTACGGCATCTACGCGCAGGAGCAGTGGACGCTGCGGCGGCTGACGGTCAACGCCGGGCTGCGCTACGACTATTTCAACGGGTTCATTCCCGAGACGACGGTGCCCGCGGGCCGGTTTCTGCCGCTGGGCGCGAGCTTCCCGAAGGTCGCTGACGCGCTCAACTTCAAGGACATCAACCCGCGGCTCGGCATCGTCTACGACCTGTTCGGAACGGGACGGACGGCAGTCAAGGCGTCGCTCGGGCGCTACGTCGGCATCATCACGACGCAGGCGGACATTCTGCGCGGCCAGGCGCCGGCGCTGCAGATGGTGACCAATGCGACCCGCACGTGGGCGGACGCCAACCGCGACTACGTGCCGCAGTGCGACTTTCTCGCGCCCGCGGCCAACGGCGAGTGCGGGCCGCTGTCGAACGTGAACTTCGGCAGGACGATCGCGGGAACGGCGTACGACCGCGGCGTCACGCGCGGCTGGGGGGCGCGCGATTACAACTGGCAGTTCTCGCTGGCCGGCGTCCACGAAGTGCTCCCCGGGTTTGGCCTCGAGGTCGCCTGGTTCCGCACCTCGTTCGGCAATTTCCTCGTCACCGACAACCGTGCCGTGACCGCCGCCGACTACACCGAATACAGCGTCGTCGCGCCGTCCGACCAGCGGCTGCCCGGCGGCGGGGGACAGCGCGTCGGCCCGCTCTACGATCTCAATCCCAACCGGTTCGGCCAGGTCGACAATCTCGTCAGGAACGCGAAGGCGTTCGGCGAGCAGATCGAGATCTACAACGGGATCGAGGTAAGCATGAACGCCCGATTCCCGAATGGCGCCGTCCTGACGGGCGGGTTCACCGTGGCGAAGGAAGTGACCGACGACTGCGCCGTCATCCGGGGCAACCCGCAGCTCATTCGGTCCGACAGCCTGACGGTCAACGCGCGCAACACGAGCACGCTCGATACCGCGTCGCTCAGCGTGCCGATTTGCCGCGTCGACCCGCCGTGGTCGGCTGGCGCGCAGTTCCGGGCGGCTGCGGTCTACCCGCTGCCGTGGGACGTCCGCGTGAGCGGCACCATTCAGAACGTGCCCGGCATTCCGACGTCGGCAAGCTTCGTGTACGGGAGCGCGGTGGCGCAGTCGTCGCTCGGACGGCCGTTGTCCGGCGGCGCCAACGCCACGCGCACGGTGGAGCTCGTCACGCCGCAGACGTACTACACCGAGCCGCGCGGCAGCCAGATCGACTTTCGCGTCAGCCGCCGGTTCGACATGGGCGGCACGCGGGTCGAGCCGCAATTCAACGTCTACAACCTGACGAACTCGAACGACGTCCTCGCGATGACCACCCGCTTCGGGCCTGCGTGGCAGAACGTCTCGAGCGTGCTGCCGCCGCGGATGATCAAGCTGGGCGTCCAGGTCGACTTCTGAGGATCCTTCTCCTCGTTCTCCTCGCCGTGCAGGGTACGACCGTGGTGCGCGTCGAGGTGCGTGCGGACGACGCACCGGTCGCCGATGCAGAAGTGATCGTCAGCGGCGTGACCTTCAGAACCGGTGTCGACGGCGTGATCGTGGCGCCTGTCCAGGCCGGCGCGGTCGAGATCACGATTGTGCGAGAGGGCTTCGCGCCGGTCACCTCCACGGTGACCGTTGCCGCCGGACAGACGCAGCAGGTCCTCGTCGAACTCGAAGAAGCGCTCGAGCTCGAGGAAGCAATCATCGTCACGGCGACAAGGACCGACACGCGTCTCGAGGATCAGCCGATGCGCGTCGAAGTCGTGCCGGGCGAGGAAGTCCAGGAAAAGATCATGATGACGCCGGGCGACGTCTCGATGCTGCTCAACGAGACGAACGGGCTGCGCGTGCAGACGACGTCGCCGTCGCTCGGCGGGGCGAACGTGCGGATTCAGGGGCTCCGCGGCCGGTACACGCAGATCCTTGCCGACGGCCTCCCGCTGTACGGTGGCCAGACGGGGTCGATCGGACTGCTGCAGATCCCACCCATGGACCTCGGGCAGGTCGAGGTGATCAAAGGCGTCGCCTCTGCCCTCTACGGCACGTCGGCGATCGGCGGCGTCGTCAATCTGGTGTCGCGCCGGCCGCCCGAGTCGCGCCGCGAGCGCGAGCTGCTCGTCAACGGCACGAGTCACGGCGGGACGGACGTCGTCAACTGGCTGGCGGGGCCGCTTGGCGAGCGCTGGGGCTACACCTTCGTCGGGGGGCTGCACCTGCAGCAGCGATCGGACCTCGACGAGGACGGCTGGACGGATCTCCCGACGTATCGCCGCGTCGTCGGGCGCCCGCGGTTCTTCTGGAACGACGAGCGCGGCCGCTCGCTGCTCGTCGCGTTCGGCGCGATGGGGGAGGAGCGCCGCGGCGGCACGATGCCGGGCCGCGCGGCGCCCGACGGCCGGCCGTTTGGCGAGAACCTCGATACGACGCGGATCGACGGCGGCGCGGTCTGGCGCATGACGACGACCGGCGGCCGGGTGTTCGCGGCTCGCGGCAGCGCCACCATGCAGCAGCACACGCATACGTTCGGCCGCGTCGCCGAAGAGGATGACCACCAGACGCTCTTCAGCGAGGTGTCGCTGACGGGAACCGACGGCCGCCACACGTGGGTGGCGGGGGGCGCCTTGCAGGGCGATCGGTTTCGGTCTCGCGAGGCGCCGCGGTTCGACTACACGTACGTCGTTCCAGGCGTCTTCGCGCAGGACGAATTCCGCCTCACGCCGCGGTTCACGCTGTCCGGGAGCGCGCGCGTCGACGCGCACAGTGAGTTCGGCACGTTCGTGAGTCCGCGGGTGTCGGCGCTCGTCCGGCCGCGGGAGGCGTGGACGGTCCGCGTGTCCGCGGGTCGCGGCTACTTCGCGCCGACGCCGTTTACCGAGGAGACCGAGGCGACCGGCCTCACTCCGGTGGCGCCGCTTGGCGCGCTGGACGAGGAGCGCGCCAACAGCATTTCCGCCGACGTCACCTGGGCACGCGCGCCGTTCGAAGTCACCGCGACGATGTTCTATTCAGGCATCGAGGGTGCCTTGACCGCCGTTGAGACGGGAGCCGCCGAGTTCCCGGTCGCCGTCATCAACGTCGAGGGCGTGACGCGGACGCGAGGCACCGAGCTCATCGCCCGATTCCACCGCGAGGGGTTCGACGTCATCGCGACGCACATGTATCTGTGGTCGACCGAGCCGGCGCCGCCGGACACGCTCTTTCCCGTCTGGAACGATCCACGGACCTGGAACCTTACGGCGGCGCGCGTGCGGCGCGAAGTGCCACTCAACCCCCGGCACGCGGCCACGTTCGACCTGCTGAAGCAGATCGGTCCCGCGCGCGTCGGCTTCGAGGTGTTCTATACCGGCCGCCAGGCGCTCGAGGACAACCCGTTCCGGCGCACGGGCTTCCCTCACGTGCTCTATGGGGGGCTCATCGACTGGGCGGTCGGCAATTCCCGGGTCTACGTCAACGTCGAGAACCTGGGGGACGTCCGGCAGACGCGCAACCATCCGCTCGTCAAGCCCTTTCGCGGCGTGGATGGTCGATGGACGGTCGACGCGTGGGCACCGCTCGAGGGGCGGACGCTCAACGCCGGGGTGCGCTGGCGTTTTTGAGATACCGCCGCGTCTCGGCGAGCTCCGGCAGCTCGTCGTCGGCGCCCCGCCAGAGGTCGAGAAAGCGCTGATACTCGGCGCGCGCCCCTTCGAGATCGCCTGCGCGGTCGAGGAGGCGCCCGCGTTCGAGTACGAATCGCGGCTCGACCATCGCCGTCCAGGGGGTGCCGAGCGACGGCCGGTTGAGACGCTCGTAGGTGGCGGCCGCGCCGGCGAGATCCCCGCGGGCCTGTTGGAGGCGCGCCTCCCAGTCTCGCTGCGGCAGCTGGTTCGAGAACACGATCGTGGCCTGCCGGAGGTTGAAGTCGATCTTCCGTTTCGGCACGCCGCCCCGCCACAGCCGTTCGGCGCCGGCGAGGTCGCCGCGGGCGAACGCAATCTCGCCGGCAAGCGCCTGCTGCCACCAGATCGCCGGCACGTCGGCGACCGGACCGGCGCTGCGCTGCGTCTCGAGCGCCCGCTCAGCCGACGCGAGGCGTCCCGTGCGTGCGTCGGCCACGCCCAGAATATACAGCGCGAACGAGCGGAGCCGGCCGCGATCGAATATCGGCTCCGCGCGGGCAGGATCCTGGTCCAGCAGGCTCAATGCCGCTCGCGCGTGCGTGCGCGCCGCCGGCCACTGTGACGCGTCGAGCGCGGCGAACGCCGACGCCAGGCGAAGCTCCACCGCAATCGCGAGTGATTGAAGCTGCCGCGCCAGCTTCAGGCCGCGCTCCGCGACCGCCCATGCCTCGCGATAGCGTCCGGCGCGCGAGGCGACGATCGTCCGCATGACGTGCACGTGGCGCCAGCCGATGCCGCCGCGCTCGCCGAGATCCTCGAGCGTGGCCAGGCCGACAAGCGCCTCGTCGAAGCGCCCGTCCATGCCGAGCGCCCAGCTTCGGCCGATGGTCGAGGCGCCGAACTCTGGATCGATCGCGAGCGCCCGCTCGTAGCTGGCGATCGCTTCGGCCGGCCGCGCGGCGACGAGCAGCGCCTCGCCATAGCTGTCGTGCGCGTTCGGCTCCTGCGGGCTGACGCGCCGGTAGGCGTCGAAGCTCGCGATCGCGTCCTCGACCCTGCCCGCGTCGAGGTGGGCGTAGCCGAAGTGGTTGTGCATGTGGCCCGCCCCGGGACCGGGGACCGCCTTGCGCCAGCGGTGCAGAACGTCGAGGATGCGCCGTCTGAGCGCCGGATCGCGGTCGTACGCGTGGACGTAGAGATCCCAGGCGGTGTCCTCGGCCGGCCATCGCGCCACGAACGCCTCGAGGGCGCGGATCGTCCGATCCGTCTGACCGGCGAAATGTGCTTCCCGCGCCTCGACGAGCAGGCGGTCGCGCTCGGACAGGCGGTTCGCGAGCGCTTTCGCCCGGCTGAGATGTTCCTCCGCGCGCTTCTGGTCGCCGAACTTGCTGAACGCCTCGGACATCGCCACGTGCGCGAGCGCGTAGCCCGGATCGAGCCGCAGCGCGGCCTCGAGCGCCTGCCGCGCCTCGGTGGGGCGATTGGCGCGGATGGCCGCATAGCCTTCCGTGAACAGCCGGAACGCGTCGATCGAATGCGTCGTGATCTCCGCGAGAGGACGGCCGGCGTCGTCCCCGCCCGGGAACGCGGTCCTCAAACGTGCGACGAGCTCGTCGGCGACCGCGAAGACGTCCGGCCCCTCGGCGCTCGCCGCGGTGAGCAGCCGCGACGTCGTGAGATCCTGGACGCGCACATCGATCCGCAGATCGGAACCGCGCGGGTAGACCGCTCCCGCCACGACGACGTCGACGTCGGGCGCCTGACGCGAGGCCACGACGACGACATTCCGGGATTCGGCAAGTCCGATCGACAGCATGTCGGGGACGCCGCTCCTCAGCCACTCGAGCGCCGCCTCGCGCGACGGATTGTCGAACGGCAGGACGGCGACGGTCGGGCGTTCTGCATCGGCTGCAGGTGCCGACCGGCCGGGAACGCCGATGAACCACGCCGCAGCGGCAAGGGCCAGCGCCGCGACGACTCCAACCGCAATCGGCGCGGGCCGCCTCGGTCGTTCGATGGATCGACGGCCGTCGCCGCGGTCGGGGAAGCGCATCCGCTGCACCAGCGCCTGCACCCGCGGATCCGATCGCACGCCGTCAAACCGTGCGTCGACGTTCAGGTACGGGAGGAACGACGAGTGCTCGGCGTACGCCTTCGACAAAAGCGCACACGCCTGGTCGGTGTCGCCTAGGGCCGCGTGCAGCAGCGCGAGGTCGTATGACGAGAGATACTCGTGTGCCGAGGCGTCTTCGAGCTGCCTGAGCACCTGCAGCGCCTGCACCCGATTGCCCGCCATCGCATGCGTGAAGCCGACTGCCGCGCGCACCGTCACGCCGCGGTCGTAGCTGCTCGGGCCGACGCGCCGCAGCTGTTCGATCGCTTCGGCGTACTTGCCCTGCCGCTCGTACACGAGACCGAGAAAGTAATAGGGCGCCGTATAGGCCGGGTCGAGCTCGATGGTGTCGTGCAGGTCCTTGATCGCCGCGTCGTACCGGCGCGCCAGGTAGAGGATGAACACCCGGTTCAACCGGGTGTGCGGGGTCATCGGGTCGATCTCGAGCGCCTTTGTCGCCTCGACGAGGCCCTCATCGAAGCGGCCGAGCGCCGCCAGCAGGTTGCCGAAGTAATAGTGCGCGGTCCCGTAGCCGGGATTGAGCTCGATGGCCCGCAGGAACTGCGCCTCCGCCCCCTGGAAATCGAATTGATGCAGCCGCAGGTGGCCCAGTGAGCTGTGCGGTTCGGCGAGCGTGTCGTCCAGGCGCAGTGCCTCGGTGATCGCCCGATCCGCGAGGGCGACCGCCTCCGGCGGCGGCCGATGGTTGAAATCCAGCTGGGTGAGGTACGCGTCCGCGAGACCGGCATGCGCGGCGGCATATTCGGGATCGATGTCGATGGCCTTCAGAAAGTAGTCGACGCCCTTCTCGATCGACTCGCGCGATCGGCGGCTCCAGAAGTACCGACCCTTGAGGTACGCATCGTAGGCAGCGGGATCGACGGAGCGCTGCTTCGCAATCCGGCCGCGTTCCCCCGGTGTGAGCTGGACGCGAATTTCTTCCCCGATCGCCTGCGCCAAGTCGGTCTCGAGCGCCAGCAGGTCGCCGACCTCGCGGTCGTAGCTCTCGGCCCAGACATGGCTTTGATCGCTGACCTGCACGAGGCGCGCGGTCACCCGGACGCGCTGCGCACTCCGGCGGACGCTCCCTTCGAGCACGTAGCCGACGCCGAGCTCGCGGCCGACGACGTCGATGGTCTTCGCGGTGTGCTTGTACTTCATCGCCGACGTGCGGGCGATGACGCCGAGGCGGTGCGGGTTCACCCGCCCGAGCTGCGCGATCATCTCGTCGGTCAGGCCATCGCTGAAATATTCCTGGTCCGCGTCGCCGCTCACGTTCTCGAACGGCAGCACGGCAAGCAGCACGCGACGATCGCCGCGCGGGTTCGCTGCGCCGCGCTCCGGCGAGGCGGATGGCCTCTCGAGGGCCGCCGCGAGCTCCTTCATCGACGCGAAGCGCCGTCCGGGATCCTTCTCGAGGCACCGCGCGACGACGGTGCGCCACGGTTCGGGCAGGCGCGCCAGCGCGGGCGGTTCCGCCGTGAGGACGGCGCTGATCGTGTCGATCGCCGACTCGCCGGCGAACGCCCGCTCGCCGGTGACCAGTTCGTAGAGCACCGCGCCGACGGCGAAGACATCCGCCCGCGCGTCGGCCGGCTGGCCCCGCACCTGCTCGGGCGCCATGTAGCCGGCGGTCCCGAGGATGAGGCCTTCGCCCGTGAGCGTCGTGGTCTCGGACGTCGCGCGGCTGGTGAAGGCGGCAGTCTGCTTGGCGAGGCCGAAGTCGAGAATCTTCAGCAGCCCCTCCGGCGTGACGAACAGGTTCTCGGGCTTGATGTCCCGGTGCACGATGCCCTTGGCGTGGGCGGCGGCCAGGCCGACGGCGATCTGCCGCGCGAGATCGAGCGCCTCGCGCGACGACAGCGGTCCCCGGTCGAGCGTCGCCCGCAGCGTTTCGCCGTCCAGCAGCTCCGAGACCACGAACGGCAGGCCGTCCTGAAGGCCGATGTCGTGGATCGATAGGATGTTCGGATGATTGAGCGCCGCGACGGCGCGCGCCTCGCGTTCGAACCGCGCGAGCTGATCGTTCGTGATGTCGGCGGCGGCCGGCAGAATCTTGATGCCGACGTCGCGATCGAGGCGCGGATCGCGGGCGCGATAGACCTCGCCCATGCCGCCGGCGCCGACGAAGCCGGTGATCTCGTATCGGCCGAGTCGTGTGCCGACCGTCAGCGTGGGGGCGGACCGCCGTGTGTCGATCCGAAACGCCGGTGTCTCACCCAACCCGTCCGCGTGCGCGTCCGACTCGAGCAGGCGCTCGACGTCCTCGCGCAGCGCCACATCCTCGCCGCACGCACGGACGAGGAATGCGGGACGTTCGGCGGGTGGAACCTCGAGCGCGCGGTCGAACAGGTCGCTGAGCCGTTTCCAGCGTTCGGGCGTCATCGATAAATCGTCCGCATCAACGCGCAGAACTCGGGTCGACCGTGCAGCGGCTGGAACCATGGATCGTCGCGGAGCCACAGCAGCCAGAATCCGCCCCGCTCCTCGTAGGAGGCCGTCAGCAACCGCAGGGCGCTGTCATGGTCGCCGATACCGACTTCAATCGCTGCGCGGTGGTAGCCGCAGACGAACCGCTCGGCGGCCAGGCCGTCGAGCTCCGTCCGCAGCCGCAACGCGGCCTCCCGATGACCGGTGATGCCCTCGAGATGTCCCATGGTGGCAAGCGCCAGCGGATGGTGACCCGATGCGACGATCGCACGCTCGAGTGCGCCACGTGCCTCGACGTGCTCCCCTTGATGCTCGTGGATGCGGCCGGCCAGCATGTGCGCGAACCAGTATTCGTCGTTGATCTCGAATGCCTTGCGCAGCTCCTCCTGCGCGGCGGCGTTCAGGCCCTGCAGGTGATACAGCCAGGCGAGCTCGCTCGTGATGATGAGCGAGAGTGGATCGAGCCACTGCGCGCGCGTGATCATCCCGAGGGCCTCGGCCCACCGCCCTTGTGCCCCGAGGAGCAGGCTGTACCAGTGATGCGCCGTCGCGTCTTGCGGATTCAGCTGGCTGGCCTGCACGAACGCCGCTTCCGCCGCGGCCCAGTCGAGGTCGAGAATGAGGGTGCTCAGGCCGAGGGCGGCGTACGCGTCCGACAGGTCGGGGTCGAGCTCGATCGCGCGACGTGCCGCCGCCTGCGCTTTGGGCAGCGACGCCCGCGGTGCCGTCGTGCCGTAGTCGCATTCGACGGCGTGGCATTGCGCGAGCCCCGCATGCGCGGGCGCGTAGTCGGAATCGAGCGCGATCGCGCGCTCGAAGAACTCAATCGCGCGGCGGATAGCGGGTCCGGTTCGCCGGTTCCAGTGAAAACGGCCCTTGAGGTACGCCTCGTGGGCCTCTGGTTTCGTGACCGGCGCCGCCCCGCCCCGGCGGGCTGCCGTCGTCGAGGACGCCAGCACCGTCCGGATACCCTCGAGGGCGCCGCCGACCTCGCGGGCCGATCCGAACCGGTCGTCGGCGCGCTTCGCCAGGCACCCCGCGATGATGGCCTCGAGGGCTCGAGGCACGCCGCCGGTCCGCAATCCGTCCGCGGCCGGATCGGACGTGAGCACCGCCTGCATGATGACGGTTGCCGTGTCGCCCGTAAACGCGCGTCGCCCGGTGACCATCTCGTAGAGGACGGCGCCGAACGCGAACACGTCCGCGCGTGCATCCGCCGGCTCGCCGCGCACCTGCTCGGGCGCCATGTAGCCGGCGGTGCCGACGAGGAGGCTCTGATCGACGCGCAGCGGTACACCGGCCGCCACCGCGGCCGCCAGCGACCCGACCTGCTTGGCGAGGCCGAAGTCGAGAATCTTCACGACGCCGTCGCGCGTGACGAAGAGATTCTCCGGCTTGATGTCGCGATGCACGATCCCCTTGTCGTGCGCGGCCGTCAGACCGGCAGCCACCTGGCGCGCGATCTCGATCGCCTGCTCGATCGGCAGCGGTCCTCGTGCGAGGGACGCCAGAAGCGTCTCGCCCTCGAGCAGCTCCGACACGATGTAGGGCGCGCCGGCGTCCCCGCCGATGTCGTACACCGCCAGGATGTTTGGATGATTGAGCGCGGCCACGGCGCGCGCTTCGCGCTCGAACCTCGCCTGTTCTTCGCGCGTCGCGCCGGTGCCTCGGCGCGGCAGCACCTTGACGCCGACGTCACGGTCGAGCCGCGGATCGCGGGCGCGATAGACCTCGCCCATGCCGCCGGCGCCGACGAATCCGGTGATCTCGTATCGTCCCAGGCGCATCCCGGCGTGCAGCGTCGGGCTCGATGACATGTTCAGCCGAAAGGCGGTCGTCTCGCCGAAACCACCCGCGCGCTCATCGGATTCGAGCAGCCGTTCCACCTCGTCCCGGAGAGAGGGATCGTCCGCGCAGGTGGCCGCGAGAAACGCGGCGCGTTCGCCTGCCGCGTGTTCGAGGGCCGCGCTGAACAGCGCGCTCAGCCGCTGCCATCGGTCGGGCTTCATGCGGAAGTCTGCGACGTGGGAGTTCCCTCGGTCAGCCGCTGATGGAGCCACGCCCGCGCGAGCCGCCATCCGCGCGTGACCGTCGCGGTTGAGACGCCGAGCGCCTCGGCGGTCTCGTCGGAGGTGAGCCCCGCGAAGAACCGCAGCTCGATCATCTTCGACCGCAGCGGATCGACCGCCGCCAGCTCGACGAGCGCGTCATTGAGGGCGATGACGTCGAGGTCCGGCGCATTCGACAGGCTGACCCATTCGCCGTCCTCCAGCGAGACGACGCAGACGTCGCGTCCTCGTTTCGACGCCGCTTGCCGCCGCGCGTGATCGACCAGCAGCCGGCGCATGACGGTCGCCGCCAGCGCGAAGAACTGGGCACGGTCGTGCCAGACGACCCGGCGCTGCCGCGCGAGTCGCAGATAGGCTTCGTTGACGAGCGCCGTGGGGCGCAGGGTGTGATTGCCGCGCTCGCGGGCGAGCAGCCGCCCGGCCTGCTGACGTAACTCCTTGTAGACGAGCGGGATCAGCGTCTCGCCGGCCGACGCGTCACCGGCGCTCCATGCCCGGAGCAGGGCCGTCAGGTCCGAGGTGCGCGCTCCGCCCACTGCCGTTCTCCCGGTGCAGGCCCACAGTACGGTCGTCCCTCTCGCAAAGTCAACACGGCGCGCCTCTTACCGCTTCGTGACGATGTCCGGCGGATTCTTGCGCGTTAGGGGATAGGGAGGAGCATCGCGCATGACTCGCCAGCACACCTGTCTCGCCGTCGTCGTCCTCGTGTCGATGGCCGCCGGCGGCAGTGTCGCCGCACAGCGGCCGACGGCCGCACCCTACGAGGTGTGGATCGTCGACCAGTCGGACACCGCCGGCCTGAACCACGGTGGCACCATCTACATCTTCGCGGGCCGCGATCTGGTTGGTGCCCGGTCGGCGTCCCCGCGGCCGGCCGCCGTCGTCGATCTCGGCGGCGCCGCCGCCGCGCTTTGCCGCGAGCAGACCGGCGCGAACCCGGTCCGGCCCCACATGATCCTTTTCAACCAGACGCACACGCACGCGGTGCTGGCGTTTGTCGCAAGCGGACATGTCGTCATCTTCGACGCCGCCGCGCGGCGGCCGCTCGCGTGCCTGCGGACGACCGAAGCGCCGACCGGACGGCAGGCGCACGCGGCGTTCCCGTCGCCTGACGGGTCGTACATCCTGATCGCCAATCAGAACGGTAAACGTCTCGAACGTATCGACGCGAACTTCGCCAGCAACAGCTTCACGCACAACGCGGCGGCGACGCTCGACCTGGCGGCGTGCCGGACGCCGAGCGATATGCCATGTCAGTCCGCCACGCTCCGCCCCGACAACGCGCCGATCTGTCCCGTGATCAGCGATGCCGGCGATCTGGCGTTCGTCACCCTGCGTGGAGGCGGATTGTTCGTCGTCGATCCGCGATCGACGCCGATGCGGATCGTCGCCGAGTACGACATGGCGACGGTGAAGGGTAATGGATGCGGCGGCGCGCAGGTGGCGGGCCACATGTTCGTCAACTCCGGCGGACGGCCGGCGGCGCTGGAGCACCTGCACCTCTACGGGTTCGACGTCTACCGGTTTGCGCTCGACGCGTTCCGCCGGCGCGGCGCCCCGGTCGAACCGAATCTGCCGGCGCCGACGGTCGTGTTCCAGGCCGACGGCCAGCGCGACTCGCACGGCATGGTGACGGCCGGGCGCCAGGAATATCTGTGGGTGATGGATCGGCATGCGGACGTCGTGGAGGTTTTGCGGGTGCGCGATGGCGCGCACGTCCGCACGATCCCCTTGAACGGCGCGCTGACGAGCAACGCGGCGCCGGATCTGGCCGACGCCGCGCCCGCGGGGAACCTCGCGTTCGTGGCGCTGCGCGGCCCGACGCCGCTCAGTGGCGATCCGCACAACGCGACCGGCGCCACGCCGGGCCTCGGAGTCTTGCAGGTGACCGAGGGCGGCCGCAACGGCCGGCTCGTGCGAATCGTGCGGCTGACGAACGTGGGCGCCGACGGAGTGGAGCGCGCCGACCCGCACGGGCTGCGCGTGCGGCGCCTCCAATGACGACGGCGAGCCGCCGCGTCACGAGGGTCAGACCCCAGTACGACCCGTCGGGGTCTGACCCGCCACTTGACACGGACTATTCAAGTAATCTATTGATTACTGTCGGATGGCCGCCGACGCGCAGCGCGCCTTCAAGGATCGGCTCTACGGGCTGTTCGCCCGGATTGGGAAGACGCTCGCGAGCCCGCATCGCCTCGAGATCCTCGAGCTGCTCGCGCAGGGCGAACGGACGGTCGATTCGCTGGCGACGGAGCTCGGTCTCTCGCCGGCCAATACCTCGCAGCACCTCCAGGCGCTCCGGCAGGCGGCGCTCGTCGAGTCGCGCAAGGACGGGCTCTACGTCTTCTACCGTCTGGCCGACCCGGCGGTGTCCGACCTGTGCCGCAGCGTTCGGACCGTTGCCGAACATCGGCTCGCGGAGCTCGATCGTCTCGTGCGCGACCACTTCGGGAACCGATCGGCCGGCGAGCCCGTCGCCATGGACGAGCTGTTGACGCTTGCGCGATCGAAGCGCGTGATCATCCTCGACACGCGTCCGGCCAGCGAATACGCCGCCGGCCACATTGCGGGCGCGCTGTCGGTGCCGATCGACGAGCTGCAGCGGCGGCTGCGCGAGCTGCCGCGCGACCGCGAGTACGTGGCCTACTGCCGTGGCCCGTACTGCGTGTATGCGGATCGCGCGGTCGAGATCCTGCGGGCCAAGGGGCGCCGCGCCCGGCGGCTGCTCGAAGGGTTCCCCGAATGGAAGGCCGCGGGCCTTCCCGTGCAGACAGGCGTTGAACACTGAACAAGGAGTCCTGCAATGACCAATTCCGCTACGCACGTCGCCACCGTCGACCGCGCCGCGCTCGAGGCGAAGGTGAAGGAGATGTACCGGCAGGTGGCCGAGAACCCACACGGCGAGTTCCACTTCGAGATGGGGCGCGCGATGGCCGAGCGGCTCGGCTATGCCGCAGCCGATCTCGATCGGATCCCGCGCGAGGCGATCGAGTCGTTTGCGGGCGTCGGCTATTTCTTCCACCTCGCCGCGCTGCAGCCGGGTGAGCGGGTCGTCGATCTCGGGAGCGGATCCGGCATGGACACCTTCGTCGCGGCGCTCAAGGTCGGCGCGGGCGGTCAGGTCATCGGCGTCGACATGACCGAAGCCCAGCTCGAGAAGGCGGCTCGCCTGGCCCAAGCCGGCGGATTCGCCCAGGTGAGCTATCGCAAGGCGTACATCGAGCAGACCGGTCTGGCGGACGCGACGGCCGACTGTGTGATTTCGAACGGCGTCATCAACCTCGCCCCGGACAAGGCGCAGGTGTTCCGCGAGGTGGCGCGGCTGCTGCGCCGGGGCGGGCGGCTCGCGATTGCCGACATCGTCGCCGACGTGGTGCTGCCGGAGAACGTGGTCTGCAACCCGGATCTCTGGGCCGCGTGCATCGGCGGCGCCGCGCAGCGCGACCGGTATCGCGAGGCCATCGAGCTGGCCGGCCTCCTCGTCGAGCGCGTCGAGGAGAACCGCGGCTACCAGTTCATCTCGGAGCGGGCGAAGAAAGCGACGTCGAAGTTCGGCGTGACGAGCGTGTCGATTCTCGCACGCAAGCCGTGAGGATTCGATGAGACCTGCGGTCCAGCTCGGCCTGCGCGAGAACCGGGGGCAGTTCGCGCTGCTCGTCGTCGTCAACGCCTTCGTGGGCGCGATGGCCGGGATGGAGCGCAGCATCCTGCCCGCCATCGCCGAGGAGGAGTTCGGGCTCGCGGCTCGGACCGCAGTGCTCTCCTTCATCGTCGTGTTCGGGCTGACGAAGGCGTTCGTCAATTACGCGGCGGGTCGCCTCGCCGACCGTATCGGACGGAAGCAGCTGCTCGTCGGTGGGTGGGTCGTCGCGGCGCCGGTCCCATTTCTGCTGATGTGGGCGCCGAGCTGGGCATGGGTGCTCGTGGCGAATGCGCTGCTGGGCGTGAGCCAGGGATTGACGTGGTCGACCACCGTGATCATGAAGATCGATCTGGTCGGGCCGCGGCAGCGTGGACTCGCGATGGGTCTCAACGAGTTCGCCGGCTATCTCGCCGTGGCGGCCGCCGCGTTTGCCACCGGCTGGGTGGCAGCGCAGTCGGGACTCCGTCCCGACCCCTTCTATCTTGGTGTCGGGTTCGTCGCGGCCGGCCTCGTACTCTCGCTCCTCGTCCGCGACACGTCGCCGCACGCGCGCCTCGAAGCCGCGACCGCACCTCCGATCGGGTCCGCCGATGGCGTCTTCTGGCGCACGACGTTCGGCGACCGCAATCTGTCGAGTGCGACGCAGGCGGGACTGGTCAACAACCTGAACGACGGCATGGCCTGGGGCCTCTTTCCGCTCGTCTTTGCCGCGCGCGGCATGACCTTCAGGCAGATTGGCGTGCTGGCGGCGATCTACCCGGCCACGTGGGGCGTGCTGCAGATCGTGTCCGGCGCCTTGTCGGATCGGATCGGCCGCAAGTGGCTGGTCGCCTCCGGCATGTGGATTCAGGCCGTCGGCATCGGCATGGTCGTCGTCGCAGAGACGTTTGCCGGGTGCGCCGCGGGCGCGGTGCTGCTCGGGGTCGGCACGGCAATGGTCTATCCGACACTGCTCGCCATTGTCGGCGACGTCGCGGGGCCGGCGTGGCGCGCGTCCGCGGTGGGTAGCTACCGGTTGTGGCGCGACCTGGGGTATGCGGTCGGCGCGCTGCTCGCGGGCCTCGCCGCCGATCTGCTGGGCTTGGACGGCGCCATGTGGGTCGTCGCCGCACTCACATTCGCATCGGGCGTCATCGTCGCGATGCGCATGCGCGAAACGCGGCCGCGATTAACGATATGATGCGCACTTGCACAAAGGAGGGTCCCCATGTCTGCAGTGGCAACAGCTCTTCGAATTGGCGACACGGCTCCTGACTTCGAGGCGGAGACCACCGAGGGCCGCATCCGATTCCACGAATGGATCGGCGACTCGTGGGCGGTGTTGTTCTCGCACCCGAAGGATTTCACGCCGGTCTGCACGACCGAGCTCGGCTACATGGCGAAGCTGAAGCCGGAGTTCGACAAGCGTAACGTCAAGATCATCGGCCTCAGCGTCGATCCGGTGGAGAGCCACAAGCGGTGGGCGAACGACATCAAGGAGACGCAGGGCTACGCGCCCAACTATCCGATGATCGGCGACCCGACGCTCGAGATCTCGAAGCTCTACGGGATGTTGCCCGCCGACCTCACGGGGACGTGCGAAGGCCGCACGCCGGCCGACAACCAGACCGTCCGCAACGTGTTCGTCGTCGGCCCCGACAAGAAGATCAAGCTCGTCATCGCCTATCCGATGACGACCGGGCGCAACTTCGACGAAGTGCTCCGCGTGATCGACTCGCTCCAGCTCACCGCGAAGCACAAGGTGGCGACGCCGGTGAACTGGAAGCATGGTGACGACGTAATCATCGCCGGGTCGGTGTCGGACGAAGAGGCGAAGAAGGTCTACCCGCAGGGGTGGAAGGCGCCGAAGCCGTATCTGCGCATCGTCCCGCAGCCCGGCAGACAGGCGTGAGCGACATCCGCAACGGCGACGTGTGGAGGTGACCGACATGGCCGACAACGCTGGGAAGACCCCGTGGCGCCTCAAGGCCGACTGGATCGAGGCGTGCAACTGCCCCCATGGCTGCAACTGTCAGTTCGGCGGGTTTCCGAACGAAGGAAAGTGCGAAGGGATGTTCGGGACCCAGGTGAAGGAGGGGAAGTTCGGCAACGTCTCGCTAAACGGCTTTCGCGCCGCGATCATCTTCAAGTACCCGAAGGCCATTCACGAAGGAAACGGACATGTCGTCCTCTTCGTGGACGAGAAGGCCAGCCAGGAGCAGGTCGATGCGTTTGCGACCATTCTGTCGGGCAAGATGGGCGGCATGCCCTGGGAAGCGCTGGCGGGGACGATCACGCGCTTCGACGGCCCCATCCGGAAGCCGATTGAGATCACCGTGGCCGGTGAACGGTCGTCGGTCCGCGTGCCGGGCGCCATCGAGATGCGGCTGACGCCGCTCAAGAACCCCGTCACCGGCGAGGACAAGGAAGTGCACATCGTCTACCCGAAAGGGGGCTTCTTCTGGAACGACGGGGCGGTGGCGACGACGCAGGGGTTACGCGGGGAATACGGCGATCTGCGCGTCGACTGGCCCAGCGGCCGGTTCGCCAGCGCGTCCGAGGTGACCTGGAGCAATCAGGCGTGAACGGGCGGGTCCGAGAGGACCCGCCCCTCTTCTTATGCAGCGCGGCTGAGTGCCGCGAGGTGCATGGCCGCGTCATCGAGCGTCTTGCGAAGAGGAGACGTGCCGTCACCGAGGGCGACCACCTTCCTCGCCATCTCCTGGACGAGAAGTGTCCCTTCGCCCGACATGGCGCCGCAGCGCCGAACGCGCTCCAGCAGCCGGTGTATTGACAACGCCGTTCGCAGCGCCGCCTCGTAGCCGCTCTCGAGGTCCAGAAGCATGAGAGCGAGCCGATCGATCTCGTCGTCGGACGTTGCGGGTGGCGCGGACGTGGTCGCGGCGGCCATCACGTCGTCGATTGCTGGGCCCGTCAATTCGGCGACGGACGCCGATTCCTGCTCTGCCATATGGCCACTCGCCTCACGCTCTTTACGACTACAACATGACGCTACAAGGCGGATGCCACATGCCGTCCCCAGATGGTGCCCGGGCGGGTCCCCAGGCGGACCGCCCGGAGCGCCTACAGCGACTTCAAGTACTCGATCAGATCGCGTCGCTCGTCGGCGGTCAGCGTGAACTTCAGTACACGGCCGTAGTGGTCGACGACGGCATTCAGATCGGCGAAGCGGCCGTCGTGATAGAAGCCGCCCTTCATCCGTGTGAAGAGCCCGCGCAGCGGGGTGGTCCGATACAGGCCGTTCGGCGATCGGCTCGCCTGGAAGTCGTCGATGCCGATGTCGGACGGCTCGTGGAGGTTCCATCCGGGCTCCGTAAAGAGCGGCGGTACATGGCACGTCGCGCAGCGTGCTTTTCCGTTGAACACGGACTCGCCGCGCCGGGCGCCATCTTCGTCGAAGGAGCCCTTCGGTGGCCGTGGCGCCGGCAGCGCGAGCTGGTAGAAGTGCAGCGCCGCCAGTTTCGATGTGACGAGATCCGGCGTGTGCCGTATCTCGTGATTGCCCAGCTTTCCGGCCAGCGGATATTGCTCGCCGGCTAACCGTGGATCGATGAACGTGCCCTGGCCGTGCATCTGCGTGTTGGCGACGTACGCGTTCCAGTACGTCACGGTGCCCCACGCACCGGTATAGGTATGGAAGTTCACGCCCGCCAGGCCGAAAGCGGCGGGCAATAGCGTCGCTCCGGTCTTGCCGTCCGGCCTGAACCCTTGCCGTCCTGGTTGAGTTCCGCGTCGTACTTGCCGGGCCCCCACGCCATCAGGATCTTCTTCAGCTGATCGGTCGGTACCCCCAGTTTTTCACCATACCGGTCCAGTCGCGGAGCGCTGGCGACGATGGCGCCCACGTTCAGATCGCGGTTCGGCCAGCCGTCGAGGCGTCGGCCGATGCCCGGACTCAGACTGTCATCGACCGTGGAGTGGCACAGCGCGCATTGGATCCCGATCGACGTGAGACGATCGCCCTCGAAGACGCCCTTCACGCCGACGACCGCATTTGCCCTGAGCAGCGCAACCGTCGTCCGGGGCTCATCCAGATCCGCCGATCCGCGCTTGACCATTTCGACGGCGGCCTCCGGCATCTCGCCGAGGTCGACTTTGAGCCCGAGCTTCAGCGCCGCCCGCGGGCTGAACTTGGAGTTCTCCTGGGAGCCGAGAGCAGTGTGCAGGCCAGCGCGTTCAGATCGCGCAACGAAGTGTTGCCCGGCACGCTCCCAGCTCGTGCATGAAGCGTGCTACCGACTACCGGCTAGTAGCAAGCTGGGCAAGGAGTTCGTTGACCGTCCTTCCGGTGACCGGATCCCTCCAGCCGGCGGCAATCTCGGCCAGCGGCGCGAGCACGAACGCCCGCTCGCGGAAGCGTGGATGCGGGACCTCGAGTCCCGGTTCGTCGAGAACCGCGTTCCCGTAGAGAATCAGGTCGAGATCCAGCGTGCGGGGCGCGCCGGGGAAGGGCCGTTCGCGGCCGAAGCGGCGCTCGATGTCAAGCAGCGTGTCGAGGAGATCGCGGGCGGGCAGCGCGGTCTCGCCGGTGACGGCGGCGTTCAGGAAGCGCGGCTGCGGGCCGACGCCAAGCGGCGCGGTGTCGTGAAACGTCGAGACGCGAAGGCCCGTCAGGTATTGGCCGAGGGCGGCGATGGCGTCACGCAGGATGCGTTCGCGATCGCCCTGATTGCTGCCGAGCGCGATGGCGACGTCAGCCGTGGGCGCCCTTTCGCAGGCCTTTCCGGCCTTCCTCGAACAGCGTATAGACCGCCGGCGCCAGCATCGTCGTCGACACCATGCCGCGGAGCTGGATCTCGGAGATTTCGCGGTCGATGCTCGTGACGCGCAGCGGCTGGCGGGTGTTGTCGACGAGCAGGCCCCGCAGCAGCGGCTGCGTCAACAGCAGGTTGAAGTTGCTCGTGAACGTCGGATTGAAGTTGGCGAAGATGTTCGACGTCGCCTGCAGCGCCTGGCCGAGGCCGGCGTTAGAGTCGGTCGTGTCGTTCTGCACGATGCCGCCGTTCAACTGGTTCGTGGGAGGCAGCACGACCGCGCGCTGAACCGAAAGCGCGTGACGGTCGGCTACTGAGGACCGCCGTTCGGTGCACGTCCGCGTCGATTGCGCGCGCTGGCGAGCGCGGTGAACTTCGCCCACTGATCCGCGGTCAGGCTGCGCCGCATCCGCAGCAGCATCAGCGTACGCGTCTTGTTCAATTCGGCCCGGGCCGCCTCGACGACCCCCATATGCGCCATCACGGAGGCGTCGTCACCCTTTTCAATCAGCCGGTTCAACTGATCTTCGGCCTGATCGAGCACCCGCATGTGCTCCCGCAGCTTGGGCTGGTGCTTCTGGAAGATCTCCTCGAGCCGGCTGGTCTGCTCCGGGGTGAGCCCCAGCTCCTGGCGGAACCGCTCGTCCTGCCACCACTTACCGCGCTGCGCGAGCGCAGGGGCGACACAGAGCGCCCCCAGGGCGGTGACGGCCAGCAGGAGGCGTAAGATTTTTGCGGCTTTCATGCCAAATCTGCTTCAAAATACGGCCATTGTGCCGGGCCTGTTTACAGGTCCCGGCTCAGACCCCATATCAATACCACGGCTGGCACGTCGCTTGCGCCTGGCGGCGCAGGAAGGGCAGCCTGAGTCGGAAAGGGTAGAGCCGGATGAGACGCATCGTGGTAGTGATGGCGGCCGCGGCGGTGTTGATCGCCGCCCTGGCGTACGCGGCGCAGCAGTCGTTCACGATTCGAGGCCGAATCGGCGCCACCGATCAGGAGGCCCAGGAGGGGTACTTCGCCCTCGACAGCCAGACGATGATCGTGGTGAAGCCGGGCAGCGAGATTCACCAGTACCTGCGGGCGAAGGTCGGCCAACGCGTGCGGATTACGATCGATCAGGAGACGGGAACGGAGTAGGCGCGTTCACGAGCTCGTCGAGCCGCCGGATGGCCGCGGCGACGAGGTTGTCGGGCGTCGAGGCGCCTGACGTCAATCCCGCGGTTACCGCGCCCTGGCGCGGGAGCCAGTCAATCGATATCACTTCGTCGGCGCGTCCGACCGGCTTGTGCCGGATCTCCCGCGCGGAGACGAGCCCTTCAGGATCCGCGATGTGATAGGTGGGGACGCGCTGCGCACAGATCCGCGCCAGGTTGCACGTGTTGCTGCTGTTCAGCCCGCCGATCACGATCATCAGGTCGACCGGCTGCCCGTCGAGCAGGGCGCGGACGGCGTCCTGGCGGTCCTGCGTGGCGCTGCAGATCGTATCGAACGCGCGAAAGCGCGCCGAGAGCTCCGCGGCGCCGTAACGCTCCGCGATCGCCCGCCGGAACATCTCGCCGACTTCGAGCGATTCCGAGCTGAGCATCGTCGTCTGGTTGGCGCAGCCGATCCGCTGCAGGTCGCGGTCGGGATCGAAGCCGGGTGAGACGGCGTGCGCGAAGCGCTCGAAAAATGCCTCTCGACTGCCGCCATGGCGAATGTAGTCGCAGACGAGCGCCGTCTCCTGCCGGTCGAGCACGATCAAGTACCGTCCGGTCCCGGTGTGCAGCGCCTGCGAGGCGGTGGCGCGTGTCTCCTCATGCCAGTACTTGCCATGAATGACGGACGTGAAGCCGTCTTCCGCGTAGCGGCGGACGTTCTTCCAGACGTTCAGCACCGACCCGCACGTCGTGTCGACGAGCACGGCGCCGCGGCGCGCGAGGCTCTGCAGCAGCTCGATCGTGACGCCAAATGCCGGCAAAATCACGACGTCGTCATCGTCCAGTGCATCGATCGATTCGCCGGGGTCGCTCAGGAATCGGATGCCCTGCGCGCGCAGCTCCGCGTTGACGTGGGGATTGTGGATGATCTCGCCCGTGAGATACACCGTCCGGTCGGGGAAGCGGCGGCGCGTCTGATAGGCGTAGTCGACGGCGCGGTCGACGCCGTAGCAGAAGCCGAACTCGCGTGCGAGATGGACGGTCAGGCGTCCGGAGGCGTACCGGAAGTCCGCCTGTTTGATCGTGTCGATCAGGTCGCTGTGGTAACTGGCGCGAAGGGCGCCGGCGACCTCGTGCTTGAGATCGAGGCCTTTCCTGAAGATGACAGGAGGCACTACTGGGCCGCAACCTCCCAGACGCGCGGCGTGAGGTCGTCGAGCGGTCGGAGCGCGGAGCCGGCGGTGCCTTCCACGGCCATCTCCATCCGGCCGAGGAATTCCTCCTCTGAGAGCGGCGCCGCCACCAGCTGCAACGTCTCGGCACCCGTGTCGACGGCGGCGATCGCGGAGGGCTGCACGGGCCGTGCGCGGTGCGCCACGTGCTCGCTGAGGAAGCCAATCAGCAAGCCGGCCGCGGCCGCCACCGCCACCCAGCGCACGCGCGGACGCGTGCGCGAGGCCGGCGCGTGCGTCGGCGCGGCGGGAAAGGAGATGACGCGGCCATGGCGCGCCTCGTGCTCGAGCCGCTCCAGAATGTGCGCGCGCTGCCTCTCGAGACGGTCGTCGGTGAAGTGCACGTCGGCCTGCGCGGCCACGACCTCCCCCACCTCGGCCATCAGGCCGGCCGCGTCATCGGAGAGGTGCGTCGGGTCTTTCGTCATCTCTCGCGCTCCAGGAGCACCCGCAGCTTCCGTACGGCCCGGAACAGGTGGACCCGCACGGTCGCCTCACGCAAGCCGAGGGCCTGGCTGACTTCGCTCGTCGTCTGCTCGGCGACCTGGCACAACGTGAACACCATCCGCTGCCGCTCGGGGAGCTGCTCCACCGCCGCGGCAATCCGGCGTCCGCGCTCGCTCGCGAGCAGCCGCTCCTCGGGGCTCGGCTGCGGCGCCACCGGTTCGGGCGGCGTGCTGTCTGCCGGCGTCGGCAGCACCCATCGCAGGCGACGCGAGCGAGACTTTCGCAGGTCGAGGCACCCGTTCACGAGGATCCGCGTGAACCAGACGTCGAACGGCAGCTCCTCGCGATAGCTCGTGATGTGCGAGAACACCTTCACGAACGCGTCCTGCACCGCCTCGTCGACGTCGTGCACGTCGCGCAGATACTGATAGGCGATCCGCGTGGCGCGCCGCTGGTGCGCGGCGACGAGCTCCGCGAACCGTTCTCGCGCGGCATCGCGCCGACCGGCGAGGACGAGCGCCTTGATCTCAGCGGCCAGCGCCGAGTCGCGCGCGACGACGGGCGCAGCAGGCGCCGGCGGCACGGCAGCGGCCGAAGCGATCGTCCGACGCGAAGTCGTTCTGGACATGAATACGGCTCGTCGAGGCCGGCGTTTACAGTCGCAACTACTATACTCCAAACGGGTTGCGGCCACGGCGCGGGAATTCGCAAGTTGACTTGCTCCGGACTCGGCCGATACCATTCGGGTTCTTCTATGGCCATCCAGCTTCAGCGTGCACGCGGTCTCGAAATGGTCGGCATCCTGCGGTCCGGCCCGATCCACTGGAATCTCAGCGTCCCCGCGCTCTACGAGGCCGCCATCCGACGGAACGAAGGTCTCCTGGCCGTCGACGGCCCGCTCGCCTGCAATACCGGACACCATACGGGCCGATCGCCGAACGACAAGTTCTTCGTGCGCGAGCCCGAGAGCGAGAAGCACATCCATTGGGGCGACGTGAACCGTCCGCTGGAGCCCGCGAAGTTCGACGCGCTGCATCGTGACCTGGTGGCCTACCTGCAGGACAAAGAGCTGTTCGTGCTCGATGCGTGGGCGGGCGCCGATCCCGAGTACCGGCTTCCGGTGCGGATCGTGACCGAGTTTGCGTGGCACAACCTCTTCGTCCGCAACATGTTCATCCCCGAGACCGATCCCGTGAAGCGCGCCGAACACGTGCCGCAGTTCACCGTGGTCGACGTCTCGAGCTTCAAGGCCGATCCGGCCCGCCACGGGTCGCGCTCCGACTGCTTCATCTTCGTGAGCTTCTCGAAGCAGCTCGTGCTCATCGGAGGCACGAGCTACGCCGGCGAGATGAAGAAGTCGATCTTCACAATCCTCAACTACCTGCTGCCGCTCAAGGGCGTGCTTCCGATGCACTGCTCGGCCAACGTCGGTCCGGACGGTGACTCCGCGCTCTTCTTCGGCCTGTCGGGCACGGGCAAGACCACGCTCTCGAGCGACCCGACGCGGCAGCTGCTCGGCGACGACGAGCACGGGTGGAGCGATCGCGGCATCTTCAATTTCGAGGGCGGCTGCTACGCGAAGACGATCAAGCTCTCGAAGGAGGCCGAGCCGCAGATCTACGAAACCACGCGGCGATTCGGCACCGTGCTCGAGAACGTGGTGATCGATCCCGACACGCGCATCCTCGATCTCGACGACGCCTCGCTCACCGAGAACACCCGCGCATCGTACCCGCTCGACTTCATCGACAACGCCATCCTCACCGGCGTCGCCGGCCATCCGAAGAACGTCGTCATGCTGACGGCCGATGCCTACGGCGTGCTGCCGCCGATCGCGCGGCTGACGCGCGATCGGGCGATGTATCACTTCCTCTCCGGGTATACCGCGCGCGTCGCCGGCACCGAGAAGGGGCTGACCGGAGCGAAGGCGGTGTTCAGCACGTGCTTCGGCGCGCCGTTCCTGCCGCTCAGTCCCAACGTCTACGCGAAGATGCTCGGCGAGAAGATCGCGCGGCACGGGGCGCAGGTCTGGCTGGTGAATACGGGCTGGACCGGCGGTCCCTACGGTGTCGGCTCACGGATGCGAATCGGCCACACGCGGGCGATGATCAATGCGGCGCTCGCCGGCCAGCTCGATCGCGTGCCTTACCGGGTGGACCCGATCTTCAACATCGAGGTCCCCACGACGTGCCCGGGTGTCCCCGAGGGTGTGCTGGACCCGCGCAGCACGTGGTCGAATCCGGAGGCCTACGACAAGCAGGCGAAGGAGCTGGCGGCGATGTTCGCCGAAAACTTCAAGCGCTTCGAGTCCGACGTCGATCCAGCGGTGAAGGCGGCCGGTCCAAAGCCGTAAGTGCAGTACGAACCGGTCATCGGGCTGGAGATCCACGCCCAGCTTCGCACACGGACCAAGATCTTCTGCGGGTGCTCCACGGCGTTCGGCGCCCCGCCGAACACACAGGTGTGCCCGGTCTGCCTCGGGTTGCCGGGCGCGCTGCCGGTGCTCAACCGGCAGGCCGTCGATTACGCCATCAAGGCGGCACTCGCGCTCGGGTGCGAGGTCCAGCCGCAGTCGATCTTCGCCCGCAAGAACTACTTCTACCCGGATCTGCCGAAGGGCTATCAGATTTCGCAGTACGAGCGTCCGCTGGCGCTTGGCGGCGGCCTGGAGATCGCCGCTGGTGGCGGCAAGCGGATCGGGGTGACGCGCATTCACATGGAAGAAGATGCGGGGAAGTCGCTGCACGAGGGCTTTCCGGACTCCGACCGCCGCACGTACCTCGACTACAACCGGAGCGGGGTGCCGCTGATTGAAATCGTCACCGAGCCCGATCTGCGCTCGGCGGCGGAAGCGGCCGAGTTCTTCGCGCGCCTGCGCGACATCCTCGTCTGGGTCGGCGTCACCGACGGCAACATGGAGGAGGGGAGCCTGCGCTGCGACGCGAACGTGTCGGTGCGGCCGGTGGGGCAGCACGCCTTCGGCATCAAGGCGGAGGTCAAGAACCTCAACTCGTTCCGATACGTGCAGAAGGCCCTCGAGTACGAGATCGAGCGGCAGATCGACGTCCTGGAGGGTGGCGGACGCGTCGTGCAGGAGACGCGCCTCTTCGACTCGGGCAGCGGACGCACGTACTCGATGCGGACGAAGGAGGAGGCGCACGACTACCGGTACTTTCCCGAGCCGGATCTGCCGCCGCTCGTCGTCGACGCCGCACGCGTCGAGGCGGTGCGCGCGACGATGCCGGAGCTTCCCGAGGCGCGGCGCCGCCGCTTCGTGGCGGCGTATGGACTGCCCGACTACGACGCCGGAGTGCTCACACAGTCGCCGGCGCTCGCCGATTACTTCGAGCGGGCGGCCGCCGAGGCGGGCAACCCCAAGGCGGTCAGCAACTGGGTGATGGGCGAGCTGCTGCGGACGCTGAACGAACGCGGCACGCCGGTCGAGGCGGTGCCGCTCGCGCCGCGCGCGCTGGCCGGGCTGGTGCGTCTCGTCGATCAGGGAACGATCAGCAGCTCGATCGCGAAGGAGGTCTTCGCGAAGATGTACGAGTCCGGCCGGTCGGCCGACGAAATCGTCGCCGCCGAGGGACTCGCGCAGATCGGCGACGAATCGGCGCTCGTCGCGATCGCGCGCGAGGTGATTGCCGCGCACGCCGACGCCGTCGCGCAGTACCGCGCCGGCAAGCACTCGACGTTCGGCTTCCTCGTCGGACAGGTGATGAAGCGAAGCGGCGGCAAGGCCAACCCCCGGCTCGTCAATCAGCTTCTCAAGCGCGTACTCGAGTCGTAGAGCGCGTGCTATACTGCGTTCACGCCACCATTCCAGGTGCACAGGCAGCGTGATCGAGGCGCGCCATCTCTCCAAGCTCTACAGTCGCGGTTTGTACGCGCTGCACGATCTCACTCTCACCGTCGATCGAGGTGAGTTCGTCTTCCTGACAGGCCCGAGCGGCGCCGGCAAATCGACATTGCTTCGGCTGCTGCTGGCGCAGGAGAAGCCGAGCGAGGGGGAGATCCTCGTCAACGGCCACAAGCTCGCGACGCTCTCGCGGCGCGAGATCCAGGAGTATCGCCGGGGGATCGGGTTCATCTTCCAGGACTTCAAGCTCATCCCGTCGCGCACCGTCTTCGAGAACATCTCGTTCGTGTCGCGGGTGCTCGGCGTGCCGCCGGCCCAGCAGAAGCGCAAGGCGTTCCAGGTGCTCAAATGGGTGGGGTTGCAGCACCGGATGAATGCCTATCCGCGCGACCTATCGGGCGGCGAGCAGCAGCGGATCGCGATCGCGCGCGCGCTCGCCAGCGATCCCGTCCTCCTGCTCGCCGACGAGCCGACCGGCAATCTCGATCCGGATCTGTCGCTCGAGATCATGAACCTCCTGCGTGAAATCAATGCGGGCGGCACCACGGTGCTCGTCGCGACGCACGACCGCGAGCTGATCCGGCTCGTCGGGCGGCGGACGGTGACGCTCGACCAGGGACGCGTAGTGGAAGTCGCGTGAGGGCGATCGACTACGCGCTGCGCGAAGCGTGGGCCAGCCTCCGGCGGAACCGCGCGGCCAGTCTGTTCGCGATTCTCGCCATCGCGCTCGCGATGATCGTCCTCGGCGCGCTGCTCCTCGTCACGTGGAACGTCGAGCGTCTGCTCGCCGAATGGTCGTCGGCCACCGAGGTCTCGGTGTTTCTCGACGACCAGGCGACGTCCGAGGAGCGCGGCGCGATCGAAGCGATCATCGACGACAGCGGCGCCATCGAGGCGCGCGAGTACGTCTCGAAGGCCGACGCGCTGACGCGGTTCCGGCGGGAATTTGCCGAGCTGGCGTCGCTGACGGAAGGCTTCGAGGACAACCCGTTTCCCGCCTCCGTCGAAGTCCGCATCCGTCCTGAAGCGGAAGCCGACGGACGCGCCAACGCGCTCGTCCAACGTCTGGCGACGCTGCCCGGGGTCGCCGACGTCCGCTACGACCGCGAATGGCTCGAGCGGATCGCGTCAGGGGTCGGCGCGGTGCGCGGCGTCGGGTTCGCGCTCGCCCTCGTCATGGCGCTGGCGGCCGCCGTCACCGTCGCGAGCGTCGTGAAGCTCGGGATGCACGGCCGCAGGGACGAGCTGGACGTCATGTCGCTCGTCGGCTCGCCGTTCACGTTCATTCGAGGGCCCTTCGTCGCCGAGGGGGTGCTGCAGGGCGGGTGCGGGGCGCTGCTCGCGCTCGCCCTGCTGGCGATCGGGACCGCGGCCGTGAACGGCTGGTGGGGCGGCGAACTGGCGGCGCTGCTCGAAGGCAGGTCGCTCCAGTTCCTGCCGGCGCGCCTCTCCGCCGCGCTGGTCGCCGGGGGGATGGTGGTTGGCGGCGCCGGGGGGTTCGCGGCCTCCCGTCATGCCGTTTGACAGGCGCTCCGGGCGCTGTTTACACTGGGGTTAAATCAAAGGTATGGCGGCGTCCCGGAACCGGGTGTCACGATTCCTCACCGATTCGCGTCCGCAACCAGAACCCGCACTGCATTCTCTGTCCAATTTCTACCGCGAGGAATTCGTCAAGTGTCAGCGCTGCCTCGACGCGCAGCGTGAGTTCTATTCCGAGCGCGTGATCGGCGAGGTGGAACGGGCGTTGACGAGGGTGATGGCGCAGCTCGATCACCTGTGCGCGACGGCCGACGCGGACAAGGTCGTCAGTCGCCTCCTCCAGCAATTCGATGCCGTCGCCCGCCTCTCCGCCTGGTCCGATCCCCGACAGATTCACTGACACAGCCCCTCGATCGTCTTCGACAGGATCTCCTCGCCGTGGTGCGCGCGGGGCTGGCTGCCGTCGACGCGGGACGGCTCGTACGCGAGGCGCTGGCCGTATCCGACGTCGCGCGCCGGCTTCACGCGGCGCCGGCGCTCGACGTCATTGCGGTCGGCAAGGCCTCCGGACCCATGCTGGCGGCATTCGTGGCCGCCGCACCGTCATCGCTGCGCGGCGCGATCGGTATCGGCGAGGCCCCGCCTGCGGAGCTGCCGCCTGGAGTGCGGTGGCATCCAGGGGCGCATCCCGTGCCCGATGCGCGCAGCGTCGCGGCGGCGCGCGCGGCGTTCCGCGTCGCGGCCGCGGTGCGCGACGGCGAACTGCTCGTGGTGCTGCTGTCGGGCGGCGCCTCCGCGATGATGGCGCTGCCCAGCGACGACATCACGCTGGCCGACAAGCAGCAGACGTCCGCCGAACTGCTGCGCCGCGGTGCCGAGATCCACGACCTCAACGCCGTGCGCAAGCACCTGTCGGCCATCAAAGGCGGCCAGCTGGCGGCCGCGTGCGGCGGCTCGACGCTGACGCTTGCGCTTTCGGACGTCGTCGGCGACGACCTGTCCGCGATCGGCTCGGGGCCGACGGTGGGCGACGGGACGACGTTTCGCGACGCGTTGGCGGTGCTGCAACGGCACGGCGGCGAGGCGCGCTATCCGCCGGCGGTCGTGTCGCGGTTGACGCGCGGTGCAGCCGGCGCGCTGAGGGAGACGCCCAAGCCCGGCGACCCGCGTCTGGCGCGGTCGGACGCACGCGTCATCGGCGGCTGTCGGAGCGCGCTCGACGGTGCGCGCGCGGCCGCAGAACGGCTCGGCTACGCCGTGCACGTTATCGATGATCCTGTCACAGGGGAAGCGCGCGTCGCCGCGCACGGGTTGATCGCGGCGGCGAAGACGTACGCCGGATCCGCTCCACGGCTCTGCATCGTTGCGGGCGGCGAAACGACGGTGCGCGCGACCGGTGACGGCAAGGGCGGACGCAACCAGGAATGCGCGCTCGCGATGGCGCGCGAGCTCGACGCGCTTGGCGCGGCCGTCGTCGCTGCCAGCATCGGCACCGACGGGATCGATGGACCGACCGACGCGGCCGGCGCGATTGTGGACAGCGCCACGCTGGCGCGCGCGGAGGCCGCTGACATCGGCCCGCCGGAGCGCGCGCTCGAAGAGCACAACAGCTACGTCTTCTTCGACGAGCTGAACGATCTGATTCGGACGGGACCCACGGGGACGAATGTCGGGGATCTCCAGATCATCTTGGTTGGTGGTTAGTGGTGGGTCGTCGGTGATTAGTGGTTATAATCCGGGCCATCCAAGGACATGATGCTTGCCCTGGGCGCTCGCCTTGGCGCGTACGAGATCGCCGCGACTCTCGGCGCCGGTGGCATGGGCGAGGTCTATCGCGCACGCGACACGCGGTTGCAGCGGGATGTGGCGCTGAAATTTCTTCCGGAAGGTTTCTCTACAGATCCTGAGCGTCTGACGCGCTTCCGCCGGGAGGCGCAGCTGCTCGCGGCCTTGAGCCATCCGAACATCGCGACGATTTATGGTCTCGAGGAAGCCGACGGATCGCCGTTTCTGGTCATGGAGCTGGTCGAGGGCGAAACGCTCGCCGATCGCCTTGCGCGTTCAGGCGGCGCTCAAGGTCCGCGTCTCCCGCTCGACGAAGCGCTCGTCATCGTGCGGCAGGTGGCCGAGGCGCTCCATGCGGCGCACGAGAAGGGCATCGTCCATCGCGATCTGAAGCCGTCGAACATCGCGTTCACGGCCGCCGGCGACGTGAAGGTGCTCGATTTCGGCCTCGCCAAGGTGTTCGACCCCGATCCGCTCGGCGCGGCCGACGTGGCCGCGACACACTCGCCGACGCTGTCGGTCGCCGCGACGCAGGCCGGCGTCATCCTCGGTACGGCGTCCTACATGGCGCCCGAGCAGGCGAAAGGCCGTGCAGTCGACAAGCGCGCCGACATCTGGGCGTTCGGCTGCGTGTTGTACGAGATGCTCACCGGGAAGCGGGCGTTCGACGGCGAGGACGTCACCGACATCATCGGTGCCGTCGTGCGGCTCGAGCCGGACTGGACGACGCTGCCTGATGATTGTCCGTTGCGGGTTCGCAGCCTGCTGCGACGGTGTCTGGACAAAGATCCGCGAAAGCGGATTGCGGACATTTCAACGGCGCTGTTCGTGCTCGACGAAGCGGTGCGTCCGACAGAGGGCACGGCTGAGGCCGGACACCACACCCCCTCGGACGTGGCGTCCGGCTTCAGCCGGACCGACCGCCGGCATGTCGCGCTCGTCGGTGCGGCGGCCCTCGTCCTCGGCGGTCTGCTGGGCGGTGGCCTTGTATGGCTCTGGACTCGTCCCGCGCCGCCGCGCGTCACGCGGACGACCATCACGCCGCCGGCCGAGGCTGCGGTGACTATCGACGGCTTCGACCGCGATATCGCGATTACACCCGATGGCACGCGCGTCATCTATGCTGGCGCCCAAGCGACCCGGTTATTTGTGCGTCCGCTCGACGCACTCGAGCCCGTGTCGCTGGTGACGCTCGGCGGGGGTGGTGCGCAGGCCCTCGCTGTGTCGCCGGACGGCCAGTGGGTCGGCTATGTCGAAAACAACAGCATCCTGAAGAAAGTGGCGATCACGGGCGGCCCCCCGGTGACGCTGTTGACAATCGAAGGGAATTCCCGCGGCCTGGCGTGGGCACCTGACGACACGATCATCTTTGCCGCCAGCCCACAGCGGACCGGGCTCCAACAGGTATCCGCGGCTGGCGGCAGCGCCACTGTCCTGACGAACCCAGACCGAGACCGCGGCGAGCTGGACCATCTGTGGCCGGAAATGCTGCCGGATGGCCGCCACGTTCTCTTCACAATCACGCCCGTGGCGGGTGGTCTCGATGCGGCGCAGCTGGCCGTGCTGGATCTCGACACAGGGACGTATCGGACCATCCTGCGTGGCGGATCTCATGCACATTACGTCGCGACGGGTCATCTGGTGTACGCCGCCGCCGGCACGCTGCGCGCCGTGGCGTTCGACATGGAACGCGTCGAGACGCGGGGGACGCCGGTACCCGTGCTGCCGCGACTGGTGACGACACCGGCCGGCAGCGCCGATTTCGGTGTCGCCTCCGACGGCACGTTGGTGTACGTGGACGCACCGTCGTTCAATGTCGCGGGCGCGCGGACGTTGGTCTGGGTCGACCGAAATGGCGTCGAGGTGCCCATCCCCGCGCCTCCGCGCGTGTATGCACAGCCCCGCCTCTCGCCCGATGGCAGTCGGGCAGTAGTGTTTATTCCCGAGCAGGATGCTGACCTCTGGGTCTTGGACCTCGAGCGCGCCGCGCTCACCCGATTGACCTTCGAGCCGGGGGGCGACGAATACCCAGTCTGGATGCCGGACGGTCGCCGGATCGTCTTTTCCCAGCGGGGCGTTCTGCACGCCCGCGCCGCTGATGGAACCGGGGGGCCGGAGCGGCTGGCGGCTGGAATGCCCCTCGAGCCAACGGAATCAGCGTCGATCGCCAATCCGAACGCGGTACGCGCGCTCGGCGGGTCGATGGCGCTCGCCACGACCATTGCACCGGATGGCTCCCGTGTCGTCTTCGAGGAGGGCGTGGCGGGCCAGCCACGGGATCTTCGAATGTTGCTGATGCCTTCCGCTTTGGCTCGGCAGGGGCGTCGAGGCAGAGGAGCGGCTTCACTAGCAGAGACCGGTGGTGCGAGCGTCGTGACGTTGCTCGAGACGCGCTTCAACGAGCGCAATGCGGTGATTTCACCCGATGGTCGCTGGATCGCCTACGATGCGAACCTATCGGGGCAATTCGAGATATACGTGCGTCCGTTCCCGAACGTCGACGAGGGCCAGTGGCAGGTGTCAACTGGAGGGGGCACGCAGCCAGCCTGGGCACGCAGCGGACGCGAGCTGTTCTACTGGGGACCGGGAGGCGGCCTGATGGCCGTGCCGGTCGAACCGCGAGCGACAAGCTGGAACGCGGGAGCGCCCGTCAGGCTTTTCGGTGGCGGTGGCGGGGTCTACGCCGCCAATGGTTTTGTGGCCCGTATGTACGATGTATCGCCCGACGGTCAACGCTTCCTGATGGTCAAGCTGGGCACGGATCCCAAGAACACGGCGCCGCCGCAGATCGTGGTGGTGCAGAACTGGCTGGAGGAATTGAAGCGGCTCGTCCCGGCTCGCTGAGCGTCAGCGGCTCGACTCCCGCGCCCGCTTCTCCTTCCGCTCGCCCAGCCAGTCGAGCAGCGCGACGGCTCCAGCAATAACCAGTATGCCGCCGAGGGTGATGAACGCGCCGATGTAGCCCTCGCTCACGCGCCCCTCCTGCCGATGAATGCGGCCAACCCTATCCCCATTGCCCACACCAACACACCGAGGAGTCCGATTGCGACCGAGAATCGATCCATCAACAGCTGTCCGAACACCAGTCCAGCGGCCACGAGATTCGCCAAATCCGGGAGTTTGTCGATGAACATCTCCCGCTGGCGCTCTGTCAAGCGTAACATCGTCCCTCCACTCGCAGCGTCATCCGGATGCGACGGCCGTGCCGGTTGAGTTCCGGCCAAAAAGTGCGAACGCGTGTCAGGAGTACGACGTTCTTGCCTCGTCCGCGGCAGATCGCGCCGGCAAATTCTGCGTACCGCGGCCACCGGCGCCAGCTACGATCGGGTGATGCAGTCGCGTGACGAGCTGCTCCAACGGATCCGCGACAAGGTCCACCATCCGGCCACCGCGCGCGAGCTCGCGCAGGTCCTCCGCATTCCGCGCGAAGAGCGCACAAGCTTCAAGCGGCAGCTCAAGTCGCTCGCGACCGAAGGGGTGCTGCTCCAGATTCGCGGCAATCGGTTCGGACTGGCCGAGAAGATGGACCTGGTGGTCGGCCGGCTGCAGACCAATCCGGGCGGGTTCGGTTTCGTCGTGCCGGAGCACGTCCACGTGGCGCAGCGCGACGGCCGCCGCGACGTGTTCATCGCCGCCGGCAATCTGCTGGAAGCGATGCACGGCGATCGCGTCGTTGCGCGCGTGGAGCGCCAGACGCCGCGCGGTCCCGAAGGGCGGATCATCCGGATCCTTCAACGCAGCAACGAGACCGTCGTCGGCCGGTTCGAGGTCGATGCCGCAGGTCTGGGGTACGTCGTCCCCTTCGACCGCCGTGTGCTGACCGACATCCACGTCCCCACGGGCCAGGGGTCGTCTGCCGAGCCGGGCGACATGGTCGTCGTCGAGATTACCCGCTGGCCTACGGCCACGCGCGGCCCGATCGGGCACGTCGTCGAGGTGATGGGTCGGATCGACGAGCCCGGCGTCGACACCCAGATCATCATCCGCAAGCACAACATTCCGGATGCGCACACGGAGGAGGCGGTGGAGGAGGCGCGCCGGCTCGGCACCGCCGTCCGTGAGCGGGATATCCGCGGCCGCACCGATTTTCGCCGCGTCACCACCGTCACGATCGACGGCGAGCACGCGCGCGACTTCGACGACGCGATCACCATCGAGCGGCTGCGGAACGGACACTACTGGCTGGGCGTGCACATTGCCGACGTGTCGCACTACGTGCGGGAGGGAAGCGCGCTCGACGAGGAAGCCTACGAGCGCGGTACGTCGGTTTACTTTCCCGAGCGGGCGGTGCATATGTTTCCGGCGGAGCTCGCCACGGGTCTGTGCAGCCTCAATCCGCACGTCGATCGTCTCGTGCAGTCGTGCCTCATGGAGGTGGATCGGCGCGGCACCGTGGTGCGGTACGAAATCCACGACGGCGCCATCAACAGCGACGCGCGAATGACCTACACCGACGTAAACGCGATCCTCACCGATCGCGATCCGGACACGATGGCCCGGTACGTCGAGCTCGTGCCGATGTTCGAGCTGATGCGCGAGCTCTTCGACATTCTCCACGCCCGCCGCCGGAGGCGCGGGTCGATCGACTTCGACCTGCCCGAGACCGAAGTGATCCTCTCCGAGCTGGGCGAGATCGAGGCGATTGTTCCGTCGGAACGCAACGTGGCGCACCGGCTCATCGAGGAGTTCATGCTCCTCGCCAACGAGACGGTCGCCGCGCACCTGGTCGCGCACGGCGTCCCCGCGCTCCACCGCGTGCACGAGCCGCCCGACCCGAAGAAGGTCGAGGACTTCGAGGCGTTTATCACCACGCTCGGCTACAGTCTCGCGGCGCACGGACACGCCGTGCGTCCCAAGCATTTCCAGAAGCTCATCGATCGCATGCGACACACGCCGGAAGAGCGGCCGATCGCGGCATTGATGCTGCGGACGATGCAGAAGGCAAAGTACGACGCGGCGTCGCTGGGGCACTTCGGGCTGGCGACGGAGCATTACACGCACTTCACGTCGCCGATCCGGCGCTATCCCGATCTCGTCGTGCACCGGATGCTGCGCGAGTCACGGCAGGGCGCCGTCGGCGAGGCGCGGCGGGAGGAGCTCGAGGAGGAGCTGCCCGAAGTGGCGCGGCACACCTCGGAGATGGAGCGCCGTGCGGATGACGCCGAGCGCGAGCTGCTGCAGTGGAAGAAGGTCCGCTTCATGGCGGACAAGGTCGGCGACGAGTACCACGGCTACGTCACCGGCGTGGCGCCCTTCGGCCTGTTCGTGGAGCTCGTCGAGCACTTCGTGGAAGGGCTCGTGCACATCTCCAGCATGGCGGACGACTATTACCGCTACGTCGAACAGCAGCACCTGCTGCGCGGCGAGAACACGAAGCGGGTGTACCGTCTGGGTGACAAAGTGCTCGTCCAGGTCGTTCGTGTGGACATGGAACGCCGGCAGGTCGATCTGGGATTGGTGGAGATTCTGGAGGCAATGCGCCGCGAGGTACCGGCGCGGCCGATCAGGAGCAAGGTGGCGCCCAAGCGCGAGCGCCGGCGAGCGCCGCGGCCGGGACGACGCGAGCGCGCCGCGCGACGAGGACGCGGCCGCCGCGGCTAGGACTTCTCGGGCCCTTCCTTCAGTGACTCTTTGAAATTCTTGATGCCCCGCCCAATCCCGCGCCCGATCTCCGGCAGGCGGTTCGCCCCGAAGATCAGGATGATGATCGCGAGAATGATCAGGAGCTCCGGAATACCGAGACGGCCCATAAGTTGCAATTGTACCATGGGATCTCAGCTGCAACGATGACCCGACTCCTGGCGTCCGCCGTGCTCGCAGTCGCTCCCATGGCCGCGCTCCTCGGCGCGCAGCAGCAGGAACAGGACGTCGCGCGCTTTTCCTCGCAGGTCCAGCTCGTCGAGGTGTACGCGACGGTGACCGACGCCAGCGGGGCGCTCGTGACCGGCCTCCGCCGCGAGGACTTCGAGGTGTACGAAAACAATCAGCTGCAGGACGTGTCGGCGTTCGCGGCCGGTGAGTTCCCGCTGACCGTCGCCCTCGGTGTCGATCGCAGTTGGAGCATGGCGGGCGACCGGCTGCGGCTGGCGAAGCAGGCGTCCCAGTCGTTTCTTCGCGCGTTGAAACCGGCGGATCGCGCCATGGTCGTGGCCATCAGCAGTGAAGCCGAGGTGATCGCGCCGCTCACGATGGATCGGTTCAATCAGGAGCGGGCGATCGCCGCCCTTGATCCCTGGAGCACGACCGCGCTGCACGACGCGATCGTCGCCGCACTGGATCGACTGGAACCCGAGCCGGGCCGGCAGGCGCTCGTGGTCTTCTCCGATGGCGAGGACCGCTACAGCCGTACAACCGCGGCCCAGGTGGTCGAGCGTGCGCGACGCAGCAACGCGCTCGTCTATCCGATCGCGATCGGACGCGTGCGGCCGCCGCTGTTCGCGCAGCTGGCCGTGATCACAGGCGGCCGGTCGTTTCTGCTGCGCGAAATCCGGGATCTGGAGAAGAGCCTGGCCGACATCGCCCGCGAGCTGCGGTACCAGTACCTGCTTGGTTACACACCGACCAGGCCCATCGACGCCGGCGCGCAAGAATGGCGATCGATTCGGGTCGTCGTGAAGCGCCCGGGCGTCCGCGTGCGCGCCCGTGACGGATACATGTCGTGAGCACCCATCCCGTCATCTTCGCGCTCTTCGACGACGCGGCCGCCGCCGCGACGGCGGCCCGTGGCCTGCGATCACTCGGCGTCGCCCCCGAACGTGTGTCGATCGTCGCGCGATCGCATGACGAAGAAGGCGTGGTCGCACGCGCGGCAGGCGCGTCGCCGGGCTCCGAGCTGGAGGATTCGGGAGCCGCCACGCGCCTCGGCGAACTGAGCGCGCATCTGTTGGCGGCCATTGCGCTCGTCATGCCGGGAATCGGCCCCATCGTCGCGGATGGTCCACTAGCGGCGGGCCTTGGCGAGGCAGCCGGCCACCTGGCCGGCGGGTTGGGCCGAACGCTCGAGCATGCCGGACTCGTCCGTACCGAAGCACATGACTGGGAGGCGCGGATACGGGCCGGAGCGTTTCTCGTCGGCGCCCATGTGCAACCGTCGCAGGTCGAAAAGGTACAGGATGTGCTCAAGCGTGCCGGCAGCCGTCGTGTGGCGGTCGGGACGTGGCGGGATTGACGCAGACGGCTGAATCGGGTACCCCTCTAGGCCGTCGTGGAAGCTAGTTGCGGCGTCTTGTCCCGTCGGGGACAATGAACCTGTCGGCTCCGCCGGCCGTCGCGCCTCGCGAGCGAGAATGTCCACAGCACAGCACAAGCCGACGTTCGATCAGAGGGGCTCCCACGGCCACCTGAGACTGCGACTCGACGAGGGTCGTGGCGCCGAGGTGCGCTTCGGGTTCGAGGAGCCGAAGGCCCGCCTGGGAGGCGCCGTCGGCGCGTCGATCGCCGGCCATGCCGCGTTCATCGCGCTCTGGGCGGTGATCCTGTGGGTCGTCCCGGATCAGGTGCGCGAAGCGATCCTTCCCGATCAGCTTCCTCGGCAGATAGTCTGGCTCGCCGAGCCAGGACCGGGCGGTGGTGGTGGCGGCGGCAACGAGCGGCCCGAACCACCGAAGCCCGCGGAATTGCCCGGCAAGGAGGAGATCTCGGTTCCGACGCCGAAGCCGGAACCGACACCGGAGCCGCCAAAGGAAGAGCCGCCGCTCGAGCAGCTGACCATCCCCGCGCAGACGATGGCGGCGGCGCAGGAGGCCTCGATCGGCGTTCTCGATTCGGGGGACGCCTCGTCCTTGTCGACCGGGTCGGGCAGCGGCACGGGCGCCGGGTCGGGGCAGGGCTCAGGCCTCGGTCAGGGCACCGGCGGCGGCACCGGCGGCGGCGTCTATCGGCCGGGCAGCGGCATCGTCAACCCGCGGCTGATTCGGGAAGTGAAGCCGCAGTACACCGCCGACGCGATGCGCGCCAAGATTCAGGGGACCGTGCTCCTCGAGTGCGTCGTCCTGCCGGACGGCAGTGTCGGCAAGGTCGACGTCGTCAAGTCGCTCGACCCGACGTTCGGCCTTGACGCGGAAGCGATCAAGGCCGCCAAGCAGTGGCGCTTCGTCCCCGGCACGCGCTTCGGCGAGCCCGTCGCCGTCCTCGTCACCATCGAGCTCACCTTCACGCTCAGATAGCAGTACAATCGCGCGCACGTTGCGCTGTCTCACACAGAGAGGAGCTTTTATGCGCGGTTGCATGCTGTTTGTCGTCGGCCTCACGGTCGGCGTGGCCATTCAGGCCGTCGCGGCCCAGAACATGACTCCCAACCGGGGGCTGATTGGCCTCAATCACGTGGGGCTCGCCGTTCCCAATCTCAACGAGGCGATCACGTACTATACGAAGACCCTCGGCTTCCCGGAGGCGTTCCGCAGCCTCGACGAGAAGGGCGAGCCCCGTCTCGTGTACGTGCACATCACGCGCAACACCTTCGTGGAGCTGCAGCCGGGCAAGCCCGGTGCGCCGGCGATGATCAATCACCTCGGCATTCAGGTCGAGAAGATGGAGCCGGTGATCGAGATGTTCAAGAAGCGCGGCGTGAACGTCACGGACAGCCGCGTCAGCCCGACGAAAGCGGTGCTCGCGAACATCACCGATCCCTACATGACCCGCATCGAGCTCGCCGAGCTGGTGCCCGAGTCGCAGCACTACCAAGCCATCCAGAAGTGGCACTGAGATAACTCTGGTCCGGCTGGAGCCTGGCGCTGCGTACGTGGCGTCTGGCTTCAGCGGACCGTCGTCTCTGCTGCGGCCCATGGTGGCGACGCACCGGTTCGAGGTCTCCACGAAAGGGCAGGGCGACGCGCGGGACATCACGGACAAGGTCGCGGCCGCAGTCTCCGCATCGAATGCGCGATCGGGGACCGCGACCGTGTTCGTTGGCGGATCGACGGCCGGTGTGACGACGATTGAGTTCGAGCCTGGCGCGGTGGCGGACCTCAACCGCGTCTTCGAGGCGCTCGCCCCGCGCGATGGCAGCTATCAACACCATCTGCGGTGGGGCGACGACAACGGATCGAGCCACGTCCGTGCGGCGCTGCTCGGGCCGTCGGTGACGGTGCCGTTCGTCGATGGCGCGCTGACGCTCGGCACCTGGCAGCAGCTCGTCCTGCTCGAGTTCGATACGCGGCCCCGTCGGCGCGAGATCGTCGTGCAGATCGTCGGCGAGTAACCTTGGTCCGGCTAAAGCCGGACGCCACGGACACGCCGAACGCCACGGACGTCTGTTCCTACCGCGACGACTGCGCCGAACGCTCCTTGTCGAGCTGCGCGAGGTAGTTCTTCTCGGTCCGCTCGACCGCCGCGCGGAAGCCTTCCGGATCGACGAACCGGTTCGGGTTGTACCCATCACCAGGCTTGTACTTCTCGTGCAGCCGGAACGCGCCGGCGTGCGACGAGAGGAACACGTCGATCGTCATCTGCTTCTGCTTCGCGATCGTGCTGGCGTAATCCTGGACGATGGTCGCGTAGCCGGGCGACTTGAGGAGCTGCACGCCCTCGTTGATGCCGGCCGTATTGATGATGCCGACGCGGTAGTCGCGCCCGCCGTCGCGCACGGTGAAGGTGAAGCTCGTCGCGCCCTTGGTATGGCCCGGATGGTGGTGCGCGGTGAGCTCGGTGCCGCCCAGCCGCACCTTGTCGCCATCCTTCAGCGCCTGATCCACCTTGACCGGCTCGTACACGGTGCCGCGGCCTTTCGGGTAGAAGCGGTAATCCGAATTCCCGCCGTCTTCGAGCATCGGCACGTCCGCTTCGTGCATCAGCATGCGCGCGCCCGTGAGGCGCTTGATCGCCGCCATGCCGCCGACATGATCCCAGTGGCCGTGCGTCGCCAGCAGCAGCTTGATGTCGCCGAAGCGGAAGCCGAGCGACTCGATGTTCGCGCGGATCATCGGCACAGAGCTCCCGACGCCCGTGTTGATGAGCATGTGGCCCTGATCCGTCGTGATCAGATACGACGACAGGTCGTACGTGCCGACGTAGTAGACGTTCCCCACGATGCGAACGGCGGGAAACGGCCTCGTCCAGATCTCGTTGGTGACGGGCGGCTCCTTGAAAGGCGTCTGCGTCGAAACCGTGGCGAGGCTGACCAGACAGAGCGCGACAGCGGCGGCAAGAGGGGTGCGCATGGCGCGGATTATACGCCCGCCCGTCCTGCTGGAGGCGGACGCCACGTACGTAGGAAAGGCGGGTCTGCGCCCTATCCGAGAGCGGCGCGAGACCCGCCTGACGTACCCGTGGTCGCCGAGGCCTTCAGGCCTCCGGTCAGTACATCCCGCCCATGCCGCCGCCGTGCGGCATGGACGGCGCTTCCTTCTTCTCCTCGGGGATCTCGGAGACGAGCGCCTCGGTCGTGAGCAGGAGCGATGCGATCGACGCGGCGTTCTGCAGCGCCGAGCGAACGACCTTGGCCGGATCGATGACGCCCGCCTTGACGAGGTCCTCGTAGGTCTCGGTGGCGGCGTTGAAGCCTTCGTCCTGCTTCATGTCGCGCACGCGCGACACGACGATCGACCCTTCCTGGCCGGCGTTCTGGGCGATCCAGCGCATCGGTTCCTCGAGGGCGCGCCGGACGATCTGCAGGCCGACGAGTTGATCGTGTTCGAGCTTCAGGTTCTCGAGCGCCTTGGCGCCGCGGAGCAGCGCCACACCGCCGCCGGGCACGATGCCCTCCTCGACGGCTGCCTTGGTCGCGTGCATTGCGTCCTCGACGCGCGCCTTCTTTTCCTTCATCTCGGTCTCGGTGGCCGCACCGACCTTGATGACCGCGACGCCGCCGACGAGCTTCGCCAGCCGTTCCTGCAGCTTCTCGCGGTCGTAGTCCGAGGTCGTCTCCTCGATCTGC